>ERZ1023255.1-NODE-1-length-385818-cov-767.314667_pt1 | contig 385818 bp, 345 predicted proteins | sample MGYA00380459_ERZ1023255 | MGnify/ENA primary metagenome ERZ1023255 (study PRJEB33173, sample SAMEA4830368) | metagenome | study: EMG produced TPA metagenomics assembly of the PRJEB25223 data set... | reverse complement strand
TTGCAGATAAGAGGTTTGTTAAAAGCAGTTCTAAGTAAAATTGCAGATAAGAGGTACGTTAAAAGCAATTCCATGCAAAATTGCTGATAAGGGGTAAGTTAAAAGCAGTTCTCAGTAAAATTGCAGATAAGAGGTACGTTAAAAGCAGTTCTAGGCAAAATTGCAGATAAGAGGTGCGTTAAAAGCAGTTCTCAGTAAAATTGCTGATAAGGGGTAAGTTAAAAGCAATCCTAAGTAAAATTGCAGATAAGGGGTACAGAAAAACTAGACTTGATTACAAAATGGAGCTTGGGACATAAATGATTTTTTAAAAATGAGATGAGACGTAGATTAACTCCATAATCAATACGAATCTATCGACTTCTTTATTTATGATATTCATCTCTTTTTAATGGAAATAAAAGTGCGATTAATGTGATAATACAGTTACGTTAATTAAAAAAATAAAAATGCAAGGAGAGGTAATATGCTAACTGTATATGGACATAGAGGATTACCTAGTAAAGCTCCGGAAAATACAATTGCATCATTTAAAGCTGCTTCAGAAGTAGAAGGTATAAACTGGTTGGAGTTAGATGTTGCAATTACAAAAGATGAACAACTGATTATCATTCATGATGATTATTTAGAACGGACTACAAATATGTCCGGGGAAATAACTGAATTGAATTATGATGAAATTAAAGATGCTTCTGCAGGATCTTGGTTTGGTGAAAAATTCAAAGATGAACATTTGCCAACTTTCGATGATGTAGTAAAAATAGCAAATGAATATAATATGAATTTAAATGTAGAATTAAAAGGTATTACTGGACCGAATGGACTAGCACTTTCTAAAAGTATGGTTAAGCAAGTGGAAGAACAATTAACAAACTTAAATCAGAATCAAGAAGTGCTCATTTCAAGCTTTAATGTTGTGCTTGTTAAACTTGCAGAAGAAATCATGCCACAATATAACAGAGCAGTTATATTCCATACAACTTCGTTTCGTGAAGACTGGAGAACACTTTTAGATTACTGTAATGCTAAAATAGTAAACACTGAAGATGCCAAACTTACTAAAGCAAAAGTAAAAATGGTAAAAGAAGCGGGTTATGAATTGAACGTATGGACTGTAAACAAACCAGCACGTGCAAACCAACTTGCTAATTGGGGAGTTGATGGTATCTTTACAGACAATGCAGATAAAATGGTGCATTTGTCTCAATAGAAAGTTAGAGGTGAGTCTTACGTTTCAGTGACGGTAGACTTACCTTTAACATGTTACATACTAAAAAATTAATTTGAATAAGAAAGAGAGACATATATGAAATACGATGATTTTATAGTAGGAGAAACATTCAAAACAAAAAGCCTTCATATTACAGAAGAAGAAATTATCCAATTTGCAACAACTTTTGATCCTCAATATATGCATATAGATAAAGAAAAAGCAGAACAAAGTAGATTTAAAGGTATCATTGCATCTGGCATGCATACACTTTCAATATCATTTAAATTATGGGTAGAAGAAGGTAAATACGGAGAAGAAGTTGTAGCAGGAACACAAATGAATAACGTTAAATTTATTAAACCTGTATACCCAGGTAATACATTGTACGTTATCGCTGAAATTACAAATAAGAAATCCATAAAAAAAGAAAATGGACTCGTTACAGTGTCACTTTCAACATACAATGAAAATGAAGAAATTGTATTTAAGGGAGAAGTAACAGCACTTATTAATAATTCATAATAAAACAGTGAAGCAACCATCGTTACGGATTGCTTCACTGTTTTGTTATTCATCTATATCGTATTTTTTATTACCGTTCTCATATAGCTCATCATACACTTTACCTGAGATTTTGGCATTGTAGCTAGCCATTCCTTTATCTTGTACATCTTTAACATTAATAGCCATCATCATGTTTGGATTATCTTTATCATATGATATAAACCACCCAATTTGTCTGCCAGTTTCTCCTTGTTTCATTTTGAGTTCTGCAGTACCGGATTTGCCAATTAAGTTTGCATAAGATCTATAAATATCTTCTTTATGTGTTTTATTTACGACTTGTTGCATACCATCAGTTAATAGATTGATATTTTCTTTGGAAATAATATTTTTCTTCCAAACTTTGTTTTTCGTGTCTTTTAATAAGTGAGGTGCGTTAATATTGCCATTATTTTCTAATGCGCTATAGATTGAAAGGATCTGTACTGGGTTAATCAGTATTTCACCTTGTCCGTAACCTGAATCAGCTAATAATATTTCATTATCTAAATTTTTGTTTGAAATTTGAGCATTATAAAATGGATAATCACTTGGTATATCTTCACCAACACCTAGTTTTTTCATGCCTTTTTCAAATTTCTTACTGCCTAATTCGAGTGCTACTCTAGCAAAGAAAATGTTATCTGATGATTCTATTGCTTGTTTTAAGTCGATATTACCATTTACCACTTCATATCTTGTAACGTTGTAACCACCCCAAGATTTATCTTTTTGCCAACCTTTACCATCGATTTTATAACTTGTTTTATCGTCTAATGTTTTGTTATTTAACCCAATCATTGCTGTTAATATTTTTTGAGTTGAACCTGGTGAAGTTGTAATCTGGAACTTGTTGAGCAGAGGTTCTTTTTTATCTTCGGTTAATTTATTATATTCTTCGTTACTCATGCCATACATAAATGGATAGACGTCATATGAAGGTGTGCTTACAAGTGCTAATAATTCACCTGTTTGAGGGTGGATAGCAGTACCTGAGCCATAATCATTTTTCATGTTGTTATAAATACTCTTTTGAACTTTAGCATCAATAGTTAGTTGAATATCTTTGCCATCTTTTTTCTTTTTCTCTATTAATGTATGTGCGATTGTATTGCTATTATCGTCAACGATTGTGACACGATAGCCATCTTCATGTTGGAGCTTTTTATCGTAAAGTTTTTCGAGTCCCTTTTTACCAATAACTGCATCATCTTTATAGCCTTTATATTCTTTTTGTTTTAATTCTTCAGAGTTAATGGGACCAACATAACCTAATAGATGTGAAGTCGCTTTTCCTAGAGGATAGTTACGACTTTCTGTTTCATTAGTTGTAAGATGAAATTTTTTTGCGAAATCACTTAAATATTCATCCATTTTTTTAACGGTTTTAAGTGGAACGAAGGTATCATCTTGTACCCAATTTTGATCCATTTGTTGTTTGATATAGTCTTCAGAAATACTTAGTTCTTTAGCGATTGCTTTATAATCTTTTTTAGATACATTCTTTGGAACGATGCCTATCTCATATGCTGTTCCTGTATTGGCCAATTCCACATTGTTTCGGTCTAAAATTTTACCACGTTCTGATTTTAAATTTTCAATATGTATGCTTTGGTCTTTCTGCATTCCTGGAATAATGACGCTATGATCCCAATCTAACTTCCACATACCATCTTCTTTAACAAAATTAAATTGAACGTTGCGATCAATGTTACCGTAGTTTGTTTTAATTTTATATTGAGCATCTACTCGTTTTTTATTTTTAGATACTTTTTTTATTTTACGATCCTGAATGTTTATATCTTTAACGCCTAAACTATTATATATTTTTATCGGACGTTCAGTCATTTCTACTTCACCATTATCGCTTTTAGAAATATAACTGCTATCTTTATAAACTTGTTTGAAATTTTTATCTTCAATTGCATCAATAGTATTATTAATTTCTTTATCTTTTGAAGCATAAAAATATATACCAAACCCGACAACTACAACTATTAAAATAAGTGGAACAATTTTTATCTTTTTCATCAATATACTCCTTATATAAGACTACATTTGTAGTATATTACAAATGTAGTATTTATGTCAAAATAATGTTATAATTTTTGTGATATGGAGGTGTAGAAGGTGTTATCATCTTTTTTAATGTTAAGTATAATCAGTTCATTGCTCACGATATGTGTAATTTTTTTAGTGAGAATGCTCTATATAAAATATACTCAAAATATTATGTCACATAAGATTTGGTTATTAGTGCTCGTCTCCACGTTAATTCCATTAATACCATTTTACAAAATATCGAATTTTACATTTTCAAAAGATATGATGAATCGAAATGTATCTGACACGACTTCTTCGGTTAGTCATATGTTAGATGGTCAACAATCATCTGTTACGAAAGACTTAGCAATTAATGTTAATCAGTTTGAGACCTCAAATATAACGTATATGATTCTTTTGATATGGGTATTTGGTAGTTTGTTGTGCTTATTTTATATGATTAAGGCATTCCGACAAATTGATGTTATTAAAAGTTCGTCATTGGAATCGTCATATCTTAATGAACGACTTAAAGTATGTCAAAGTAAGATGCAGTTCTACAAAAAGCATATAACAATTAGTTATAGTTCAAACATTGATAATCCGATGGTATTTGGTTTAGTGAAATCCCAAATTGTACTACCAACTGTCGTAGTCGAAACCATGAATGACAAAGAAATTGAATATATTATTCTACATGAACTATCACATGTGAAAAGTCATGACTTAATATTCAACCAGCTTTATGTTGTTTTTAAAATGATATTCTGGTTTAATCCTGCACTATATATAAGTAAAACAATGATGGACAATGACTGTGAAAAAGTATGTGATAGAAACGTTTTAAAAATTTTGAATCGCCATGAACATATACGTTATGGTGAATCGATATTAAAATGCTCTATTTTAAAATCTCAGCACATAAATAATGTGGCAGCACAATATTTACTAGGTTTTAATTCAAATATTAAAGAACGTGTTAAGTATATTGCACTTTATGATTCAATGCCTAAACCTAATCGAAACAAGCGTATTGTTGCGTATATTGTATGTAGTATATCGAGCTTCACATGAAACAGCTAAAGAAGCTTTGGGCGATAAAGAGTTAAGAGCCATTGCACATGAGTTAACTAAAACAGTTAAGGATAACATGAGTGTTGATTGGTCTAAACGAGACAGTGCTAAAGCTAAAATGAGAGTTCAAGTTAGACGCCTATTAAAGAAATATGGCTATCCACCAGATCTTCAAAAAATGGCTGTGGAACAAGTTGTAGAGCAAGCAGAATTAATGGCAAGTCAGCAATAAAAAAATAAATCATAATGAGTCCGGGACATAAAGTTCTTGGATAAGTGAAAAAAGACAATTTCTATTGAAATAATATAGAAATTGTCTTTTTTATAAATTTTTTGATTATTTTCAGCTCGTTGAGCTACTACTTTTCTTATATTAAGTGCCATTAATACAAAACCAAGTTCTCTTTTGACTTTATTGAGTCCTCGGACAGACATCCGAGTGAAACCCAAAATAGCCTTCATAAATCCAAAAACAGGTTCCACATCAATTTTTCTTTGACTGTAGATATTTTTTGTTTCTGGTTCTGAAAGCTTTTTGTTAATTTGGGATTTAAAATATTCCCAGTTATAATTCTTCATTATTTTTTTGTTTGTTTTTGAATTGAAGTTCATACATTGATTTTTCAGAGGACATTCTGAACAATCATCACATTCATATAATTTGAAGTCTCGCTTATAACCATACTTATCATGACGATAGGCATATCTTTTAAAACCTAGCCGTTTATTATTCGGACAAATGAATTCGTCATTAATTTCGTCATAGTTCCAATTTTGAGTATTAAAGATGTCACTTTTATATTTTTTAGTTTTATCTTTTATAAACATTCCATATGTTATGAGTGGCGTTCGATTAAAGTCATCTATAATTGCCTTATAATTTGATTCACTACCATAACCTGCATCAGCTACAATATATTCAGGTAAATGACCGTAGGTCTCTTGAATTGAATTTAAAAATGGAATCATCGTTCTAGTATCCGTTGGATTTTGATACACATTATAAGATAAAACAAATTGGGAATTTGTTGCTATTTGTAAATTATACCCTGGCTTAAGTTGTCCATTTTTCATGTGATCTTCTTTCATTCTCATAAATGTCGCATCATAATCTGTCTTAGAATAACTATTTCTATCCTTTAAAATAGATTTTTGAAATTCGTATCGATACTTTCGCTCAAAATAATCATTGATTTGCTTTTTGTATTTTTTGATTTTAGTTCTTTTGAGACGTATTTGTTTTCTTGTTTTAGTACATTTTTCATTGTTGATATGTTGGTTTAAATCTTCGATTTCTTTATCTAAGTGACTACCAATCAAATCTATTTCTTCTTTTGTTAATTCATTATCATGATCTTCTTTAATTTCCGGTATGATTTTATTGGTTACCAATTCATGGTAGAGGGCTTTAGAATCCTCATTCATCTTTGATTCATGGTTTTGAATACTCTTTTTCCATACAAATGTATATCGATTGGCATTTGCTTCAATTTTTGTACCATCAATAAAAATAGCTTTATCATCTATAAGATTTTGTTTTACACACTGACTGTAAAATTGAATAAATAAAGATTCTAATAAAGCATCTACTTTTGGATTTACTCTAAATTGATTAATTGTTTTATAAGAAGGTTTTTGATTTTGTGATAGCCACATCATTCGGATGCTATCATTAAGCATTTTTTCTATTTTACGACCTGAGAATACAGATTGTGTGTAGGCATATAGAATCACTTTTAACATCATTTTAGGATGGTACGAAGTTGCACCACGGTGATGTCTGAATTCGTCGAATTCATTGTCAGGAATTGTTTCAACAATATCATTTACAGTAAAACGATGTTGATTTGTTTTGTTTCCATATTGACCTCCATGTATTTGCTATGATTTCAAAATCCATTTTTGACGTGCCTTAGGGTTGAGTGGATGCATAATTTCATTTGTTACTGGATTGATGAGCTTTTTTACTTTCTTTTTATGAGGTTTTAACATTTCCATCACTTGTTCGACACGGTCGATAACAACTGGTCGCTTCGCATAGGCACCATAAGCAAGAATCACTGTGTCACTTTCACTAATCGCTTTCATCAAATGAATATCAGTGTGCTCATCGTATGGATTTTTGATATGTTTGAGGTTTTCGGGTGTTCTAATATTAGAGAATAGATTTACAAGATATACAGCACCGTATCGTTCTGAATTGGCTAATTGGTTGAGGATAAGAACAGTTGTGAGATCGAGTGATAATACACCGTCTAAATGAGGATACATCGTTATCACTGTGCATGCAGCTTTCTTTTCATCCCATGTTTTCTTGAGTAAATAGCGGTGCTGTTCATCATCGCTAAATATGGCTTCTGTGTGTATCGTACTTTTGATTGTATTCATCATCGTCACTTCCTTTAGTATTCTTCTGGTAAAAGCATCACATAATAAAAAGCGTCCACGTCATCTTCACGAATGACGTAGACTTTCTTAGGTAATGCATTTTGATTTTTTTCATAGTTTGTATAGTGATATTCCAATTTGTATGTGGGTTGTTCTTGTTCATGTGTGATTGAGAGTATATTCTCATCTTCTTGTAATTTAAAAATGTGTAGGTAATCTGTATGAGGCTGGTTATCTTTTTTTTCTACCATGTGCCAAAGTAAGATTTGAAGGTCTAGTGGAATACTTTCATTAATTCCTCTTGTGATGTATCGATTGATTTTCATGCTATTTCCCTCCCTTCTGCTTTTCTTTCATGATGTCGATGATTTCGTTGATAACTGTGACGGATAATTGAGCAACTATGATCCAATTATTCATGGTCCTGACCTCCTTGTTTTAGTAAATGACGTTCATCAATAATGATATTTTGAGTATCTGTAAGGTACAGAAAGTCCATGTCAAAATGGTCTAAGTATCCGACACTGATGAGTTGGTTATTGGCATACATTAGAAATGGATAGATACTTAGCTCATGTAGTTCATCATTATAGTAGGTATAAGTCTCGAGTGTGAGATGTACCAGTGGAGAATCATTAATAAAACGTTCCGGTAGAATATTTTCTGCTGCTTCCTCCAGCGCTTCACATTCCCAAGCTTCGTTATTAGATAGTTGGAATAGGTGGGTTATATATTGTTTGAGTTCTTGAGTGATGGTTTTCATATTATTGCCTCCTAGATAGTGTAATAGTGATGTAGTTCATATACATCATTGAGATAATATATATTTGATTTGTCATTTATTACGAATCCCGGTGGGAATAAGAGAAAATTCCATATAAAAACCCGCTACAAACGTTGGTATGCCAAGGAAATCCTGAAATTCCGCCTATTTTGACAAACAATCAACTCATTATTTATAAGTATTGATGATAGGGTTGTGTCTCTGCTTCCTTATATATATTATTTATTTATAAAAAGTAACGGGATTTTGGGATTGTGCTTGCACAATCCTTCTGTTTCTTCGAATCTGCAAATCCCAATCATTTCCCGATAAAAAATCATTGTGGGATGTTCTTTAGCAATTTCAATATAAGCATTGTATAGTTATGAAAAAATTACGACAATAACTGTTTCATTAGATAAGTGTTATTGAAATTGATAAAGAGCAATTCTTGAAAATAGTTAGATAAAATAAGCGAAAGAATATAGTGAAAATTATTGTTATAACAATGATTCTATTAGCTAAATAGTAAGATATAGTGTTTGGGGCAAAAATAAAGACGAAGTGCTGAGATGCACTTCGTCGAGTTGTTTATTATTGAAAAGTTGTTTAATGATTTCGTTATTAAGTTTGAGTGTGACATAGAATTGTTTTTTATGATTACCATCTTTTTTAATATCAATGCGATCAATCACTGATAGATACAATGCTTTGAGTCGAGATTTTTCTATGTGCTTAATATCATGAAAGATGTGTTGTAATAGTTTACTGATTTCTTTGGCATCAAATAAAGTCTTATCTTCATTTTGTTGATTTTTGAGTTGGTTGATTTGATTCGTAATGTCATTGAGTTGCTTTTCATATTTTTGAATACTTGGTCTGATTACTGATGTTAAGTCCGGATTATCCTCGATGGTTTTAATCAAGTTATTTATTTTGATTTGTACTTCATCATATTGTTGTTGCTTATAAGCAATATCGTGATGAAGTGCAGCGCCATCAACTTGATTTTCTTGATTGACGTGTGTTACTACGCGTTGAATGACTTTATCACTTTTGACTATTTCAAGTATTTGCTTCATCACATAATCTTCAATCACATCAGCTCTTACACTGTTTGCCGAACATACTTTGGAACCCTTGTTCCGAAAATTACTACATGAATAGTAACGAATACGTTTCTTAGTCCCGTCTTTAAGAGTATTCGTGGTATTGCTTGCTGCCATAGGTGCGCCACATTGGGGACAGTGAATAATGCCTGTAAGCAGATTCGTTCCTTTGCCATGGACTTGGGGTTTTTGACTGACTTGTTTCTTACGCATTTGTACTTTATCCCATAAATCTTGATTAATAATGGGGGAATGCTTACCTTCAGCTATCACTGGTTTATCATTCAGCCCTTTACGACGTTTTTCACTCCAATCTTTGTATTTCGCAAATTGAATTTTGCCGATATAGAAAGGGTTAGCTAAGATGTATGTGATTGAACTAATACTGAAAGGTTTCCCCTTTTTAGTGACATATCCTTTGTGATTCAATGCATTGGCAATTTTACGATAGCCATGTCCTTTGGCATAGCACTCGAATATATATTTTACAATATTAGCTTCATGTTGGTTAATCATTAGCTCGTGTTTACTATCTGGTATTTTGTCATAACCTAGTGGTAAATTGCCTTGATAATAGCCTTCTTGGGCACGTCTCGTTTGACCCATAAATACGTTCTCGACAATGTTATTACGTTCGAATTCTGAGAAACTCGCAAGTATCTGTAACATGAGTTTACCAGAAGAAGTATTGACTTCCATACGCTCTGACAAACTGAAAAATTCGACATTTTGTTTGTGTAAATCTTCGACAATTTTGAGAAGATCAGATGTATTACGAGCTAATCGGTTTGTTTTGTATACCATAACACAGTCGATATTGCCTTCTTTTGCATCTTTCAACATACGTTGGAGCTCAGGTCTGTTCATAGATTTACCTGAAATACCACGGTCAGCGTATATATCTTTAACTTCAAAATGATGGAAGTCACAGTATTCTTTGATTTGATTGATTTGTCCGTCGATACTATAACCTTCTGTGCTTTGCATTTCTGTTGATACACGTACATAGATACCGACACGTTTTGTTTTAAGTTGTTGCATTATGTTACATCCTTTCTTCATTTATGCAATCGATGATTGCATGGCTTGATTGACGATATTGAGTGGTTCATTTTTGAAATAGATTCCTATAAGATTTTTATCTTTCGTAATGTGAATGGTTTCAATATAGGGGTACAATATGTTTAACGTGAAACGTTTTTGAATAATATTTTGAATGGTGTGTTGTATTTGATGCCCATTTATAGATGTAGTGCGTTGCGGTTGTTGACGTAATGATTGCGTTTGTTCTCTGAACGTTTCTGCATCAATGATGCCTTGTGCCAACTTTTCTATCAGTTGTTCTTGAGTCAATATGTGATGTTTTTCTATGTTTCTTTGTCTTTTGATGCGTTTGTCAATCGCACCTTTAATTTTTGTGTAGATGCGTTGATTTTGATAAAAGTCTCGGCACACTTCTAATACTTTATCTTCAAGTGTTTGTGCATTGATGCCTTTAAAATCACAGACAAAGCGTGAAGCATTCATGTTTTTAGGACAGACGTAGTAACGTAATGTATGATTCTTTTTTCTAATGGTCATATTTGTAAGTGTTGCATTACAACATGGGCATTTGATTTTTTGTTTGAGTTGATTATCCGAAGGTGTCTGTTTGGTTTGTTTTTGCAATCGAAGTCTCTGCGCTTGCTCATATATACTTGTGGAAACAATAGAAGGAAACATATTGTCGAATTGGCCATATTGATTGTTGACACGACCACAATAATTAGGATTGATGATAATGTTACGAACTTGATAGGGTTGTCGATTGATATACGTGTTATCTTCTTCTAATAACTGTGCAATTTTCTTATAACCATGACCTTTAATGTAATAATTGAATACAGCCTTTACCGTTGGTGACTCATTTTGATTGATGATGAATGTTCCGTTGTGATAATCGTAACCAAAGGGCGCATGGGTTGTAATCAATCGACCTTGCTTTGCTTTTTCTTGAAGCCCATTTCTGACTTGTTCTCCAATGTTATCCGATTCAAGTTCGGCTAAACTGATGAAGATATTAAGCTTGAGTCGGTCGAAAGCTTGATCCATATCAAAGTAACCATCATGTACACTTAAGATATGAACACGATATGTTTGACATAATTTGATGAGTTTTAATGCATTTTTCAAATTACGATGCAACCTATTAAGACGATAACAGCATAATATGTCACATTGTCCTTGTTGAATTAATTGTGTCATTTGTCGATACCCACTACGATTATCTTTGCGTCCTGATTGTTTGTCGCTATAAAAGTTGATATGTTGAATATGATGTTTTTCGGCTATTGCTTCGATAGCTTGTTTCTGTGCTGCAAGAGATTGTTGTTTCATCGTACTTTGACGTAAATAGCCTATAACTTGTTTCATATCGGCTCCTCCTTTCACAGTGATAATATATATTTATAGATGAATTGATATATAAGCCCAACATCAATGAGATGTTGGGCGTCCATATTAGTCATTCGTTTGATTGATTTCTTCAATTACCAAATCGGCTAATATCTCGATAAGTTCATCCATGTTTTTCACTCCGTTATTTGTTCTATCTTCAATACGTCGATTATTCAGTTTGATGCTTCACGGTTGTATGATAAAGACAATCAGAAATCTTCGTGAACTCCTGAAGGGCCTATCCCCTCATTAGCGGATTTAAAAAGTTCTTTCGCAGCTTTGTTATCATTTGCCGGTGTCCAATTTTGAATTAACGACTTATCTTTAGTTAATCCCAGGATAGATGCAAATTTTTCATCTAATTTTAGGTGGTAAAATACAAGTGATTGTTTTTTACCGCTATTATCTTTGACACTTCTTTTAGTTGTTTGGCGTCCACGATCAGCTAATATGAAACCTTTATCTCTTAAGGCGTTGACAACATTATTAACATCTTGAAATTGATGATTGTTTAGCATCTGTTTAAAAACGTTCGCAATTATTTTTACTTCGATATGGTCATCTTTTAATGAGATTAATCCATAGTTCTCAAACATATTTTTCAAAGCACCTTCATCTGAAAACTTACCTCTGTTTTGTGCCACAAATTGAATGATGACATCAATAGCTTTATCAGCTAATGAGCGTTCAGAGACTGTATGAGTATGATAATCAATAAAGTAGTCTCTTATATTAGCGATATCAATATCTGTAGATAAAACACGACCTAATATTTTCGCAGATGTTGTAATGACTGCATAACGCTTAAACATACGAATACCTGTATTGTTTGTTTCATCTTTCAATTTAGCTTCAAACCAATCTACTTCCTTGTAAAACCATTGAATAACTTCATCTTCACGATTTATAAGATATTTAGCTACTAACGGTAAAACATGACCATAGTTTAGTGCTACAGCTTTTTTAATATTGTCAGCATTGGTCGCATTTGTAGTGAATTGTTCATTAATCTCGATGGTTCTTACACGTAATCCATCGTTTTGAGCTGAATCATTAAAAATACTGTATTCTGACGTTGAAATGACAGAAGTACCCCAATTCTTAGGCGTTTTAACTTCTCCATGAACGTTTGAACGTTGACGACCTTGACCTTCAGCGATGGAATATAACAAACCCGTGGTATCTCTAAGTGTCGTAGATGAAAGCTCATCAAATACTATAGGAACGCCATAATTGTTACTCAAATAACCTTCAAGTGCGTTACGTGTGGCATTCCAACTTCTAAAAAGAGTTTCATTACCTTTGGTAGGGTTACCAGCGACTGATACAGCTAAAGCAGCTGCGGTTGACTTACCGGTTGAGGATTGACCTGTAAAACTAAAGAGAATTCCTGCAAATTCGATTTCATGTTTATGCTTCAGAAAACTTGTCACTAAGGCAGAAATCCCAAATATGACTGCCAATTCTAAAAGAAGATGACCTTTAACCTCGTCAATATACATGTTAAACCAATTATCAAATGTACCTTTAGGAGTTAAGTCATAAGCACTATCTACAATAGGGTATGAAGGTGAGGACTGATTAAATTGAACAGAGTTGAGAACTTTATCTAGCGATATCAAGTAGCCAAAAGGTGTCTCTAGTATACCTACACCCTCATATAATTCAGAAAGTGGTAATCTATCTCGCATCAATTGCAAGGCATAACTCAATGATCTAATATGCTTCTCGTTAATACTGTATCCATATTTAATTAAAGAAGGTAAGTTTCGTGTTGTTAAGATATCAGACTCAAAAATGTCTTTTTTACCATTGTTGTTAGTAATAATCAACTTTTCAACGCCAGTAACTGGATCAGAAAATCTTGCATTAACAATAATAGGGCTAGCCATTATAACCACTTTTTCTCTGTCACCATCTTTTTTAGGCGGTTTCGTTTCTTTCCAACCGAAGGAATCTAAAGCAAATGGGCCAATTTCAAACAATGTGTAACTCATTAGCAATCACCTCCTTTCGAAGTGTTGCTGTTATAGTGTGGATTAGGACCTGTTTTAAGATAAACTAAGTGACCGTGAGTATCCTTACCGATAATAATAAATGGAACACGTGGCGCCTGTTTTACAAAATATGCGAACCAACGTCCAACATTTTGTTGTACAGCTTTTGAACATTGTACATTTGCACGACTGTTCAAGTCATGAAATGTAAATTCTTCTCCTTCAGGTAAATTGAATGAAATACCTAATATTTTCTTTTTTAACTGCTCGAATTTATCTGATTGATTGAAATACATTTAACTTCCTCCTACTAATGAACTAAGATAGGAAAATTAAATATGCGCACAATTAACTTTCTTAAGTTCATTTTAGCCAAGAAGTTATCATTTGAAAGCTTGTAAAAATATGTTAGAAATTCCGTACTAAATTAAGATGGATTTTTGTTGACAAAATAAAAAACGCTGATTTAACAGCGCTTTAAATAAAAATTAATCTGAAGTTATATAAAAGTAGTCAGAAGGAGTGGTGTTATTATCATTATAATAATCTAGTGCTTTATTGATTTCTTTTATTAATTTATCATGATGTTCATTTGTTATTTTCTTTGGATATTTGAGTTCTTTTTCTTCTAAGTCTTTTGGAGACACTAGGTCACTATTTAAAATTAATGATAACAGCATATTTTTAGGTGCCGAAGCTCTGGTGTCTCGATGAGTAATATATTTTGCTAAATTACTGTTTATACTTACTTTTTCATTTTCTAAAAAGTTTGTACTATTTTTCACATGAGCATCAGCAATTTTGGTACTTATTTCAGTGTTTAAATCGTCTATTTCATCTAAATAATATTCAAGAATCTGAAGTTTATCTTTAGAAGTGATACCTTTTTCAGTGAAAATCTTAATAATGATAGATTTGATTCCAATTTCTATATTACTGTCTACTAGAAAATAGAGATAATAATTAGTCAGAGCATGTTCATAATCTCTTTGATCAGTAATTTCATGATTGATGAAATAATATAAGTTCTCTTTGATACGATTAGAAGAATCTATATCTTTGTCATTGATACCGTTTTTAAAAAAGTGTAGATAAACTGAGTTGTTTGAGAGTATATCATATAATACAAATAAACTTTTTGGTTTAAATACATATGATTTTCCTGATTTAAAGTTTGCTATGTTTATTCCTAGAGCGTTGCAGAATTTATTAAAATTAGTTGTAAAATTATTTTTTTCTTGAATAAACATGTCGCTGTCATTTAATTCTGAACTATGATTTTTAATCATATTGATATTTTCTTCAATCTTGTCACTATTTAAATTTTCCATGCAAAGTATACTATATCTTACTATATCACTTATATTTATGGAAAAATCTTTAGGAGAACGATTTAAAGTATCCTTTTTATTATCTTGATCTACAGCCCTACATGAATCATCAAAAACTTCTTTGACATTTATTTTATCAATGTTCAAAATTATGTCTACTAATGCATTTTGAAATTTTTCATTATATATGTCTCTCTTATTCATAATATCACTACCTTTATCAATTATAATAATATAGTATATCTTAATATTTGTAGAAGTACTTGATGAGAGGTTAGATAAAACACCACATTTCTCTGGTTAGTAAAAACATAACTTCTAAGACTTTTTTTCATATACTAATAAATTATATTATAAATATTTTTGAACATAAAAGGAGTGTATAAAAATGTATGCAAAGAAGGTGTTTTAGTATAGATTTTAAGGCATTCATTTTTAATATAAAATATTTATAATATTTAAAATTGAAAATTATTATCCTTTCAAAATTTTTGCAACGAGTAATTTTACTTTAATTATATTATAAAGTAGAATTAATAGTAATTAAAGGAACGTTTGTTCCTGTTTTTATATGTAAATACGAGAACGATTGAATAGATAAAGAAGGATAAAATTGACTTCGAAATAGAATATTTAATTTCAAGAAGGAGAGTATTGGATGTTAAAGCATAAAATAATAAATTTAATACAAGAAAAGAGAGAAGGGAGTTACTGGGATTTTAAAGCAGAATATCATAAAGATAAAGCAGAATTATTACATGATATAATTTGTTTATCAAATAACTTGTTGAATCAAGAAGCTTATTTAATTTTAGGAGTCGCAGATAACGGTCATATTCTGGGGGTTGCAGGTGATTCAAATCGAAAAAACCAAGAAGAATTAATATCATTTATTACTGGAAAAAAATTTGCTGCGGGTAGGCACCCCAAGATTTCATTAATGACATTTGAATATGAAGAAAAGGAAATCGATGTCATTATAATAAATCCTAAAGGATATGTACCATACTATCTGGAGAAAGCAGAAACCGATCAAAAAAGTAAAAAAAACAAAACAGTCAATGCAGGTAGCATTTATACTAGAGTTGAAGATAAAAATACCCCAATAGATTCTACTGCAAGTCCATTAGATACAGAAATATTATGGAAAATGCATTTTGGTTTATATCCTACTCCTATAAAGAGGTTACAGAATTATTTACTAACTCCTGAGAAATGGATGCAGAACTCAACAGGTTATTTTTATAGTGAATCGCCAGAGTATATAGTATACAAAAATGAGGACATTGAAGAAAAAGAAAATTATTTTAATTTAGTAAGTCCATTCTATGCGTATAATCAAATCAATAGTAACACTTTATACTCATATTACGAATTTAAATATCATAGTACAGTTTTATATGCTTGCCGGTGTATCTCTTTAGATTCAGGTATCTACACAACACCAGTACCTAAATCAGGTGAGATAAATTTTAATATGCATAGAGATGATACTATTTATTATCGTTATTTCATTGAAGAGACGATGCTTTATAATATTCATCTTTTTATGTATAAGGGTGATTCGATGGAAGAGAAATTTGCAATGGAAAAATTTTTAGAGTGTGTTTTAGTTTATAAGAACGAAGAGGAAAAGGAACTTTTTGAAAATTATATATTACATAATTGGGATAAAGTTAATCAATCAATTAATGAAAATAATAAACGCGTTTTTGGAACTGAACATTTATCACAACTTAAAAAAGAAGATATCACTAAAAAAGTAAAAACAGTTAAAGTTTTAAAAGATAAACTTGAGAACTTTAGAAAAATTATTGGTTAATAGGAGAAAATCATGAAAAAATCAACACTCATTGATAAATTTTTAGACTTACTTTCTTCAAGAAGCTCACTCAGAGAAATTCAGAATAATTTTATTGATGCAGACATTATGAGAGATAGTTCGATAAATCAAAAATATAACGGACAACGTAAATCGTTAGCGTGGGAATATATTAGTACTTTAAATTTAGAAGATGAAGCTGAATTTTCTAAATTACTTAATGTTTTAGAAACGTATTTGTTTCAATGGAATCTGTATATCCATGAAATTGATGAAGACGAAGAAATTAATAGATTAATAAAAATAATTAATGTATTAGGTTATAAATATAATAAAGAGACAGGAAAAATAACTAAAAATGAAAGTGAAGTTAATTTAAGTACTATTAAATCTTTAGCAATAAAATTTGATATTGAATATGTATTAAAAGAATGTAATAGAATTGAAAAAGAGGCACTAACGGATCCAGAGGACGCAATTACATCTGCAAAATCGATGGTTGAGAGTACTTTGAAGTATATTTTAGATTCTGAAGGAGAAAAATTTAATAATAATGAAACCTTGAGAGGTTTATATAAAAAAGTAAGTAATATTATGAACCTTTCTCCTGGTGGACATAATGAAAATACTTTTAAAACAATTTTGAGTGGAATGATAAATGTAATTAACGGTCTGGATGAAGTAAGGAATGAATATGGTGACGCACATGGTAAATCAAAGAAAAATTATAGGCCTGAAACTAGACATGCTTTTCTAGCAATCAACGCAGCACGTACGATAACTGAATTTCTTTTAGCTTCATATAAAAAGTAAAAGCTATTTGATGAATAGCAATCAAATATATTGGTTATAAAAAACCGCATCATCAACTGATAAGCAGAGGCGTATCATAAGTAAAACTAAAAAATAGGTTGTGAAAAGCAGAAAAATTTATTGATAAAAAGCCACAATCTTATGCTAGGATTGTGGCGCTTAAATTTAATACTGTAAATTTTAGTTTTTATAAATATCATTATAAATTTCAAATGCTTCATTAATTTCTTCAATCAATGTGGTTTTCAATGATGTATCTATATAATTAGGTCCAAATTCATAGAATAACAAACCATGCTCAACAGATAAAATATCAGCTTTAGAGTTAGAACTAGTATCTTTAGGGTATAAAATAATAACCTTTGTAATAACCGTATGGTTATTTTTTCTAATGTGTTTAGCGCCTGCTAAATGTAATAAAGATTTTGGAGAATCTCTGTAAGCAAGTAATTGTTTAAGAGATCCCATTTTTTCTCCGGTTATATTTTTCAGTTTTCTGTACTTAGCTTCTATCGGTATACTTTTTAAATATATACCGCCTACAAAAATATCAATTCTAATGTCGGGTTTATTTTTTTTGTTTCCAGTATAAAGTGGATTTACTAAATTAGTTTCAGAACTTTTATACTTAAGAAGTGTATTATAGTGTATATTTAAAGTGGTTTCTGCTTTTTTCATTGTTACATAAGTACCTTCATCGAGATCATTTTGAATATCCCCATTAAAAACCCATCCTTTTACAGGCATAAAACCACTACTTCTTATTATTTCAATTATATTGATATAACACCAAATCTCATATAGTTCATCTGTTTTTTTCCATGAATTTAGTACCTGTTCAGAAAAGATGAAATCAAAATTACTTTTATTAAATTCTACATACCATGTATATAATAAATTATAGTTTTGATTCATAAGTGAAGATTTAGTTGGCACCATATTATTTTTATAGGAAACTTGACTATACCATTCACTATTTCTTAATTTTATTATTAAATTTTTAAGGATAATAATATTTTTTTTAGCTTGGTTTAAATTATTCTTAGTAATTTTAGCTTTTTTTATCTCACTACTATATTTCGAATTATATTTATAATTTTCATTTTCAATTTTCAAAATAATTTCTTTACCAATTGAGTTTAGTTCTTTTAATAAAAACTCAACTACAAATTTCAACCACATATTTTCTGAGATATTATAATTAATAACTCTTTTGTAAGTATACAAATATTGTGTTTTATTTGGATATTTAGATGAATATTTAATAGTTTTTTTATCGACATGTGGTTGTGTGTGTTTAGGAACCCATTTATAATTTTTTTGAATTGTTAACCTAGGGTTCACTATTAATTGATTTACAGAATTAATTATTTTTATAAAATATTTATCAATGAAATTGATTTTATTATACAAATTATTGTCTTTTTTGTTTTGAATTACCGTAACATTATTTCTATTTACAAATGAATTTGCTAAACCATTTAAGTAACTATTAACGTCTTCATATAATGATTTCCACTCTTCCTCAGTAAAATCCTTAGGAACTATTTTTATAATGGCATACTTAGTTTTTTCATTGACCAATGTTAATAAATAATAACCAGGAACTAGTACATTTTGATCATTATTACTAGTGTAATTAATTATATCTAGTGTAGCGTTTGAAAGATAACTATTTCCCTTTTTATCAATTTTTAATATATCGTCCACAATAGTGTCGAAACCATTGAAATATAATTTTTCATTATAATCAGTAGATTTATGACGAAATTTCATAGAGTGATACTCTTTAAAGGATAATACATCTTTTTCAAAATTTATATCTTTTATTGATTCTCTGAATACAATATTATAGACATTCTCTCGGTATCCATTACTAACAATTATATCTAAGTTAGAATGTAAATCCATTTATATATAACTCCTTAGATTTGTTTAAAATTACCTTTCTAGAATTTGTGAAATCAGAAATACTTTGGTACTTATCCATTAATGATAATAAATTAGAAGAAGTTACTGAATTGTTATCAGGGTTATATGAACCTATTAAAAATTCAAGCTCTTCTCTTGAACCTCTGATTTTTGATAAAATTCTCTGGATAACTTGAAAGTCTAAACCTTCTCCATAACTTAAGATGTCATTATAATTAGGAATATTTTTTAAGTAGTAATCAATATGTTTTATAACCCTAGGCCCTATACCAGATTGATTGTTTATAGTTAACAGAGTGTTGTGCATTTCTTGTAAAAATTCAATAGTGTCATTATTTAAATCAATAGTTTTGCTATTTTTAAAGAAACTTTCAATATACTCTTGTTCGAAAGAAATACCTTCTGTAGTTTTGATTTTTTCAGTGTTAGCAATTTTAATTAATTGTTTAAACGGCATTACTTCGAGAGTTATTAGATCAGCTCTATCCAATACTTTGTTTGAAAAATGGTGTGTAGATTCATCTATATTGACAGTACCTACAAATCTCACATTTTTTCCAATAGTAATTTCATGATTATATTTAGAAGAATTATAAAGTTTACCACCTAATTCCTTATTATATAATTGCAATTTACGATTTTCTACATCTGATTCTAACAAAGATAAAAACTGAGAAAAGTAATGTTCTATACGAGCTAGGTTCATTTCATCAAAGCAAACTATAAATAATTTATCAGGATTAAGTTTTGCTTGGATGAGGGTTTCTATTAAACCATGATCATCAGGTCTATATATCATATTTAATGTATCGGCATACCCAATAATGTCTGAATCTTCTGTCCAGCTAGGACTAACTGGTATAAATTTAAAATTATCTTTTAAACCTAAAGCGTTTGCATATGCTTTAATCAATTTTGATTTTCCTGTACCGCTCATTCCTGATAATATAACTAATTTTGATGTCTTCATAGCGGTGTGAAAATTCAATATGTCTTTTATACTATAAACTAAATTTTCATTAGTAAGTTTATCTATAAAATGATTTAAGAATTTTTCTTCTAGCTTATCTTTTTTAGCTTTTTTATCAGTATCAAGTTCAATAATATTTTCGGTCTCTCTTAAAATTATGCTTTCAATTTTTTGAATTAAAGTAGTTGTTATAAATGCTACGTTATTTTTATTTGTAATTAAATGTTTGTAATCTTCATCCTCTAATTTGGTAAAACATATTTTTTCGTCAAAATTAAATGAAATACCACTGTCTTCATTAAAATCAAATGATTTAATTTCTCCAATCGCATATATGTCGCCATTATCCTTTTCATAAAAAATCACTTCAGGAGTATCATCTAATTCTTTGGACACATAAGGATTATTTCTAAATATAAAATTTTCAGACAAATCATTTAAAAAACTATCTATATCTTTTGATGCATTACTTTTATTGAATATTGGTACTGGGTGCAATACATCCGTATACTCAATTTTTGATGGTCGAGGTAATACTTGTTTAATATGACCATTATAAAAATATTTGTTAAGAATTGTATAATCCTCTTTTTGTTCTACATTTAAGCAAACAAACTTATCATGTATAAAATTATAAAAGTCATTTATTCTTTCAGCTTGAGATTTACTTGTATCATCTTTATATAAATCATATAAGCTAGTTGAAAAGCAAGCTATATACTTAGTTTTATTATCTAAATTTGGATAATCATAGGGTGTTGTTGATATTAGTTTTATGTAAAATTGAATAAAATCATTAGAGTTTATGAAAATATTTTCTTTATTATACACTTTGCTAATTTCTTCTTCTGTGGCAAGAATACCAATTAGATCTACTTTTTCCCAATTGTTTTTCATTTTTATTCTCCTTTTATTATTTTTATATATTCATCTTTATTATTTATAAAAATTGCATGTGTTTGCTTTTTTAGCTTTCGAGCTGAGTATGAAGTGACACCGAAATTTACAACATAAAATCTTGAATTTTCATTATTATAATTACTTATAAAGTTATCGATTTCGTCTTCGTTATAAAAGTATATATTTTCAGTACTTTCTAATTTCCATAAACCTGGAGCACCAATTATATTGATTGCAGTTTCATTATTATTTTTAATAGGAAGTGAATCACTTTCTTTTGAGTTGGATTTTTCTTTTAATTGTTCTAATTCATTTATGTTGTTTTGTAAAACTTCCTTAATTTCCTTTAATTCGTAATTTTTAACTTTAATTGTTTCATTTAGTTTTACAGTTAAGTCTTCCCAATTTCTGTTTTTTTTTTCTAGTTCTTTATTCAAATTGAGTAGTTCATTAATTTTTTGATCTTTAATTTGGATTTTTGATTCTAGGGACTGTATGATATTCCTTAAAATTGATTCTTTATTCTCGTTTTTATTCGTATTTTCATATTTAATTGGTGAATTATCTATCATGAAATTACTTATAATTTTTTCAGTTAATTCTCCGTATTTGTCATTTTCAAATATAGTGATTAAGCCATCAAAATCTTTGTTATATTTTTCAGAAATCTTATCAATGGACAATAAATAATCCAAGTTTTGCTCATTTTTTTTATTGTTTTTAATAATATTAGTAATTTTTTTAATATTTTGTGTAGTAGCAATTTGATTAGAAATATATTTCTCATTTTGTTCAATAAAATCAAGCGTTATATTTGAAAACCCTTTAATTTTCAAATCATAATTTTTAATTATTTTAAATTTATTTTCATTATCTTGAATTTTAAATAATTCTTTTATAGCCTTTGATTTTTGCATTACTTGGCTCCTTTCCTAAAATTAATTATACGAATATTTCTTTCAATGATATAAAACATCTATATAGCTCTTTACTAATAATATCGTTATAAATGTAAAAAATCTACATTTAGTTCAATGATTTTATATTGTGAATGACAGTTTTAAAATGTAGGGAATTGGCGAAATGAAAATGCTTTTTTTCTACATTTTTTCTGTTTAAATTATATAATCATGTCTTAACTCAATCTTCGATTAGGGGTTATTTGATTGAGACATGACATTTATGAAGGAGTGCTATTTTACCTTATGAAAGGTATTAAACCAAATTATGCTGAGCTTGGTCGACAATATAATTGTGATCCAAGAACAGTTAAAAAATATTATGAAGCAGGAAAAGAAAATGAATTAGAACGACTGAAGAAAAGACAACAAAATAAGAAAGCATCAAAACTAGATCCATTTAAAGAAATTATTGATAAAAAAATTTAATTAGGATGTACTGCTATGTCCATTTAAAAAAATAGAGAAAAAGGGATATGAAGGTAAATATACTATTCTACGAGAATACTGTAAAAACAAAATGAGATTAAAAAAGCAACTATACGCGTAGAAACTAATCCCGGTATAGCTGCTCAAGTAGACTGGAAAGAAGATATGATAATGCATGATAAGTTTGGCAGAACTTATCAATTCAGTATCTTTCTTTACGTTCTACACTATTCAAAAAAGAAGTATATCACATTGACTTGGGATAGAAAACAAGATAACTTATTTGAATGTCTAAAAGACGCTTTTTTAATCGTCTACACTTGATTGGACAAATTCTATGAGAAAAGATATTGTAAATTTAAGAAAGTAGGCGATTTTATTATGACAAGAGAAAGAAAATCATTTAGTTCAGAGTTTAAGTTACAAATGGTTAGATTTCATTCCTAGGCGTTAGGAAAATGGATAAAGCAACATCAAAACACGGGTACATTCAATCACCAAGATAACTTATCAGATGATGAAAAAGAGCTGAATCATGCTTTTAATAGATAGCAACCAATGGAGACATTAGTAAGTGATTTGACATATGTAAAAGTCGCAGGAACATGGCATTACATGTGTTTATTTATAGATCTATTTAATAGAGAAATTGTTGGTTACAGTGCAGGTAAAAATAAGGACGTAAATTTAGTATCAAAAGCAATCAGCAGAATAAATCATAATCTTGAACAAATCAAACTATTCCACACTGATAGAGGCAAAGAATTTGAAAATCATTTGATAGATGAAGTACTAGAAACATTTAAAATCAAACGTTCATTAAGTACCAAAGGTTGTCCTTATGATAACGCAGTTGCGGAAGCAACGATGAAAGCAATGAAAATCGAATTTGTAAAACAAATGCAATTTGAAAATTTAGAACAGTTAGAAACAGAATTATTTGATTATGTAAATTGGTACAACAATTTTAGACTAAATTCTTCATTACAGTATTTGACGGCAGTGGCATTTAAAAATCTACACATGAAAACTGTCTAAAAAAATGTTGACGTACCAGCAAGCAGTAACAGTAGCGTCAAATATAGCAGGTTTTGGTAATAAAGAGGACATTTGTCCCATTGTGATGTCAGACATTTTTTTACTAATTATATTGATGTTGAAAAGAATGGAGATTCTAATAATTGGTGTACGAAAAACATCGATGTAGTTAATGACACATATTATCATGGCGATATTGCAAATATAGCATTTAATGATATTTTGAAACAATATATATAAGGAAGTAATTTAATGATAAAAAAATTAGATAATATAGACTCTGAGACAATAGAAAAAATATCAAATATATGGCTTAATTCTAATTTAGATGCACATGACTTTATAAAACGTAATTATTGGATTAATAGTTTAGATAAAGTGAAAAAAATGTTATCAGATTCAACAATTTACGTGTATTATGCTGATAGTCAAATTGTTGGATTTGCTGGCTTATATGAGCAATATATTGCTGGTATTTTTATTGCGGATAATTACCGTAATAAAGGTATAGGAAGGTTATTATTGGAAAGATTAAAACGTGATTATAATGGACTTAATTTACATGTTTATGAGAAGAATGAGGGAGCCATTCGTTTTTATTCAAAACATCAATTTGAAATAAGATACAAGGAATTTGAAGAAGAAACTCATGAATATGAATACCTTATGGAATGGGATAGTAGAAAAAATTATAAAAGCAATAATAAATAATATTATGTAGAAACATAACAGACAATATACTCTATCAAATCTCACAATTTGATATAGCTTTTTAGTGCGCATGGCATGGGAAACAACTTGACGATGAAAGTCCTTTATAGGCTTGGTCATAGGAACTGTTAGCGAAAGACAAGGTCTTTCATTGCGAAGTGGAATCTGAAAAGGAGTCGGACATAAACACTCGCATCGACGAACAGAATCATCATAATAAGGACACATAAAACGGATGAGTTTGCTAAACAAGACGAAGTCGAATACTACTCGAACTTTATATGAAAAATATGGATGAAGTAGAAACATTTGTTGATACCATACAGCCATATGGGCAGACAAAATGTCAGTTTATCTTTTCATCAGTTGTCTAAATTACTTTGCAAAAACTTAGTAAGTGTGGGAAATATTTTTAACAGAGAGAAGTGACTTATTTTGGAATATAAATTTTACAACAAAATGAGTAATACTATTTTATCTATCTTGTTGAGTGAAAAAATTTCGATAATAAAATGGTAGTCTCAACAGGTAGTTATATTTTGTCTGAGTTGCCATGTATTGTTGCCTATAAAAATAATGATATTGTGGGGCTACTAACGTATAAAGTTTATGATGAGTACATTGAAATCATTTCTTTAGATAGTTTTGTAGAGAACAAGGGTATTGGTAGTCATTTACTTAATTATGCTGAAATAATTGCCTCAGATATGAGTAAAAGAAGTATCCGTGTTATTACTACAAATGAAAATATTAAGGCACTCTATTTCTATCAAAAAAATAAATATAGAATCACAGACGTTATTTTTGATGCTGTAACAGAAGCTAGGAAAATAAAGCCGTCGATTCCTACAATTGATAAAAATGGCATTGAAATTAGAGATGAAATTGTTTTGAGGAAATGTTTGTAATGTATAAATACACTCAGCTTTAAATCACCCTAGTTCATACCTAAAAGACTTTAACACAAACAAAAAAGGAGGAACATTAAATTCCTCCTCAACCTTTATTACTCATACTACAATTCTATTTTAACGTCTTCGTCCATTTGGGCTTCAAATTCATCTAGAAGTGCTCTTGCTTCTGCAATTGATTGTGTGTTCATCAATTGATGACGAAGTTCGCTAGCGCCTCTTATGCCACGCACATAGATTTTAAAGAATCTACGCAAGCTCTTGAATTGTCGTATTTCATCTTTCTCATATTTGTTAAACAATGATAGATGCAATCTCAACAGATCTAATAGTTCTTTGCTTGTGTGTTCACGTGGTTCTTTTTCAAAAGCGAATGGATTGTGGAAAATGCCTCTACCAATCATGACGCCATCAATGCCATATTTTTCTGCCAGTTCAAGTCCTGTTTTTCTATCGGGAATATCACCGTTAATTGTTAACAATGTATTTGGTGCAATTTCGTCACGTAAATTTTTAATAGCTTCGATTAATTCCCAATGTGCATCTACTTTACTCATTTCTTTACGTGTACGAAGATGAATAGATAAATTGGCAATGTCTTGTTCGAAGACGTGCTTCAACCAATCTTTCCATTCATCGATTTCATAGTAGCCAAGGCGTGTTTTAACACTTACCGGAAGCCCACCTGCTTTAGTCGCTTGAATAATTTCGGCAGCAACGTCAGGTCTTAAGATTAAGCCGGAACCCTTACCCTTTTTAGCAACATTTGCTACAGGACATCCCATATTTAAGTCTATGCCTTTAAAGCCCATTTTAGCTAGTTGAATACTCGTTTCACGGAACTGTTCTGGCTTATCTCCCCATATATGAGCGACCATCGGCTGTTCATCTTCGCTAAAAGTTAAGCGTCCACGCACACTATGTATGCCTTCAGGGTGGCAAAAGCTTTCAGTATTTGTAAATTCAGTGAAAAACACATCCGGTCTAGCTGCTTCACTTACAACGTGTCGAAATACGATATCTGTAACGTCTTCCATTGGCGCCAAAATAAAAAATGGACGTGGTAATTCACTCCAAAAATTTTCTTTCATAATATATTTATACCCTCTTTATAATTAGTATCTCGATTTTTTATGCATGATGATATTACCACAAAAGCCTAACTTATACAAAAGGAATTTCAATAGATGCAACCATTTGAAAGGGAAGTCTAAGAGTAGTCTAAAATAAATGTTGTGGTAAGTTGATCAATACAAAGATCAAGGATTATCGTATTAAATTGTTCATTATTAATGATACACTACTTATTAATATGATTCAGAATTTTCTTTAGCTACATATACAGTAATGTGATTTATACGTTATCTTATAACAAAGACAAATTTATAAAGGTGATATTATGGAAGATTTAAAGGAATCTTTAAAAAGTTTAGGTTGGTGGGATTTATTTTTTGCGATACCTATGTTTCTGCTATTCGCATACCTTCCAAACTATAATTTTATAACTATATTTCTTAACATTGTTATCATTATTTTCTTTTCCATAGGTTTGATTTTAACTACGCATATAATTATAGATAAAATTAAGAGCAACACGAAATGATTCATTAATACGAATGTGATTAAACATAAAACTGAAGGAGCGATTACAATGGCTACTGAAAAAGATATAAATGATTTATTTTTAAATCATGTAAATTCAAATGCCGTTAAAACTAGAAAGATGATGGGAGAATATATTATTTATTATGATAGTGTGGTTATAGGTGGTTTGTATGATAATAGATTATTGGTCAAGGCGACTAAAAGTGCCCAGCAGAAATTGCAAGATAATACATTAGTCTCCCCATATCCAGGTGCTAAAGAAATGATATTAATTCCAGATTTTGACGAAGCAACAAATCTCACTGATTTATTTAAGACCATAAAAAATGATTTGCAAAAGTGATCATTAATTGCCATACTCAACTATTTTGAAAATCATCAATTTCATATTGTCAATTTATTGAGTATCTCGATTTATTGCTATACACAAATAGTATTTTTGTTATCATAGAGTTAATAAATATAATAAATTGAATAAGTAACTTTACAAAAATTAGAATGATTTAATTCAATCACAATTATTTGAAAATAGAGGTGAGCAGGTGAACGATATGTTAATTAGTCTCGTAACCCCAGTTTTTGCTTTGTTAGTTATTGGTGGTATTATTTGGGTGATTATAGAAGGTATAGTACATATTTCAAAAAAGAATAAAGCAATCGATAACTTTTTAAACCAAGTTAATAAAGTAAGCGAGACATATAAATTCGCTACTACTTTTTTATTTCTAATCTTGGCTACGGCGGGTATTTCTCAATTTTATCTATATTATATAGTATCAGCGTTTCTTTTTTGGCTTGTCATACTTACCTTTGGTATTGCAGGTATCATTTTTTTAATGCCATATGGATTATGTTTTCTACCGTTTTATAAGCAAAAAAAGAAAAAACAGACATTTAAAAAATACATGGTTTACACTACGATTGGTTTGTCAATTTGTCTAGGCTTATCTCTAGTTTTGGTTCACACTACGAAAATTTATATGGACGAAGGTGGCGTAAGATACTATTACGGTAGTTTTGTAATGAAACAAGCGGGCGGTTATGCTTATTTAGCTTTAGCAGTACTTTCAACGTTGTTAATTGTTGCGAAAAAAGCTACAAATAAAAATAAAGAAATCGAAACCGTCGACAATACAAATATAATGGAAAGATAATTAAGGGAGTGCTCATTCAGGAGTGCTCTTTTTTGGTGTTCAAATTTAGTTGGAAATGAAGAAGCAGAAACATTTGTGAGTGGAAAATAAAAGTGAAGCTGAAATCCTATCGAAAGTATCTGTAAAGTAAAAAATTAACGCCACAATCTTCATCGCAATTAAAAACAGACATTCTAATTACATGCTTTTTCAAACAATAATCTAATAATAAGTCCATCTACAAAATATTTCTACGCACTAAAAAAGGCGGACTAAATCGTCCGCCTCAATGCACACTACCGCATGTTGTTTTTATAGAGTTTCTTTATAGAATGATTCAAGTTTTGGTAACACTTGATTTACGTATTCTGGAATATCATATAAATCTACGTGTGATGCACCTTCAATTTTATATAATTCATTGTTGTCGCCTGCTGCTTTTTCAACAGCATCAACGCTATATTCAATCGTGTCTGCTTCTGTACCTGCGATTGCTAAGAATGGTTGTGTCAACAATTCATCAATATATGTGAATGGCGCAAATGTTAATACTTCTGAAAAACTTCTTAATAATAGTTTGTTTGGTGCGTTTTTATGTTGACCACGTGCAGTTAAATAATAATCATGCCCTTGTACCATTGTTGAATTTTCAGGCATAGAATCATCAATTTCTTCAGGCACATAGCCAGTGATACCATAATCTGCACCATTTGCTTCAGCTGTACGTTGATCTGCAACTTGTGTCATAAATGCCAGTTGATCATCTATTGATACTACATCGCCAGGACCTTTACGGAATAAAGCGCCAATATCTACCATACTTACAGTTGCAAGTGCTTTAATGCGACGTTCTGTTCTTGCTGCACTTACTGTATATCCACCACCTGCACAAACGCCAAGCGCACCAATTCTGTCATTATCCACAAAGTCTAATGTTGTAAGATAATCAACTGAAGCTCTAACGTCTTCTGTTCTCGCAAATGGATCTTCTAAATATCTAGGAGAGCCTTCACTTTCACCTTGATGTGATGCATCATATACAACCGTAACGTAGCCGAATTCCGCAAGTTTCTCTGCATACATACCTGCAGTTTGTTCTTTAACACCGCCACCTGGGTGACAAACTGTAATTGCTGGATATTTTTTGCTTTCATCAAATTGTTCTGGTGTATATAAATTCGCTGCTAATAAATTTGTTTTACTTTTAAAATTAACTGATTGTTTCATAGATTAAATGCCTCCATCTTTTTATATAAGTCATTCATTTGTTGTAGATATTTATTACTCTTGTGTGTATAATGCCATACTAGAGTATTTAAATGTACAATTCAATTAACAAGGAAGCACATATGTGTTTTAATACACAGTTTTATAAAAATGGGTTTTAAAAGAAAGGAGTATTATTATGAATGTTGGGGATTTACGTGTTGTTAAAACGAGAGCTAGTATTAAAAAGGCATTTATGACCTTACTTTTTGAAAAAGATTTTGATACTATTTCGATTAAAGAAATTACTGAATTTGCGCAAATTGGCAGAAAAACATTTTATCTGCATTATATTGATAAATATGATTTACTAGATCAAATAGTATCGGAAAAATTGATAGAACTTGAGCAAATTTCTGAAGCCAAAAAGAGTCTGGGTATCCAAGAAGGCACACAGTTATGGTTTGAGTTTTTCGAAAATAATAGAACATTTTTTATGAAAATTTTTAATATCAACAACGCTTCAAATTATAAGAAAAAACTGCTTCATTTTATTGAAGAAGAATTTAAGAAAAAAGTTCCGACACGTGTTGCTACTGAAAAAGGCTTAGACTACGACTTATATATTAATTTTATTAGTAACGGTATTATCGGACTACTAGATATCTATCTAAACAGTAGTGAAAATACAGAAGAACAAGAAAAAATAACATTGCAGGTGTCGCGCCTACTATCTTTGTACGATTTAATTTAAAACTAAGCTGTCTATTTTGAAATATAATTGTGTGAAGTAGATATAGTATGTCACTTCTTGAAAGAATTTTATTATAATAGTTTTATGAATTGATATTGCAGTGACAAGAGCTAAAAAAGAATTTTATGTAATTGGCGACATGCAAAGAATACAGACAAAACCATTTTATGAGACGATTTTTAAAGAAAGAAATGTTAAATAACATACAAAAAAGTATATAGAGGAAGTTATGTTCATGCAAAATAGAAATGATTTTATAGAAAAGCTATTAGACAGAGCTCAAATTGAAGAAGGCATGCGTGTACTGGATATAGGTTGTGCGACTGGTGAGGTCACTCAATTAATTGCAAAACGTGTGGGGACGAATGGTGAAGTCGTCGGTGTTGATGTGAATGAGTCATTACTTAAAATCGCAAATGAAAACAATCAATATAACAATGTATCATATCAATCTTCTGATATATATCAATTGCCAGAAACTATGGGGCATTTTGATGCGATTGTTGGTAGAAGAGTATTAATGTACTTACCAGATGCTGAAAAGTGTTTACAAATTTTGAAATCAATTTTAAAACCTGAGGGTATATTATGTTTTCAAGAAAGTGATGCTATTAACGCAGGTGTTGGTGCAGATACACTATCTTTACATCAATCAGCAATTCAATGGATTTGGGAAACAGTGAAGCAAGAAGGTGGCAATATTCATATCGGTCAAAATTTATATAATTTGTTTAATAATAATGGAATGCATGTTGTAGATTATTTTGCAGAGGTAGTGATTCAAACATCAATGGACAATGATTTAGCATGGCTTGTAGATGTAATGCTACAAAGAATGAAAGCACATGGTGTCATTAATGATGATTTTTCACTAGATGAGTTTAAATCAAACCTTGAACAAGAAGCAATAAACAATCAGTGTGCATTTATACGTGACATGGCATTTGGAATTATCGGAAAAGCCTAGATTAAAAAACGCTGAAAGCAGCATATTATCATCGCCATTGTTTTAACTTGTGAAGTTACTAATGGATTTTGAAAATAACAGCATTTCTATTGGCTAATCAAGTGATACTTAATTACCGAACAATTTATACATTTTAAAAGGAGCAAAATTGAATAATGAAGAAATTTAACAACTGGATATTAAATGCAATAAGTGGATCTCAAACAGACAAGAATGAAACAACTGAAGAATTAAAAGGGGCAAAATTTATCATTTTATATGCATATTCAATGCTCGTTTTGCTTGCGTTAGTAATTTCTAACATATTCATTCACATTTTGGAGCCTAAACTATCAATCACCACTCAAATCATCATCGTTTTGATTTTAATTGAAGCACTAATTGGACTGCGTTTCTTGAAAGCGTACGATGTTAAGCGTGGCAAAGATAAAGAAAATAAGAAAAATAGTAAGGATTTCGTTAAACTAAAATCAATTTTAGTAGCAATTTTATTTACATCATTGGCGCTGACAGCAGGTACTGTAGCTGATATATACGGTTTCACTGACTTAGGAAATACTAGAAGTGATTTAATCGTTTGGAGCATAGGTGGTATTATATTTGGCCTCGTATGTTACACAATGGAAGATAAAAGATAACGATAAGGAGCTGGCGATTATAAAGCTAGCTCCTTTTTTAACTTATATATGTAAAGAACTATCCTAAGGGTTTTTAATCATATGTCAATAATTTCTATAATACATTATTAAAACATCAATTAAATAAGTTTTAAAATTTTACACATATTTTTATTTAAAAAAGATGTATGATTAATGTATTAAATATAGAAAGAAGTTGATATTATGAAAAAGTGTATTAAGACTTTGTTTTTAAGTATCATTTTAGTAGTGATGAGTGGTTGGTATCATTCAGCACATGCGTCAGATTCGTTGAGTAAAAGTCCAGAAAATTGGATGAGTAAACTTGATGATGGAAAACATTTAACTGAGATTAATATACCGGGTTCACATGATAGTGGCTCATTCACTTTAAAGGATCCAGTAAAATCAGTTTGGGCAAAGACTCAAGATAAAGATTACCTTACCCAAATGAAGTCGGGAGTCAGGTTTTTTGATATTAGAGGTAGAGCAAGTGCTGATAATATGATTTCAGTTCATCACGGCATGGTTTATTTGCATCATGAATTAGGAAAATTTCTCGATGATGCTAAATATTACTTGAGTGCTTATCCAAACGAAACAATTGTGATGTCTATGAAAAAGGACTACGATAGCGATTCTAAAGTTACGAAGACATTTGAAGAAATTTTTAGAGAATATTATTATAATAACCCGCAATATCAGAATCTTTTTTACACAGGAAGTAATGCGAATCCTACTTTAAAAGAAACGAAAGGTAAAATTGTCCTATTCAATAGAATGGGGGGTACATACATAAAGAGTGGTTATGGTGCTGACACGTCAGGTATTCAATGGGCAGACAATGCGACATTTGAAACGAAAATTAATAATGGTAGCTTAAATTTAAAAGTACAAGATGAGTATAAAGATTACTATGATAAAAAAGTTGAAGCTGTTAAAAATTTATTGGCTAAAGCTAAAACGGATAGTAACAAAGACAATGTATATGTGAATTTCTTGAGTGTAGCGTCTGGAGGCAGCGCATTTAATAGTACTTATAACTATGCATCACATATAAATCCTGAAATTGCAAAAACGATTAAAGCAAATGGGAAAGCTAGAACGGGTTGGCTGATTGTTGACTATGCAGGATATACGTGGCCTGGATATGATGATATCGTAAGTGAAATTATAGATAGTAATAAATAAGGATTCAATAATGATATTAAGACGAGTATGAAAATAGTTAGATTCTAATTATTTTCACTACTCGTTTTTATTTTGAAAATAAGTAATAATTCAACAATATTATAAATTGAACAGATTGTTTGTGAAATTTTTGATAATATTAAAGTGAAAAAGTGTTATAAAATGATAAATATATGTAATTAACAAAAACAAATCATTTTAAAAAGAAGAGAGTTGTAAGATGATGAAACGATTAAACAAATTAGTGTTAGGCATTATTTTTCTGTTTTTAGTCATTAGTATCACTGCTGGTTGTGGCATAGGTAAAGAAGCGAAAATAAAGAAAAGTTTTGAGAAGACATTGAGTATGTATCCGATTAAAAATCTAGAGGATTTATACGATAAAGAAGGTTATCGTGATGACGAATTTGATAAAAATGATAAAGGTACATGGATTATAAATTCTGAAATGGTTATTCAACCTAATAATGAAGATATGGTAGCTAAAGGCATGGTTCTATATATGAATAGAAATACCAAAACAACAAATGGTTACTACTATGTCGATGTGACTAAGGACGAGGATGAAGGAAAACCGCACGACAATGAAAAAAGATATCCGGTTAAAATGGTCGATAATAAAATCATTCCAACAAAAGAAATTAAAGATGAAAAAATAAAAAAAGAAATCGAAAACTTTAAGTTCTTTGTTCAATATGGAAACTTTAAAGATTTGTCGAAGTATAAAGATGGAGACATTTCATATAATCCAGAGGTGCCGAGTTATTCAGCCAAATATCAATTAACTAATGATGATTATAATGTAAAACAATTACGCAAAAGATATGATATACCGACGAGTAAAGCTCCAAAGTTATTGTTAAAAGGTTCAGGGAATTTAAAAGGTTCATCAGTTGGATATAAAGACATTGAATTTACTTTTGTGGAGAAAAAAGGTGAAAATACTTTTTTTACTGATAGTCTACATCTTGAACCAAGTGAGGATAAATAATCATGACTCGATCAAAATATGAAATCAATCCAGGAAAGATAATAAGAAGAATAGGATTGTGAAATTATGAAACGATTAAACGAATTGGTATTGTATATTAGTTTTTTGATATTAGTCATTAGTATCACTGCTGGTTGTGGCATAGGTAAAGAAGCGGAAATAAAGAAAAGTTTTGAAAAGACATTGAGTATGTATCCAATTAAAAATCTAGAGGATTTATACGATAAAGAAGGCTATCGTGATGATCAGTTTGATAAAAATGATAAAGGCACATGGATTATTAATTCTGAAATGGCAATTCAAAATAAAGGGGAACGTATGAAATCAAAAGGTATGATTCTATATATGAATAGAAACACTAAGACTACAACCGGGAAGTATATAGTGAGTGAAACACTTCATGATGAAGATGGTAGACCTAAGAGTAAAGATAAAGAATATCCCGTTAAAATGGTCGACAATAAAATTATACCAACTAAAGATATCAAAGACGAAAAAATAAAAAAAGAAATCGAAAACTTTAAGTTTTTTGTTCAATACGGCGATTTTAAAGATTTGTCGAAGTACAAAGATGGAGATATTTCATACAATCCAGAGGTACCGAGTTATTCAGCCAAATATCAATTAACTAATGATGATTATAATGTAAAACAATTAAGAAAAAGATATAATATACCAACGAATAAAGCACCAAAGTTATTGTTGAAAGGTACAGGTAATTTAAAAGGCTCATCAGTTGGATATAAAGATATTGAATTTACTTTTGTGGAGAAAAAAGGTGAAAATATATACTTTAGTGATAGTCTACATCTTGAACCGAGTGAGGATAAATAACCTCCTGCCTCCCACACAATTCAACACGAATTTCAAATATATTGCTGTAAAATAATGTAAAATAAACGTATTCATATTACTGAATTGAGGGATAGTATGCAACGTGATTATTTAATTCGAGTAGAAACTGAAAGCATGCCAGATTTCAAAAGGCTCAATGGTTTAATGATTGGTTTTGTTATTAAAGGTGAGGCACATATTTATGATGAACATAATATGACGCAATGCAACAGTGGCGACATTTTCATTATTAACCACCGCGACTTGTATCGATTTCAACTTCAACAAGATGGCATCATATGTTATATCCAATTCCAAATGAAATATTTAGCAGACAAGTTTGATGATGCGCATTGTCTATATTTTCACTTAACAGATGCGACCACAACAAAGAATATACATCAACTGAGAAATATAATGGCAAGACTAGTTTCAACACATATCCGACATAATGAGTTGTCTAAATTGACTGAGCAACAACTTGTCATTCAATTACTTATGCATATGATTCATTATGTCCCGCGAACATATCATTCGAACCAAAGTATCTTAAATGATAATAAAGTGAATCAAGTATGCGACTATATCGAGTTACATTTTCATGAAGATTTAAGCCTTTCGGAATTAAGCGAATATGTTGGGTGGTCAGAGAGCCATCTGTCTAAAAAGTTTACAGAATCGCTAGGTGTAGGATTCCAGCATTTCTTAAATACGACGCGAATTGAGCATGCGAAACTCGATTTGACATACACAGATGAAACGATTACTGATATAGCATTGCAAAATGGCTTTTCAAGTGCAGCGAGCTTTGCGAGAACATTTAAACACTTTACGCATCAAACGCCTAAACAATATCGAGGTGATCGTCCAGCAATCACTGAAAATCAACAATCGGCACAACATGATTATCACGACCGTGAATTGATATTATTTTTAAATGACTACATTGAAGAAATGAATCATTTCATTGAAGATATTGAAAAGATGAACTATAAAGAGATTGCCTTTAAACCAACTAATCAACAACTAAATCAATTTAATCATATTATTCAAGTGGGCTATTTGAGGAATTTGCTCAATACACAGTATCAATCACAGTTGCTTACGTGTCATCATGATTTTCAAGTCAATGAAGTATTAGCATATGATGTGATGCCATATATCATGAAAAAGCTCAATGCGCCATTCACGTATGATGCAGAAATTTCGAATATATTTTATGATATTGATTTGTGTTTAGACTTTTTATTAGATCATAACTTTAGTTTGACCATGCATTTGGATCAGTATGACTCACGTGATTATATCGATGCATTTAAAATTTTTATCCATCACGTTGCCCTGCATGTCAGTCATAGAAAAGATTTGAAGTTCAACTTGTATGTGACGACATTGCACACGTCTTTGATTGAAATGATTGATTATTTTAAAGCATTATTCCCTAATGGTGGCTTGTACATTCACTTAGATCAAGCTACGGAAAGACATCTACCATTGTTGAAACGACTTGAGCCACACATCGACCATTTTGTATTTGATGCCAATTCAAATGACGCTGTTGATTTTAATAAAATGAATGATGATGAATTTAAAACCGCAAGTCAAATGATTATTAATAAAACGAATTACCTTATCGACTTAATGCATCGCCATAACCTAAAGCGTCCACTCATTTTACTCAATTGGAATACATTGACGGGTGATACATTTATTACAAACGGCGAATATTTTAGAGGTGGTATCATCATTGAGCAATTATTAAAATTAAGTTCTAAAGTAGAGGGTATCGGGTATTGGTTGAATTATGATTTGCACGTCAGTCATTGTAGAAATGAACGGGATTATATGAATTCTATTGAACTGTTTCATCAATATAATGGAAAACGTCCGGTCTATTTCACGGCATTGTTATTTAATAAATTAACAAGCAATATTTTGTATTCTGATGATACATGTATTGTCACGGGGACTGATTCAAATTTTCAAATATTGTTATATGATGCAAAGCATTTTAATCCGTACTTAGCGTTGGACAATCAAATGAATATGCGTGCAACGGAAATGATCCATTTGAACATTAATGCCCTAGAAGACGGTATGTATAAGATTAAACATTTTACCTTAGATAAAGAAAATGGTGCGTTATTTAATCTTTGGCGCAAACATCATACGATACATGGCATGGACAAGGACTCTATAGATTACGTTAATCGAATGAGTTTTCCGAAATTAGAAGTATATGATATAGATATCACGGACACACTGGCATTAAACATTAAAATGATTACGAATGGGATTCACTTAATTGAAGTAAAACGTTACCCAAGTTCATAAAATGATCACAAATCACAAATTTTGATATACATAATTTGTGATTTTTTATATTCAAAGCTAAAATTGCAAAAAATTAATGGTTAACATCTCTGTTGTTGGCAATATAAATAATGATTAATCATTTATGATGTAACTAAGGAGATGAAGGATATGAATCAACAATTAATTGAAGCTTTAAAATCTAAAGAAGACAAAATGATTGAGATCAGACGTTATTTACATCAGCATCCAGAATTATCTTTTCATGAAGATGAAACGGCGAAATACATCGCTGAATTTTACAAAGGTAAAGATGTGGAAGTAGAAACGAATGTCGGACCACGTGGAATTAAAGTAACGATTGATTCAGGGAAACCTGGTAAAACATTAGCAATCCGTGCAGACTTTGACGCATTACCCATTACTGAAGATACAGGATTATCTTTTGCATCACAAAATAAAGGTGTTATGCACGCATGTGGTCACGATGCACATACAGCATACATGCTTGTATTAGCAGAGACGCTTGCTGAAATGAAAGATAGTTTTACAGGAAAAGTCGTTGTGATACATCAACCAGCTGAAGAAGTACCACCAGGTGGTGCTAAAGCAATGATTGAAAATGGTGTATTAAACGGTGTTGATCATGTATTAGGTGTACACGTCATGAGCACAATGAAAACAGGTAATGTGTATTACAGACCTGGTTATGTTCAAACAGGACGCGCATTCTTCAAATTGAAAGTTCAAGGTAAAGGTGGTCATGGTTCATCACCACATATGGCCAATGATGCCATTGTTGCAGGTAGCTACTTCGTCACAGCGTTACAAACAGTTGTATCTAGACGACTAAGTCCATTTGAAACCGGTGTTGTCACAATCGGTTCATTTGACGGTAAAGGTCAATTCAATGTCATTAAAGATGTTGTTGAAATTGAAGGTGATGTACGTGGATTAACAGATGCTACAAAAGCAACAATTGAAACAGAAATTAAACGTTTATCAAAAGGATTAGAAGCATTGTATGGTGTAACTTGCACATTAGAATATAACGATGATTATCCTGCATTATATAATGATCCAGAGTTTACTGAGTACGTGGCTAAGACGTTAAAAGAAGCAGACCTTGAATTTGGTGTCGAAATATGTGAACCACAACCACCTTCAGAAGACTTTGCATATTATGCTAAGGAACGACCAAGTGCCTTTATTTATACAGGTGCAGCTGTGGAAGATGGTGAAATTTACCCACATCATCATCCTAAATTTAACATTTCAGAAAAATCATTACTTATTTCGGCAGAAGCTGTAGGGACAGTTGTTTTAGATTACCTTAAAGGAGATAACTAACATGAATGAAACGTATCGCGGGGGCAACAAGTTAATCTTAGGTATTGTATTAGGTGTTATTACATTTTGGTTGTTTGCACAATCACTTGTAAATGTTGTACCAAATTTACAACAAAGTTTTGGTGCAGACATGGGAACAATTAGTATTGCGGTAAGTCTAACCGCACTATTTTCAGGCATGTTTGTTGTTGGAGCAGGCGGCCTAGCAGATAAAATTGGACGCGTGAAAATGACAAATATCGGCTTATTATTAAGTATTATTGGTTCAGCATTAATTATTATTACAAATTTACCAGCATTGTTAATTTTAGGTCGTATTATACAAGGCGTATCAGCAGCGTGTATTATGCCTTCCACATTGGCCATTATGAAAACTTATTATGAGGGTGCTGAACGTCAGCGCGCCTTAAGCTACTGGTCTATCGGTTCTTGGGGTGGAAGTGGTATCTGTTCACTCTTCGGTGGGGCAGTTGCGACAACTATGGGTTGGAGATGGATTTTCATCTTCTCAATTATCGTTGCCGTACTTTCAATGTTACTCATCAAAGGGACGCCTGAAACGAAATCAGAAGTTACCAATACACATAAATTTGACGTTGCAGGGCTAATTGTTCTAGTAGTTATGTTGCTAAGTTTAAACGTTGTCATTACTAAAGGTGCAGCACTTGGTTACACATCATTATGGTTCTTTGGTTTAATTGCAATCGTAATTGTAGCATTCTTTATTTTCTTAAAAGTTGAGAAAAAAGTAGATAATCCGCTTATTGATTTTAAATTATTTGAAAATAAACCATATACAGGTGCAACGATTTCGAACTTCTTATTAAACGGTGTTGCAGGTACATTAATTGTAGCGAATACATTCGTGCAACAAGGTTTAGGTTATACAGCATTGCAGGCAGGATACTTATCAATCACTTATTTAATCATGGTGTTATTGATGATTCGAGTTGGTGAAAAATTATTACAAAAAATGGGTTCTAAGCGACCGATGTTATTAGGTACATTCATTGTGGTCATTGGTATTGCACTTATTTCATTAGTATTCTTACCAGGCATATTTTATGTTATTAGTTGTGTCGTAGGATATTTATGTTTCGGACTAGGCTTAGGTATTTATGCAACACCTTCTACAGATACAGCTATTTCGAATGCACCGTTAGATAAAGTTGGCGTTGCTTCAGGTATTTATAAAATGGCTTCATCACTTGGTGGTGCATTCGGTGTCGCAATTAGTGGTGCAGTATATGCCGGTGCAGTTGCTGCAACTAGCATTCATACAGGTGCGATGATTGCACTTTGGGTTAACGTATTAATGGGAATCATGGCATTTATCGCAATTTTATTCGCGATTCCTAATGATGATAAACGTGTCAAAGATGCGAAATAATAACGATGACACGCCAAGTGTTTTGATAATGATATAAATGAAAGTAAAGCAAATTAAATGAGGAAATGTATAGAGCAGTGCATATAGATAAATCTATGATTGGATTAACACTAATATAAATATAAATGAAAAACCATCCACTTAAACTTTTGATAAGTTAGGTGGATGGTTATTTATTGCGTTGTTCTAAAAATTTGGACATTTATATAGAAGGAACTATATCTAATGTGAAGATAATGGCTATTCGCTTCAATGAAGGCGACGTGTAAAAGTGTATATTAAACGTTTCGGGGTCAGACTCCGAGAACAGTGTCCGTCATGCTTACCGCATACTAATGAAGCATTATTATATCAGTGTTTATAGCCGATTTAAGATAATAAAGTTTGCTAAATATAAAAGAGCTTGGGACATTCAATAAAAATCGAATTATCATCAATAAGATTTTGCTTTAAACATTGACTATGAAACTGGATAAATAAAGATTCAATTAATGCATCAGTATTAGGATTTACTCTAAAACGATTAATAGTTTTATAAGAAGGTGTTTGATTTTGAGCTAACCACATCATTCGAATACTGTCATGAAGTAATTTCTCTATTCTACGACCAGAAAATACAGATTGAGTATATGCATATAAGATGATTTTTAACATCATTTTTGGATGATAGGATGTTGCGCCACGATGGTGTCTGAATTCATCGGATTCACTATCAGGTATCGTTTCAACAATTTCATTAACATATCACGAAATATCATTTTGAGGAATTCTAACAGAAGTTTCTATTGGTAGTGTAAGTTGGGTAAAGTGTCTTATTTTTTTAAAGTATTTAAAAGTAAAATTACATGTTAATACGTAGTATTAATGGCGAGACTCCTGAGGGAGCAGTGCCAGTCGAAGACCGAGGCTGAGACGGCACCCTAGGAAAGCGAAGCCATTCAATACGAAGTATTGTATAAATATAGAACAGCAGTAAGATATTTTCTAATTGAAAATTATCTTACTGCTGTTTTTTAGGGATTTATGTCCCAGCCTGTTTTACATGCATCTGAATCTCTAATTTTAAAAAAATATGAATATAAATAAGACAGTAAAAATTAAATTTCAGTTGTTGCAATTTCTTCATCTGTAGGTACATCATCGTTAAGGCCAACAAGTGCTTCAGAAACATTTCGTGAATGATAACCGATACGTTCAAGAACACCAATCATATCGATATATAGTAATCCGCCTTTTGTTGTACATTCACCACGATTAAGGCGTTTAATATGACCTTTGCGTAGTTTATGTTCAATATTAAATGATTCTCTACTACGTTCTACAATTTCATCTTTTTTCGTTTTGTCATAAACATCTAACATGTCGATGGCTTTATCAAATGACTCAGCAACATGGTTGAATAATTTATCCATACCGCGTTGTGCATCTTCTGTAATGCGAATATCTTCATCATGTTGGCGTTTTAATTGAGCGACATACTCTTCTGTTAGCTCTGCTACTTTTAAAATAGAGCGATTGACATCAAACATAACTGCTAAACGCTCAACGTCAGCCTTCGTTATGGCTTTTGTAGAAATTCTAACTAAATAATTTCGAATGCTATCATTGATTGTTTCAACAGCTTGGTGCTTTTGTTCAAGCTTTTTGATCAATTTTTTATCGTCTTTTGTAATTTCGCGAATGTCTTCAAACATTGATAAGACAATCTGACCAACATTTTGTAATTCTTTTTGAGTTTCTTGTAATGCAACACCAGGTGCGTGATAAACAAGATCTTTGTTTAAGTGCTGAGGTTTATAGTCATCAGCAATATCTTTACCTGGGACAAGCTTTGTAACAATCCATGCTAAACCTGCTACAAATGGTAATTGAATCAAAGTATTTGTTATGTTGAAGATACCATGTGATACTGCAATCGTCATCGCTGGTTTTAAGTGCCATACATCTTGTAACAAACTAATCAAATGAATCACAACTGGCAAGAAAATTGTGAAGATAATTACCCCGATTAAGTTAAAGATGACGTGTACAAGCGCCGCACGTTTTGCAGCGATTGAGCCGGCTAAACTAGCTAAGATAGCTGTAATCGTTGTACCAATATTATCGCCTAGTAACACAGGGATTGCTGCGTTTAAGCTAATTAAATCTTGTTGATAAAATTCTTGTAAAATACCAATCGTCGCACTTGAACTTTGAACTAGTGCTGTTAACCCTGCGCCGACAATGACAGCAAGTATTGGATTTGATGACATATCAAGCATTAATTGCTTAAATCCATCTAATGATGCTAAAGGTTTAACGGCATCACCCATAAATTCTAGACCGAAGAATAGAGAACCGAAACCGAATAGTATGCGGCCAATGTTATTAATTTTAGAGCGTTTAAAGAAAAAGATTAAAAATGCACCTAATGCTAAAATTGGCATTGCATATTCGCCTAAATCTATACCGATAATAAATGCAGTTACCGTTGTTCCGATATTAGCACCCATTATCACTCCAATGGCTTGTTTCAATGTCATAAATCCAGCTGTTACCAGTCCGATTGTGATAACTGTCGTACCTGAACTACTTTGTATTAAAATAGTTACAACGATACCTGCAATAACACCTAATACTGGATTTGATGTAAATTTGTTTAAAATATCTCGTAGCCTGTCTCCTGCTGATGCTTGAAGCCCGTCTCCCATGATTTTTAAGCCGTAAAGGAAAATACCTAAACCACCTAAAAAGGAGAAAATGACTTCTGTAACCGACATTTCCATTATTTCACCTCAAATAAGCTTTATATTTAGATTATCGCTTATAATTGTAAATTTAATGTTAAGATTAGGTAAAATTATTTAACAATATATGTTATTTGTATATGACTTGTAAAATATCGTCACTTATTATGTAAATTTTCAGTGTGAAATGGCAGGTTTGCAATCACTTGTTTAACAAAATGATGCAATCAATCATGTAATTATGTTTCATCAAAAAAATCATGTGAGTGGGATAACGAAATAAAGTTTGTGATCATATCACTTCTATCCCACTCCATGATTTGAAATCACCATATAGACAGATTTAATGTGCCTCGTTATAACAATTTGTGTTCTTTTAATAATGACTCAATGTACGTACCTTTTATCTTTTTAAGGAATCCTGCTAATGCGAGTTTTTGCATTTTCGAATCTTTAGTAATCTCGCGCAAATCTTGATGGTCATTCAGTTCATATACAGCATCCATTAAGACGCGAAGATCAAATGTACTATTGATGACCTCTGGAATACCACGATCTATATTTAGTAATTGATAAACAGCTTCCATGGCAGTACGAACCGAATATTCTGTAGTAAATACAGTGTCTCGCTCTGTTTCTGCAAAGTTACCAATAAATGCTAAATTTTGTGATTGATGCGGAACGACTAAAGGTCTGTCGCCGATAGCACGCGTCATGAAATAAGAGGTAATATATGGCATATAAACAGGAATCGTATTAGATGCATGTTTTGCTAAGTCTTCAATTTTGTCAGTTGGTACACCTAAGTGATATAGCCATTCTTGACATATTTCATTACCACTACATTCTGTAATTGGCTTTTTAATATAATCGCCGTTTACATCTGAATATAAAGCATAAATCCACGTAGATATTTCATTTTTAGGTTGGTCTTTAAACTGTTGCTGACGATTGATTGTAAAACTGATTTGCCATGCAGAATCATTGATTGTAATAATTCCGCCAGTAACCGTTTTGCCTGCAAGAGGGTCACGTTTACAAATGCTTTCTATTGTATCGATAATATCTTTATTGTTTGTTGTCGATGTTGCAGAAACAAACCAACTCTTTTGAGGAATATTTTGGCAAAACTTATCAGGATTACCAAATTCAGGACTTTGTCGCGCTAAATTTTTCCATAGTGTCCAACTACCACCTAATTCGTCAGTTGGTGGTGCTGGTGTATCATTATCACCATACGTAGAGCTTTCCGTAATACTACCGTTTGTCACAAAGACAAGATCATCTACAGTCAGTTTAATTGACTCTGCTTTGCCATGTCGGTGAATTAATATTTCTCGGGCAATTTTTTGACTTGTCGTAACATCTACTTTAATATCTTCTACTTTTACATCGTATTCAAATTGAACCCCATGCGATTTTAAATATTCAACCATAGGTAATACTAAAGATTCATATTGATTATATTTAGTGAATTTTAAAGCTGAAAAGTCTGCGAGACCACCAATATGATGAACGAATCGCATTAGATAGCGACGCATTTCCATAGCAGAATGCCACGGTTCAAATGCAAACATCGTTTTCCAGTAAATCCAAAAGTTTGAATTAAAGAAGTCATCGGAAAATACATCTGTTATTTTGACATCATCTAAATCTTCTTCATTCGTTAAGCATAAATCTAAAATTTCTTTAATCGCTTTTTTGGTCAAAGTGAAGTCTCCATCGGTAACTAAACGTTGACCCTGTTTTTCAATAACACGACAGCGAGAATAGTTAGGGTCTTCTTTGTTTAACCAATAGAATTCATCTAATACTGACGCGTTATCGATTTCTAATGAAGGGATAGATCTGAATAAGTCCCACAAACATTCAAAGTGGTTCTCCATTTCACGACCACCGCGGACAACATAGCCTTTTAAAGGAATATTTTCTCCGTCAAGACTACCACCTGCTTTAGGTAACTCTTCTAAAATATGAATCTTCGAACCTTCCATTTGACCATCCCTAATTAAGAAACAAGCTGCCGCAAGTGAAGCTAACCCAGACCCGATTAAGTAAGCAGATTTGTTTTCTACATTTTCAGGTTTTTTAGGGCGCGCAAATGCTTCATAATTTCCATAACTGTAATACATATCCACCAAGTCCTTTCGTATTAGAATACACTCAGACTATACCCCTTTGTGAATTGCAAATATTAGTATTTATATTGGTAAATTTGACGAAATTAGATCATTTTTATATTTTTGATTTTTAAAATTTTATCACTCGAATGTTTTTGGATTCTGAGGTGCGGGACTTGGAATAATTCGAATCATTATGTGGCATGTTAAACAGGTAAATATAAGCTATACACATTTAACAAGCGGATACTCCTGACGCAATTATAGTATCATTACATATTGTTTAATCGTTTGGGGTAATGTAATTAAAAGATAAAATAGGCAGAGTGTTATACATAAAATGTAAAGAAAGAGGCGATAGAATGTCTAAAATCAGGTCTTTTACAATATTAAGTCTACTTATTTACTTAGCTATGATGTGCTATACAGTAGTGACCTATCCAAAATTACCAACCAAAGTGCCTATTCATTATAATTTAGCAGGGGATGCTGATAACTTTGCTGATAAATGGGTACTGCTTTTGATTAATAGCGCATTTATAGTGATTTGGCTTATATTTTTCATTGCAGGTAGATACTATGAACGATTTGCCAAATGGTCACATTATAATCATACACCACGTGAAATTCGAGCGATTAAATTATTTTTAAGTACGTTAAATTTAGAGATTATGAGCTATATGTCTATCTTCACAGTATTAGAAATTTGGCAAATACAACACCATCATCAATTCAATTTACTATGGTTTAATATGATATTTATCATTATCATTGGTTTGACGCTTGTCATATTTTGTTTACTTCCTACAATTCATAAAATGAGAGATTCTCAATAAAAATATAAACTCTCATGATGCAGTTTTGAAGCGGATTCCTGAGATTATTATAAATAATATCTAGTATTTATAATTAAAATGATATATTATTTATTATAGTTAAATATTGTGTATATTTTGTGAACTTTTTGTAAAAATTCGATTGCCTGTCACATATAGGAGTGTTACATTTTAAATATGTGATCATCGCAAAATATAAGTTGAAATAGGTTGTAGATTAATCAGAATGATAAATATTTTATATAAAGAGAGGGAGTCATTATGACACTACTTACTGTAAATCCATTCGATAATGTTGGATTATCAGCCTTAGTTGCAGCAGTACCTATTATTTTATTTTTATTATGCTTAACCGTTTTTAAAATGAAAGGCATTTATGCAGCATTGACAACTTTGGTTGTTACATTGATTGTGGCTTTATTTGTATTTGAATTACCAGCGCGTGTATCAGCAGGTGCGATTACAGAAGGCGTTGTTGCCGGTATTTTTCCAATAGGATATATCGTTTTAATGGCAGTTTGGTTATATAAAGTTTCTATTAAAACAGGACAATTTTCTATTATTCAAGATAGTATTGCTAGTATTTCAGAGGACCAAAGAATCCAACTATTATTAATTGGATTTTGTTTCAACGCATTTTTAGAAGGTGCAGCAGGATTTGGTGTGCCGATTGCGATTTGTGCAGTGTTATTGATTCAACTTGGATTTGAACCATTAAAAGCAGCGATGTTATGCTTAATTGCTAATGGTGCGGCGGGTGCCTTTGGTGCAATTGGTTTACCAGTTAGTATTATTGATACGTTTAACTTAAGTGGAGGCGTTACAACATTAGATGTTGCGAGATATTCAGCATTAACACTTCCAATTTTAAACTTTATTATCCCATTTGTTTTAGTATTCGTTATAGATGGCATGAAAGGTATTAAAGAAATTTTACCTGTCATTTTAACAGTGAGTGGTACATATACTGGATTACAATTATTATTAACAATATTCCATGGTCCAGAACTAGCAGACATTATTCCATCACTAGCAACAATGGTGGTGTTAGCATTTGTTTGTCGTAAATTTAAACCGAAAAACATTTTCAGGTTGAAAGAATCAGAACATAAAATTCAAAAACGAACGCCTAAAGAAATTGTCTTTGCTTGGAGTCCGTTCGTCATTTTAACTGCCTTTGTTTTAGTATGGAGTGCACCATTCTTCAAAAAATTATTCCAACCTGGAGGTGCACTTGAAAGTTTAGTAATAAAATTGCCAATTCCAAATACTGTGAGTGATTTATCGCCTAAAGGAATTGCGTTGCGTCTCGATTTAATTGGTGCAACTGGGACAGCGATTTTATTAACAGTAATTATTACAATTTTAATTACGAAGCTAAAATGGAAAAGTGCAGGTGCTTTATTGGTCGAAGCAATTAAAGAATTATGGTTACCGATCCTTACAATTTCAGCTATCCTAGCTATTGCTAAAGTTATGACATACGGTGGTTTGACTGTAGCAATTGGACAAGGTATTGCTAAAGCTGGAGCAATTTTCCCATTATTCTCTCCAGTATTAGGTTGGATTGGTGTGTTTATGACTGGTTCAGTTGTAAATAACAATACTTTATTCGCACCTATTCAAGCGACAGTAGCACAACAAATTTCAACAAGCGGTTCATTACTTGTGGCAGCTAACACTGCAGGTGGTGTAGCAGCGAAACTTATTTCACCACAATCAATTGCCATTGCGACTGCAGCTGTTAAAAAAGTTGGTGAAGAATCTGCATTATTAAAAATGACGCTAAAATACAGTATTATATTTGTTGCTTTTATTTGTGTTTGGACGTTTATACTAACGTTAATATTCTAAATATAAATAATGTTGTCACTTGGATTCAAATGACATTTTAAATCTAATTATTCATGAATCGAACTAGTACGAAATGCATTGAGCATCTTGTCTAGTTCGATTTTTAAATGTCTAAAAATGTCGTATATGTAATTAGAGTAGAAAGTGTTGAGGCGTTTCAGAAGTTGTTTAGAAAAGTAAGTAAAATAAAAAATGCACTGAGCAACAAAAGATGTTGCTAGTGCATTTAGATGATTCTTATCATTTCAAATAAGAATGTGTTAATCAACGTATATAAGTTAAAATTGGTTTGGATAAAATGATATCTATCGTTGTGTATTGTTTGTTTTTATAGTTCGCGACGACGTCCAGCTAATAACGCTGCACCTAACGCTAATGATAATCCACCAAATACAGTTGTACCAATGAATGGATTTTCTTCACCAGTTTCTGGTAATGCTTGAGCTTTGTTAGCATCTGCATGGTTTGCTGGTTGCTTCTTATCAACAACAAGTTCTTGACCAGGTTTGATCATGTTTTTATCAGCTAATTTGTTATCTGCAGCAATTTTGTCAGCAGTAGTGCCGTTTGCTTTTGCAATGTCATTTACTGTATCACCAGGTTTAACGACATGTACTCCGTTGCCGTCTTCTTTACCAGGTTTTTTGTTGTCTTCTTTGCCAGGCTTGTTGCCATCTTCTTTACCAGGTTTTTTGTTGTCTTCTTTACCAGGTTTTTTGTTGTCTTCTTTACCAGGTTTGTTGTTGTCTTCTTTACCAGGTTTGTTGTTGTCTTCTTTACCAGGCTTGTTGCCGTCTTCTTTGCCAGGCTTGTTGTTGTCTTCTTTACCAGGCTTGTTGTTGTCTTCTTTACCAGGTTTGTTGTTGTCTTCCTCTTTTGGTGCTTGAGCATCGTTTAGCTTTTTAGCTTCTGCTAAAATTTCTTTGCTCACTGAAGGATCGTCTTTAAGGCTTTGGATGAAGCCGTTACGTTGTTCTTCAGTTAAGTTAGGTAAATGTAAAATTTCATAGAAAGCATTTTGTTGTTCTTTGTTGAATTTGTTGTCAGCTTTTGGTGCTTGTGCATCATTTAGCTTTTTAGCTTCTGCTAAAAGGTTAGCGCTTTGGCTTGGGTCATCTTTTAAGCTTTGGATGAAACCATTGCGTTGTTCTTCGTTTAAGTTAGGTAAATGTAAGATTTCATAGAAAGCATTTTGTTGTTCTTTGTTGAATTTGTTATCCGCTTTCGGTGCTTGAGATTCATTTAACTTTTTAGCTTCTGACAATAGGTTAGCACTTTGACTTGGGTCATCTTTTAAGCTTTGGATGAAACCATTGCGTTGTTCTTCGTTCAAGTTAGGCATGTTCAAGATTTCATAGAAAGCATTTTGTTGTTCTTTGTTGAATTTGTTATCCGCTTTCGGTGCTTGAGATTCGTTTAATTTTTTAGCTTCACCTAAAACATTAGTGCTTTGGCTTGGGTCGTCTTTAAGACTTTGAATGAAACCATTGCGTTGCGCTTCGTTTAAGTTAGGCATGTTCAAGATTTCATAGAAGGCGCTTTGTTGATCTTTGTTGAAGTTATTTTGTTGCGCATCAGCTTTTGGAGCTTGAGAGTCATTAAGTTTTTGAGCTTCACCTAAAACGTTAGCACTTTGGCTTGGATCGTCTTTAAGGCTTTGGATAAAACCATTACGTTGATCAGCGTTTAAGTTAGGCATATTTAACACTTGATAAAAAGCATTTTGTTGAGCTTCATCGTGTTGCGCAGCATTTGCAGCAGGTGTTACGCCACCAGATATAAGTAATGTACCTAAAGTTACAGATGCAATACCTACACCTAGTTTACGAATTGAATAAATGTTTTTCTTTTTCAAATTAATACCCCCTGTATGTATTTGTAAAGTCATCATAATATAACGAATTATGTATTGCAATACTAAAATCTATATTTATAATTAAATTTAAATGTAAGTTTTACAACTTATAAAATAAATATTTTGCTGAAAGATTTATTCAGGAAGTAAAAGGCTTAAAACCGCAAAATCACGCTATTTCGATTAATAAAAACAGATAAAATATAGAGATATTTTTTATAATGAAAGCGGTTTAATACATATGAGTTAAAAAATATTTTTAAGAATAAAGTGGGGCTTTGAATGTGCTGAGGTTTAATTTCGGAAATGGTTTTAAGTGATATAGAAAATAGAAAGTTGTTCATTATGTGCTGAGGTTTTATTAAAAAATAGAAAACACAAGTGCACTTTAGAATACAGCACACTTGCGTAATAGAGATATTATTCAAAAACAAGATGTAAATGATCTTTATCTGCTAATAATTGATTCACTTGAGCTAATAATTGTTCAGCATGGTCTTGCTGCGCGTCATCCATATGAATTAAAATTTTTCTTTCATCTTCAGTTGAGCGTTCTTTTATTAGATAGCCTTGCTTTTTTAAATTATTGAGAGCTCTAACAGTTTGAGGGTATTTATGGTGGATTGTTTCAATTAAATCTTTAAGAAGAACGATGTTTTTATTTTGAGAAGTGATAATAGCTAGAATTGTGAATTCTACAAAACTTAATGTTAGATGTTTTTTGATAATATTCTTGAAATACATTGTATACATCATCAAGTTTAGAAATTCTTTACTATCTTTTGGTATCATCTGTGATTCACTTTGATCTGCAAGGTTAAATTGTTTAATGATTTGATCAAACAATGTAACACGTTCTGCAATTTTCTCTCGTTGTTCTTCAGATATTGAAATGTAAGTATTACGCTCATCAATTTTACTTCGAACTTTACTAATATATGAATGTTTCACAAGTACTTTTATATGCTGTACTAAATCCGATTGTTTATAACATAAATCTGAAACAATCTTCTTAAATGGAAGTGTGTTTTCTTGCTGATGAAATAAATAAGTCAGTAATATAAATTCTTTTATAGTCATATCGACTTCAGGCTTGACTTTTTTCTTAAAACGAAACATATATGCTTCAATGATTATAAAATCTCTAATTTTGTCATGGTTATTATATTTCATTGTTTTATCTCCTTGTATATGCACTTTATTTTAATATAACACAATATAATAAGAAAAATAATCCATAATTTACAATTAAAAATAATATGATATTTTTATTAAAATTTGTGTTTTTGAATAAATGACATTATCAAACACTATATTTAAATAAGAAATAGTTATCGATATTTGAAAAATCGAAGAATATTGATTGATATTATAGAATATGAGTCGGTGTTATTTGTATATAAAGTATTAATATGTAATTAAGAAAGTCGACGCTTGTTAACAATAACGACAACTATATGTATAAAAAAACCTCGCAACGGTTAGTTAGCTTAAACATTTTGCTAACGTTGTTGTGAGGTCATTTTGTTTTAATAATATCGTTATAACTTTTTCACGGTTAATAATAAGTATATGAAGAATGGGGCACCAAAAGCAGCAATAAATACACCTGCTGGCACTTCTTTAGGCAAGAATAAGGTACGCCCAATTAAGTCTGCAATAACAATTGATATGGCACCAATCATTGCTGACATTAGTAACTTTTTAGCATAACTGCCGCGAACGATTGTTTTCGCGATATGTGGTGCGATTAAACCGACAAACCCAATGTTACCTACTAAACTGATTGCCATAGATACGAGCATAGTAGAAGTGATTAATTGGATTAGTTTGCTACGTTGTACATGTAAGCCTAAGCCAATCGCTACAGGGTCATCAAGTATAGATATTTTCATTTTTGGTATAACAAGAAATAACAACGGCACAACAGCTAAAATAACCATACCCAAAATGATTGTATCTTTAAACGTAGCACCGTAAAGACTTCCGACTAGCCATGTATAAGCTTTGGCAGCAGATAATTGCTTCGTTGTAATGAGTAATCCTTGGACAAGCGCAATAAACAACGTTTGCATCGAAATACCGATGATTATGAGTGTTGTCGGGCGTATTTGTCCTTTCGTTTGAAACACTAATAGTATCATCATTGCAACTGCGCCACCTAATACTGCAAATAGTGGAAGTAAATGTATTGTTAAATGGCTGAAAAATGCAATAAAGACAACAGCACTTAAGCTAGCACCACCTGTGATACCGATAATATCAGGTGAGGCAATTGGATTTTTTAATACATTTTGCAACATTAAACCACTCATTCCTAGTGCGGCACCTGCTAAAATCGCAAGTGTAATGCGAGGTAAGCGTAATACTTCTAAAGTGAATTGATCCATACTGTCATTTGGATTTATAAAGTACATCAGTACGCGTTGTAATGGTATAAAGCTTGAACCAATCATCATACTTACCACTGAAACGATGGCTAAAAAGATTAACGCGAAGATGAGATGGTAATTGTCTTTTTTATTAATCTTTTCGGTCATAAGCGTTGACGTCCTTTCTTCATAATATAGATTAAGACAATAGCGCCAATGACAGCGGTAACGACACCGATAGGCAACTCTAGTGGCTTAATTATTATACGAGCAACAATGTCTGAAATGATCATTAGGATTGCTCCAGCTAATGCAGTAAAAGGAATTAAATACTTATAGTTTGGTGGTAATAATCGTTTGCTAATATTCGGTACGATAAGACCCACAAAGACGATTGATCCAGCTACGGCTACCGAAATACCGGCTAACATACTGATGAGCATAATAATCATCCATTTGATTAATTTTATGTTTTGACCGAGGCCGATTGCAATGTCATCACTTGTCATCAAGATGTTGATGTGTGCAGCCATGCTAAATGCAATTAAAATAAGTATCAATACAAGCGGAATAATCCATGGGATATCCCAAATATTACGTAATGAAACGGAGCCACTTAACCAAAATAATAGGCCTTGTAAGTCTGTTTCGTTCATAATAAGTATGCCTTGAGTAAAGGCTGTAAATAGCATCGCAATCGCAGCACCTGCCAAAATGACACGGTGAGGTGAGAATAGTGTTTGTCTAAACATACCTAGCGCAACAACTAATACAGTAACAACAATGGCACCTAAAAATGCAATAACTACAATCATTTTAAAAGATTGAATTTGGATAAATGTAATACTAAAAATGACAAAAAATACTGCGCCTGCATTGACACCGAAAAGCCCTGGTGAGGCTATTGGGTTTCGTGTAAGTGCTTGCATCAACAAACCTGAGACAGCAAGGGCAGCACCAGTCAATAACGCAATGATTGTTCTCGACGCCCGTGCACCAGTGACAACATCATGTAAATCGTTTTCACTATCAAAGTTGAATAACGCCTGTATCACCGTACCTGGTGACACAAGCGTATTTCCAATCATTAAACTTAAGATAGCTACTATTGCAAGACATAAACCAGCAATAACGATTTGGTATTTTGGTTTAAGTAGCATCGTAAAACTCCTTAATTATTTTGATTGTTTTTCAATATTTAACTTTTCATATAAATCGTCAATCAATTTTAATGATGATTTATATCCGCCAGCTAAGTTCCAAGTGATTTCATCTAAATCATCAGATACTTGGTTGTTTTTCACTGCGTCTAAATTTTTCCACTCTTTGCTTGAAGTCCATTCGCTTTCAGTCTTTTTAACTAATGCAGCATCTTTCGCATTTGGATCTGATTTTACTACAAAAATATGATCAGCGTTCATTAATGGAATGCTTTCTTTAGATGTAAGTTGGATAATATCTTTACCATTATCAACTTGTTTTTGTAAGTCTTTATTACGTTTGAATCCTAAATCATTTAAGATTTCACCAGCATATCCACCAGCATAAATTCTTGTATGATCAGCACGGAAGTTAACAACTGAAGCTTTCAATGGCCATGCATCTTTATACTTTGCTTTTGCATCTTTTTGGAATGCAGCTACTTTATCATCGTACTTTTTAAGTAAATCTTCAGCTTCTTTTTCTTTCCCTAAAGCTTTCCCCATTAACTTAGTTGTATCTTTGAATTTGAAAACTGTATCAGTAGAAACTGTTGGTGCGATTTTAGATAATTGATCGTAAACTTTTTCATTTCTAACTTTTGACGCGACAATTAAGTCCGGTTTTAATTTAGAGATTTCCTCTAAGTTAGGTGCAGGTTCTTGACCTACAATCTTAGTATCTTTTAAATCATTTTTTATGTATTCGAATTTCGGTTTTTGTGTCCATGATTCTACAGCACCTACAGGTTTAACACCTAAAGATACAGCGACGTCAGTGGCACCTTGATATAGCGTAACAACACGCTTTGGTTTCCCTTTAATTTCAGTTGTACCCATTGCATGTTTAATTGAAGTTGTTTCCTTATCTTTGTTATCAGATGATTGCTTATTTGAATTCTCACTACATCCTGCTAAAACAAGTAGGAAAGCAAGCGTAACAACAAGCATTTTAATTACTTTATTCATTGACTAATTAGCCTCCTTCGTGATGTGTGACAATGAGAATCATTATCACGATTTAGTATGAATTAAATTTTTTCCTAAGTCAATAAAATATTTATGATTTACATGCAACTTATAATTATTTGACATATAAATGCATAAAAAATATAATCCTAATTACTTGATAGTGAGAATCATTATCAATTAGGTAACACACAATATTATAGAATTTTAAATTTGAGGAGGAAGCGCTTTTGATTGAAAAAAGTCAAGCATGTCACGATTCATTGTTAGATTCTGTAGGGCAAACACCTATGGTTCAACTTCATCAACTATTTCCGAAACATGAAGTGTTTGCAAAGTTAGAGTATATGAATCCTGGAGGCAGCATGAAAGATCGACCTGCCAAGTACATCATTGAACATGATATTAAACATGGTTTAATCACTGAGAATACACATTTAATTGAAAGTACTTCTGGTAATTTAGGCATTGCGTTGGCAATGATAGCTAAAATCAAGGGATTAAAACTCACGTGTGTTGTTGATCCTAAAATATCACCAACAAATTTGAAAATTATTAAAAGTTATGGTGCCAATGTAGAAATGGTTGAAGAACCTGATGCACATGGGGGTTATTTAATGACTCGTATTGCAAAGGTGCAAGAACTGTTAGCCACTATTGACGATGCATATTGGATTAATCAATATGCGAATGAGTTAAATTGGCAATCCCATTATCATGGTGCAGGCACAGAGATTGTTGAAACAATTAAGCAACCTATAGATTATTTTGTCGCGCCAGTCAGCACGACAGGTAGCATTATGGGTATGAGTAGAAAAATAAAAGAAGTGCATCCAAACGCACAAATTGTTGCTGTTGATGCGAAAGGGTCAGTCATTTTTGGTGATAAACCTATTAATAGAGAATTACCTGGTATCGGTGCTAGTCGTGTACCCGAAATATTGAATAGATCAGAAATTAATCAAGTGATCCATGTAGATGATTATCAATCTGCTTTAGGCTGTCGAAAACTGATTGATTATGAAGGCATATTTGCTGGAGGTTCAACAGGTTCGATTATTGCAGCGATTGAGCAGTTGATAACGTCAATTGAAGAAGGTGCAACAATTGTCACGATTTTACCAGATCGAGGCGATCGTTACTTAGATTTAGTTTATTCAGATACATGGTTAGAAAAAATGAAATCAAGACAAGGAGTTAAATCAGAATGAATAGAGAGATGTTGTATTTAAATAGATCAGATATTGAACAAGCGGGAGGTAATCATTCACAAGTTTATGTGGACGCATTAACAGAAGCATTAACAGCCCATGCGCACAATGATTTTGTACAACCGCTTAAGCCGTATTTAAGACAGGATCCTGAAAATGGACACATCGCAGATCGAATTATTGCAATGCCAAGTCATATCGGTGGTGAACACGCAATTTCAGGTATTAAGTGGATAGGTAGTAAGCACGACAATCCATCGAAACGTAATATGGAGCGTGCAAGTGGCGTCATTATTTTGAATGATCCAGAAACGAATTATCCAATTGCAGTTATGGAAGCAAGTTTAATTAGTAGTATGCGTACTGCAGCAGTTTCAGTGATTGCAGCAAAGCATTTGGCTAAAAAAGGATTTAAAGACTTAACAATCATTGGATGCGGGCTAATCGGAGACAAGCAATTACAAAGTATGTTAGAGCAATTCGATCATATTGAACGCGTGTTTGTTTACGATCAATTCTCTGAAGCATGTGCACGCTTTGTTGATAGATGGCAACAACAGCGTCCGGAAATTAATTTTATTGCGACAGAAAATGCTAAAGAAGCAGTATCAAATGGTGAAGTAGTCATTACATGTACCGTAACGGATCAATCATACATTGAATATGATTGGTTACAAAAGGGTGCATTTATTAGCAACATTTCTATCATGGATGTGCATAAAGAAGTCTTTATTAAAGCTGACAAAGTCGTAGTAGACGACTGGTCACAATGTAATCGAGAAAAGAAAACTATTAACCAATTGGTGTTAGAAGGTAAATTCAGCAAAGAAGCACTTCATGCTGAACTAGGACAACTTGTGACAGGTGACATACCAGGACGTGAAGACGATGATGAAATCATATTACTTAATCCGATGGGTATGGCTATCGAAGATATTTCAAGTGCTTACTTTATTTATCAACAGGCACAACAACAAAATATTGGGACAACATTGAACCTATATTAAGAATGCGAGGTGTCTGAACATTGCAGAATCATACAGCAGTCAATACAGCACAAACGATAATATTAAGAGATTTAGTTGATGCATTATTATTTGAAGATATAGCCGGTATTGTATCGAATAGTGAGATTACTAAAGAAAATGGACAAACCATTTTGATATACGAACGTGAAACACAACAAATAAAGATACCTGTTTATTTTAGTGCTTTAAATATGTTTCGTTATGAAAGTTCACAACCAATTACGATAGAGGGAAGGGCGTCTAAGCAACCTTTAACGGCAGCTGAATTTTGGCAAACAATTGCTAATGTGAATTGTGATTTAAGTCATGAATGGGAAGTGGCTCGCGTTGAAGAAGGACTGACTACTGCTGCCACACAGCTTGCTAAACAATTATCAGAATTAGATTTAGCGTCACATCCTTTTGTGATGTCAGAGCAGTTTGCAAGTTTAAAAGATCGTCCATTTCATCCATTAGCTAAAGAAAAAAGAGGATTAAGAGAAGTGGATTATCAAGTGTATCAAGCTGAATTAAATCAATCATTTCCTTTAATGGTTGCAGCAGTTAAAAAGACACATATGATTCATGGCGATACTGCAAATATCGATGAATTAGAAAATTTGACAGCACCTATAAAAGAACAAGCGACAGACATGTTAAATGATCAAGGGTTATCAATAGATGACTATGTACTATTTCCGGTACATCCTTGGCAATATCAGCATATTTTGCCGAACGTCTTTGCGAAAGAGATTAGTGAAAAGTTGGTTGTACTATTACCGTTAAAATTTGGAGATTATCTGTCGTCTTCAAGTATGCGTTCATTAATTGATATTGGCGCACCGTATAATCATGTTAAAGTGCCATTTGCAATGCAGTCATTAGGCGCATTAAGGCTAACGCCTACGCGTTACATGAAAAACGGAGAACAAGCAGAACAATTATTACGTCAGCTTATAGAAAAAGATGAAGCACTAGCTAAGTATGTCATGGTTTGTGATGAAACAGCTTGGTGGTCATATATGGGTCAAGATAATGATATTTTCAAAGATCAATTAGGTCATCTAACTGTTCAGCTAAGAAAATATCCCGAAGTGCTAGCCAAAAATGATACGCAACAGCTAGTGTCAATGGCAGCACTCGCGGCAAATGATCGCACTTTATATCAAATGATTTGTGGAAAAGATAATATTTCTAAAAATGATGTCATGACGTTATTTGAAGATATCGCGCAAGTCTTTTTAAAGGTAACACTATCATTTATGCAATACGGCGCATTACCAGAGTTGCATGGTCAAAATATATTGTTGTCATTTGAAGATGGACGTGTACAAAAATGCGTGCTACGTGATCATGATACTGTCAGAATTTATAAACCATGGCTAACAGCACATCAGCTTTCATTGCCGAAGTATGTCGTCAGAGAAGATACACCTAATACGCTAATTAATGAAGATTTGGAAACATTCTTTGCTTATTTTCAAACATTAGCTGTATCGGTAAATCTATATGCCATTATTGATGCAATTCAAGATTTATTTGGTGTAAGTGAGCATGAACTTATGTCGTTGTTAAAACAAATTTTAAAAAATGAAGTGGCAACTATTTCCTGGGTTACAACTGATCAGCTAGCTGTCAGACACATTTTATTTGATAAACAGACGTGGCCATTCAAACAAATTTTATTACCATTGCTATATCAACGTGATAGTGGTGGAGGTAGTATGCCTTCAGGTTTAACTACCGTACCAAATCCAATGGTGACATATGATTAATCAGTCTATATGGCGCAGTAACTTTCGCATTTTATGGCTCAGTCAGTTTATAGCGATTGCTGGACTGACAGTACTTGTGCCATTATTGCCAATTTATATGGCATCACTACAAAATCTATCAGTAGTAGAAATACAGTTGTGGAGTGGTATAGCGATTGCTGCTCCAGCTGTAACGACGATGATAGCTTCGCCGATATGGGGGAAGCTAGGTGATAAGATTAGTCGAAAATGGATGGTGTTAAGAGCGTTACTTGGTTTGGCGGTATGCTTATTTTTAATGGCATTGTGTACGACACCATTACAGTTTGTACTTGTGAGGTTATTGCAGGGACTATTTGGTGGTGTTGTTGATGCATCAAGTGCGTTTGCGAGTGCAGAGGCGCCAGTTGAAGATCGTGGAAAGGTATTAGGAAGACTGCAAAGTTCAGTCAGCGCAGGGTCTCTTGTGGGGCCATTAATTGGCGGTGTTACAGCTTCGATATTAGGTTTTAGTGCGTTACTGATGAGTATTGCCGTTATTACTTTTATTGTCTGTATTTTCGGTGCATTAAAATTGATTGAAACGACACATATGCCAAAATCACAAACACCAAATATTAATAAAGGTATTCGCCGTTCATTTCAATGTCTATTATGCACACAACAAACATGTCGATTTATTATCGTTGGCGTTTTAGCAAACTTTGCTATGTATGGCATGCTAACTGCATTATCACCACTTGCTTCATCAGTGAATCATACAGCGATAGATGACCGTAGTGTGATTGGATTTTTACAGTCCGCATTTTGGACGGCTTCGATATTAAGCGCGCCTTTATGGGGACGCTTTAATGATAAATCATATGTTAAATCAGTATATATATTTGCCACGATTGCATGTGGTTGTAGTGCGATACTGCAAGGTTTAGCGACGAATATAGAGTTTTTAATGGCTGCAAGAATACTTCAAGGATTAACATATAGTGCATTGATTCAAAGTGTCATGTTTGTTGTCGTGAATGCGTGTCATCAACAACTTAAAGGCACATTTGTTGGAACGACGAACAGTATGTTAGTTGTTGGTCAAATTATTGGCAGTCTTAGTGGCGCTGCCATTACAAGTTATACTACACCAGCTACTACGTTTATCGTTATGGGCGTAGTATTTGCAGTAAGTAGTTTATTTTTAATTTGTTCAACCATCACTAATCAAATCAACGATCACACATTAATGAAATTATGGGAGTTGAAACAAAAAAGTGCAAAATAAAGAATTAATACAACATGCAGCGTATGCGGCTATCGAACGCATTTTAAATGAATATTTTAGAGAAGAAAATTTATATCAAGTACCACCTCAAAATCATCAATGGTCTATACAATTATCAGAGCTCGAAACTTTAACGGGTGAATTTCGCTATTGGTCTGCGATGGGGCATCATATTTATCATCCAGAGGTATGGCTTATCGATGGAAAAAGTAAAAAAATAACAACTTATAAAGAAGCAATTGCGCGTATTTTGCAACATATGGCTCAAAGTGCAGATAATCAAACGGCAGTGCAACAACATATGGCGCAAATTATGTCTGACATCGATAATAGCATTCATCGCACGGCGCGTTATTTGCAAAGTAACACAATAGACTACGTAGAGGATCGCTATATCGTTTCAGAACAATCTTTATACTTAGGTCATCCATTTCATCCGACTCCTAAGAGTGCAAGTGGGTTTTCAGAAGCAGATTTAGAGAAATATGCACCCGAATGTCATACATCATTCCAATTGCATTATTTAGCTGTGCATCAAGATGTTCTGCTCACGCGCTATGTAGAAGGTAAAGAAGATCAGGTTGAGAAAGTGTTGTATCAATTAGCAGATATAGACATATCAGAGATACCCAAAGATTTTATTTTATTACCAATACATCCTTATCAAATCAATGTGTTGCGACAGCATCCACAGTATATGCAATATAGTGAACAAGGTTTAATAAAAGACCTTGGCATTTCCGGTGATTCAGTGTACCCGACGTCTTCGGTTAGAACTGTATTTTCAAAAGCATTAAACATTTATTTAAAATTACCGATACACGTTAAAATTACTAATTTTATACGTACGAATGATCTTGAACAGATTGAACGGACAATTGATGCCGCGCAAGTTATCGCATCAGTCAAAGATGAGGTTGAAACACCCCATTTTAAATTGATGTTTGAAGAAGGATATCGTGCATTGTTACCGAATCCATTAGGGCAAACAGTTGAACCTGAAATGGATTTATTAACAAATAGTGCCATGATTGTTCGTGAAGGGATACCGAATTACCATGCTGATAAAGATATTCATGTATTGGCGTCATTATTTGAAACGATGCCTGATTCACCGATGTCTAAGTTATCACAAGTGATTGAGCAAAGTGGTTTAGCACCAGAAGCATGGCTTGAATGTTATTTGGATCGTACATTATTGCCGATATTAAAGCTGTTTAGTAACACAGGCATTAGTCTAGAAGCACATGTACAAAATACATTAATTGAATTAAAAGATGGCATACCCGACGTATGCTTTGTCAGAGATCTTGAAGGCATTTGTCTATCTAGAACGATTGCTACTGAAAAACAGCTTGTGCCAAATGTTGTGGCAGCATCAAGCCCTGTTGTATATGCACATGATGAAGCATGGCATCGTCTTAAATATTATGTTGTAGTAAATCACTTAGGACATTTAGTATCAACTATTGGTAAAGCGACTAGAAATGAAGTTGTGTTATGGCAACTTGTAGCGCATCGTCTTATGACTTGGAAAAAAGAATACGCGAATAACGCAGTATTTGTTGACTGTGTAGAAGATTTATATCAAACGCCGACCATTGCGGCTAAAGCGAATTTGATGAGTAAATTGAATGATTGTGGTGCAAACCCTATTTATACACATATACCAAATCCAATTTGTCATAACAAGGAGGTATCGTATTGTGAATCAAACAATTCTTAATCGTGTAAAGACTAGAGTGATGCACCAACTGGTATCATCGCTTATTTATGAGAATATTGTTGTGTATAAAGCGTCATATCAAGACGGTGTCGGTCATTTTACAATAGAAGGACATGATTCAGAGTATCGTTTTACTGCTGAAAAGACACATAGCTTTGATCGTATACGTATCACATCACCAATTGAGCGTGTCGTAGGAGATGAGGCAGATACAACAACAGACTATACACAATTATTGAGAGAGGCTGTATTTACATTTCCTAAAAATGATGAAAAGCTAGAACAATTTATTGTTGAGTTATTACAGACAGAATTAAAAGATACACAAAGTATGCAGTATCGAGAATCAAACCCACCAGCAACACCTGAGACATTTAACGACTATGAATTTTATGCGATGGAAGGGCATCAGTATCATCCAAGTTACAAATCACGTTTAGGATTTACGTTGAGTGATAATTTGAAATTTGGTCCTGATTTTGTACCAAACATTAAACTGCAGTGGTTAGCTATCGACAAAGGTAAAGTAGAAACGACGGTATCAAGAAATGTTGTAGTTAACGAAATGTTACGTCAACAAGTTGGCGATAAGACTTATGAACATTTTGTACAGCAAATTGAAGCGTCTGGCAAACATGTAAATGATGTTGAGATGATACCTGTACACCCATGGCAGTTTGAACATGTCATCCAAGTTGATTTGGCTGAAGAAAGGCTTAATGGCACAGTACTATGGTTAGGGGAAAGTGATGAGCTATATCACCCTCAACAATCGATTCGTACGATGTCGCCAATAGACACGACAAAATATTATTTAAAGGTACCAATAAGTATAACGAACACTTCAACGAAACGAGTGTTGGCGCCTCATACAATTGAAAATGCAGCGCAAATTACGGATTGGTTAAAGCAGATACAGCAACAAGATACGTATTTAAAAGATGAATTAAAGACAGTTTTTCTAGGGGAAGTCTTAGGACAGTCTTATTTAAATACACAACTTTCGCCTTATAAACAAACTCAAGTTTATGGTGCGTTAGGTGTTATATGGCGTGAAAATATATATCATATGTTAATCGATGAAGAGGATGCGATACCATTTAATGCACTTTATGCAAGTGATAAGGATGGTGTACCATTCATTGAAAAGTGGATTAAACAATATGGTTCTGAAGCTTGGACAAAGCAATTTTTAGCTGTAGCGATTCGTCCAATGATTCATATGCTTTATTATCACGGTATTGCCTTTGAATCGCATGCACAAAATATGATGCTCATTCATGAAAATGGTTGGCCTACACGTATTGCCTTAAAAGATTTCCACGATGGTGTTCGTTTTAAGCGTGAGCATTTAAGTGAAGCAGCTTCACACCTGACATTAAAGCCAATGCCAGAAGCACATAAAAAAGTGAATAGTAATTCATTTATTGAAACAGATGACGAACGTTTAGTACGCGACTTTTTACATGATGCATTTTTCTTTATTAATATCGCCGAAATCATCTTATTTATTGAAAAGCAATATGGTATCGATGAGGAGCTGCAATGGCAATGGGTTAAAGGCATCATCGAGGCGTATCAAGAAGCATTTCCAGAGTTGAATAACTATCAACATTTCGATTTGTTTGAACCTACGATTCAAGTTGAAAAGTTAACGACACGTCGATTATTAAGTGACTCCGAGTTAAGAATTCATCATGTTACAAATCCATTAGGTGTAGGAGGTATCAATGATGCAACAACTATCTCTGAAACATAGATTAAACAATGGTGATTCAGTTTATGGCATTTTTAATTCTATACCGGACCCATTGATGATCGAGGTTATCGCAGCAAGCGGGTATGACTTTGTTGTGATTGATACAGAACACGTGGCGATTAATGATGAGACACTAGCGCATTTAATTCGTGCAGCTGAAGCAGCGCATATTATACCAATTGTACGTGTCACTGCAGTGATAGATAGAGATATCATTAAAGTGTTAGATATGGGTGCGAGAGGTATTATTGTGCCACACGTTAAAGATCGTGAGACAGTTGAGCATATTGTGAAATTAAGTCGTTATTACCCGCAAGGATTAAGAAGTTTGAATGGTGGTCGCATGGCAAGATTTGGACGTACACCATTACTTGATGCAATGGAGATGGCTAATGAGCATATTATGGTGATTGCCATGATAGAAGATGTTGAAGGGGTTATGGCCATTGACGATATAGCTCAAGTCGAAGGTTTAGACATGATAGTCGAAGGTGCCGCAGATTTATCGCAGTCACTTGGCATACCATGGCAAACGCGTGATGATCAAGTAACATCACATGTTCAACATATTTTTGAAGTTGTGAATGCACATGGTAAACATTTTTGTGCATTACCACGTGAAGATGAAGATATTGCAAAATGGCAGGCACAAGGTGTACAAACATTTATTTTAGGTGATGATCGCGGAAAAATATATCGCCATTTAAGTGCATCTCTAGCGACGTCTAAACAGAAAGGGGATGAAGGCTAATGCGTATAGTTCAACCTGTTATTGAACAATTAAAAGCACAATCTCATCCAGTTTGTCATTATATCTATGATTTAGTCGGACTGGAACATCATTTGCAACATATTACATCGTCATTGCCGAGTAATTGTCAAATGTACTATGCAATGAAAGCAAATAGTGAACGAACAATCCTAGATACAATTAGTCAGTATGTTGAAGGATTCGAAGTTGCATCTCAAGGTGAAATAGCAAAAGGTCTTGCTTTTAAACCAGCAAATCATATTATTTTTGGTGGCCCTGGTAAGACAGACGAGGAACTAAGATATGCAGTAAGTGAAGGTGTTCAGCGTATTCATGTTGAAAGTATGCATGAATTACAACGGCTAAATGCCATCTTAGAAGATGAAGATAAGACACAACACATTTTATTGCGTGTTAATTTAGCAGGACCATTTCCCAATGCAACGTTGCATATGGCAGGACGCCCAACACAATTTGGTATTTCTGAAGACGAAGTTGATGATGTCATTGAAGCTGCACTAGCAATGCCAAAGATTCATCTAGATGGATTTCATTTTCATTCTATTTCTAACAATTTAGACTCGAATTTACATGTCGATGTAGTGAAACTTTATTTTAAAAAAGCAAAATCATGGTCTGAAAAACATCGATTTCCACTCAAACATATCAATCTTGGTGGTGGTATAGGGGTTAACTATGCAGATTTAACTAGCCAATTTGAGTGGGATAATTTTGTAGAAAATTTTAAAACACTTATCGTTGAGCAAGAAATGGAAGATGTGACATTGAACTTTGAATGTGGGCGCTTTATTGTGGCACATATTGGTTACTATGTGACAGAAGTGCTAGATATTAAGAAAGTGCATGGTGCTTGGTATGCCATTTTAAGAGGAGGTACGCAACAATTTAGACTGCCGGTATCTTGGCAGCATAACCATCCTTTTGAAATTTATCGCTATAAGGACAATCCATATTCATTTGAAAAAGTTTCAATTTCGAGACAGGACACAACATTAGTCGGTCAATTATGTACACCGAAAGATGTCTTTGCTAGAGAAGTACAGATAGACGCAATCAGTACAGGCGACGTTATTGTTTTCAAATATGCAGGTGCATACGGATGGTCTATTTCACATCACGATTTCTTAAGCCATCCACATCCTGAATTTATTTATTTAACGCAAACAAAGGAGGATGAATAACTATTGAATCATATTCATGAACATTTAAAATTGGTACCAGTAGATAAGATTGATCTTCACGAAACATTCGAACCTTTAAGATTGGAAAAGACGAAAAGTAGTATTGAAGCAGATGATTTTATACGTCATCCTATTTTAGTGACAGCGATGCAACATGGTAGATATATGGTTATAGATGGTGTGCATCGGTATACAAGTTTGAAAGCGTTAGGATGTAAGAAAGTTCCAGTGCAAGAAATCCATGAAACACAATATTCAATTAGTACATGGCAACATAAAGTTCCATTTGGTGTGTGGTGGGAAACGTTACAACAAGAACATCGCTTGCCATGGACTACTGAGACAAGACAAGAAGCGCCATTTATTACGATGTGTCATGGTGATACAGAACAATATTTGTATACAAAAGATTTAGGCGAAGCACATTTTCAAGTATGGGAAAAGGTTGTCGCAAGTTATAGTGGTTGTTGTTCTGTAGAGAGAATTGCACAAGGTACATATCCTTGTCTTTCTCAACAAGATGTACTCATGAAGTATCAGCCATTGAGTTATAAGGAAATTGAAGCGGTTGTTCATAAAGGGGAAACTGTGCCAGCAGGTGTGACACGCTTTAATATTTCAGGACGATGTCTTAATCTTCAAGTACCACTGGCATTACTTAAACAAGATGATGATGTTGAACAACTGCGCAATTGGAAGCAGTTTTTAGCAGATAAGTTTGCCAATATGAGATGCTATACTGAAAAAGTATACTTGGTGGAGCAATAGTTTTACTGTGATATTGAGGGAAATATGATGATTTAGCGTATTGATAGCGAAAATATAATAAAACAATATAGTGTGGAGAACTTTTGATATTTTATAAATATTGAAGTTCTCCATTTTTGTATTTTGCATATAAAAATCAAATAAAATAAGGTATATTAAGGTAAAGTATAAATTTTAAATAAATGGGGAATAGACATGGAAAAAAATGTAGAAAAATCATTCATAAAGATAGGTTTATATTTTCAAATAGCTTATATAGTACTCATGGCTATAACTTTATGTGGGTTTGTAATTTGCTATGGACTAATTTTCGGCCTTTTCTATTTATTATCAGGTAGCAAAGTTGATTATTTAATAGTAACAATAGTTATATCGGCAATAATTTCTATATTTGTAATTATACTTTCAATCGTACCTGTCATCGTATTGGCATCTGACTTATTTAAAGAAAGGATTTCAAAAGGTGTCATATTAATTGTATTGGCTATTATCGCTTTAGTATTATGCAACTTTGTATCTGCAATACTCTGGTTTGTTTCAGCCATATCTATTTTAGGTAGAAAAAAATTAGTAGCTGCAGCAGATACTACCACTATTCAAAAAAGTAAAGGGAACGCAAATCAAGCATCACATAAAGACACGTGTAAAAAGGAACTTGATAGTCAAGACATGATGGAACATCCTGAGGTTAAAAATCCCACGACTAAAAACCTTGAAGGATTTAACGAAGAAATACATAAAGATGAAGCTACAACTAAAGTTGTCAGTGATAACACGGAACCGCCGATTGAATCAAAAGACCATGTCTCGAAAAAAGATTGATGACAAACTAATCGAGAGACTTAAAAAAATAATATTCAACATAAGAACTTTTAAAACGACATTTAAACGCATTGCCAATCACTAATGGTAGTGCGTTTAACTATACCTTAAATATCTGAATATTTTGTTAAATGGAGCTACCTTTGTTGTACTATTCAAATGAAGAGGAGTAAAATGTAATTAAAGGAAAGAAATTTGAGGAGTGATCTTTATGACAAACAACAAAGTAGCATTAGTAACTGGCGGAGCACAAGGGATTGGTTTTAAAATTGCAGAACGTTTAGTGGAAGATGGTTTCAAAGTAGCAGTTGTTGATTTCAATGAAGAAGGGGCAAAAGCAGCTGCACTTAAAATATCAAGTGATGGTACAAAAGCTATTGCTATCAAAGCAGATGTATCAAACCGTGATGATGTATTTAACGCAGTAAGACAAACTGCCGCGCAATTTGGCGATTTCCATGTCATGGTTAACAATGCCGGCCTTGGACCAACAACACCAATCGATACAATTACTGAAGAACAGTTTAAAACAGTATATGGCGTGAACGTTGCAGGTGTGCTATGGGGTATTCAAGCCGCACATGAACAATTTAAAAAATTCAATCATGGCGGTAAAATTATCAATGCAACATCTCAAGCAGGCGTTGAGGGTAACCCAGGCTTGTCTTTATATTGCAGTACAAAATTCGCAGTGCGAGGTTTAACACAAGTAGCCGCACAAGATTTAGCGTCTGAAGGTATTACTGTGAATGCATTCGCACCTGGTATCGTTCAAACACCAATGATGGAAAGTATCGCAGTGGCAACAGCCGAAGAAGCAGGTAAACCTGAAGCATGGGGTTGGGAACAATTTACAAGTCAGATTGCTTTGGGCAGAGTTTCTCAACCAGAAGATGTTTCAAATGTAGTGAGCTTCTTAGCTGGTAAAGACTCTGATTACATTACTGGACAAACAATTATTGTAGATGGTGGTATGAGATTCCGTTAATAATCATGCATTAGCGATAAATAAATCCTTATTGTTAAGTTTAATCACTTAGCAGTAAGGATTTTTTAGTGCACTTAGAAGGGATTGTATTGGTAGAAAATTAATAAGCGAAGTTCTTAAATGAGTTATGATGTCACAGTCTAATGCATCAGTTGAAAGCATTACTAGTATTAACACACCCAAGATATTATAAAACATCACAAAAACACCACTATCTAATTTATCTCAATAAAAATTCACAAAGTTATCTCATTTTATTTTTATAAATAAAAAATATCGATAAAAAGCTTACAATACTTTATGTTTTTATGATATATTTTTAATGTATAAATGAGGTGGAAGATTTGGAAAGAGTTTTGATAACTGGTGGGGCTGGTTTTATTGGGTCGCATTTAGTAGATGATTTACAACAAGATTATGATGTTTATGTTCTAGATAACTATAGAACAGGTAAACGAGAAAATATTAAAAGTTTGGCTGACGATCATGTGTTTGAATTAGATATTCGTGAATATGATGCAGTTGAACAAATCATGAAGACATATCAATTTGATTATGTTATTCATTTAGCAGCATTAGTTAGTGTTGCTGAGTCGGTTGAGAAACCTATCTTATCTCAAGAAATAAACGTCGTAGCAACATTAAGATTGTTAGAAATCATTAAAAAATATAATAGTCATATAAAACGTTTTATCTTTGCTTCGTCAGCAGCTGTTTATGGTGATCTTCCTGATTTGCCTAAAAGTGATCAATCATTAATCTTACCATTATCACCATATGCAATAGATAAATATTACGGCGAACGGACGACATTAAATTATTGCTCGTTATATAACATACCAACAGCGGTTGTTAAATTTTTTAATGTATTTGGGCCAAGACAGGATCCTAAGTCACAATATTCAGGTGTGATTTCAAAGATGTTCGATTCATTTGAGCATAACAAGCCATTTACATTTTTTGGTGACGGACTGCAAACTAGAGATTTTGTATATGTATATGATGTTGTTCAATCTGTACGCTTAATTATGGAACACAAAGATGCAATTGGACACGGTTATAACATTGGTACAGGCACTTTTACTAATTTATTAGAGGTTTATCGTATTATTGGTGAATTATATGGAAAATCAGTCGAGCATGAATTTAAAGAAGCACGAAAAGGAGATATTAAGCATTCTTATGCAGATATTTCTAACTTAAAGGCATTAGGATTTGTTCCTAAATATACAGTAGAAACAGGTTTAAAGGATTACTTTAATTTTGAGGTAGATAATATTGAAGAAGTTACAGCTAAAGAAGTGGAAATGTCGTGAAAATGACATTGAAGCTGTCCATAATAATAAGGGTTATGCCTATCAAAGAAAATTAGATGCACTCGAAGAAGTGAGAAAAGGCTATTACCCAATTAAACGTGCGATTGACTTAGTATTAAGTATCGTTTTATTATTTTTAACATTTCCGATTATGTTCATATTCGCCATTGCTATCGTCATAGATTCGCCAGGAAACCCTATTTATAGTCAGGTTAGAGTTGGGAAGATGGGTAAATTAATTAAAATATACAAATTACGTTCGATGTGTAAAAACGCAGAGAAAAATGGTGCGCAATGGGCTGATAAAGATGATGATCGTATAACAAATGTCGGGAAGTTTATTCGTAAAACACGCATTGATGAATTACCACAACTAATTAATGTTGTTAAAGGGGAAATGAGTTTTATTGGACCACGCCCGGAACGTCCGGAATTTGTAGAATTATTTAGTTCAGAAGTGATAGGTTTCGAGCAAAGATGTCTTGTTACACCAGGGTTAACAGGACTTGCGCAAGTTCAAGGTGGATATGACTTAACACCGCAACAAAAACTGAAATATGACATGAAATATATACATAAAGGTAGTTTAATGATGGAACTATATATATCAATTAGAACATTGATGGTTGTTATTACAGGGGAAGGCTCAAGGTAGTCTTAATTTACTTAATAAGTTCAAATAAAAGTTATATTTTAAAGATTGTGACCAATTGTTACAGTATAACGAGGAATCCCTTGAGACAGTATCAAATGGCATTAAGAAATATGTGCCATCATTGATTTGCATGGCTATAAATACTATTCATCTGATGAGATAGCCATGTTAAGAAATTGAAAGTATAGCATTAAAGGGGTTTGTAACAGTTGAAAATTATATATTGTATTACTAAAGCAGACAATGGTGGTGCACAAACACATCTCATTCAACTCGCCAACCATTTTTGCGTACACCATGATGTTTATGTCATTGTAGGCAATCATGGACCAATGATTGAACAACTAGATGCAAGAGTTAATGTAATTATTCTCGAACATTTAGTAGGTCCAATTGACTTTAAACAAGATATTTTAGCTGTCAAAGTGTTAGCACAGTTATTCTCGAAAATTAAGCCTGATGTTATCCATTTACATTCTTCTAAAGCTGGAACGGTCGGACGAATTGCGAAGTTCATTTCGAAATCGAAAGACACACGTGTAGTTTTTACTGCGCATGGATGGGCTTTTACAGAGGGTGTTAAACCAGCTAAAAAATTTCTATATCTAGTTATCGAAAAATTAATGTCACGTATTACAGATAGCATTATTTGTGTTTCAGATTTCGATAAACAGTTAGCGTTAAAATATCGATTTAATCGATTGAAATTAACCACAATACATAATGGTATTGCAGATGTTCCCGCTGTTAAGCAAACGCTAAAAAGCCAATCACATAACAATATTGGCGAAGTAGTTGGAATGTTGCCTAATAAACAAGATTTACAGATTAATGCCCCGACAAAGCATCAATTTGTTATGATTGCAAGATTTGCTTATCCAAAATTGCCACAAAATCTAATCGCAGCAATAGAGATATTGAAATTACATAACAGTAATCATGCGCATTTTACATTTATAGGCGATGGACCTACATTAAATGATTGTCAGCAACAAGTTGTACAAGCTGGGTTAGAAAATGATGTCACATTTTTGGGCAATGTCATTAATGCGAGTCATTTATTATCACAATACGATACGTTTATTTTAATAAGTAAGCATGAAGGTTTGCCAATTAGCATTATAGAAGCTATGGCTACAGGTTTGCCTGTTATAGCCAGTCATGTTGGCGGTATTTCAGAATTAGTAACTGATAATGGTATATGTATGATGAACAACCAACCCGAAACTATTGCCAAAGTCCTAGAAAAATATTTAATAGACAGTGATTACATCAAAATGAGTAATCAATCTAGAAAACGTTATTTAGAATGTTTTACTGAGGAGAAAATGATTAAAGAAGTGGAAGACGTTTATAATGGAAAATCAACACAATAGTAAATTACTAACATTGTTACTTATCGGTTTAGCGGTTTTTATTCAGCAATCTTCGGTTATTGCCGGTGTGAATGTTTCTATAGCTGACTTTATCACATTACTAATATTAGTTTATTTACTGTTTTTCGCTAACCATTTATTAAAGGCAAATCATTTTTTACAGTTTTTCATTATTTTGTATACATATCGTATGATTATTACGCTTTGTTTGCTATTTTTTGATGATTTGATATTTATTACGGTTAAGGAAGTTCTTGCATCTACAGTTAAATATGCATTTGTAGTCATTTATTTCTATTTAGGGATGATCATCTTTAAGTTAGGTAATAGCAAAAAAGTGATCGTTACCTCTTATATTATAAGCAGTGTGACTATAGGTCTATTTTGTATTATAGCTGGTTTGAACAAGTCCCCTTTACTAATGAAATTGTTATACTTTGATGAAATACGTTCAAAAGGATTAATGAATGACCCTAACTATTTCGCGATGACACAGATTATTACATTGGTACTTGCTTACAAGTATATTCATAATTACATATTCAAGGTCCTTGCATGTGGTATTTTGCTATGGTCTTTAACTACAACGGGGTCTAAGACTGCGTTTATCATATTAATCGTCTTAGCCATTTATTTCTTTATTAAAAAGTTATTTAGTAGAAATGCGGTAAGTGTTGTGAGTATGTTAGTGATTATGCTGATATTACTTTGTTTTACCTTTTATAATATCAACTACTATTTATTTCAATTAAGCGACCTTGATGCCTTACCGTCATTAGATCGAATGGCGTCTATTTTTGAAGAGGGGTTTGCATCATTAAATGATAGTGGATCTGAGCGAAGTGTTGTATGGATAAATGCCATTTCAGTAATTAAATATACATTAGGTTTTGGTGTTGGCTTAGTGGATTATGTACATATTGGCTCGCAAATTAATGGTATTTTACTTGTTGCCCATAATACATATTTGCAAATTTTTGCGGAATGGGGCATTTTATTCGGTGCGTTATTTATCATATTTATGCTTTATTTACTGTTTGAATTATTTAGATTTAACATTTCTGGGAAAAATGTAACAGCAATTGTTGTAATGTTGACGATGCTGATTTACTTTTTAACAGTATCATTTAATAACTCAAGATATGTCGCTTTTATTTTAGGAATTATCGTCTTTATTGTTCAATATGAAAAGATGGAAAGGGATCGTAATGAAGAGTGATTTACTAAAAGAAAATATTATTTATCAAGGGCTATACCAATTGATTAGAACGATGACACCACTGATTACAATACCCATTATTTCACGTGCATTTGGTCCCAGTGGTGTGGGTATTGTTTCATTTTCTTTCAATATCGTGCAATACTTTTTGATGATTGCAAGTGTTGGCGTTCAGTTATATTTTAATAGAGTTATCGCGAAGTCCGTTAACGACAAACGGCAATTGTCACAGCAGTTTTGGGATATCTTTGTCAGTAAATTATTTTTAGCGTTAACAGTTTTTGCGATGTATATGGTCGTAATTACTATATTTATTGATGATTACTATCTTATTTTCCTACTACAAGGAATCTATATTATAGGTGCAGCACTCGATATTTCATGGTTTTATGCTGGAACTGAAAAGTTTAAAATTCCTAGCCTCAGTAATATTGTTGCGTCTGGTATTGTATTAAGTGTAGTTGTTATCTTTGTCAAAGATCAATCAGATTTATCATTGTATGTATTTACTATTGCTATTGTGACGGTATTAAACCAATTACCTTTGTTTATCTATTTAAAACGATACATTAGCTTTGTTTCGGTTAATTGGATACACGTCTGGCAATTGTTTCGTTCGTCATTAGCATACTTATTACCAAATGGACAGCTCAACTTATATACTAGTATTTCTTGCGTTGTTCTTGGTTTAGTAGGCACATACCAACAAGTTGGTATCTTTTCTAACGCATTTAATATTTTAACGGTCGCAATCATAATGATTAATACATTTGATCTTGTAATGATTCCGCGTATTACCAAAATGTCTATCCAGCAATCACATAGTTTAACTAAAACGTTAGCTAATAATATGAATATTCAATTGATATTAACAATACCTATGGTCTTTGGTTTAATTGCAATTATGCCATCATTTTATTTATGGTTCTTTGGTGAGGAATTCGCATCAACTGTCCCATTGATGACCATTTTAGCGATACTTGTATTAATCATTCCTTTAAATATGTTGATAAGCAGGCAATATTTATTAATAGTGAATAAAATAAGGTTATATAATGCGTCAATTACTATTGGTGCGGTAATGAATTTAGTATTATGTCTTGTTTTGATATATTTTTATGGAATTTACGGTGCGGCTATTGCACGTTTAATTACAGAGTTTATCTTACTTATTTGGCGATTTGTTGATATTACTAAAATCAATGTGAAGTTGAATATTGTAAGTACGATTCAATGTGTCATTGCTGCCGTTATGATGTTTATTGTGCTTGGTGTGGTCAATCATTATTTGCCCCCTACAATGTACGCTACGCTGCTATTAATTGCGATTGGTATAGTAGTTTATCTTTTATTAATGATGACTATGAAAAATCAATACGTATGGCAAATATTGAGGCATCTTCGACATAAAACAATTTAAGTATCGGTAACGCTATACTTTAGAAATTTAAGATTAAGAAGAAAAGGCAATTTCTTATTGAAAAATGGAAGTTGTCTTTTTTAATTCTCTTTAAAAGCGGGAAACAAAAGCAGTTAAATGCCTTTTTGCATTCAATATTAAATATTATATCAATTTCGAATATTTAAATTTTATATAATTGGATATAACAAATAAATAATAATTATTGCAAAACACACCCGAAATTAATTATTATAAAAGTATATTCATAAAAGGAGGAATATACTTATGGCATTTAAATTACCAAATTTACCATATGCATATGATGCATTGGAACCATATATAGATCAAAGAACAATGGAGTTTCATCACGACAAACATCACAATACGTACGTGACGAAATTAAACGCAACAGTTGAAGGAACAGAGTTAGAGCATCAATCATTAGCGGATATGATTGCTAACTTAGACAAGGTACCGGAAGCGATGAGGATGTCAGTCCGTAATAATGGCGGTGGTCATTTTAACCATTCATTATTCTGGGAAATACTATCACCTAATTCTGAAGAAAAAGGTGGCGTAATAGATGACATCAAAGCGCAGTGGGGCACTTTAGATGAATTTAAAAATGAATTTGCAAATAAAGCAACAACATTATTTGGATCAGGTTGGACTTGGTTAGTTGTTAATGATGGCAAATTAGAAATTGTGACAACGCCAAACCAAGATAATCCATTAACAGAAGGCAAAACACCAATCTTACTATTTGATGTTTGGGAGCATGCCTACTATCTGAAATATCAAAATAAACGTCCAGACTATATGACTGCATTTTGGAATATTGTTAACTGGAAAAAAGTTGATGAATTATACCAAGCAGCAAAATAATATAACTTAATATAATTGAGGTGGAGCATCTACAAGGTGTTCCACTTTTTTGTACTTAATATCTTTACTTATTTGTTTTTGTGTAATGGGATAGCACGTAAAAGTGGCAAAATAATAAGATAAATTTCAAACTCGAAATACCTTATTATTGTTGACTAAAACGATGACTTAAATGTTATATACATTAGACAACACTATTAATTAATCAAGATATTGTCATTAAATAAATTGACAAAATAAGTAATTATTGTGAATCTAAAGTGAAATTTTTATAAAAAATTGTAATGATTCAAAAATTTTGTTGCATTTCTTTTGTAATCATATGATAATGTAAATGTAATCAAATTGTAATATAAGGGGGGGAAGACAATGAAAAAATTAGCAACAGTAGGTTCTTTAATTGTAACAAGCACTTTAGTATTCTCAAGTATGCCTTTTCAAAATGCGCATGCCGACACAACTTCAATGAATGTGTCGAATAAACAAAGCCAAAATGTACAAAATCATCGTCCTTATGGCGGAGTAGTACCACAAGGAATGACGCAAGCACAATATACTGAATTAGAGAAAGCTTTACCCCAATTAAGCGCTGGCAGTAATATGCAAGACTATAATATGAAATTGTATGATGCGACGCAAAATATTGCTGATAAATACAATGTGATAATTACAACTAATGTAGGGGTATTTAAACCACATGCTGTTAGAGATATGAATGGCCATGCGTTACCTTTAACAAAAGATGGCAATTTTTATCAAACGAATGTAGATGCAAATGGTATTAATCATGGTGGTAGTGAAATGGTGCAAAATAAAACAGGTCATATGAGTCAACAAGGCCATATGAATCAGAACACACACATGAACCAACAGCCACACATGCAACAAGGTCATATGCAATCATCAAACCATCAAATGATGAGTCCAAAAGCAAATATGCATTCATCAAATCATCAAATGAACCAAAGTAACAAAAAAGTTTTACCAGCTGCTGGTGAAAGTATGACATCAAGTATTCTTACTGCAAGTATTGCCGCACTACTATTAGTATCTGGGTTATTCTTAGCATTTAGACGACGTTCAACAAATAAATAAACATAATACGATTAATAATAGAAAAATCGTGTGATTATCTGAGCGAGCCTAGGACATAAATCAATGTCCTAGGCTCGCTAATGTTATATTGGCAGTAGTTGACTGAATGAAATTGCGCTTGTAACAAGCTTTTCCATTTCTTACCAACTCCCTAAATAGTCATCAAAAAATTTCTTATATTTTAATAATTTTAATAATCCGATTGTCTTATACGTGTCAGTGTTAATTCAGATATTTCCTGTGGAATATACCACTTATTAATCATAATTGGATAAGGTGTTTGTGCGTACAGTGTTTCAATTATCAGCCAACAATGTGTATCACCATCAAACACGTGACTATGATTTTTGAAGTGGGGCGCTTTGGTAATAGACATTTTTAAATCTGATTGATATGCATTGCTATAAATCGTTTGCTCAACGAATGTCTTCATGTCGTCTTCGTTTTGTGTATTCACTTTAAATGTGTCAATAACATTTAACGGTATAAAGGTAAAGCAAAATGCATCAGCTTGCTTAGAATGATTGTCCTTTTTTTGATAATAGCGTTCCATTGCAATGACGGCAGAAGGATGGTTTGCAAACAAATGATTTGTATATTCACTTTCTAAATCAACACGATAATTAATTGATGACATAGATACGCGAGCTAGCAATATTTGATCAAGTGGATGCTTAAATTGATCCATACTTGAAGCGTGTTGGGCATTTGTTTGTGGAATAACAAAGTGTCCCTTCCCTCTTGTACTCTCTACGATGCCATCTTCGGCTAACAATTTTATAGCTTGGCGCAAAGTCATACGACTGACATCAAAGCGCGCACAAAGTTCCTTTTCAGTAGGTAATGCATGGCCACTCGGATATTTTCCTATTTGAATTTCTTTATATAACGTATTATAAATCGTTAAAAATTTTGGTTGTGTTTGCGTCACGTAGACAACCTCCATAAAGTTACTTAATCACTCTCATCATACAATAATTTTTACTCGAATTGGAAAAATTATAAAAATTAAACATAGATAGGCTTTGAAAATTAGTTTTATACAAGGTTAGTAGCTGTAACTGTAAAATGTTCTTAATATTGTCAAAATGTAATGCTTGAAAGCGCTTTTAAAAAATATTATTATATACATGGTTAGACAAATAGACAAATCACTATACAAATATTGGGAGGAATATTTTATGAAATCAACACCACACATTAAACCAATGAATGACGTCGAAATTGCAGAAACGGTTCTATTGCCAGGAGATCCGTTAAGAGCTAAGTTCATTGCAGAAACTTATTTGGATGATGTGGAACAGTTCAATACAGTGCGAAACATGTTTGGTTTTACCGGAACATATAAAGGTAAAAAAGTTTCTGTCATGGGTTCAGGTATGGGTATGCCATCTATTGGCATTTACTCTTATGAATTAATTCATACATTTGGTTGTAAAAAATTAATTCGCGTTGGCTCTTGTGGCGCGATGCAAGAAAACATTGATTTATATGATGTGATTATTGCACAAGGTGCCTCTACTGATTCAAATTACGTTCAACAATATCAATTACCAGGTCATTTTGCGCCAATTGCTTCTTATCAATTATTAGAAAAAGCAGTTGAAACAGCACGTGACAAAGGTGTACGTCATCATGTAGGTAATGTGTTATCAAGTGATATTTTCTATAACGCGGATACAACAGCGAGTGAACGTTGGATGCGTATGGGTATTTTAGGTGTAGAAATGGAATCAGCTGCATTATACATGAATGCAATTTACGCTGGTGTCGAAGCATTAGGTGTGTTCACAGTGAGCGATCATTTAATTCATGAAACGTCAACAACACCTGAGGAAAGGGAACGTGCATTTACAGATATGATTGAAATTGCACTGTCATTGGTGTAGATGATTATGAATGTTGAATATTCTAAAATAAAGAAAGCAGTACCTATTTTATTATTCTTATTTGTATTCAGTTTGGTTATAGACAACTCATTTAAATTGATTTCTGTAGCCATTGCTGATGACTTAAACATATCTGTAACGACAGTAAGTTGGCAAGCGACATTAGCCGGTTTAGTAATTGGTATTGGCGCTGTAGTATACGCTTCATTATCTGATGCCATTAGTATACGCACACTATTTATTTATGGCGTGATATTAATCATTATCGGATCAATTATTGGTTACATTTTCCAACATCAATTCCCATTACTTTTAGTTGGACGTATTATTCAAACTGCCGGTTTAGCTGCTGCAGAGACATTATATGTGATATATGTTGCAAAGTATCTTTCTAAAGAGGACCAGAAGACTTACCTTGGCTTAAGTACGAGCAGTTATTCCTTGTCATTAGTTATCGGTACATTATCAGGTGGATTTATTTCTACGTATTTACACTGGACAAATATGTTTTTAATTGCATTAATCGTAGTATTTACGTTGCCATTCCTATTTAAATTATTACCAAAAGAAAATAATACGAATAAAGCTCATTTAGATTTTGTTGGCTTAATTCTAGTGGCAACTATTGCTACAACAGTCATGCTGTTTATTACGAACTTTAATTGGTTATATATGATTGGTGCCTTAATTGCGATTATCGTTTTTGCGCTATATATTAAAAATGCGCAACGTCCATTAGTAAATAAATCATTTTTCCAAAATAAACGTTATGCTTCATTTTTATTTATAGTATTTGTAATGTATGCTATCCAATTGGGTTATATTTTTACGTTCCCATTCATAATGGAGCAAATTTATCATCTGCAACTAGACACAACATCACTGTTATTAGTACCGGGTTATATAGTAGCAGTCATTGTTGGTGCACTAAGTGGTAAAATCGGCGAATATCTGAATTCAAAACAAGCGATTATCACAGCAATTATTTTAATAGCACTGAGCTTGATTTTACCTGCATTTGCAGTAGGTAATCACATTTCAATCTTCGTCATTTCTATGATATTCTTTGCAGGTAGCTTTGCTTTAATGTATGCACCTTTACTTAACGAAGCCATTAAAACAATAGATCTTAATATGACAGGTGTGGCTATTGGTTTTTATAATTTAATTATTAATGTGGCGGTATCTGTAGGTATTGCGATTGCTGCGGCTCTAATCGATTTTAAAGCATTAAATTTCCCAGGCAATGATGCATTAAGTTCACATTTCGGTATTATTTTAATTATTTTAGGTTTAATGAGTATTGTCGGATTAGTTTTATTCGTCAGCTTAAATCGTTGGACACAATCTGAAAAATAAATAGATATAAATTCGCGAGATATATTCGTATTTATAGTAAAATTAAATAAAGAGATTATATAACACGAGGAGTAGTAAGTATGAAATTTGAGAAATATATAGATCACACTTTATTGAAGCCTGAGTCAACACGTACGCAAATCGATCAAATCATCGATGAAGCGAAAGCATACAATTTTAAATCTGTATGTGTGAATCCAACACATGTTAAATATGCAGCAGAGCGACTAGCTGATTCAGAGGTGCTCGTTTGTACGGTAATAGGATTCCCATTAGGTGCGTCGACAACTGCAACGAAAGCATTTGAAACAGAAGATGCAATTCAAAATGGTGCAGATGAAATTGACATGGTCATCAACATCGGCGCATTAAAAGATGGACGTTTTGATGATGTACAACAAGACATTGAAGCAGTGGTTAAAGCTGCGAAAGGTCACACAGTAAAAGTGATTATTGAGACGGTATTGTTGGACCATGACGAAATTGTAAAAGCGAGTGAATTAACAAAAGCGGCTGGTGCGGACTTCGTTAAAACTTCAACAGGTTTTGCAGGTGGCGGTGCGACTGCAGAAGACGTTAAATTAATGAAAGATACAGTAGGTGCTGATGTAGAAGTAAAAGCATCAGGTGGCGTACGTAATTTAGAAGATTTCAATAAAATGGTTGAAGCAGGTGCGACACGTATTGGTGCGAGCGCAGGCGTTCAAATTATGCAAGGTTTAGAAGCAGATTCAGATTACTAATATATATAAAATTTGGGAGTGATAGCTATGACAAGACCATTTAATCGTGTACATTTAATCGTAATGGATTCAGTAGGTATTGGTGAAGCGCCAGACGCAGCTGATTTTAAAGATGAAGGTTCACATACTTTAAGACATACTTTAGAAGGCTTCGATCAAACTTTACCAAACCTTGAAAAGTTAGGTCTAGGGAACATCGATAAATTACCAGTAGTAAATGCAGTTGAACAACCAGAAGCATACTATACTAAATTGAGTGAAGCTTCAGTTGGTAAAGATACAATGACTGGTCACTGGGAAATTATGGGATTAAATATTATGCAGCCTTTTAAAGTATACCCTAACGGATTCCCTGAAGAGTTAATTCAACAAATTGAAGAAATGACAGGTCGTAAAGTTGTTGCTAACAAACCGGCATCGGGTACGCAAATTATCGATGAGTGGGGCGAGCACCAAATGAAAACTGGTGACTTAATTGTTTATACAAGTGCAGACCCAGTATTGCAAATTGCTGCACATGAAGACATTATCCCATTAGAAGAGTTATATGATATTTGTGAAAAGGTTCGTGAGTTGACAAAAGACCCTAAATATTTAATTGGTCGTATTATCGCACGTCCATATGTTGGTGAACCAGGAAACTTTACACGTACATCTAATCGACATGACTATGCGTTAAAACCATTTGGTAAAACTGTCTTAGATCATTTGAAAGACGGTGGTTATGATGTCATTGCCATCGGTAAAATTAATGACATTTATGATGGTGAAGGTGTAACAGAAGCGGTTCGTACGAAGAGTAACATGGACGGTATGGATCAATTGATGAAAATTGTTAAGAAAGATTTCACAGGTATTAGCTTCTTAAACTTAGTAGACTTTGATGCATTATACGGTCATCGTCGTGATAAACCAGGTTATGCACAAGCAATTAAAGATTTCGATGATCGCTTGCCAGAACTGTTTAGCAACTTAAAAGAAGACGATTTAGTAATTATTACAGCAGACCATGGTAATGACCCGACAGCGCCAGGTACGGACCATACGAGAGAATATATCCCAGTAATTATGTACAGTCCGAAATTTAAAGGTGGTCATGCACTAGAAAGTGATACTACATTCAGTTCTATCGGTGCAACTATAGCAGATAATTTCAACGTAACATTACCAGAGTTCGGTAAAAGTTATTTAAAGGAATTGAAATAGAATAAATTTAGATATTATAAAAACAGCAGTGAAGTTAACTATAACAATAGTTTTCTTCACTGCTGTTTTTATTATAATAGAGAAACGTAAGACGGTAGGACCTCTTATTTAGGAGTATCCTGATTTAATGTTAAACAATACGTTTTCGGATTGAACCGGAAATTAAATCGACAATTGCGACCATTAGTACTAAACCGATTAATATAATACCTACACGGTCCCAAGAACGTGTTTGAATGGCAAATATGAGTGGTGTCCCGATACCACCAGCCCCAATTAGCCCCAGTATAGAAGCTGAACGTAAGTTTAGTTCAAAGCGATAAAGTATGAGTGATAGAAAGGCAGGCATAATTTGTGGTATGACTGCAAATACGAGTGTTTTAATTTTATTCGCACCACTGGCCTTTAATGATTCTACAGCACTGAAATCTAGACCTTCAATATCTTCAGCTAAAAGTTTCCCAAGCATACCTACGGAATGGATACCTAAAGCTAATACACCTGAAAATGAACCTGGGCCAACAGCTTTGATAAATATAAGTGCCATTACAATTTCTGGGAAGACACGTATAACACTTAAAATAAATTTGCTAACACCTGAAACTGGGCGTAGTTTTACCATATTATTTGCACCTAGAAATGCTAATGGAATACAGATAATTGCGGCGATGAAAGTACCTACAACGGCTATCGCAAAGGTTTCAAGTAAACCACGTAATAAGTCTTCGCCATCTGGTATATAGATATAGCTGATGTCAGGATGGAATAATCCGCTGAATATGGATTTTAAGATTTCTAATGATTTACTTTTAAGTTCTAAACTTGGTACACCTGCAAATGCCCATATGATAATAGCTAAGACGACAATTGCAATAAGCCATCTTTTAATCAATTTTCGTTTGTGTGCTTTTGTGTGAACATTATATTTTGCTATTTCCTGTGTCATGCGAGATGTGCCCTCACTTTCGTACTGATGTAATCAATGACGACGACGATAACTAAAGTAAATAAAATAATCGTTGCTGTTTTTGGATATTGAAATAAACCAAGTGTTTGATCATAAAACAATCCAATACCGCCAGCGCCGACTAATCCAAGCACAGCTGAAGCACGTATATTTACTTCAAATGCATATAATACGTATGACATAAATGACGATATGGCTTGTGGTACAACACCGAAAACAATCCATTTTATTTTATTAGCGCCAACAGCCGTCATTGCTTCCATTGGACCTGGATCTATCGTTTCCAATGATTCATATAATAATTTTCCAATAATACAGATAGTTAAAATAAACAATGCTAATATCCCTGGAATTTGACCGATTCCAAATACAGCCACAAAGATTGCTGCTAATAACAAATCTGGAATAGTACGAACTATATTTAAAATAAAGCGCGAGGGTATTGAAATCCACTTTTGATGAACGATATTGCTAGCACATAATAACGCAATTGGTATTGAAACGATGCTACCTAATACTGTACTTACGATAGCCATTCGAATGGTATCTAACATTGGCGTTGTAATTTGTTGTAAATACTCGAAATCAGGTGGAATCATTTGTTTGAATAGATCACCTATTTGAGGTATTCCTATCATTAAATCTCCAAAATTAAACCCCGTATAAATGAAGCTCCAAATGATAAGCACAATGATTAACATGAAGGTAAAACTCGTTTTTAAAGAAACCTTTTTCTTTAAAAGGGAGTCATACTTTGTAGGTATTTCTAAAGGCATGTTAGTTCACTCCTAGCTTTTCATCTTCTTTAATTGTACGTCCATATATTTCACTAAATACGTCATCTGTTGCTTCAGATGCAGGACCATCATAGACAACTTCACCATCACGTAAACCAATGATGCGTGTGCCATATTCTTTTGCCAAGTCAACAAAATGTAAATTAATTAAAATTGTGATGCCTAATTCTTGGTTGATTTTTCTTAAATCATCCATAACCTGTTTCGTTGTTAATGGGTCTAATGAAGCAACTGGTTCATCTGCAAGAATAATTTCGGATTCTTGGCATAGCGCACGTGCAATAGATATACGTTGTTGTTGGCCACCTGATAATTCATCAGAGCGTTGATTATATTTATCTAAGATATTGACGCGTTCTAGTGCATCCATTGCTTTAATTTTGTCTTCTTTTGGGAATAAACCTAATACCATTTTCCAAGTAGGGTGATAACCTACACGTCCACTTAGTACATTTCGTAATACACTTGACCGTTTAACTAAATTAAAATGTTGGAAAATCATACCTATATTTCGGCGCATTTCTAATAATGCTTTACCATGGGCTTTAGTGATGGATTTGCCTTGGATGAAAATTTCACCTGACGTGATATCATGCAAACGATTTACAGATCTTAATAACGTGGATTTCCCAGCACCAGATAGTCCGACAATAACTGCAAATTCACCTTTTTCAATATTTAAGTTAATATTTTTCAAGCCTACATGACCGTTAGGATAGACTTTACTGACGTTTTTAAATTCGATTTGACTCATGTTTGACACCTTTCTTTAATAAAGAAAAGCCAAGGTAAACTGAAATATCATAGACATTGGGTTTCTGTGTACAAATGGTTTCAAATGTACAGCGACACCTTTCTATATCTGTTTCAGTTTAGCGCCTAGCTTTTCAATATTTATCTAGAATATATCTATTGAACGAAAGCTTTTAATACCAAATTCGATAATGATTATTTCATATCTTTAACTAATTTTTCGTACTCTCTTACAATGTCGAAATTTGAATCTTTCGTTTCTGTGTATCCTTCATGTGAATAAACTTCGCTAATAATTTTGTGACCTTCTTTTGATTTAGCAATGTCTATAAAAGCTTTTTTCAATTTTTCTTGAAAATCTTTATCCATATCTGGTCTTACAGAAATTGTGTCATTCGGAATAGCTTGTGTTAATTTTAAAATTCGTGTGTCTTTAAATACATTTGGTTGGTCTTTTTTCACAGTATTACGTGCATCGTTAAATACAGCTGCAGCATCTACATCTCCATTTAATAATGAGATAACTGCTTGGTCATGACCTTTAACATTCACAATTTTCATATCTTTAGTTGCATTAATACCTGCTTCGTTTTTTAACATCGCAAGTGGGAATGTATATCCAGCAGTTGATGTTACATCTTGTAAGGCAATTTTCTTACCTTTTAAATCTTTCAAGCTTTTAATTTTTGAGTCTTTTTTAACAAGAATTTCTGATTTATAGCTATCTACAAGTTCTTTACTTGCTGAACCATCTTCTTTTACACCGAAACGTTGTGCTTGTAATAATAAATCAGCTGCTTTTTGATCATGTGCTAATGTGTATGCCGTTGGTGGTAAGAAACCAACATCAACTTTTTTAGACTTCATAGCTTCAACAATTGTATTGTAGTTAGTTGATACAGACACTTTAACTGGAATCCCTAATTCTTTAGATAGTAATTTTTCTAATGGTTTTGCTTTAGCTTCTAATGTTCCAGCATTTTGCGAAGGTACAAATTGAACGGTTAATTCTTTAGGTTTGTATCCTCCTGATTTAGAATCCGAATCATTACTAGCGTTCTTTTGATTATCTAAAGAACTTGAATTTCCACATGCTGCTGCAAAAACAATGACTGCTAACATTAATACAAATAAACACTTAAAATTTTTCATTTGATAACTGTCCCCTTCACATTCTTAATCGTGTAATATGTATGCAATGAAATTACACTTATAGCGTACCACATTTAAATGCGAAAAAGTATTTTATAAAAATGAATTTTAATAACTTTCTTTAAGAGTTTGATAAGGTTTTGTAAATTTTTCGTTAAATTGCCCATATGCAACGAATTTTTATCCTATAATTCAAGAATAAATTTATTTTAAAAGGAGCCTCACAAAATGAAAAAAATATATAAGTCATTAACTGTCTCTGCAATTGTTGCAACGGTATCATTAAGTGCTTTACCGCAATCTTTAGCTATAACGCATGAATCGCAACCTACAAAGCAACAGCGAACGGTATTATTCGATCGTTCTCATGGTCAAACAGCTGGTGCTGCAGATTGGGTTAGTGATGGTGCATTTTCAGATTATGCGGATTCAATACAAAAACAAGGTTATGACGTTAAAGCTATTGATGGTCATTCGAACATAACAGAAGCAAGTTTGAAAAGTTCCAAAATATTTGTAATTCCTGAGGCTAACATTCCTTTCAAAGAATCAGAACAGGCAGCAATTGTTAACTATGTGAAACAAGGTGGCAATGTTGTCTTTATTTCAGATCATTACAATGCTGACCGAAATTTAAATCGTATTGATTCATCGGAGGCAATGAATGGTTATCGACGTGGAGCATATGAAGATATGTCGAAAGGTATGAATGCAGAAGAAAAAAGTTCTACTGCAATGCAAGGTGTGAAAAGTTCAGATTGGTTATCTACAAACTTTGGCGTACGTTTTCGATATAATGCACTAGGTGATTTAAATACGAGCAATATTGTTTCTTCAAAAGAAAGTTTCGGTATTACTGAAGGTGTGAAATCTGTCTCTATGCATGCCGGATCGACATTAGCAATTACTAATCCAGAGAAAGCAAAAGGTATTGTGTATACACCAGAACAATTGCCAGCGAAAAGTAAATGGTCACATGCTGTAGATCAAGGTATTTATAATGGGGGCGGTAAAGCAGAAGGCCCCTATGTAGCAATTTCTAAAGTTGGAAAAGGTAAAGCAGCATTTATCGGTGATTCATCACTTGTGGAAGATAGTTCGCCCAAATATGTAAGAGAAGATAATGGAGAAAAGAAGAAAACATATGATGGTTTTAAAGAACAAGACAATGGTAAGCTATTAAATAATATAACGGCTTGGATGTCTAAAGATAATGATGGGAAATCACTTAAGGCGAGTGGCCTAACATTAGATACAAAGACTAAGTTGCTTGATTTTGAACGACCAGAGCGTTCAACTGAGCCTGAAAAAGAGCCATGGTCACAGCCGCCGAGTGGTTATAAATGGTATGATCCAACAACATTTAAAGCAGGTAGTTATGGCAGCGAAAAAGGCGCAGATCCTCAGCCAAACACACCAGATGATCATACGTCACCAAATCAGAACGAAAAAGTATCATTTGATATCCCGCAAAATGTTTCTGTAAATGAGCCATTTGAAGTGACAATACATTTAAAAGGATTTGAAGCAAATCAAACACTTGAAAATCTTAGAGTTGGTATTTACAAAGAAGGCGGACGTCAAATCGGACAATTTTCAAGTAAAGATAACGATTATAACCCGCCAGGTTACAGTACTTTGCCAACAGTTAAAGCAGATGAAAACGGAAATGCTACAATTAAGATCAATGCTAAAGTACTTGAAAGTATGGAAGGTTCAAAGATTCGTTTAAAACTCGGTGACAAAACCTTGATTACAACAGACTTCAAATAAATATATAATAGAAATAAGAAAGATGTTTGTGATTGAAGGAGTGAGTGAGGATGTCAAACATAGCATTTTATGTCGTGAGTGACGTACATGGTTATATTTTCCCAACAGATTTTACGAGTAGAAATCAATATCAGCCTATGGGATTGTTACTAGCGAATCATGTTATAGAACAAGACAGAAGGCAGTATGACCAAAGTTTTAAAATAGATAATGGTGATTTTTTGCAAGGGTCACCATTTTGTAATTACTTAATCGCGCATAGCGGCAGTAGTCAGCCTTTAGTTGATTTTTATAATCGAATGGCATTCGACTTTGGTACGCTTGGTAATCATGAATTTAATTATGGATTACCATACTTAAAAGACACTTTACGCAGACTCAATTATCCAGTTTTGTGCGCTAATATTTATGAAAATGATAGTACATTGACTGATAACGGTGTGCAGTATTTTCAGGTTGGAGATCAAACGGTTGGTGTGATAGGTTTAACGACACAATTTATTCCCCATTGGGAACAACCAGAGCATATTCAGTCACTTACGTTTCATAGTGCTTTTGAAACACTTCAACAACACTTACCTGAAATGAAGCGACATGCAGATATCATTGTGGTTTGTTACCATGGTGGATTTGAAAAGGATTTAGAAAGTGGTACGCCGACCGAAGTGTTAACGGGTGAAAATGAAGGATATGCCATGTTAGAAGCGTTTTCTAAAGATATAGATATCTTTATTACGGGTCACCAACATCGACAAATTGCTGAAAGGTTTAAGCAAACGGCTGTGATTCAACCTGGTACGAGAGGTACAACTGTAGGCAAAGTTGTCTTGAGTACTGATGAATATGAAAATGTATCCGTTGAATCATGTGAATTACTTCCTGTTATAGATGATTCCACATTTACTATTGATGAAGATGACCAACATATACGAAAGCAGTTAGAGGACTGGTTAGATTACGAAATTACTACATTGCCATATGATATGACGATTAATCATGCATTTGAGGCACGTGTAGCTCCGCATCCTTTTACTAATTTTATGAATTACGCTTTTTTAGAAAAAAGTGGTGCAGATGTTGCATGTACAGCTTTGTTTGATTCTGCTAGTGGTTTCAAGCAAGTCGTGACGATGCGAGATGTTATTAACAATTACCCATTTCCAAATACATTTAAAGTTTTAGCTGTAAGTGGTGCCAAACTTAAAGAAGCCATTGAACGATCAGCAGAATATTTTGACGTGAAAAATGATAAAGTAAGTGTAAGCGCAGACTTCCTTGAACCCAAACCACAACACTTTAATTATGATATATATGGTGGCGTAAGTTATACCATTAATGTTGGCAGACCAAAGGGACAACGTGTGAGTAATATGATGATTCAAGGTCACGCAGTTGATTTAAAGCAGACATATACAATTTGTGTAAATAATTATCGTGCAGTTGGCGGTGGTCAGTATGATATGTATATCGAAGCGCCAGTTGTAAAAGATATTCAAGTTGAAGGCGCACAATTACTTATTGATTTTTTATCAAATAATAATTTGATGCGTATCCCGCAAGTTGTTGATTTTAAAGTTGAAAAGTGACGGATATATGTAAAACTTACTTGATTTTAATCGGGTAAGTTTTTGTTTCTGTTTAAACTAATCACTCTTAAAAACCAATATACTTTAAGAAAAATGTTGATTTTACAAAAAGTAAGGCTTATATTTTATATAACTTAATATTAGGAAGTGATTAATTTGGAAACAATTAAACAAGAAGTAAGAGAATCTATTGTTAAAGGAATTATCGCGGGATATAAGGACTATGTTAATGAGAGAAATGAAGTCAAGAAACGTATGGTGATTAGTGATGCCTATGTGTACACCAAATCTAATCATATTGAAAATCAAGTTGCTAAGCATTTGGAAAATTTTGTTAAGTATATTAAAGAAAATGCTGGACCATCATGGAAGTATTTAAAGTTTATATTTAATAAGGATGAAGAGAAAAATAATATCATGTTTATATTGAAAAATGAAGATTACTTTGATGAAAAAAATGTAAGCGTAGGGAAGAGTTTAGTTGCTGATAAAAATCCAAAAAGTAAAAATTACCTAGAGGTACTTATGGCTAAGAATAGGGACATTAATTTTGGTACTGTTGGAGAAGATTTTGAAATTGGGCATCAAATGACTGCAGATAGTATATTATTTAATATAAAAGAAGGCAGTAATAGAGATATTAATTCTTATTTTTTAATTATTACATATCGTATTGATAAAGAATCAAAGCAATTAGCTGCAATCAAACAATGGTTACCAAATCCAGAAACAAATTCTGCAATTATGGTTGATGATTTGACAGAGTTAATAGAAAAAGTAATAGTAGAAAGAGAAGATTATCATATTGACGAAGAAGAGTTAGAAGTACTTAAAAACGATGGAGAGTTAGAACTCATAGATGTGGAACATGCATTTGGTATCAGTATCGATGAAGGTAACGATATGATTGAAAGTGAAAGGTGAAGTTAATGTTTATTGGCAAGAATTTAGAATACGTGAGAAAGCTTAATGCTCTAAGTAGAAAAGAATTATCAGAAAAAATAAATGTGAGTGAACAAGCAATTTGGCAATATGAAACAAAAAATATGATGCCAGAAATTAGTAAAATTTATGATATGACATCTATTTTTAATGTTAAATCTAGCTACTTTATTAGCGAGCAGCCCGAAGAGCTCCTAATAAATTCTGTCGATAAACATAGTATAGCTTTTAGAGCAAAAAATTATAAAGTATCTACGAAACTATTAAATAAGCAATATTATCAAGCAATGTATTTATCTAATTTAACTAGCTACTTATTTTCTTTTGTAACGATACCGGATAATATTATTTTATCTTTAATAAATAATTTAGATGAATTGTTGAATGGCAATTTAGAATCACTAAATAAAAAAGAAAGCATAAAAGAAATTGCTAAAGTTGTGAGGGCTAAAATTCTTCAAGATGAAAGCAACGAAGCACTATTATTTATGCTTGAAAAAGCGGGTATAGTTATATACGAAAAGCGAATTAATGATAGCATAGACGCATATAGTTTTTGGAGTAAAGATCAGACACCTTTTATTATACTGGGTACAAATAAGGGGGTAGCAGTTAGAAGGAATTTTGATCTTGCACATGAGCTGGGACATCTCGTTCTACATCGTCATATTCAATTCGACTTATTATCTCCTGAAGAATATAAGACAATTGAACATGAGGCAGATATTTTCGCCTCTGAATTTTTACTACCTGAAGAAGCGTTTAAAAAAGACTTTGATCAAATGACCAAAAAATCAAATCCTGATTATTTAGCTGTATTGAAAGAAAAATGGTATGTTTCTATACAAGCAATTGCAATGAGAGCGTATTATCTAGGCCTAATGTCTAGTACTCAGTACAGATATTTTTGGGCATCATTAAATAAAAAAGGCTATAAAAGTAAAGAGCCTTTAGACGACGTGATTGAAATGTCACGTCCTGTCAAAATGAATAGTTTATTAAAGTTGTATTTTGATAGAAATATACTGACACCACAAAAATTATTGAATTATTTAAAAGTCGATGAAACATTTTTGAATCATCTAGCAGGTATTAATTTAAAACTCTTTAAGGATTATGTTAATGAAAATAGAGAATATAATATAACGAATCTATATAAATAAGGCACCAATATTTAAACCTCGAGCTGAAAAGATCATCATTTCAGTTCGAGGTTTTTTGTGTAACATCTGTTGATAGGCAGCGACAAGGATCTTTTAATGTTGTGTTTTGTGCGATATAACAAGCTTTTTAGGCTATTAAAGAATATTCAGAATTAAATATATAATTATGAATAAATTATGTCATTGAAAAAATTATGATTATAAAATCATTCTAAAAACACCGAAATAACAATGATTTCATGAAAACATTTATTTTAAAATTTGATATTTGTTCAAATAATATTCGAAATTAAACTTTTTTGTATAGAATTTTCTTTATATCCTGAGAGACATGTACTATAATGTTTGTGAAATAATTCACAAAGTATAAAGGAGTGGTTGTATATGTTAACTATACCTGAAAAAGAAAATCGTGGATCGAAAGAACAAGAAGTGGCAATTATGATTGATGCTCTAGCTGACAAAGGGAAAAAAGCATTAGAAGCATTATCTAAAAAGTCACAAGAAGAAATTGATCATATTGTTCATCAAATGAGCTTAGCAGCTGTTGATCAACATATGGTGCTAGCAAAATTAGCACATGAAGAAACTGGAAGAGGTATATACGAAGATAAAGCGATTAAAAATTTATACGCTTCTGAATATATATGGAATTCAATAAAAGACAATAAGACAGTAGGGATTATTGGTGAAGATAAAGAAAAAGGATTAACGTATGTAGCGGAACCAATTGGTGTTATTTGTGGTGTTACGCCAACAACAAATCCTACGTCGACAACTATTTTTAAAGCGATGATTGCAATTAAGACAGGAAATCCAATCATTTTTGCATTCCATCCAAGTGCACAAGAATCGTCGAAGCGTGCAGCAGAAGTTGTATTAGAAGCGGCAATGAAGGCAGGTGCACCTAAAGATATTATTCAATGGATTGAAGTGCCTTCTATCGAAGCAACAAAACAATTAATGAATCACAAAGGTATTGCATTAGTTCTAGCAACAGGTGGTTCGGGCATGGTTAAGTCTGCATATTCAACTGGCAAACCGGCATTAGGTGTGGGACCAGGTAACGTGCCGTCTTACATTGAAAAAACAGCACACATTAAACGTGCAGTAAATGATATCATTGGTTCAAAAACATTTGATAATGGTATGATTTGTGCTTCTGAACAAGTTGTAGTCATTGATAAAGAAATTTATAAAGATGTTACTAATGAATTTAAAGCACATCAAGCATATTTTGTTAAAAAAGATGAATTACAACGCTTAGAAAATGCAATTATGAATGAACAAAAAACAGGTATTAAGCCCGATATTGTCGGTAAATCTGCAGTTGAAATAGCTGAATTAGCAGGTATACCTGTCCTCGAAAATACAAAACTTATCATAGCCGAAATTAGCGGTGTAGGTTCAGACTATCCGTTATCTCGTGAAAAATTATCTCCAGTATTAGCCTTAGTAAAAGCCCAATCTACAAAACAAGCATTTCAAATTTGTGAAGACACACTACATTTTGGTGGATTAGGACACACAGCCGTTATCCATACAGAAGATGAAACATTACAAAAAGATTTTGGACTAAGAATGAAAGCTTGTCGTGTACTTGTAAATACACCATCAGCGGTTGGAGGTATTGGTGATATGTATAACGAATTGATTCCGTCTTTAACATTAGGTTGTGGTTCGTACGGTAGAAACTCAATTTCACATAATGTTAGTGCGACAGATTTATTAAACATTAAAACGATTGCTAAACGACGTAATAATACTCAAATTTTCAAGGTGCCTGCTCAAATTTATTTTGAAGAAAATGCAATCATGAGTCTAACAACAATGGACAAGATTGAAAAAGTGATGATTGTCTGTGACCCTGGTATGGTAGAATTCGGTTATACAAAAACAGTTGAGAATGTATTAAGACAAAGAACGGAACAGCCTCAAATTAAAATATTTAGCGAAGTCGAACCGAACCCATCAACTAATACAGTATATAAAGGTCTGGAAATGATGGTTGATTTCCAACCGGATACAATCATTGCGCTTGGTGGTGGTTCAGCGATGGATGCTGCAAAAGCAATGTGGATGTTCTTTGAACACCCTGAGACATCATTCTTCGGTGCTAAACAAAAGTTCCTAGACATCGGTAAACGTACTTATAAAATAGGCATGCCTGAAAATGCGACGTTCATTTGTATCCCTACGACATCAGGTACAGGTTCAGAAGTAACACCATTTGCAGTTATCACAGATAGTGAAACAAATGTAAAATATCCGTTGGCTGATTTTGCTTTAACACCTGATGTTGCAATTATTGACCCTCAATTTGTGATGAGTGTGCCAAAAAGCGTTACAGCAGATACAGGAATGGATGTACTAACGCATGCAATGGAATCATATGTATCTGTAATGGCTTCAGACTACACAAGAGGTTTGAGTCTACAAGCGATTAAATTGACGTTCGAATATTTAAAATCATCTGTTGAAAAGGGTGATAAAGTTTCAAGAGAGAAAATGCATAACGCATCAACTTTGGCTGGTATGGCATTTGCAAATGCATTCTTAGGCATTGCACACTCAATTGCACATAAAATTGGTGGCGAATATGGTATTCCGCATGGTAGAGCGAATGCGATATTACTACCGCATATTATCCGTTATAATGCCAAAGACCCGCAAAAACATGCATTATTCCCTAAATATGAGTTCTTCAGAGCAGATACAGATTATGCAGATATTGCCAAATTCTTAGGATTAAAAGGTAATACGACAGAAGCACTCGTAGAATCATTAGCTAAAGCTGTCTACGAATTAGGTCAATCAGTCGGAATTGAAATGAATTTGAAATCACAAGGTGTGTCTGAAGAAGAATTAAATGAATCAATTGATAGAATGGCAGAGCTCGCATTTGAAGATCAATGTACAACTGCTAATCCTAAAGAAGCACTAATCAGTGAAATCAAAGATATCATTCAAACATCATATGATTATAAGCAATAATCTATCTGATAATAATCATATAACTCACCTGAAATTACAAAAGTAAAAAATGCCACATAAACTTTAAGTCGATAATCATTATACGGTTATCGGCTTTTATTTATTGCCAAATCTACAGAGAGATACAAACTAGACAATCATTTTTTTAAATAAAGAAAATATTAAGATTGATACTCATTTCACAAACTATTACTACTTTAGAGTATAATTATTTTTAATTTCATATAAATGAAAAGTCGAAAATAATGCGGTTTAAAAGTAATTAATTGTTTAAACGATATGTAATATGTAAATACTATATATATAATACCAATTTTAATGAAAATTTTTAAGGGAGGTAAATAATGGAAAGTACATTAGAATTAACAAAAATTAAAGAAGTATTACAAAAAAACTTGAAGATTTTAATTATTTTACCGCTATTATTTTTAATTATTAGCGCTATTGTTACATTTTTCGTCTTATCACCTAAATATCAAGCTAATACTCAAATCTTAGTGAATCAAACTAAGGGTGACAATCCTCAGTTTATGGCACAAGAGGTTCAAAGTAATATTCAACTTGTAAATACGTATAAAGAAATTGTTAAAAGTCCTAGAATTTTAGATGAGGTGTCAAAGGACTTAAATGATAAGTATTCACCATCTAAATTGTCGAGTATGTTGACAATTACAAACCAAGAAAATACGCAACTTATCAACATCCAAGTTAAAAGTGGTCATAAACAAGATTCGGAAAAAATTGCGAATAGCTTCGCTAAAGTTACAAGTAAACAAATTCCGAAGATTATGAGTGTGGATAACGTATCAATTTTATCTAAAGCAGACGGTACAGCAGTTAAAGTCGCACCAAAAACTGTAGTGAATCTAATCGGTGCATTCTTTTTAGGATTAGTTGTCGCGCTTATATATATCTTCTTCAAAGTAATTTTCGATAAGCGAATTAAAGATGAAGAAGATGTAGAGAAAGAATTAGGATTACCTGTATTGGGTTCAATTCAAAAATTTAATTAAGGATGGTTGCTACTTATGTCAAAAAAGGAAAATACGACAACAACACTATTTGTGTATGAAAAACCAAAATCAACAATTAGTGAAAAGTTTCGAGGTATACGTTCAAACATCATGTTTTCAAAAGCAAATGGTGAAGTAAAGCGCTTATTGGTTACTTCTGAAAAGCCTGGTGCAGGTAAAAGTACAGTTGTATCGAATGTAGCGATTACTTATGCACAAGCAGGCTATAAGACATTAGTTATTGATGGCGATATGCGTAAGCCAACACAAAACTATATTTTTAATGAGCAAAATAATAATGGACTATCAAGCTTAATCATTGGTCGAACGACTATGTCAGAAGCAATTACGTCGACAGAAATTGAAAATTTAGATTTGCTAACAGCTGGCCCTGTACCTCCAAATCCATCTGAGTTAATAGCTTCAGAAAGGTTTAAAGAATTAGTTGATCTGTTTAATAAACGTTACGACATTATTATTGTCGATACACCGCCAGTTAATACTGTGACTGATGCACAACTATATGCGCGTGCTATTAAAGATAGTTTGTTAGTAATTGATAGTGAAAAAAATGATAAAAATGAAGTTAAAAAAGCAAAAGCACTTATGGAAAAAGCAGGCAGTAACATTCTAGGTGTCATTTTGAACAAGACAAAGGTCGATAAATCTTCTAGTTATTATCACTATTATGGAGATGAATAAGTATGATTGATATTCATAACCATATATTGCCTAATATCGATGACGGTCCGACAAATGAAACAGAGATGCTGGATCTTTTAAAACAAGCGACAACACAAGGTGTTACAGAAATCATTGTAACATCACATCACTTACATCCTCGATATACCACACCTATAGAAAAAGTGAAATCATGTTTAAACCATATTGAAAGCTTAGAGGAAGTACAAGCACTAAATCTAAAGTTTTATTATGGTCAGGAAATAAGAATTACCGATCAAATCCTTAATGATATTGATCGAAAAGTTATTACCGGTATTAATGATTCACGCTATTTACTAATAGAATTTCCATCAAATGAAGTTCCACACTATACTGATCAATTATTTTTCGAATTACAGAGTAAAGGTTTTGTACCGATTATTGCACATCCAGAGCGGAATAAAGCAATAAGTCAAAACCTTGACATACTATACGATTTAATTAACAAAGGTGCTTTAAGTCAAGTGACAACGGCGTCATTAGCGGGTATTTCCGGTAAAAAAATTAGAAAATTAGCAATTCAAATGATTGAAAACAATCTGACACATTTCATCGGTTCAGATGCGCATAACACAGAAATCAGACCGTTCTTAATGAAAGACTTATTTAATGATAAGAAATTACGTGATTATTATGAAGATATGAACGGATTTATTAGTAATGCGAAGTTAGTTGTTGATGATAAAAAAATTCCTAAACGAATGCCACAACAAGATTATAAACAGAAAAGATGGTTTGGGTTATAAACAGCAAATGAGGGGTTTTATGGCACATTTATCTGTGAAATTGCGGCTTTTAATACTAGCATTAATCGATTCACTGATAGTGACATTTTCAGTATTCGTAAGTTATTACATTTTAGAACCGTATTTCAAAACATATTCTGTCAAATTATTAATATTGGCAGCTATATCACTATTCATATCGCATCATATTTCAGCATTTATTTTTAATATGTATCATCGAGCGTGGGAATATGCCAGTGTGAGTGAATTGATTTTAATTGTTAAAGCTGTGACGACATCTATCGTTATTACGATGGTGGTCGTGACAATTGTTACAGGCAATAGACCGTTTTTTAGATTGTATTTAATTACTTGGATGATGCACTTGATTTTAATAGGTGGCTCAAGGTTATTTTGGCGTATTTATCGGAAATACCTTGGAGGTAAGTCATTTAATAAGAAGCCAACTTTAGTTGTTGGTGCTGGTCAAGCAGGTTCAATGCTGATTAGACAAATGTTGAAAAGTGACGAAATGAAACTTGAACCGGTATTAGCAGTCGATGATGACGAACATAAACGCAATATCACAATTACTGAGGGTGTAAAAGTCCAAGGTAAAATTGCGGATATTCCAGAACTAGTGAGGAAATATAAGATTAAAAAAATCATCATTGCAATTCCAACTATTGGTCAAGAGCGTTTGAAAGAAATTAATAATATTTGCCATATGGATGGCGTTGAGTTATTGAAAATGCCAAATATAGAAGACGTCATGTCTGGTGAGTTAGAAGTGAACCAACTTAAAAAAGTTGAAGTAGAAGATTTACTAGGCAGAGATCCTGTTGAATTAGATATGGATATGATATCAAATGAATTGACGAATAAAACTATTTTAGTTACGGGTGCAGGTGGTTCAATAGGATCAGAAATTTGTAGACAAGTTTGTAATTTCTATCCAGAACGTATTATTCTACTTGGCCATGGTGAAAACAGTATTTATTTAATCAATCGCGAATTGCGAAATCGCTTCGGAAAAAATGTTGATATCGTTCCTATTATAGCGGATGTGCAAAATAGAGCGCGTATGTTTGAAATTATGGAAATGTATAAACCATACGCAGTTTATCATGCAGCAGCACACAAGCACGTGCCGTTAATGGAAGACAACCCTGAAGAAGCAGTACGTAATAATATTTTAGGTACGAAAAATACTGCTGAAGCTGCTAAAAATGCAGAGGTAAAGAAATTCGTTATGATTTCTACGGATAAAGCCGTTAATCCGCCTAATGTCATGGGCGCTTCAAAGCGAATTGCAGAAATGATTATTCAAAGTTTAAATGATGAAACGCATCGAACAAATTTTGTTGCAGTGAGATTTGGTAATGTACTTGGATCGAGAGGATCTGTGATTCCACTTTTCAAAAGTCAAATTGAAGAAGGTGGGCCAGTTACTGTGACACATCCTGAAATGACACGTTACTTTATGACAATTCCTGAAGCTTCTAGACTAGTTTTGCAGGCAGGGGCATTAGCAGAAGGTGGCGAAGTATTTGTGCTAGATATGGGAGAACCAGTGAAAATTGTAGATTTGGCACGTAATTTAATTAAGCTAAGTGGTAAAAAAGAAGACGACATACGCATTACTTATACAGGGATTAGACCCGGCGAAAAAATGTTTGAAGAGCTTATGAATAAAGATGAGGTTCATCCTGAACAAGTATTTGAAAAAATATATCGTGGCAAAGTACAACATATGAAATGTAATGAAGTTGAAGCGATTATTCAAGACATCGTCAATGACTTTAGTAAAGAAAAAATTATTAACTATGCCAATGGCAAAAAGGGAGATAATTATGTTCGATGACAAAATTTTATTAATTACTGGGGGCACAGGATCATTCGGTAATGCTGTTATGAAACGGTTTTTAGATTCTAATATTAAAGAAATTCGTATTTTTTCACGCGATGAGAAAAAGCAAGATGACATTCGAAAAAAATATAATAATTCAAAATTAAAGTTCTACATTGGTGATGTGCGTGATAGTCAAAGTGTAGAAACAGCAATGCGAGATGTTGATTACGTATTCCATGCAGCAGCTTTAAAACAAGTGCCGTCATGTGAATTCTTTCCAGTTGAGGCAGTGAAGACAAATATTATTGGTACAGAAAATGTCTTACAAAGTGCTATTCATCAAAATGTTAAAAAAGTCATATGTTTATCTACAGATAAGGCAGCGTATCCTATTAATGCTATGGGTATTTCAAAAGCAATGATGGAAAAAGTATTCGTAGCCAAATCAAGAAATATTCGTAGTGAACAAACGCTTATTTGTGGTACAAGATACGGTAATGTGATGGCTTCAAGAGGATCAGTAATACCTTTGTTTATCGACAAAATCAAAGCTGGAGAACCTTTAACGATTACAGATCCTGATATGACAAGATTTTTAATGAGCTTAGAAGATGCGGTAGAACTAGTTGTTCATGCATTTAAGCATGCAGAGACAGGAGATATTATGGTTCAAAAAGCACCAAGCTCAACGGTAGGGGATCTTGCGACCGCATTATTAGAATTGTTTGAAGCTGATAATGCAATTGAAATCATTGGTACGCGACATGGAGAGAAAAAAGCAGAAACATTGTTGACGAGAGAAGAATACGCACAATGTGAAGATATGGGTGATTATTTTAGAGTGCCGGCAGACTCCAGAGATTTAAATTATAGTAATTATGTTGAAACCGGTAACGAAAAGATTACGCAATCTTATGAATATAACTCCGATAATACACATATTTTAACGGTGGAAGAGATAAAAGAAAAACTTTTAACACTAGAATATGTTAGAAACGAATTGAATGATTATAAAGCTTCAATGAGATAGGAGAGATTGACGTTGAATATTGTAATTACAGGAGCAAAAGGTTTTGTAGGAAAAAACTTGAAAGCAGATTTAACATCAACGACAGATCATCATATTTTCGAAGTACATCGACAAACTAAAGAGGAAGAATTAGAGTCAGCATTGTTGAAAGCAGACTTTGTCGTGCATTTAGCGGGTGTTAATCGACCTGAACATGACAAAGAATTCAGCTTAGGAAACGTGAGTTATTTAGATCATGTACTTGATATATTAACTAGAAATACGAAAAAGCCAGCGATATTATTATCGTCTTCAATACAAGCAACACAAGATAATCCTTATGGTGAGAGTAAGTTGCAAGGGGAACAGCTATTAAGAGAGTATGCCGAAGAGTATGGCAATACGGTTTATATTTATCGCTGGCCAAATTTATTCGGCAAGTGGTGTAAGCCGAATTATAACTCAGTGATAGCAACATTTTGTTACAAAATTGCACGTAACGAAGAGATTCAAGTTAATGATCGGAATGTTGAACTAACGCTAAACTACGTGGATGATATCGTCGCTGAAATAAAGCGTGCTATTGAAGGAACTCCAACGATTGAAAATGGTGTACCTACAGTACCAAACGTATTTAAAGTGACATTGGGAGAAATTGTAGATTTATTATACAAGTTCAAACAGTCACGTCTCGATCGAACATTGCCGAAATTAGATAACTTGTTTGAAAAAGATTTGTATAGTACGTATTTAAGCTATCTACCTAGTACAGACTTTAGTTATCCCTTACTTATGAATGTGGATGATAGGGGTTCTTTTACAGAATTTATAAAAACACCGGATCGTGGTCAAGTTTCTGTAAATATTTCTAAGCCAGGTATTACTAAAGGTAATCACTGGCATCATACTAAAAACGAAAAATTTCTAGTCGTATCAGGTAAAGGGGTAATTCGTTTTAGACATGTTAATGATGATGAAATCATTGAGTATTACGTTTCTGGCGACAAATTAGAAGTTGTAGACATACCAGTAGGATACACACATAATATTGAAAATTTAGGTGACACAGATATGGTAACTATTATGTGGGTGAATGAAATGTTTGATCCAAATCAGCCAGATACGTATTTCTTGGAGGTATAGCGCATGGAAAAACTAAAATTAATGACAATAGTTGGTACAAGGCCTGAAATCATTCGTTTATCATCAACGATTAAAGCATGTGATCAATATTTTAATCAGATATTAGTACACACTGGTCAAAATTATGATTATACATTGAATCAAATTTTCTTTGATGATTTGGAATTGAGACAACCGGACCACTACTTAGAGGCAGTTGGAAGTAACCTTGGAGAAACGATGGGGAATATTATTGCGAAGACATATGATGTTTTATTACGCGAACAACCAGATGCACTTTTAATTCTTGGTGATACAAATAGTTGTTTAGCAGCAGTATCTGCTAAACGATTAAAGATTCCTGTGTTCCACATGGAAGCGGGTAATAGATGCTTTGATCAGAATGTACCTGAAGAAATCAATCGTAAAATTGTTGACCATGTCAGTGATGTGAATCTACCTTATACGGAACATAGCAGACGTTATTTATTAGATGAAGGCTTCAATAAAGCGAATATCTTTGTGACAGGATCACCGATGACAGAAGTGATAGAAGCGCATCGAGATAAAATTAATCACAGTGACGTTTTAAATAAACTAGGATTAGAACCGCAACAATACATTTTAGTATCTGCGCATAGAGAAGAGAATATCGATAATGAAAAGAATTTTAAATCATTAATGAATGCGATAAATGATATTGCCAAAAAGTATAAAATGCCTGTGATTTATTCAACGCATCCAAGAAGTTGGAAGAAAATTGAAGAAAGTAAATTTGAATTTGATCCATTAGTTAAACAGTTAAAGCCATTTGGTTTCTTTGATTATAATGCATTGCAAAAAGATGCATTTGTTGTGCTATCAGATAGTGGAACATTGTCAGAAGAGTCGTCTATTTTGAAGTTCCCTGGTGTCCTTATTCGAACTTCCACAGAAAGACCGGAAGTACTAGATAAAGGTACGGTTATTGTAGGTGGTATTACCTATAACAATCTAATCCAATCCGTTGAACTAGCAAGAGAGATGCAAAACAATAACGAACCGATGATTGATGCTATTGATTATAAAGACACTAACGTTTCGACAAAGGTAGTTAAAATTATTCAAAGCTATAAAGATATTATCAATCGAAATACTTGGAGGAAATGACGATGAGGATAGCGATTCTTGGCGCTACTAACATTAAGCATATGTCATTATTATCACATTATTTAAACCACATTGATTTGAATATCAATGAGGTGGACATTATATACACTGACAAATATGATATCGAAGAACATATCCAAGGCATCAATAATTACTATAAATATAAAGTAGATATTAAAGAAGATTGGACATTTATCAAAAAAGCTATTGCTTACTATCGATTTAGGCCATACGCTATGAAAATTCTTAAAGAAAATCATTATGATTTTGTCATAGTATGGGGAAGTTATACAGGACACTTATTTAAAAGTTTTTTAGAAAAACACTATAAAAATAAATTCATTTTAAATATAAGGGACTACTTTTTTGAAAATAATAAAATTATTAAGTATAGAATGAAAAAAATCGTTGATGCTAGCAGGCTGACAACATTATCTTCAGAAGGTTTTCTTAAATTTTTACCTAAATCTGAAAAATATAGAATTATTTATAGTTATAACATGAGTATTATTAGAGAAAGTAATGTAACCGATGGATTTAAAAAAAGATGGCCAATTAATATAGGTTTTATTGGTAATGTTAGATTTAATGAGATAAATCAAAAATTGATAAAGGAACTGGCAAATGATTCAAGGTTCCATATGCAATATTTTGGAACAGGGTCGGAAAAATTAGAAGTCTTTGCTCGAGAAAATTTTATTAATAATATTACATTTTCTGGCGGCTTTGACTTGAAAGAAACACCGAAATATTTAAATGAAATTGATATACTTAATAATTTGTTTGGTAATCAAAATATTGCTTTAGATACTGCTTTATCCATAAGAATGTATTATGCGTTGTTTTTAAACAAACCTATTATTACAACAGACGATACATTCACCGCTACAGAAGCTAATAAATTCGGACTGGGTTTTAGTATTAATCCAGAAAATTTAAAAGGTATTGGTGATGAATTGATGGATTGGTATAACAATTTGGATGTAATGGACATTAATCATAAAAGAGAAGCTTATAGAAACGATGTAATTGAAAATAATAAACAGTTCTATCAAGAGATAGGCAGGATATTTAATGAATAAGATATATAATGTCACTTCATATGTTATTGCCATTTTAATGTTTCCTTGCCTTATGTTAGGTGATAAACCTTTATTATTTTTAGCACCTATAAGTTATGGAGTAGGAAAGCTCTTTATAAGCTTCTCGAATAATCCGAATTTTAAATTTTCGAAAATTGTATACGATGTTTTAGGTTTTCTTAGATTAGTATTTATACCTGCTATGATAGTGTTTTTCCAGGATTCAACTATAGATAATTTGCCATTAGGACAAGCTTATTTTAATCAAGCGGTTATTTATATGAGTGTGGAGTTTATCATAGGCTCGCTATTTATATTGATACTATCTAAATTATTCAAACATGAAGTGGTATCAAGAAATAGCTTTACACTTTCTGGATCATCAATTTATTACATTGTGTTTGGTCTTGTTATTTGTGGGATTTTTGTAGCTTTTCCCGAAGTGCGCAAAAACATATCATTTTTAATTATTAAAACAGATGCAATGGGAAGAGGAACCGAAGCAACAAGTGGTTTAAATGTTCTTTTTGTAATGCTATTTCAACTTACCTTAGCGTTATTATTCTTAATAATCGCATATGCTTCATATAAAAAGTATAAAGAGAATCCTAAAATTATTTATGTTGTATTGCCGCTAGCTATAGGAATTTTAAATATTAGTTTAATTGTTGGTGAAAGAAGAAGTTATCAACTTTATACAATGGTTGCTGTTTTAACAGTGGTGTCAATCTTGTTTTCTAAGCATAAAAGACGTATCAATATCATTATTATATTTGTAGGTATTTTCGTATTAGCATTGATGACACTATATAAAGAATTGTATGTGTTTAATTATAGTTCATATAGCGAGGCGTTAAATAGTACAAGTGTAAGTAATCTTAAAATAGTTGACACGTTGCAGTCATATTTTTATGGACCTAGCAATATTGCAGCTTCTATAGACTATTTGAATTACTATAATGGTTCGTTCAAACAATATTTATTTGATAATACCAGAGCTGTTTTTGGGTTTAATTTCTTTTTAGAGGTGGTGTAAACTCTAGTTAACAGTTAATTCTTATGAAAGGAATTGATAATTATGACTGAGTTTACACCTTTTTTTGATGGTTCAAATCAATTAAATTATCGTAAATTTGTAATTTTAAGATTTCATGGTGTTTCTAAAAGAAAAATTTGTAAAATGTATAATTTTGCATATTTTCGTATATTAGAAGTTTGTGAAATGGCAAAAAAGAATGATTATCGATTTACTTATAAGGATTATAAATTTTTAAAACAATATGGTGTGTCTAATACATTTATTTGTAAGATGTATCATATTTCAATTGAAGACTTAGAATTTTTTGAGGTGATGAACCGATAGGTTTGATTAAAAATATGATAGGTCAGGAGAAGCATAGACACTCCATTATCAAAAATGCAGTGGTACGGATTTGCGGGAGTTATTCCTATTCGTGCGACCCTTTAGAAGTCGTTTAATTTTATTAAAAATTTTGTAAAGGATGGATATATTATGAAACCAGTATTGGATATTAAAAAAACTTTAGGACAATTAAACTTTTTAGGTGTAGATGAAAAATATAAATATGAAAATGGAGAGCGTACTGATAAAACTGTTTATGCATATAAATTAGCGAGTCAAGAACAAGGCGAACAAATTACTGTTAAAACGCCTAATAAAGTAGAATTAGACTATTTACAAGAATGCGAATTAGTTGAACCAGACGTTAAAATGTATGTTCAAATGTCAGGCGATTTTGGAACTATCGCATATAGCTGGAATGCAGAAGATATTAAAGTAGTTGGTTCTAATAATGCACTTAAACAAAAATAATTAGGTGATGTAAATGGATTATTATACAGCAGATAGATTATATCGCTACACAAATAGTTCAAATTTGAGTGAACCTATTTTAAACTATGTTGCTAGTCGTATAAATTGGGGCGATAAAGTTTCATTAATGACTTTAGCTAAAGAAATACAGTCTAAATTTAATGATAGTTACGTTAAAGAAAATACGGTAAAAGGTCGGCCTAAAATTTACGCTGACCTTTGTCTATTGTGTATGAGCTTGAGTGAAGCAGGACATGGCAGAATGCTACAAGTGAATTTGGAAGATTGTATTTATATTGGCGATATTGATGTTTAACATATAGTATTAGTGATTTAACATGACCGTGTAGCTTTTAGCGTATGCAGGCGCAGAAATGCAAGCACGGAGTGCGTTAAGCATTTGGGCGGAGCCTGCGACAAATACGCGTTAAAAAAGCGAGAACGGTCATGTATCAAATCGCTTGCGATTTGATAGGAGGCATAAATAAATATGACTTTAAAAAACCAGTGTACCCCCCTTACTAATAGGGGGGTAGAGCGTACAAATAAAAGTGCCGTGGAGGCAGTTGTTGACTGGGTTCAGGTCACTTTCCATATAACCCCTATTTCAGCAGTAATTGAGGACGTTATCGGTTTGCCTATAACGTTGTTCAAAAAACGAAATAGTGGCATTTACTTTTATAATCGCGGTTATGAATTTTCAAACATTAAATTGTATTATTCAAGTGATGATGAATCAATGGGCATTCACTTACAGTTAACTGGTACAGGTTGTAGAGAGTTTGAACATCATTTACAACAGTTGAATAAAACTTGGCAAGATTTTTTTGATAAATGTTTATCAGTTAATGCAAATTTTACAAGAATTGATATTGCAATTGATGATTATAAAACATATTTAAAAGTGCCTTTATTAATTAAAAAGGCTGAAAAAGCTGAGTGTGTTTCACGTTTTAGAGCTGGAAGCGCAATAAACGGTTTTAATTTATCAGACGGAAGAAGTAAAGGCGCTACTTTTTATATTGGTTCTAAACAAAGCAATTTATATTGTCGATTTTATGAAAAGAATTATGAACAAGCGTTTAAACGTCATTGTGATGTCGAAGACATTGGGTTATGGAATCGTTATGAAATACAAATGCGAAAGGCATATGCAGTTAATTGTGCGAAAGTTTTGAGTAGAACAGATAATATAAGCGAAATTGTAAAGTCTATATTGCATAATAATTTGCGTTTTATCTCCCCTCCTAAAGATGGAAATGATAAAAATCGTAAGCGGTGGCCATTGTATAGACCTTGGGCGTTATTTATTAAAGATACTGAAAAATTGAATTTAATTACTAGACCAACATTAAAATCCATTGAGGATAATCTTGATTGGTTATGTAAACAAGTTGCTACTACTTTAGATACAGTTTTAACTGCCGAAAGTATGGCGCAATCTGAGGGGTTGCTTACAGATACTGATTTTTTAGATAAAATTTTAGCGCATTCACAATTTAATGATGAGCATACGAATAGAATTAATCATTATTTGGAGGCTTTAAAACAAAAAAAGCACTTATCAAAAGATAAGTGTTAAAAAAATAACTGGGATGTGATTTTTATTAAAAATTTCGTAAAGGATTTTAGAAAATCGTTTATGAAAATAATAAGTAAGTACATTTTAACACGATTTTCTAAAAACGGAAAGCATTTTGATATTCCTAAAGAACAACGCCGAGTAATTCCAAAATTTAAAAATCGTCGTAAGATGATTGTAATTTGTTTTTACTCATTATTAGCTATTTTGTTAATTCTTTTATTAGCTTCTTTTATTAAAGCTACAAGAGCAAATAATGATAGTAAAGAAGCAGTTAATAAAACGAATATGATTCAAAAAAAGTATGAAGATAATGCGAATACAGTTCAGTATAGTCCTAAATTAAAGTTATATGCTGATAAATTTATTGATACGTATATGAATATTTCTAAAGACTCAAAAGAATTAGAATCTAGAGAAAAAGAGTTATTGAAATATTTTCCATCAGATTATAAAAAGCCTGAAGAAAAAACATCAGATACTGAACGTAAATTAAATAGTAAGGAATTTTATAATATTAAACGTAAAGATAAACAAACGATTATACAGTATATTGTTAATTATGATGTGAATATTACTGAAAAGAAAGAAGTTAAAGTAAAGAAGAAAAAGAAAAATGATAAAGATAAAGATGAATATGAAACAAAAACAGAAGAAAAGCAACGTAAAGTAAATCAAAATATTCTAATTAATATACCTATTAAGAGTGAGAATAATAAGTATGTTGTTGTTGAATATCCTTATTTTACTCCAATTCCTGATAGTCAATTAAATAAAGCTAAGATGGTTGAGGATAACTTGAAAGATAATAAACGTGAAGATAATCCGAAAGCAAAAGCATTTATTGAGGATTTCTTTAATAAATATGCTTCTAGTAAGCCTGATGATATGGCTTATTTAATGGATAATCCTGAGGGATTAGAAGGAACTAGAGAAGTTTCTCAAATAAGAGAAATTAGGTTATATCCAAAAGGCGATGATTATGTTGCTAAAGTTGAAATTTTGATGAAAGATAAAGATTCTCCTTTGGAGAATTTGGAACATTACACATTAGATATAACGAAAAAAGATGGTAAATATTACGTTAAAAATATGACTAATTCTATTGGAGGTTAATGTTATGAGTGGTTTATTTAGTTTTTTGGTTTTAGGTGCTGACCGTCCATCTATTGATGGACTTGGGGATTGGATAGGTAATGAAGTTGGTACTGGTATTGGTTTGATAGTATTAATTGTTGGTATTGTACATTGGGCTACTGGTAAGTATGGGCGAATGATTGCATTGTTTATTGTTGGTGGTCTTTTATTCTTAGTTTCTAAAGGTCCTGAACAAGTGTTTAATGCAATTTCTGGTATTTGGAAAATGATTTTTGGCGGTTGAGGTGATTCCATTTGGATAAAAAAGCTTATAATTTAAAGCGAACTTTTGAACAACCGATAGTTATGTATGAATTTACAGATAAGTTTCGTATTAATAAGGGTTTTCGTTTAGATTTTTGGGCTACATTTTTGATTGTATGGTTTATATTATTTTTGTTATTTTGGTATTTATTACAGCCTGTCATTATGTCGATTGGTGGACTTATGTTTATTTACTTTACGGTTGCACCATATTATATAACGAAATATATTGTTAAGTTAAAACAAGATGGAAAGAAATTATTTTTCTTCTTATGGGATTTTGTAATATTTGTTTTTAATGTGCAGCTAAGAAAAGTTAAATTAAGTTATGATGAAGAAGTAGAATATCATGATAAAAAAATAACATTTAAATAGCCCCTATTGGGGTTATTTTTATTGGAGGGATGACATGAATTTAAAAGCACCGTATGCAGGTTTAAGAGATAATTTGTTATTAACGAAAACTGGCGAAGTTTGGGCGTATTATCGTGTTCGTTCTGAGTCTATTTCAACAGCAAATTATGATGCAAAAGAAGAATCAAAAAAGCGTATGCGTTATTTTTTAGAGTCGATTAAAGGTTATCAAGATTTTCATTTTGAAATGTATGACCATGATTTAGATTTGCGAAATAAATTTAAAGAAATTAGTAAAGATTTTGATGATGAAGCTTTTAATGTAGCTGAATATTATTCAAAAGAAACTATTGACGTATTAGAACAAGAATTACAAATGATTACGCATAATTCTTTTGTTATGGGTGTTAAAATACGTGAATTAGCTGACGATGCAGTTACACTTAAAGAGATTTTAAAAAGTACATTATCAGATACGGCTGAGCGTATTGTTTCGAATTTTGGTTTTGATGTTAATTTAGACGATAAAATTTTAGATAAGTATAAAACATTTGAACGAGATTTGGCTGATAGTTTTCTAGGTATTGGAGGCGAACGTTTAACTGAGAATGAGCTGGCTTATATTATTCGGAAGCCATTTATATCAAATGCAACACATGACGTACAGGAAGAATCTTCAAGACGAGCTATTACAGATATTTATAATGCAGTAATTGACCCCACTCGTTTGAGTGTTTTAGAAGTTGAAAATGATAATGAAAAATTTTACACAACAACAGTTGTTGTTGATGATTTTCCGTTAGATATGGAATATACACATTTATTTGAGAAAGCTCAAAATATGCCTTTTCCGGTTGAATGTCATGTAAAAGCAAAAATTATTAATAATGAAAAAGTTAAGAAAAAATTTGACCGTGCGAAAATAAATCATAAACAACAAGCAAAAGAAAAGCAAGATACTGGCGATAGTGCTTCGGAAGATGTTCAAGATAATTTGTTTGTATTGAATCAAATGGAACGAGAAGTGACTGGCTCAGGTGTATTTATTGAGTGGGTATTTATGTTTGTAATTAAAAGTGATGATTATAGAGACTGTAAACGTAAAGCAAAGCGTTTGATGAAACGATTAAAGGAAACTCAAATATATGCAGTTAATCCATTAGCTGACCAGTTACAATTGTTTTATCAGTGTTTACATGGTAATGATTTATTTATTAATAAGTATTGGTTACAAAGAACTACGGCAACAGGTATAGCAGAAAATTTATTTGGTGTGTCTCAAAGTTTGGGAACAAAAACAGGTTTTTATATAGGGCGTATTGATAAATTTATTCGTTCTGTTTCACGTGAGGAAGCTGTTGCAAGTTCAAGGGATATAATTTTATTTAGTTTATTGTTGGCTGCAAAAGGTATTAAAGGGGCTGTCAGTGATAGTCCGCATGTTTTAATTACTGGTCAAACTGGTAAAGGTAAATCATTTTTAGCAAAATTATTATGGATTTATACATCATTTTTTAAAGGTCAAATGTTGTACTGGGATCCAAAATCTGAGTTTGCAGAATGGTTTGACAGAGTAACAGAAAGTAAGGAAATGCAAGAAAAGTATCCCCTATTTATTAATCATTTAAAAACATTTAAATATGTAACATTGAATTATGAAGATTCAACCAATTATGGTTGTCTAGACCCTATTGTATTTTTAGATGGTATTGAAGCTAATGAGATGTTGAAATCAGTGTTTGATGAAATTAAATCTTTTGAAAATTATCATCATATTGAAACGGCAATTTATCAAGCTATTTCTGATACGGTTGAAGAACGTGAAAATGGTAAAAAAGTTGGTTCATTAAATGTAATTGAAAAATTACAGAATAATGAAGATGAGCATGTAAAAAATGCAGGCGATTTATTATTTGAAAAAACGCAAAACAATATTTTAAAACTTGTTTTTAGTGATGGTACGAATCCAGCTTTAAATATTCAAGAAAAAGCAACTATTTTACAGGTTAAAGGTTTAGATATGCCTAAAGCAGATGATGATACATCAAGTTATTCAACAAGTGAGAAAAATGGGATTACATTAATGTTATTAATTGGTAAGTTTTTAGAGAAATTCGGTTCTCGTAGAGATGTTCAAACGACTATATTTATTGATGAGGGTTGGGCTTTTAGTGCTTCAAGACAAGGTAAAAAAGTTGGTAAGCGTATAAAAAGAACGGGACGTTCTGAGAATAATTCACTTGTATTTATTACACAATCGGTAAAAGATAAAGCAGATGATGATGGTGGTAACTTTGGTTGTCATTTTGCATTTGATGAAAAAGATGAACGTGAGGATATTTTAAAATCTTTAGGCTTAGAATATTCAAAAGAATCTCCTGAAAATATGGAAATGTTGAAAGATTTGAAGAAAGGTCAATGTATATTTAGTGATTTTTATGGACGTGTTGGAAAAATGGTTGTACATTGTCCATTTGAGGAAATGACTGAAGCATTTAGAACACAAGAAGATTCTGCAAGCTCTAAAGCTGAAGAAAAATTTGCGATGTAATTTTTAGCACATACAAAATTGTATGTGCTTTTTATTTTAAAGGAGTGGATTTGATGGCAATGAATGAAATTGCTTTATTTAAAGGCGTACGTATACAGCCTTATCAGAAGTATATTGATTTTATGTTTGCAGGTGTATTAGCATTTATTTTTTTGGTATATCGTATATACATTTTGTTTATTGATTATAAATCAGTTAATAAAAAATTGGATATATGGACGTTGTTTGCATATTTTAAACCGCATTTATTGTATTTATTAATTGGTACAGCAATTATATTTGTGATATGTAAGCTTATTGCTCAGTTTTTAATACGTTTTAAAACAAAAGATTTGGCTGAAATGATTGAAACACAAGGTTTTCATAATCGTACAGTAATCAAGAAAACAACTGAGTATATCCCTATTGATTATAAACAAACTGAATATGATTATTATCCAACAATGTTTTATAAGCGTGGTAAAAAATCTTTTGTTATTCATATTAAGAAAGACGGTTCGAGGTTTCAAGATAATTATTTAGAGTTAGAGACGATTATTGAACCAATGTTTAATTCTGAATTAGTAGAAAAAAAGCATATTGGTCGTTATTTGAGATATGAATTTATGCCACTTAAATATAAAAAGCGTATTGTTATGAATGGCGAACAAGAATCAAATACAATTTTTTATGATACAAAAATTGCTATTACGCATCAAATTACTTGGGATTTTGTGAAAGCACCTCATGGATTGGTTACAGGTATAACCGGAGGTGGTAAAACATATTTTTTATTTTATGTGATTCGTGAGTTATTCCGTAGACATTCAGAAGTACGTTTATTAGACCCAAAAGTTTCAGATTTGAGCTTTATGAAGCGCGTTATTGGTGATGATAAAGTTGCAGATACTAAAGGTCAAATATTAAAACAATTGAGAGAAGCTAATAATGAAATGGAAGAGCGTTTTAGATTAATGAATGATAGTTCGGATTATAAAATCGGGAATGATTTCCGTAATTTTGATATGCGCCCCTATTTCATTATTTTTGATGAGGTAACGGCTTTTACTTCAACTTTAGATAAAAAAGAATTACAAGAAATGAATGATTATTTAATTAATATTATTATGAAAGGTCGTCAAGCTGGTGTATTTATGTTTTTAACAGCACAAAGACCAGATGCAGATGTGATTAAAGGTAATGTGCGTGACCAATTAGGGTTACGTGTGTCTTTAGGTAATTTGTCAAATGATGGTTATCGTATGACCTTTGGTCAAACTGATAAAGAATTTCAAACGATTCATGATAGTGATATCGGCCGAGGTTATATTTCTATACTTGGACAATATAATGAACCAATTTTATTTGATGCACCTTTAATGGAACAATATGATTTTGTGGAAGATGTGAAACAAATATTAAATAAGGAGTGATTTGATGAAGCATAAAAGTGTGTATCTTTTATGCTTTTTAATTTTGCCTATTCTGCTTTTAACATCTGTGAGTGCTTACGCTGTTTCTAATCCAGTTGGAGAGCCCTCACATGCAGTTAAGCCAAAAATTGAAAAGTATGATTTATCACATTATCGTTCAATATATAGTGAAAAAGGCGACTGGAATCCGTTTGGTCAAGAAGAAATTTCACGTCAAATTAATAATGTGTCAGATTTTTTCTTTTCTATGACTAAGATTTTAGCAGGTGTTACAGATTATGCGATTGAAAATTTATTTCAATTAGATGTTATTAATGATTTTGCGGATAAAATCGGCGATTTTGTTGGCGATATATATCAAAAGTTATTGAGTAATTTAGCATTAACATTATTTATTATTGTTTGTTTTAACGCATTTATTATTTTTAGTGTACAAGGTAATGCAAGAGAAGCATTAAAACGAGCGTTTTTAATTATGTGTTTAATTGGTTTTGGTGTTGGTATACTTGCGAATGCAGGTAATATTATACGTGGTACAAACAATATTGGTAAGGACTTAAATAATATAATTATGAATAGTACATCTTCTATTGATGGTAATATTGATTATATTCATGAGAATTCAGGTATGAATCATATACGTAATCAATTATTTGATATGACGATATATAGAACATATTTAGTAATGAATTATGGAACTGTCGACGAAAAAGAGATAAAAGCAAAAGGTAAAGACCGTATTGATAACATTTTAAAACTTGATTATGATAAAAAATCAGAAAAAGAATTAGATGATATTGTTAAAGATGAGGTTGAAAAGAAAAATAATAAATATATGACGCAAGGTTATGTATTTCAAAAGTTGGCTATTTCAGTGATTGGTTTTATTATTACACTTTTTATGTCGATAGTATTTTTATCAATAAGTTTTGCGAAGTTGATTTTTTCTACATTTGCTTTATTTTTATTCTTATTTTTAGTATTCAGTTGGATAGTGAGTTTTATACCAGGATTTGAATTATCTGTTTTCTCTGCGTTTGCAAAAACGTTAGGCTATATTATTTTAAGTGCTTGTATGACATTCTTATTTGTGATAGTTGGTTTGTGTATCAAGCTTGCAAATAGTTTTATTGAACCGGATAGTCAAAATGCTTATTTTTTAAATTCAATATTTATAATTGTAATATTGTTTGTAATGTATAAAAAACGGGCTCAAATTATCAATTTTGTAAGTCGTGGTAATATTAGTTTTTCTCCTAGTGCAATTGGTGCTGGTGTGATGAATCGAACACAAGAACGTTTTAATAAGATTCGTCATGAACAAGCGCAAAATAAGAAAGCTAAACGAGAAAATCAAAGAGATGAACCCGCCCCACCACTTCAAAATGATAATGATTTAAGAAGAAGACAACAGGATAAACCAATGCCTTTATTTATAAATAAAGATAATCAAAAAAATGGTAATAAGCGCAGAGAACAACAAGAGTCAATGAATGGTAACGATGTAAAATCTGCTTCTGTTGAATCAAATGCAAATAATTATTCTAAACAACCACAAAAAGCATCACAGCAAGAACATCAAGTACGAGAAACAAGACAGCGAAAAGATATACAAAGGTCGCCACAAGTGGTTAATCAGCCATTAAATAATGAGAATCATTCAATAAATCGTAAAGAACAGAAGTCAGTTCAAACTGCTTATGATACTGATGTTCAAAAACGACAAATACAAAATGCGACACAGAATCAACAAAGTAGACAATCTGGAAATCGTAATCAACCTATTACGCGTAATTCTCAGTCAAAAGACCGTTTAAAAGAGCAAAAGGATATCAATAAGCATGGTAAATAAAAAAGATATTGCTAAAAAAGTAATAGGTAAAACGCCAATAGGCGTTAAATTGAAATTAGCGAAAGTCATCATCATTTTATGTGTGGTGGCTTTTTTTATATTTCCAGTAATTATAATGTTTTTGTTAGCGCCTGATTTAAATAAAGGTAAAGATGATGCTGGTTGTACTGTTAGTGGCGGTAATGTTTCGGCAAATGGTATTGATAAGTTTAACGAAAATGCTAAAGGTGGAAAATTAGAGGGTAAAGGAAAAGAAATACAGAAAATTGCAGAAAAAAATAAAGTACCTGTGAATATTTTTATGGCCATTATTGCGAGTGAATCACAATGGGGTAAAGGAGAAAATGCGACAAGACAAAATAATCCTTTGTCTGTTATGGGTTCAAAATCGATTCATGATTCAACATATCCAACTATTGAAGATGGTCTTAATGCGGGAGCTAAAAATTTGTATGATGTTTATATTTCTAAAGGTTTAGATACTCCTAAAAAAATAGGTCCCAAATATGCGCCTGTTGGTGCGTCAAATGACCCTAATAATATGAATGCCCGTTGGATACCAACAGTTGAAAAAATTATGAAAGATTTAGGCGGTTCAGAAGCTAAAACGTCATGTAGTAATGGTAAAGGAAAGTCTATAAAGTTTAATGGTAAATTGCCACATTGGTCAAATGATGACCCTGGAAAAGGTAATTTATACACTGCTGGTCAATGTACTTGGTATGCATACGGTATGCGTCAAAAAATGGGTAAACCTGTATCGACTTATTGGCATGATGCACATAAATGGAATGATAGAGCTAAAGCTGAGGGTTATAAAGTTGATAAAAATCCGGAACCTGGTGCATTATTTATTGCTGAACAAGGTGCAGGCGGTCATGATGGGCATTATGGTCATGTGGCTGTTGTTATTGGTGTAAGTGATGGTGGTAAAACATTTAGAATAACAGAAATGAATTGGGAAGGTGCTTTTAAAGTTAATGAACGTACATTGAAAATGACTGACGGATATAGTTTTATTCATGATAAGGAGTGAAAATAAATGAAGCAAAAAATTATTATGTTTACTCTTGTAACAGTAATATTATTTTGTGCTGTTTTAATTGGTTATCAGATTCCTAAACAACAAGTTAAAATGAAACAAAATCAAATTGAAGATTTGCAGGAAGAACAACGTATATTAAGAGATAAAAATGGAGAGTTAAATAAATTAGTAAAGAGACAATCAAAAACAGTTATTTCTGATGAAGAAAAACAAATACGTGAAGTTTCTTCAAATTTTGTTAAACAGATGTTTGAAATGAAAAAAGATTCTTCTTTTAAATCAAAATCACCACAAATAAAGCCTTTAGTTACAAAGGATTATTACGATACATTATTTAAGGATTCTAAAGATAAATATGATTTATATGATGATATAACGGTTAATGATATTCATGTTTATTTTGATACTTATGACCCTAAAAAAGATAGTTATAAAGTTTTTGTTCAGTTCGACGAACGTATTGAAACAGATGGAGATGATAAAATTGAACATCGTCAAACATCTGCACAATTGGATTTAGTTCGTACAGCTGAAGGTTGGCGTATTGATAATTTAAAACGTTTCAATTTAAAACCTCTAGGACGTTAGTTTGTTTCAAGACGATAGCAATGATATAATTTACGTAAAAAGGAGTGAATTTATCATGAGGCGATGGTTTGTATTAATTTTAGGATTAGTTATATTATTATCTGCATGTGGTCAGAAATATGATAAAGAAATTGATGAAGTTACAAAGTTAGAAAAAGAAAGTATTCAAGATGTGAAAAATACAAAGAAGTATAAAAATGTTGAGCGGTCAAAAAGTTATTATAAGATTTATAATGATGGTGAGGTTATTATAATGACTTATATGCCTTTTAAAGATAGTAATACAAAAGTTTCAAGAGTATATAAAATAAATCAGACTAGCGATAAATATGAAGAAGATTCTAATATTGATGCTGAAAAGTTTGAGAAAGATAATAAACCAGTTTATGAAGAAAATAATATGAAAAAATAAAGAATCAACTCCCTATACGCTTTAGCGGTGGTATCGGGAGTTGATGAACATATATCCTCTTATAACTTATTTTATAAATAACCTTTTTAAAAGTAAAGGAGGATATACATGAAAAAAAGAAAAAAACGTAAAGAATTAGACTATAAAACACGTCTAGCTATCGCAAAGTATTTAAATGATGGTTTAAACATCATTCAGATTTCTAAGATTTTAGGTCGTGATGATGCAGTTCTTTATAGAGAAGTAAATAAGCGTTCTGTTGATGGTGTTTATAATCCTTTATTAGCTGAGGAAGATGCTATAAAATCGCGTAGTATTTCAGATGAACAAGTTGCTAAACGTAGACGTTTGAATGATGAAACAAAAGCATATATTGAAGAAAAACTTTCATTAAAATGGTCTCCTAGACAGATAGCAAGTCAAATTGAAAAAGATACAGGGTATTATATAAGTTATCCTACTATATATAGATATATTCGCAATGGATTGGTAAAAGTTGATGTTAAGCGTGATATGAGACAAGCAGGCAAGAAATATAATAAGTCTTCTGAAAAGCGTGGCAAATTAGACGTAGGGTCTCGTGTTATAAAGTATCGGCTCAAAAAGTATTAATAATCGTGAAGAATTTGGACATTATGAAATTGATACTGTTTGGAGTGTTAGACCATCAACATATTGCTTGTTAACTATTATTGAAAGAAAGACAAGATATTTATATGCTAGTAGATTAAATACACGTAAATCCAATGTAGTTTGTAATGAGATTATAAATATTATGAAACCATTATTACCCAAAAGTATAACTATGGATAGAGGTAAGGAGTTTGCTCTATTTGAACAAATAGAAGATGAATTGAATTGTAGTATTTATTTTAGTGATTTGGGTTGTCCATTTCAACGTGGTTCCATTGAAAATGCAAATGGACTTTTAAGACAGTATTATCCTAAAGGTACGGATTTTGCAAATATAACACAAAAGTCATTAGATGAAGCTGTTAAACAAATTAATGCACGGCCTCGAATGATATTTGACTATAAATCGAGTGAGGAAATGCTAAAGTATCATGTAAGCACACAAAATTGTGAACCTATATTAAATGACTGTGTGAGGCACGAACCCGTCAATTAATATAGGTTAATCTAAGCGAATGGTTTACAATGAGCGCGGAAGGACAGGACGAATAAATTTTGTATATAAAATGCATAATCTAAAAAGAAGCATACTATTTAAATCTGTGGTTTTTGACAGATATTACTAGTAAAATGCTTTTTTTTCTTCTTCTGTACTCTTTTAGTAATATTTATTAAAAAAATTTAAGAAATTCTCATTTTTCTATTGACACACTGCCAGATAAAAAGCAGTTGATTACTAGCCAACTTTTTAACCAATTGATATATGGTAGTAAACAATTGACTGGGCATCTAATTTCGAGTGCTGGATATGGAATTATTTATTTTGGACCCTTATTCTTCTATTTGAATTTAATTGCAAATATCTTTTTTGCATTTCTGAGTGAGTATATTATTCGGAAGAGTCATTCGTTAGAAGTGATATTTATTGGTACATATATTTATATGAGACTTATTACGAGTATTTTTAGTCACCCGACACCATTAATCACATTGATTTCTATGATTTTAGTTGTATATGTTATAGCTATTATCCCAGGCATTATAATAAAAAAATTTACTAAAAAAGTAGGGATAGAATGATTGTAAAAACATTTATGAAATCGAAAATATTTAGATTAATGAATACACCACTATTATTATTTTATAAGAAAGAATATTTAACTGGATATTATTTTGAAAATAAAGTGGCTGGATGGTTATGGGCGTGGAAAGCTGTTCCGTTCAAGTTGTTAGGAATAAATACGAGTTTGCCATTTCCTGCAGATATAACTGTTAGAATGCATAACCCTAATAACATTGTTTTTGATAAAAATGATATTCATATTTTTCAATCGCCCGGGACGTATTTTAATAATTTTTCAGCAGTTATATATATAGGTAGAGGTGTTTATATAGCGCCTAACGTAGGTATTATTACAGCTAATCATAATATTAAAAATTTGAAGTCACATGCACCAGGGGAAGATGTCAAAATAGGGAATTATAGTTGGATTGGAATGAACTCAGTTATATTACCAGGAGTAGAATTGGGGGAACATACAATTGTAGGGGCTGGGTCGGTTGTAACAAAAAGTTTTCCAGAAGGTAACGTTGTTATAGGTGGCAATCCAGCGAAAGTCATCAAGAAAATCTGAGGTTAATTATGAGATTAAATAAATTTATTGGCGATTCGTTCTTAATGATTTTAAGCAGTGGCATCGCTCAAGTCATATTAATCATCACTACCCCAATTATTACAAGACTATATTCACCTACAGAATTTGGTGAGTTTACAATTTTTTCAAATATCGCAATGATTTTAATACCAATAATAAATGCAAGATACGATTTGTTGATTGTGAATACTAAAAATGACCGTAGTGCTAATATACTTTCACAAATCAGTTTTTTGATATCATTGCTTATTTTATTAATACTGATACCAATATTTGCGATTAGTGCATGTTTATACCCAAACTTTATATTAGATTTTATTTTCATTATTATTATGTTGTTTTTGGTAAGTTTAACAAACATTTTTACAAATTATCTAAATAAGGAAAGAAAGTATAAAGTGTTAAGTTTGATTAATGTGTTTAGAGCTGGATCAATGGCTTTACTTCAAATCATTTTCGGACTTTTAGCATTAGGAAGTTTAGGATTAATTATTGGTTTTTCATTATCCTATATCGCAGGCATTACACTAGGATATAAAACGTTTAAAAAGCACTTTAATATTGTGAGAGATAAAGAAGAAACTAAAGCATTATTTTTAGAAAATAAAAATCAGTTAGTTTATTCAACACCATCAATATTATTAAATAGTTTGTCTTTCTCGGTTGTTGTGTTCTTTATAGGTATTTTGTATACCAATACAGAAGTGGGTATTTATGGTATGGCCATAAGAGTACTAGGCATACCAGTGACAATTATTTCATTAGGGTTATCAAAAATATTTATGCAACAAGCCAATGACTATTATATTGAACATGGTAACTTCCGAAATTTATTACTTAAATTTAGTTCCATACTGGTTATAGTTTCTATAATTCTTTATGTGCCACTTTATTTGTTCAGTGAAGAATTAGTCAATATATTATTAGGACATAGCTGGGTTGACGCAATTACAGTTATAAAAATTGTTATCCCATTATTTGTTATAAGGCTGATTGTATCAACGGTATCACTTTCTGTGATTGTATTACAAAAACAACAGTTAGAATTAATACTACAAGCGTTATTTTTAATAGGTACTACTGCAACATTTGTTATATCAAAAATGCTTAATTTAACTTTTTTAAACTTTGTATCTATTAATACAATTGTTTTAATCGTATCGTACATGATATTTTTCATAGCACTCTATTATTTTGCTAAAAATAAACAGTTCAAAAATTCTTAGTCTAAATTCATTAATAAAAAGGACGTCGATTAGATGAGTGAAAAAAAGATTTTGATTTTATGTCAGTATTTTTATCCGGAATATGTATCTTCTGCGACGTTACCAACTCAATTGGCGGAAGATTTAATTGCGAATCACATTAATGTCGATGTCATGTGTGGATGGCCATATGAATATAGTAATCATAAACAGGTTTCTAAAACCGAGATGCATCGTGGTATTCGCATTCGACGTCTCAAGTATTCGAGGTTTAATAACAAAAGTAAGGTTGGAAGGATCATCAATTTCTTTAGTTTATTTTCAAAATTCGTGATTAATATACCTAAAATGTTGAAATATGATCAGATTCTTGTTTACTCTAATCCACCAATCTTGCCATTAATACCAGACGTTTTACACAGACTGCTTAAGAAAAAATATTCTTTTGTGGTGTATGATATAGCACCTGATAATGCGATTAAGACAGGTGCAACTCGTCCAGGTAGCATGATTGATAAGCTGATGCGTTACATTAATAGACATGTCTACAAGAATGCTGAAAATGTCATTGTCCTTGGTACGGAAATGAAAAACTACTTACTAAATCATCAAATTTCTAAAAATGCTGACAATATCCATGTGATTCCTAACTGGTATGACATGCGTCAATTACAAGACAATCGTATCTATAATGACACATTTAAAGCTTACCGTGAGCAATACGACAAAATTTTATTGTATAGCGGTAATATGGGGCAGTTACAGGATATGGAGACACTTATCTCATTTTTAAAATTAAATAAGGATCAGCCTCAAACGTTAACAATACTTTGTGGTCATGGTAAGAAATTTGCAGATGTCAAAACGGCAATAGAAGACCATCGTATTGAAAATGTTAAAATGTTTGAGTTTTTAACAGGTACAGACTATGCTGACGTATTAAAAATTGCGGATGTATGTATTGCATCGCTGATTAAAGAAGGCGTCGGTTTAGGCGTGCCGAGCAAGAATTATGGCTATCTTGCAGCTAAGAAAGCGTTGGTACTCATCATGGATAAGCAATCTGATATCGTTCAACATGTTGAACAATATGATGCGGGTATCCAAATTGATAATGGCGATGCACATGCCATTTATAACTTCATCAACACTCACTCGAGTAAGGAATTGCACGAGATGGGTGAGCGCGCACATCAACTGTTTAAAGATAAATATACGAGAGAAATTAATACTATGAAGTATTACAATCTGTTGAAGTGAGGAGATAATTATGAAGCGATTATTCGATGTAGTGAGTTCAATATATGGTTTAGTAGTTTTAAGTCCGATTCTGTTAATTACAGCATTACTAATTAAAATGGAATCACCTGGACCAGCCATTTTCAAACAAAAAAGACCGACGATTAATAATGAATTGTTTAATATTTATAAGTTTAGATCAATGAAAATAGACACACCTAATGTTGCAACTGATTTAATGGATTCAACATCGTATATAACAAAGACAGGGAAGGTCATTCGTAAGACCTCTATTGATGAATTGCCACAATTATTGAATGTTTTAAAAGGAGAAATGTCAATTGTAGGTCCTAGACCAGCGCTTTATAATCAATACGAATTAATCGAAAAACGTACAAAAGCGAACGTGCATACGATTAGACCAGGTGTGACAGGACTAGCTCAAGTGATGGGGAGAGATGATATTACTGATGATCAAAAAGTAGCGTATGATCATTATTACTTAACACATCAATCTATGATGCTTGATATGTATATCATATATAAAACAATTAAAAATATCGTTACTTCAGAAGGTGTGCATCACTAATGAGAAAAAATATTTTAATTACAGGCGTACATGGATATATCGGTAATGCTTTAAAAGATAAGCTTATTGAACAAGGACATCAAGTAGATCAAATTAATGTTAGGAATCAATTATGGAAGTCGACCTCGTTCAAAGATTATGATGTTTTAATTCATACAGCAGCTTTGGTTCACAACAATTCACCTCAAGCAAGGCTATCTGATTATATGCAAGTGAATATGTTGCTTACGAAACAATTGGCACAAAAGGCTAAAGCTGAAGACGTTAAACAATTTATTTTTATGAGTACTATGGCAGTTTATGGAAAAGAAGGTCAGGTTGGTAAATCAGATCAAATTGATACACAAACACCAATGAACCCTACGACCAACTATGGTATTTCCAAAAAGTTCGCTGAACAAGCCTTACAAGAGTTGATTAGTGATTCGTTTAAAGTAGCAATTGTGAGACCACCAATGATTTATGGTGCACATTGCCCAGGAAATTTCCAACGGTTAATGCAATTGTCAAAGCGATTGCCAATCATTCCCAATATTAACAATCAGCGCAGTGCATTATATATTAAACATCTGACAGCATTTATTGATCAATTAATATCATTAGAAGTGACAGGTGTGTACCATCCTCAAGATAGTTTTTACTTTGATACATCGTCAGTAATGTATGAAATACGTCGCCAATCACATCGTAAAACGGTATTGATCAACATGCCTTCAATGCTAAATAAGTATTTTAATAAGTTGTCGGTCTTTAGAAAATTATTCGGCAATTTAACATACAGCAATACGTTATATGAAAATAATAATGCGCTTGAAGTTATTCCTGGAAAAATGTCACTTGTTATTGCGGACATCATGGATGAAACGACAACCAAAGATAAGGCATAAGTCATCTATTAAATAAAATCAACATACAAATCGTTTTATTTGGAGGTTATAGTATGAAGTTAACAGTAGTTGGCTTAGGTTATATTGGTTTACCAACATCAATTATGTTTGCAAAGCATGGCGTCGATGTGCTTGGTGTTGATATTAATCAGCAAACGATTGATAAGTTACAAAATGGTCAAATTAGTATTGAAGAACCTGGATTACAAGAGGTTTATGAAGAGGTACTGTCATCGGGAAAATTGAAGGTATCTACAACGCCAGAAGCATCTGATGTTTTTATCATTGCCGTTCCGACGCCGAATAATGATGATCAGTACCGGTCATGTGACATTTCGCTAGTTATGCGTGCATTAGATAGTATTTTACCATTTTTAGAAAAAGGAAATACTATTATTGTAGAGTCGACAATTGCGCCTAAAACGATGGATGATTTTGTAAAACCAGTCATCGAAAATTTAGGATTTACAATAGGTGAAGATATTTATTTAGTGCATTGTCCAGAACGTGTACTGCCAGGAAAAATTTTAGAAGAATTAGTTCATAACAATCGTATCATTGGCGGTGTGACTAAAGCTTGTATTGAAGCGGGTAAATGTGTCTATCGCACATTCGTTCAGGGAGAAATGATTGAAACAGATGCACGTACTGCTGAAATGAGTAAGCTAATGGAAAACACATATAGAGACGTGAATATTGCTTTAGCTAATGAATTAACAAAAATTTGCAATAACTTAAATATTAATGTATTAGATGTGATTGAAATGGCAAACAAACATCCGCGTGTTAATATCCATCAACCTGGTCCAGGTGTAGGCGGTCATTGTTTAGCTGTTGATCCGTACTTTATTATTGCTAAAGACCCTGAAAATGCAAAGTTAATTCAAACTGGACGTGAAATTAATAATTCAATGCCGGCCTATGTTGTTGATACAACGAAGCAAATCATCAAAGCGTTGAGTGGGAATAAAGTCACAGTCTTTGGTTTAACTTACAAAGGTGATGTTGATGATATAAGAGAATCGCCAGCATTTGATATTTATGAGCTATTAAATCAAGAACCAGACATAGAAGTATGTGCTTATGATCCACATGTTGAATTAGATTTTGTGGAACATGATATGTCACATGCTGTCAAAGACGCATCGCTAGTATTGATTTTAAGTGACCACTCAGAATTTAAAAATTTATCGGACAGTCATTTTGATAAAATGAAGCATAAAGTGATTTTTGATACAAAAAATGTTGCGAAATCATCATTTGAAGATGTATCGTATTATAATTATGGCAATATATTTAATTTTATCGACAAATAAAATGTGTCAAACTAGGGCATACATGATTAAGGAAAGATAAGCTGTCATGTGTTTGAACTTCAGAGAGGATAATGTTATGAAAAAAATTATGGTTATTTTCGGTACGAGACCCGAAGCAATAAAAATGGCACCATTAGTAAAAGAAATTGATCATAATGGGAACTTTGAAGCGAACATTGTGATTACAGCACAACATAGAGATATGTTAGATAGTGTGTTAAGTATATTTGATATTCAAGCTGATCATGATTTAAATATTATGCAAGATCAACAAACATTAGCAGGCCTTACGGCGAATGCGCTTGCTAAACTTGATAGCATCATTAATGAGGAACAACCGGATATGATTTTAGTACATGGTGATACTACAACGACTTTTGTAGGAAGTTTGGCAGCATTTTATCATCAAATTCCGGTCGGACATGTAGAAGCTGGACTTCGAACACATCAGAAATACTCACCATTTCCTGAAGAGTTAAATCGAGTCATGGTAAGTAATATTGCTGAATTGAATTTTGCGCCAACAGTAATTGCAGCTAAAAATTTACTTTTTGAAAACAAAGACAAAGAGCGTATCTTTATTACTGGAAATACAGTTATTGACGCATTGTCAACAACAGTTCAAAATGATTTTGTTTCAACGATTATTAATAAACATAAAGGCAAGAAAGTTATTTTACTAACAGCGCATCGTCGTGAAAATATTGGGGAACCGATGCATCAGATTTTTAAAGCAGTAAGAGATTTGGCAGATGAATATAAAGATGTTGTCTTCATTTATCCAATGCATCGTAATCCAAAGGTAAGAGCGATTGCCGAAAAATATTTATCTGGGAGAAATCGGATTGAATTAATTGAGCCATTAGATGCGATTGAGTTCCATAATTTTACAAATCAATCGTACCTCGTGCTGACAGATTCTGGTGGTATTCAAGAGGAGGCTCCTACATTTGGAAAACCTGTGTTGGTATTAAGGAATCATACAGAGCGTCCCGAAGGCGTTGAGGCGGGAACATCGAGAGTAATTGGCACAGATTATGACAATATTGTTCGAAATGTGAAACAATTGATTGAGGATGATGAAGCGTATCAACGTATGAGTCAAGCGAATAACCCATATGGTGATGGACAAGCATCACGACGTATTTGTGAAGCAATAGAATATTATTTTGGATTGCGCTCAGACAAGCCGGATGAATTCGTACCTTTACGTCACAAATAATAAAAAACCCCTAATCATGAAGTTGGTTTAGACAACCAGCGGTGACTAGGGGTTTTTAATATATTTATTTTTGATAGTGGTAGCCAATATCATATTTAAATACTTTATTTGATAATATTGGACTTTGCTGTCCATCGTCATCACTTTTTAAACGTACATTTTTATGAGCTTCTTTAAATACATCGGAATTCAACCAATTATTAAAGCTATCTTCAGATTCCCAAATAGTTAAGATTTTAACTTCGTCTGTATCCTCAGTATTTAATGTTTTAGTGACAAACATTTGTTGGAAGCCTTCAATAGTTTCAATGCCTTGTCTATTGTAAAAACGTTCAATCGTTTCTTCCGCACTGCCTTTTTGTAATTGTAATCTATTTTCTGCCATAAACATGGGCAATCACTCCTCTATTTTATGATTTGATTTGGGTAATGTTTTTACAAATGTAAAGAGTACAGCGGTTTGTATGATAACCATTATGATTAATCCTATACGTACTGCAAGAACATCCACCATATAAATTGAAAAACCTATTACAATGTATAAGCTAATTAAAATTTTAATTTTCTGTTGTAGCGTGTAGCCTCGATGTAAATAAAAGTTTTCTACATATTCTTTATAAATTTTTTGATTAATAAGCCAATTGTAAAAGCGATCTGAACTTCGAGCAAAACAAAAAACTGCTACGAGTAAAAAAGGGGTCGTTGGCAGTAAAGGTAATACGGCACCTGCAATACCAAGCGCTGTAAATATTAAGCCAATGACGATTAAAATAAGTCGCATTGAAAAAACTCCATTCTAGTACTAATGCGCATGTAATATTGTTTTAGTAATATAACTCATGCTAAATATAATGTGTATGATAAGTGCAATGACTCAGTAAAATGAAACGATGTTGAATTATCCTTGTCACATTAACGCATTTTAAGCATGACTTTCATAACAACCAAACTATTTAATGAGAATTGTTCTCAAGTATTATAGTTATATTATGTGTTTTATTTTTGAAAAGTGCAATATGTTTTCGAAAATAAGATTATTTTTATGTGCAAAAACGACGCAAAAGTTTTAAAAATGAGACTTCTGTGAGCTGATTATTTTATAAAATGTAAACGCTTACTATATAATGTGAATCATATCGTTTAAAAGCATTATTAAATATGATGCTAAGAGATTTATATTATAGCCAATAAACAAAGGAGAGATAATATGGCAGTAAACGTTCGAGATTATATTGCAGAGAATTATGGTTTATTTATCAATGGGGAATTTGTTAAAGGTAGCAGTGACGAAACAATCGAAGTGACTAATCCAGCAACTGGAGAAACACTATCACATATTACAAGAGCAAAAGATAAAGATGTCGATCATGCAGTCAAAGTGGCGCAAGAGGCATTTGAATCATGGTCATTAACTTCTAAATCAGAACGTGCACAAATGTTGCGTGATATTGGTGATAAATTAATGGCACAAAAAGATAAAATTGCAATGATTGAAACATTAAATAATGGTAAACCAATTCGTGAGACAACAGCAATTGATATTCCATTTGCTGCAAGACATTTCCATTATTTCGCAAGTGTTATTGAAACAGAAGAAGGTACAGTAAATGATATCGATAAAGACACAATGAGTATCGTACGACATGAGCCGATTGGCGTCGTAGGTGCTGTTGTTGCTTGGAACTTCCCAATGCTATTAGCTGCATGGAAGATTGCTCCAGCCATTGCTGCAGGTAATACAATTGTGATTCAACCTTCGTCTTCAACACCATTAAGTTTATTGGAAGTTGCTAAAATTTTCCAAGAGGTATTACCTAAAGGTGTTGTCAATATACTAACGGGTAAAGGTTCAGAATCAGGTAATGCAATTTTCAATCATGATGGTGTAGATAAATTATCATTTACGGGCTCAACTGATGTAGGTTATCAAGTTGCCGAAGCTGCAGCAAAACATCTAGTACCCGCTACATTAGAGCTTGGTGGTAAAAGCGCCAATATCATATTAGATGATGCTAATTTAGACCTTGCAGTTGAAGGTATTCAGTTAGGTATTTTATTCAACCAAGGTGAAGTATGTAGTGCAGGTTCTCGATTATTAGTTCATGAAAAAATTTATGATCAATTGGTGCCACGTTTACAAGAGGCATTTTCAAATATTAAAGTTGGAGATCCACAAGATGAAGCTACACAAATGGGTAGTCAAACTGGTAAGGATCAATTAGATAAAATTCAATCATATATTGATGCAGCAAAAGAATCAGATGCACAAATTTTAGCAGGCGGTCATCGCTTAACTGAAAATGGATTAGATAAAGGGTTCTTCTTTGAGCCGACATTAATTGCTGTGCCAGACAATCATCACAAATTAGCACAAGAAGAAATATTTGGACCAGTGTTAACAGTTATTAAAGTGAAGGACGATAAAGAAGCAATTGATATAGCTAATGATTCTGAGTATGGTTTAGCAGGCGGTGTATTTTCTCAAAATATCACACGTGCATTAAATATTGCTAAAGCTGTACGTACAGGACGTATTTGGATTAACACTTACAACCAAGTACCAGAAGGCGCACCATTTGGTGGTTATAAAAAATCAGGTATCGGTCGAGAAACTTATAAAGGTGCGTTAAGTAACTATCAACAAGTTAAAAATATTTATATTGATACAAGCAATGCTTTAAAAGGTTTGTACTAGAATAAATATCGTTTCTGAAGCGTGTTTGTAGGCAGTCTAGCGGTAAGTCTTAGCATGTTTACGGAGTTGTTTAGATTTTAAGCGAAACAAAATATATAGGAACACGTATCATGATATTAGGATATAATGACTAAAATAATAGCAGTAGGATGGTTTTTAATTGCAAATCATCTTACTGCTGTTTTTAATTATGCTAATTTGCGATGCGGCTATTATAAGGACAGAGTTGTTTATTAATTATGGTGATTTAGAAATATGAAGTTCAATATGCAAAGTCATCGTTTGTTTTAATATGTGGAACAATCATTAAAGTTATTGTGATTTTTTGAACTTAATGAAACTAAACAATAAATTTGAGATACTTTTTTGTCATTTTTATGTAACTAACACAATAATCTCGTACATTATTAAAATTTTCTATATGATAGGAATAAAGCAAAGAGCGAGTGTGCTGTAAAAGTTTTCCAAGGTGATATTACATAAAGCTATAAAGGGTAAAGATTAATGAGTTGTCATGTAAATGACGATGATGTATAAATCATGGTTAATTACGGAAGCATTAATATTAACCTGAGAAGCTATAAAGAATTATTTTTTAAAGCGACAATATTAAATACGACGCATTTATTTAGGAGTGGCAAACGTATGAATGGGAAAAAGGCGAATACGATAAACAGATACAAATATTTTCATCATGTCAATCATCAAAAAATTCAACAAAGTTCTAAAAAGACGCTGTGGGCATCACTTATCATCACATTGTTATTTACAGTGATTGAATTTGTCGGAGGTTTAGTATCTAATTCATTGGCATTACTGTCAGATTCATTTCATATGCTTAGTGATGTATTAGCACTTGGTTTATCTATGTTGGCCATTTATTTTGCAAGTAAAAAGCCGACTGCACGATACACATTTGGATATTTAAGATTTGAGATATTAGCTGCATTTTTAAATGGTTTAGCATTAATTGTAATTTCAATCTGGATTTTATATGAAGCTATTGTACGTATTATTTATCCGCAACCAATTGAAAGTGGCATTATGTTTATGATTGCTAGTATTGGTTTACTCGTTAATATTATTTTGACAATTATCCTTGTAAGGTCTTTAAAAAAAGAAGACAATATCAATATTCAAAGTGCATTATGGCATTTCATGGGAGACTTATTGAACTCTATTGGTGTCATCGTTGCAGTTGTATTGATTTACTTTACAGGATGGCGCATCATCGACCCAATCATTAGTATTGTAATTTCACTCATCATTTTACGTGGTGGTTATAAAATTACGCGTAATGCGTGGTTAATTTTAATGGAAAGTGTGCCTCAACATTTGGATACTGATCAAATTATGGCAGATATTAAAAACATAGATGGCATATTAGATGTACATGAATTTCATTTGTGGAGTATTACAACAGAGCATTATTCATTAAGTGCCCATGTTGTGTTAGATAAAAAATATGAGGGTGATGATTATCAAGCGATTGATCAAGTATCATCATTGTTGAAAGAAAAATATGGCATTGCACATTCAACGTTGCAAATTGAAAACTTGCAATTGAATCCATTAGATGAGCCATACTTCGACAAATTAACATAAATAAAACATTGTACAGGCTGGGACATAAATCAATGTTCTATGCTCTACGAAGTTATATTGGCAGTAGTTGACTGAACGAAAATGCGCTTGTAACAAGCTTTTTTCAATTCTAGTCAGGGGCCCCAACACAGAGAATTTCGAAAAGAAATTCTACAGGCAATGCAAGTTGGGGTGGGACAACGAAATAAATTTTGCGAAAATATCATTTCTGTCCCACTCCCACGTTTGTTTTGGATTATGTTGCATCATTTAAATGATTTTCGTCAATTTCTTTGATGTTATCTACATCTAACACGACATCTTTAGGTTTCAAAATATGAATATGTTTTTCATCATTTGTATGTAAAATGCGTTCTATGATGTACCTTTGACCGGCCATTGTTTCTACAGCAATCTTTTTGTTTCTAGCTAAACTTGCTACGACAGATTCTTTATCCATAATGATAGCCCCCTATATATATGTTTATTTACTTATACCCTAACATGATTTTTATACTCTTTGAAAATATATTTTACAGAATTTTATCTAAATATTTAAAAAAATCGCTCAATATCCTTGTAATCCGATAAGAATTATAGTAATATTTTTTCAACCATTGTTATAGGAGGTCTTATTAATGACATTATTTTTATTAGAAGCTAACAATCTTGATTTTGCATCAACGAAAGAAGAACTAGAAGCAAAGGCAGCATCACTATCTACGAAGACAATTCCAACATTAATTGAAGTACAAGCTACTGAAAATTTAACTCATGGTTATTTTATTGTGGAAGCAAATGACGAAGCAGAAGCTAAACAATTTTTAACAGAAGCAGATATTAGTATTCAATTAGTCAAAGAAGTACGCTTAGTTGGTAAAGATTTAGATGAAGTTAAAAATGGTGATGCACATGTTGATTACCTTGTAACTTGGAACATTCCGGAAGGCATTACGATGGATCAATATTTAGCACGTAAAAAGAAAAATTCTGTTCATTATGAAGAAGTGCCAGAAGTTGAATTTAAACGCACATATGTATGTGAAGATATGTCTAAATGTATTTGTTTATACAACGCACCTGATGAAGAAGCGGTACGTCGCGCGCGCAAAGCAGTTGATACACCGATTGATGGCATCGAAAAACTTTAATAAGACAACAAGTTGATGAGATATATGTATATAGGTTTGACGTGGATTTCGATTGCAGTTAATTAGAATAGCTCAATGCTATAAATGTAAGTAGTTGATATGAAGAAACTAATGAACTAAATGCAAGTATTTTCTAAAACAATCATTTTATTGAAATTTAGTAGAGCTGAAATTAATATAACGTCGTTAATTGAATAACGCTTATGTTATAAGAGCACTCATATCAAACCATAATCATCTATAGATATAACAATTCACGATATAAGGGCTGTGTTTGGCATAGCCCTTTAGATATACACTTAATTCCTATTAAAATAGTAGGGATTAAAAGGGGGCTTGTCATGATTAAAATTCAACAATTACAACATCACTTTGGATCACATAAAGTAATTCATAACTTTAATTTGGACATTAGCAAGGGAGAAATAGTCACTTTCATAGGGAAAAGTGGTTGCGGAAAGTCTACTTTACTCAATATTATCGGTGGATTTATTCATCCATCGTCTGGTCGTGTCATTATTGATAACGAAATTAAACAACAGCCATCTCCAGATTGTTTAATGCTATTTCAACATCATAATTTGCTGCCATGGAAAACGATTAATGACAACATTAGGATTGGATTTCAACAGAAAATTAGTGATGAAGAGATTAACGCACAGCTTAAATTAGTTGATTTAGAAGACAGGGGAAAGCATTTTCCCGAGCAACTGTCCGGGGGTATGAAACAACGTGTGGCACTATGTCGAGCGCATGTGCATAAGCCTAACGTTATATTGATGGATGAGCCATTAGGTGCATTAGATGCATTTACACGTTATAAACTTCAGGATCAACTAGTGCAACTAAAACATAAAACGCAATCAACTATTATTTTAGTGACGCATGACATTGATGAAGCTATTTATCTTTCCGACCGCATTGTTCTGTTAGGTGAAGGGTGCAATATTATTTCTCAATATGAAATTACAGCATCACATCCACGCAGTCGTAATGATAGCCACCTACTTAAGATTCGTAATGAAATTATGGAAACATTTGCATTGAATCATCATCAAGTTGAACCTGAATATTATTTATAAGGAGTGAGTGACGATGAAAAGGTTAAGCATAATCGTCATCATTGGAATCTTTATAATTACAGGATGTGATTGGCAAAGGACGTCTAAAGAACCGTCTAAAAATGCCCAAAATCAGCAAGTGATTAAAATTGGATATTTGCCGATTACACATTCAGCTAATTTGATGATGACTAAAAAATTATTATCACAATACAATCATCCGAAATATAAACTAGAATTAGTTAAATTCAATAATTGGCCAGATTTAATGGACGCATTAAACAGTGGTCGTATTGATGGTGCATCAACTTTAATAGAGCTAGCGATGAAATCAAAACAGAAGGGCTCAAATATAAAGGCTGTGGCATTGGGCCATCATGAAGGCAATGTCATTATGGGACAAAAAGGTATGCACTTAAATGAATTTAATAATAATGGCGATGATTACCATTTTGGTATACCACATCGTTATTCAACACATTATCTTTTACTTGAGGAATTACGTAAACAATTAAAGATTAAACCGGGGCATTTTAGCTATCATGAAATGTCGCCAGCAGAAATGCCAGCCGCATTGAGTGAACACAGAATTACAGGGTATTCTGTAGCCGAACCATTCGGTGCACTGGGTGAAAAGTTAGGCAAAGGTAAGACTTTGAAACATGGTGATGACGTTATACCTGATGCGTATTGCTGTGTGCTAGTACTGAGAGGGGAATTGCTTGATCAACACAAGGATGTAGCGCAAGCATTTGTACAAGATTATAAAAAGTCTGGCTTTAAAATGAATGATCGCAAGCAAAGTGTAGACATTATGACGCATCATTTTAAACAAAGTCGTGACGTTTTAACACAGTCAGCGGCATGGACATCCTATGGTGATTTAACAATTAAGCCATCCGGCTATCAAGAAATTACGACATTGGTAAAACAACATCATTTGTTTAATCCACCTGCATATGATGACTTTGTTGAACCGTCATTGTATAAGGAGGCATCGCGTTCATGACACGTCCCACAAATAACAAATTTATATTACCTATTATCACATTTATTATTTTCTTAGGCATTTGGGAAATGGTCATTATTATTGGGCATTACCAACCTGTATTGTTACCTGGTCCTGCTCTTGTAGGAAAAAGTATATGGACTTTCATTGTTACTGGAGAAATTTTCCAACATTTAGCAATTAGTTTATGGAGATTTGTAGCGGGCTTTGTTGTCGCATTGTTGGTTGCTATTCCATTGGGCTTCTTACTTGGAAGGAATCGTTGGCTATACAACGCTATCGAACCGCTATTTCAATTGATTAGACCGATATCTCCGATAGCATGGGCACCATTTGTTGTTCTATGGTTTGGTATTGGTAGTTTGCCAGCGATTGCGATTATTTTTATCGCTGCTTTTTTCCCAATTGTGTTCAATACTATTAAAGGCGTTAGAGACATTGAACCTCAATATTTAAAAATAGCGGCAAATTTAAATTTAACTGGGTGGTCATTGTATCGCAATATATTATTTCCCGGGGCATTTAAACAAATCATGGCTGGGATACATATGGCGGTAGGAACAAGTTGGATATTTTTAGTTTCTGGTGAAATGATTGGTGCACAATCGGGATTAGGTTTTTTAATCGTTGATGCACGAAATATGTTGAACTTAGAAGATGTTTTAGCAGCAATATTCTTTATCGGATTATTTGGTTTTATTATTGATCGATTCATTAGTTATATTGAGCAGTTTATACTTAGAAGATTTGGTGAATAAGGAGAGATGATGATGACTTTAGAAACGCTTATCAAAGAACAATTAGATCCTCATTTAGTAGAAGTTGATGAAGGGACGTATTATCCGAGAACATTTATTCAACAATTATTTGTAGATGGTTATTTCGGTGAGGCGGCATTGAGAAAAAATGCTGAAGTAATCGAAGCTGTATCGCAGTCTTGTTTGACAACAGGATTTTGTTTATGGTGCCAATTAGCTTTTTCAACGTATTTAGAAAATGCCACGCAGCCACATTTAAATAATGACTTACAACAGCAATTGTTATCTGGAGAAATATTAGGTGCTACCGGATTGTCTAATCCGATGAAGTCATTTAATGATTTAGAAAAGTTGAACCTTGAACACACTTATGTTGATGGACAATTGGTTGTCAGTGGACGTATGCCAGCTGTAAGTAATATTCAAGAAGACCATTATTTTGGTGCGATTTCGAAACATGAATCATCAGATGAATTTGTCATGTTCATTCTACGTGCCAATCAAGATGGTATCACTCTCGTTGAAAAAAACAATTTTTTAGGGGTCAACGGGTCAGCAACGTATCAAATCACATTGAATCAAGTCGTAGTGCCACAATCACAAATCATCACGCATGATGCGAAGCAGTTTGCGGCAACTATTCGCCCGCAATTTATTGCTTACCAAATTCCAATAGGATTAGGCTCAATTAAAAGTTCTTTAGAGTTAATTGATGCATTTTCAAATGCGCAAAACGGAATAAATCAATATTTAGAGTATGATGTTGAAGCTTTTAAAAAACGTTATCGTCAACTTAGAGAGGAATATTATGCAATATTAGATGACGGTAACTTAACTTCACATTTAAGTGAATTAATATCATTGAAGAAGGACATTGGCTATTTATTGCTAGATGTAAATCAAGCTTCTGTTGTCAATGGTGGTTCAAGAGCGTACACACCATATTCGCCACAAGTTCGCAAGTTAAAAGAAGGATTCTTCTTTGCAGCATTGACACCAACATTAAGACATTTAGGTAAACTTGAAGCAGAGTTGAAGGGGTAAGTGTGATAAGCTGATTTTTTGTTTAGATGCGTTTGTTGAAACATTTTTTAAAATAATATAAATCTTAGTTTATAAACATTTTCTGTTAATTTGTTATATCCTTTTAACTAGGAAAATATACATTTCGTAATAATAATAATCGTTATCATTGAAAAAGTGTTAATAAGGTGTATAATGAAAATGTGAACAATTAATGAACTTCTTATTTTAAAGAAGGTGAATACTATAGATACGCATACTAAAGAACAACAATTCTCGAATCTAGTAAGATCTTATCGTAAAGAATACGTGGGTAAAGGACCCAATAGTATTCGAGTGTCGTTTAAAGATAATTGGGCGATTGCACATATGACAGGTGTTTTGAGTAAAGTTGAGAGTTTTTACCTAAACGACAAACGCAATGAATCGATGCTCCATTATACACGCACAGAGAAGATTAAACAGATGTATAAAGAAATAGATGTAAATGAGATGGAAAGTCTTGTAGGCGCTAAGTTCGTAAAATTATTTACAGATATTGATTTGAATGATGATGAAGTCATTTCAATATTTGTTTTCGATAAGTCAATAGAATAAGTGTTGCTGGTGTAAGGTACACGGTGCTGTTTGCTAACTTCGCTTTGAATTTAACAATAATTCAAGGGGGTGGTATGTCAAACGGTGCCGTTTTTTTGTCATATTTTTAAAACAAGCAACATGCAACACGTACTTTAAGGAAGTCAAAATTTATCATTTAGGAGAGATGGATATGAAAATCGTAGCGTTATTTCCAGAAGCAGTAGAAGGTCAAGAAAATCAATTACTTAATACTAAAAAAGCATTAGGATTAAAAACATTTTTAGAGGAAAGAGGACATGAGTTCATTATATTAGCAGATAATGGTGAAGACTTAGATAAACATTTACCAGATATGGATGTGATTATTAGTGCGCCATTTTATCCTGCATATATGACTCGTGAACGTATTGAAAAAGCACCGAACTTGAAATTAGCAATTACAGCAGGTGTAGGATCTGACCATGTAGATTTAGCGGCAGCAAGTGAACACAATATTGGTGTCGTTGAAGTTACAGGAAGTAATACAGTTAGTGTGGCAGAACATGCGGTTATGGATTTATTAATACTTCTTAGAAACTATGAAGAAGGTCATCGTCAATCAGTAGAAGGTGAATGGAACTTGTCTCAAGTAGGTAATCATGCGCATGAATTACAACACAAAACAATTGGTATTTTTGGATTTGGTCGAATTGGACAACTTGTTGCTGAAAGATTAGCGCCATTTAATGTAACATTACAACACTATGATCCAATCAATCAACAAGACCATAAATTGTCTAAATTTGTAAGCTTTGATGAACTTGTTTCAACAAGTGATGCGATTACAATTCATGCACCATTAACACCAGAAACTGATAACTTATTTGATAAAGATGTTTTAAGTCGTATGAAAAAACACAGTTATTTAGTGAATACTGCACGTGGTAAAATTGTAAATCGCGATGCGTTAGTTGAAGCGTTAGCATCCGAGCATTTACAAGGATATGCTGGTGATGTTTGGTATCCACAACCTGCACCTGCTGATCATCCATGGAGAACAATGCCTAGAAATGCTATGACGGTTCACTATTCAGGTATGACTTTAGAAGCACAAAAACGTATTGAAGATGGAGTTAAAGATATTTTAGAGCGTTTCTTCAATCATGAACCTTTCCAAGATAAAGATATTATTGTTGCAAGTGGTCGTATTGCTAGTAAAAGTTATACAGCTAAATAGAATAAGGATGCTGGGCTAGCGATTAACGCTTTCAATTTTATATAAATGAATCATATAAGCACTACTGCTGTTGTAAAGATGGCAGTAGTTTTTTTATGATTACATCTAAGTATAGTCACGGCTATGTTAGGACAATGATTTAACATTTATGCACATATGTGTTCACTTACGCAATTATTGATAAATTTCATTCATTTGGAATAATATATAGTCATATAGTGCTAATTTTTTTGAGACATTATATGCAAGATGCATTGTAAAGTCGATGCATTTGTTTGTTAAATAACTTTGTATAACTAAAAATTCTTTGTTTCAACGTACAATCTAATAATAGATTTTATATAAATGGTAGTGTGTATATATGTGGATAGGGGTGTAGTTATTAATGAAACGCTTAAGTACGACTTTGAAAGTACGATTGATTAGCAATTTTTTACAGCTAATTATTACGACAGCATTTATACCGTTTATAGCACTATATTTAACAGATATGTTAAGTCAATCAATTGTCGGTATATATCTTGTTGGTTTAGTGGTTCTAAAATTTCCATTGTCCATTATATCTGGTTACCTTATTGAGATTTTTCCGAAAAAGTTGCTAGTACTTATTTATCAAGCGACGATGGTGATAATGCTTGTGTTCATGGGCGTATTTGGGTCACATCAATTGTGGCAAATTATTGGTTTTTGTGTTGCATATGCCATATTTACAATCGTTTGGGGATTACAATTTCCAGTTATGGACACATTAATTATGGATGCAATTACCGAAGACGTGGAACATTATATTTACAAGATTAGCTATTGGATGACGAACTTATCGGTAGCTATTGGGGCATTGTTAGGTGGCTTGATGTATGGCTACAGTATGTTACTACTTTTCTTAATAGCAGCTTGTATATTTTTAATTGTACTCTTTATTTTATATATTTGGTTACCTCAAGACCGAAATCAAGTAAAGCAAAGTGATGACAAGAGGCATGCAAGTCGTTATCAAAAATTACAAATAATGAATATAGTTCGCAGTTATAAATTAGTTTTGAAAGATCGCAATTACATGTTATTGATTTCGGGGTTCAGTATCATCATGATGGGTGAATTTTCAATCTCCTCATATATTGCTATTAGACTAAAGGATCAGTTTGAAACAATAAGTATAGGTTCATATGATATTACAGGTGCTAAGATGTTAGCAATCTTGCTAATGATTAATACGGTCGTCGTCATTTTACTCACGTATTCAATCTCGAAAGTTGTATTGAAAATAGATTTTAAAAAAGCTTTAATCACTGGTTTGCTGATTTATATTGTTGGCTATAGTGGTCTAACCTATCTTAATCAGTTTGGCTTATTAGTTGTTTTTATGATAATTGCGACTGTAGGTGAAATTATTTATTCGCCTATAGTTTCAGAACAACGCTTTAAAATTATTCCTAAAGCTAAAAGAGGAACATATAGTGCAGTTAATGCATTAGGTATTCATTTTTCAGAAACACTAGCTAGGTTAGGGATTGTGTTGGGTGCTTTCTTAACGTCATTACAAATGGGACTGTATATGTTTATCGTTTTAACAATTGGTGCTAGCATGCTTGTTGCTGGTGTATTCGGGGGACAAAAACAAGTGAATACAAATTGAATTTATTTAGATATTTATTTTATGCATCTTTTTATATTGAAAACCTATTAATTTGGTCGTAATTAAAATAGAGATAAATTTATTAAGAATTTGTTAAAATTTAAGGATAACAATTGTTTTATGCGAGTTGTTTGTTTAATATAAACTTGCTTCATGGATATTTTGTAACAACAATATTGAATTTGCAATGAGATGTGAACAACAGAAAGTGATTAACGAGTTGTAGTGTGCTATTTATCGGAGATGTATGTAATTTCCATTGAAAATTATACCAATTGTAACGATGATACAAGATGTATTTTAGGGTAGAATATATCGCTCATATGTTGCGAATGGTGTTTTATATTAATCATTACATAACGAGTTAATTAACATTTCGTCGGTTATCATATCATCATGCAATTTCAGTAAGTAATGAGTATTATGATATGAAAGAAGGACTTTTTATGATTATGGGTAATTTGAGATTTCAGCAGGAATATTTTCGTATATACAAAAATAATACAGAATCAACGACACACCGTAATGCGTATTGGGTTAAACTCGCTAAAAATGTTGAAGCTACTAAAATGATGTATGCATTATCGACAATTGTGCAACAACATGCATCTATAAGACATTTTTTTGATGTTACTACCGATGACAATTTAACAATGATACTTCATGAATTTCTGCCTTTTATTGAGATAAAACAAGTTCCATCTTCTTCCGTAAACTATGATTTAGAAGCTTTTTTTAAGCAAGAATTAAGTACTTACCATTTTAATGATTCGCCTTTATTCAAATTTAAATTGTTTCAATTCGCTGATGCTGCATATATACTATTAGATTTTCATGTGTCCATTTTCGATGATAGTCAAATTGATATTTTTCTTGATGATTTATGCAATGCATATCGTGGCAATACTGTTATTAACAATACTCGACAGCATGCACATTTAGATAGAAATGATGATAAAGACAATCAAGATGCATCGCATATAGCATTAGACTCAAACTATTTTCGGTTAGAGAATAACTCTGACATCCATATTGATAGCTATTTACCAATTAAGCATCCATTTGAGCAAGCTTTATATCAAACGTATTTGATTGATGATATGACATCAATAGATATAGCATCGTTGGCTGTTAGTGTGTATTTAGCTAATCATATAATGAGTCAACAACATGATGTCACATTAGGTATACATGTACCATCACATTTACCAAATGATTTACACGGAAATATTGTGCCGTTAACGTTAACAATCGATGCAAAAGATGTATGTCAACGTTTTACAACAGATTTTAATAAAAGTGTGTTGCAAAATATGTCGCAATTACAGTGCGCGAAGTCTTCGCTTTCATTAGAGACTATTTTTCATTGTTATCATCAAATGATGCCTTGTTGTAATGATGTTATTGAGGATGTACATCAAATACATGATGCACATACATCTTTAGCGGATATTGAAATTTTTCCACATCAACACGGGTTCAAAATTATATATAACAGTGCAGCATATGATTTGCTCTCAATCGAGACGCTGAGTGACTTAGTTCGAAATATTTATTTGCAAATTACTGAAGAAAATGGAAATAAACGAACAACTGTAGATGAACTTAATTTGATGACAGAACGTGATATTCAATTATATGACGATATCAATTTAAGTTTGCCTGAGATAGATGATGCGCAAACAGTTGTTACCTTATTTGAGCAACAAGTTGAAGCAACGCCGAATCATGTCGCTGTGCAATTTGACGGAGTGTTTATAACATATCAAACATTGAATGCACGCGCGAATGATTTAGCACACCGTTTGAGAAACCAGTATGGTGTTGAACCTAATGATCGTGTCGCTGTCATAGCTGAAAAAAGTATTGAGATGATAATAGCGATGATAGGTGTGTTGAAAGCTGGTGGGGCTTACGTGCCAATTGATCCGAACTATCCAAGTGATCGTCAGGAGTACATTTTAAAAGATGCAACGCCTAAAGTTGTAATAACCTACCAAGCTTTATATGAAAATGGTAAACAAAATATTAATCACATTGATTTGAATAAGATAGCGTGGAAAAATATTGATAATCTTTCTAAATGTAACACGTTAGAAGATCATGCTTATGTTATTTACACGTCGGGGACAACTGGTAACCCTAAAGGGACACTGATTCCGCACCGAGGTATTGTTCGCTTGGTCCATCAAATTCATTATGTACCATTAAATGAAGAGACGACGATTTTGTTATCAGGAACTATAGCCTTTGATGCTGCAACATTTGAAATATATGGTGCATTGCTCAATGGTGGAAAGCTGATTGTTGCTAAAAAAGAACAATTATTAAATCCAATAGCGTTAGAACAATTAATCAATGAAAATGACGTTAATACTATGTGGTTAACCTCCTCATTATTTAATCAGATTGCTAGTGAACGAATAGAAGTATTGGCACCGTTAAAGTATTTATTAATTGGTGGAGAAGTATTGAATGCTAAGTGGGTGGATTTGCTTAATCAAAAACCGAAGCATCCTCAAATTATTAATGGTTATGGACCAACTGAAAATACAACATTTACAACGACGTATAATATACCTAACAAAGTTCCAAATCGTATTCCTATTGGTAAACCAATTCTTGGTACTCATGTTTATATCATGCAAGGCGAGCGTCGATGTGGTGTTGGTATTCCTGGAGAATTATGTACAAGTGGCTTTGGGTTAGCTGCAGGTTATTTAAATCAGCCAGAATTAACAGCAGATAAATTTATCAAAGATTCAAATATAAATCAGCTGATGTATAGAAGTGGTGATATCGTTCGTCTGTTACCCGATGGCAACATAGATTATTTATATCGAAAGGACAAACAAGTTAAGATTCGAGGGTTTAGGATTGAGTTGTCAGAGATTGAGCATGCGCTCGAGCGTATACAAGGTATTAATAAAGCTGTTGTTATTGTTCAAAATCATGATCAAGATCAGTATATCGTTGCTTATTATGAAGCGATGCATACATTATCACATAATAAGATTAAATCACAATTACGTATGACCTTACCGGAGTACATGATACCAGTTAATTTCATGCATATTGAGCAAATTCCTATTACTATTAATGGGAAATTAGATAAGAAGGCATTGCCCATCATGGACTATGTCGATACGGATGCCTATGTAGCACCGAGTACAGATACCGAACACTTGCTATGCCAAATTTTTGCAGATATTTTACATGTGAATCAAGTAGGTATTCATGATAATTTCTTTGAATTAGGTGGCCATTCATTAAAAGCAACGTTAGTGGTGAATCGGATAGAGGCATCTACTGGGAAACGATTACAAATTGGTGATTTATTACAAAAGCCAACTGTATTTGAACTAGCTCAAGCAATTGCTAAGGTTCAAGAACAAAACTATGAAGTGATTCCAGAAGCTATAGTTAAAGATGATTATGTGCTGAGCTCTGCACAAAAGCGTATGTATTTATTATGGAAATCAAACCATAAAGATACGGTGTATAACATACCTTTTTTATGGCGGTTATCATCAGAACTTAATGTAGCTCAATTGCGACAAGCAGTTCAGCATTTGATAGCGCGACATGAGATTCTACGAACACAATATATTGTTGTAGATGATGAGGTTCTACAACGTATTGTGGCAGATGTTGTAGCTGACTTTGAAGAAGTTAACACGCATTTTACGGATGAACAAGAAATCATGCGCCAATTTGTGGCACCTTTTAATTTGGAAAAGCCAAGTCAAATTAGAGTGAGATACATTAGAAGTCCCTTACATGCATACCTGTTTATAGATACACATCATATCATTAATGACGGTATGAGTAATATACAATTAATGAATGATCTTAACGCACTTTATCAACATAAATTATTGTTACCACTTAAATTGCAATATAAAGACTATAGTGAGTGGATGTCGCATCGTGATATGACGAAACATAGACAATATTGGTTATCTCAATTCAAAGATGAAGTACCTATTTTAAGCTTACCGACAGACTATGTTAGACCAAATATTAAAACGACAAATGGAGCAATGATGACATTTACAATGAATCAACAAATGAGACAGCTACTTCAAAAGTATGTAGAAAAGCATCAAATTACTGATTTTATGTTCTTTATGAGTGTGGTTATGACGTTGTTAAGCAGATATGCTCGAAAAGATGATGTTGTTGTCGGTAGTGTGATGAGTGCACGTATGCATAAAGGCACGGAGCAAATGCTAGGCATGTTTGCTAATACGTTGGTATATAGAGGGCAACCGTCACCTGATAAAATGTGGACACAGTTTTTACAAGAGGTTAAGGAAATGAGTTTGGAGGCATACGAGCATCAAGAATACCCATTCGAATGTTTAGTAAATGACTTAGATCAATCACATGATGCCTCACGGAATCCATTATTTGATGTCATGTTAGTACTACAAAACAATGAAACGAATCATGCTCATTTTGGGCATAGTAAATTAACACACATTCAACCCAAATCAGTGACGGCGAAATTTGATTTATCTTTCATCATTGAAGAAGATCGCGATGACTATATAATCAATATCGAGTATAATACCGATTTATATCACTCAGAAACAGTTCGTCACATGGGTAATCAATGTATGATTATGATTGATTATATTTTGAAGCATCAAGATACACTACAAATTTGTGATATACCAAACGGCACGGAGGAACTTCTAAATTGGGTCAATACGCATGTTAACGATCGAATGCTTAATGTCCCGGGAAATAAATCTATCATAAGTTACTTTAATGAAGCTGTCTCACGACAAGGTAATCATGTTGCGCTAGTCATGAATGATTTGACAATGACGTATGAAACATTACGCAACTATGTGGATGCCATTGCGCACATGCTCCTATCAAATGGTGTGGGCAATGGTCAACGGGTTGCCTTGTTTACAGAACGTAGTTTTGAAATGATTGCGGCGATGTTGGCGACAGTTAAAGTAGGTGCATCTTATATACCTATCGATATTGATTTTCCGAATAAACGACAAGGTGCAATTTTGGAGGATGCTAAAGTAACTGCAGTCATGTCTTACGGCGTTGAAATTGAAACGACATTACCAGTCATTCAATTGGAAAATGCTAAAGGCTTTGTTGAATCAAAGGAAAATGAACAATATGATGATTTACATGGCAATCAACTTGAAAACACAGCGATGTTAGATAATGAGATGTATGCTATTTACACATCTGGTACGACCGGGATGCCTAAAGGGGTTGCCATACGACAACGAAATTTGTTGAATTTAGTGCATGCATGGTCAACTGAATTGCAATTAGGCGACAATGAAGTATTTTTGCAACATGCAAATATTGTTTTTGATGCATCAGTTATGGAGATTTATTGTTGTTTGTTAAATGGTCATACGCTTGTGATTCCAGATAGAGAGGAACGTGTTAATCCAGCACAGTTACAACAACTCATTAATAAGCATCGTGTGACGGTTGCGTCGATTCCGTTACAGATGTGTAGTGTTATGGAAGACTTTTATATTGAAAAATTGATTACAGGCGGGGCAACTAGTACGGCATCCTTTGTTAAATATATGGAGAAGCATTGTGGCACGTATTTCAATGCCTATGGACCATCTGAGTCAACAGTCATCACATCGTATTGGTCACATCATTGTGGTGATTTGATACCTGAGACGATTCCAATTGGCAAATCCTTATCTAACATCCAAGTGTATATTATGTCAGATGGTTTGTTATGCGGTATTGGTATGCCAGGCGAGTTGTGTATTGCAGGTGATAGTTTAGCGATAGGATATATTAACCGTCCAGAATTAATGGCTGATAAATGGCAAAATAATCCATTTGGTAAAGGAAAGTTGTATCATAGTGGTGATTTAGCACGTTATACATCTGATGGTCAAATTGAATTTTTAGGAAGAATAGATAAACAAGTGAAAGTTAACGGGTACCGTATTGAACTTGATGAAATTGAAAATGCAATATTAGCTATTCGTGGTATATCTGATTGTGTTGTAACAGTAAGTCACTTTGATACGCATGATATATTGAATGCTTATTATGTCGGAGAGCAACAAATGGAGCAGGATTTGAAGCAATATTTAAATGATCATCTGCCTAAGTATATGATTCCTAAGACTATAACGCATATCGATTGTATGCCATTAACCACGAATGACAAGGTGGATACTACGCGTTTGCCAAATCCATCACCTATACAACAGTCTAATAAAGTGTATAGCGAACCCTCTAATGAAATTGAGCAGACATTTGTTGATGTATTCAGAGAGGTATTGAAACAAAATGATGTCGGTGTTGACGATGATTTCTTTGAACTTGGTGGTAACTCATTAGAGGCGATGTTAGTTGTCTCGCATTTAAAACGATTTGGCCATCATATTTCAATGCAGACATTATACCAATATAAAACCGTACGACAGATTGTTAATTATATGCACCAAAATCAACAATCATTAGTTGCATTACCGGATAATCTTTCGGAATTACAAAAGATTGTTATGTCTCGTTATAATTTGGGTGTTTTAGAGGATAGTCTAAGTCATCGACCTTTAGGAAATACACTATTGACTGGCGCTACAGGGTTTTTAGGTGCTTATCTGATTGAAGCACTACAAGGATACAGTCATCGCATTTATTGTTTCATACGTGCTGATAATGAGGAAATAGCATGGTATAAGTTGATGACGAATTTAAATGATTATTTTTCAGAAGAGACGGTTGAAATGATGTTATCAAACATTGAAGTCATTGTTGGTGATTTTGAGTGTATGGATGATGTTGTTTTACCAGAAAACATGGATACGATTATTCATGCAGGTGCTCGTACAAATCACTTTGGTGATGATGATGAATTTGAAAAAGTAAATGTTCAAGGTACTGTTGATGTCATACGTTTGGCACAACAACATCATGCAAGGTTAATATATGTGTCTACGATAAGTGTGGGAACTTATTTTGATATAGACACAGAAGATGTGACATTTTCAGAAGCGGATGTCTATAAAGGACAACTACTAACATCACCATATACACGGAGTAAATTTTATAGTGAATTAAAAGTATTAGAAGCTGTAAATAATGGCTTAGATGGTCGGATTGTACGTGTTGGTAATTTGACGAGTCCTTACAATGGAAGATGGCATATGAGAAATATAAAGACTAACCGTTTTTCAATGGTAATGAATGATTTGTTACAACTGAATTGTATCGGGGTTAGCCTCGCTAAAATGCCTGTAGATTTTTCTTTTGTGGATACGACTGCAAGACAAATTGTCGCATTAGCACAGGTCAACACACCACAAATCATTTACCATGTGCTATCACCTAATAAAATGCCGGTGAAATCTTTGTTAGAATGCGTTAAGCGCAAAGAAATTGAACTCGTCAGCGATGAATCATTTAATGAAATTTTACAGAAACAAGACATGTACGAAACGATTGGATTAACTAGTGTTGACCGTGAACAACAACTAGCAATGATAGATACAACATTAACATTAAAAATAATGAATCACATCAGTGAAAAATGGCCAACGATAACTAACAATTGGCTGTATCATTGGGCACAATATATCAAAACAATATTCAATAAGTAAGTAGGGAAAGTTATGACAGTATTTGTAATGCAATTACAGAGTAACTTGAAAAGTATTGAAGAATTAATATCACAAAGTCGTTGGTCATATAAAAAACCGCGTACAGTCAACTATAGATACAATCAAGATAAACTCATGCACAGATTGGGAGATATTTTAGTGCAATATGGAATTCAACATGACACAGGTTTATTACCACATGAATGGCATTATCACATTTCGCCACGAGGTAAGGCAGATATTGTTCAACACAATCGTGATGGACAGCCCATCTATGTGAGCTTATCATATAGTTATCCTTATATCGTGTGTGTTGTCGATAAAGAACCAGTTGGTATTGATATCGAAAAGATATCACAACGTTTAGACTGGCGTACGTTAGTGACGTGTTTCTCTACAAACGAAGCACATCAAATATGTAGTTTAAATGATTTTTATCAAATATGGACACAAAAAGAAAGTTTTACAAAATTGATTGGTGAAGGTTTAATCAAAGGATTGGACATTTATGATATGACACAATCACACTTTTATCAATCACGTGAAGTGAAGTTCAAACAATTTATTTTTGATCAGTTTATGGTACAGGTATGTTTCTTAGGACAGGCACCCTGGGGTTATAAAAAAGTGTCTGTATTTCAGTTATTGAGTAGTTAATATGACGTCTGACAGTATCATTGCGCAGTGATTTTAAACTATACTGCCTAAATGTTTACTGTTAGATGTTTTTTTATTGGAAAAATGAAAGGTGAATACACGATGGCATCATTCAAAATCATGACGAGATTAAAGTAAGTGATAAGGTAAAAATATACTGAGCAATATTGAAATTACCGAAAATAATAGTTTGTTACGACGCATTTGAGACTTTAATGCTCACGTAAGTTGGCTGGAATCATATCATGTCAGTTAATAAAATAACGTGAGCATCAATCATCATACTCAAACGATGATTTAAAACTCACGTTAATGTTAGTCAGTGTATTAATTTAATTTATAGCGATAGACAAAATGTTGTCGCACTAATTCAATTGTCATCATCCAGACGATATGGCCAAAGAATTCTGACAGATGCTCTTGGAATGGTTGATCCCACACAGCAGGTACAGTATGCATGATTGGCATAATGATAAGGTGGAATAATACCCAAATAGCAATACCAAAAACAGCACCTTGTCCCATTGCTAAGTAAGCGTATTTTTTAACTAATATGCAGTAAATAATTGCAATGACGATAGAAAAACTAAAGTGGACAATAAAGCTTACCCAAGGCAATTCCATATTTGAAAATGTATATGTTTGATGCGTAAACTCACTACTAAATCCTAATTGTTGCAATAACTCTTGAGGTGGGTTCGTTGCATTACGTTCTGGTGTGCGAGGTGGAAACATGACCTCCCAACCTAATTTTACAATTCCAGATAACAAGCCACCGATAATTCCAGCATAAATGAATATACCCATTTGTCGTTTCGTCAACTTAAGGACTCCTCTCTATTTACTATCCTCATTATAGTATTTTGTGAAAATAATCACAATAAAAAGCTTTGCAAAACTTAAAATATTTTGATAAACAAATTTGTAAAAGGTTATTAGTTTTTTACATCTCATATTGTATCGTACTGTATTCAAAATTGTTAACGAGATGAACGGTAAATAAATGTTTTAGCGCAATGGATAATCGAACTGGAATCATCGCGTGTCAAAACTTGTTAGGCCTTAATTTCATAGTTATGAATTAAGGATTGTTGTGCCAACAAAATCATTATTGTAAATAGATTCAATGATATTTGGCTTGTTTCCTGATGCAATGATAACTTTAGGACAGCCATTTTCAATCGCATTTTTGGCATCTAGCACTTTGGGAATCATACCTCCATAAATATCACCATGTTCAATATATTGATGAATATCGACTAATGGCAATTGAGGTATAACCACATCATTGATGAGTACACCTGCAATATTACTTAATACATAAATAGGCGCTTTTAATGATGATGCAATAAAATAGGCAAGCGTGTCAGCATTAATATTGTAAAATTCTCCATCATGGTTATTGAAACCAATCGAATTGATGATAGGTACAAATTTAGTACATATATACTGTAAAGCATCCTTATTTAAAGCGGTCGGGACACCGACATATCCATATTGTTGATCAAAACGTTTAATTTCAAATAATTGAGCATCCAAACCACATAAGCCTATCGCAGAACATTGGTGCTGGTTAAATTGAGCTACTAATGCAGTGTTAACGTCTGCAATGAGCGTGTGTTTAGTAATGGTCATGGTTGCTTTATCAGTCACTCTTAGGCCATTAACAAAGTGTGGCTCGATTTGCTGGTTTGATAATGCATCATTAATAAATGGGCCACCGCCATGAACGATAATAGGGTAGATGTTGTTTAATCGTAAATGCTTAATATTGTTAATAATTGATGGATGCATGTCACTAAGTGTACTGCCACCAATTTTAATGACAATAAATTTCATCTAACCAACACCACCTTATGTTCGATATGATGCGTTGATACGCACATAATCATAGGATAAATCACAACCGTATGCAGTCGCTGCAGCGTTACCTAAACCAAGCTGAACGTCAATTGTGACATTCTCATGAGTTAATGTATTCGACATAGCTTGCTCATCAAATAGTACAGCCATACCTTTATCAACGACAGGTATTTGGTTCAGTTGAACATATGTGCATTTAGGATCAATTTCACATCCGCTATAGCCAATAGCTGTAATGATTCGACCAAAATTGGCATCTTCGCCAAAAATAGCTGATTTTACTAGATTTGAACTTACGATAGTTTTACCGATTTTTCTTGCGTCTGATATTGACTTAGCGCCTGAAACATTGACACTGATTAACTTTGTTGCGCCTTCGCCATCTCTGGCTATAGCTTTAGCTAAAAATGTACAGACAAAATTGAATGCATCAACAAATGTTTCCCATTGTGGATGGTCTTGACTAAGTATTTGGTGTTCAACTTGGTGATTTGCCATGACTAATACCATGTCATTTGTACTTGTATCGCCATCAACAGTAATCATATTAAATGTATGGTCAGTCGAAGATTTTAATAATTGATGAAGTGTATTCGATTCAATCGATGCATCGGTTGTTATAAAAGCAAGCATGGTAGCCATATTTGGATGAATCATACCTGAACCTTTGGCGCTACCACCAATTGTAACGGTTTTACCATCGATTTTTAGTGATACAGCGATATGTTTTGTACAGGTATCAGTTGTTAAAATTGCCTCGTTAAACGCACCTGGCGTTGCAAAATTAGTATCCTTAATATGTTCGGTCCCAGTCTTAATTTTATCCATAGGCAAATATTCACCAATAACCCCAGTTGAAGCAACAGCAACATGCTCAGATGGTATTTGAAGTTGTTGAGCAACCCATGTTTGTGTTTGTTGGGCATCATCGATACCTTGTTGACCGGTACAAGAATTTGCATTAGCTGAATTAACAACAAGTGCTTGTAATTTTCCTTTAGACTTTTGTAAAGTGTCTTCAGTGACAATAAGCGGTGCAGCTTTAAACTGATTTAAAGTATATACGGTAGCTGCACTTGCCAAAGACGATGAGTAAATCCACCCAAAGTCTTTTTTGTTAGCGCGTAAACCGATGTGCATACCACCAGCCGTGAAGCCTTGAGGTGTACTGATATCGCCATGTTTAATAATTGAAAAGTTATATTGTTGTGATGTCGTTTCTTGATGTTTCATTCTAACACCCCTTATGGATAAACTGGTGATTGATTTAGGCCAGTCGTAACTTCAAAATCATATAATATATTTAAATTTTGAATGGCTTGACCACTTGCCCCTTTGACAAGGTTATCAATCACTGATACTAAAATTGCTGTTTGCGTTGTTTCATCTACATAGATACCGATATCGCAGTAGTTACTACCGAGTACTTCTTTTGTGGTTGGAAAAGTCCCAATATCTCTAATTCTGACAAATGGCTGATTAGCATAATAAGAGGTCATTAATTTATGTAATGATTCAGTCGTATATTCAGATGATAATTTGACATAAATTGTTGATAAAATACCTCGTGTCATTGGTACGAGATGTGGTGTAAATATGACTGATACATCTTGACCCGCAACGATAGATAAATATTGCTCGATTTCCGGTTTGTGTTTATGGTTTCCGATGGCATAAGCGCTTAGATTTTCATTCATTTCTGAAAAATGAACACGTTGTGATAATGAACGACCAGCACCTGACACGCCGGTCTTAGCATCAATAATAATAGATGACAAATCTACTATTTTTCCGCTAATAAGTGGATGTAATGCTAATAATGTTGCTGTAGGGAAACAGCCAGGATTAGAAATGAGCTTCGTTCCATTGTTATCAAACGATTGCCATTCTGAAATGCTGTAAATAGCATGATTCAAATCATCTTGTGCTGCAGCAGTTTCTTTGTAATATGCTTCATATATTTCACGATTCTTAATTCTAAATGCGCCAGATAAATCGATAACATGAATACCTTTTTCTACTAAGGGAGGGATACATGTTTTACTTACGGGTGCTGGTGTCGCAAAGAAAATTACATCACAGTCATTATTGTCCACTGTAAGTGCTTCGAAATGTTGCATAATATGTTGTAAATGTGGAAATGTTAATTTCAACGGTTCATCTACTTTTGAATGTGAGTAGATGTGTGCAATCGTTACATGAGGATGTGTTTGTAACAATCGAATTAATTCAATTGCGCCATAACCGCTACCGCCAACGATACCTACTTTAATCATCATGAATCCCTCCTATATCATATATAAATGATTAATTGTTAATTTTTAAAAACGTCTTGAAAAGCTGCAACAATTTGATGGATTTCCTCTTTATCAATGACTAGAGGTGGTGACAATCGAATGATAGTACGATGCGTGTCTTTGCACAAGATTCCACGTTGAATCAGTTGATCCACAAAAGGTGCAGCATCTGTGTTAAGCTCTATGCCTATAAATAAACCACGACCTCTAATTTCTTTAATACTAGGATGTTTAAGTTGTAGCAACGCTTTTAATAAAAATGAACCTAAGCGTTCTGATCGTTCAACCAGTTGTTCATCTTTAAGTACATCAAGCGCTGCCGTCGATATTGCAATGGCTAAAGGGTTACCACCAAATGTCGAACCATGTGTACCTGGTGTTAGAACACGCATGACATCATTATTTGCAAGTACAGCAGATACAGGGTATAAGCCGCCACCCAATGCCTTACCTAAAATATAAATGTCTGGAACAACTTGCTCCCATTCCATCGCAAACCATTTCCCAGTTCTACCAAGACCAACTTGAATTTCATCTGCAATCAATAATATTTGATATTTATCACATAGATGACGCACAGCTTGAATATATCCTTTCGGTGGTATATTAACGCCACCTTCACCTTGAATTGGTTCCAAAATAATTGCTGCTGTATTTGGTGAAATAGCTTGTGTTAATTGTTCAATGTCTCCAAAATCTACAGTTGTAGTGCCTTGAAGTAGGGGGTGAAATCCTGCTTTATATGCGTCGTGGTTAGATAGTGATAATGAGCCAAGTGTACGACCGTGAAAATTGTTATTCATAGCGATGATTTCAACTTGTCCGTCAGTAATGCCTTTAACTTCAGAGCCCCATTTTCTAGCAATTTTAATGGCTGCTTCAACAGCTTCAGTACCAGAGTTAAGGGGGAGTACTTTGTCTTTCTTAGCAAGATGACAAATTTTTTCTTCCCATTTCCCGAGATTGTCACTATAAAGGACACGTGAAATGATAGACAACTTTGAAGCTTGTTCTGTCATCGCTTTAACAATTGTTGGATGACAATGGCCTTGGTTTGCAACTGAAAAACCCGAAATGCAATCTATATATTGTTTGCCATCAGTATCCCAAACTTTGACACCTTTACCTTTAGAAATGACAAGCTTAAGTGGTGCATAATTATTAGAGCTATAATAATCAGTTAATTCAATGATTGAATTCATCGGTCTCCCTCCTTTATATTTATACAATTTAAAGAATTAATATTAATATATTACAGTTGTTCAATATAAGTGTCAAATGTAAATTTAATAATATAAAGATAAGGTTGTGTTTGTATTAATGTGATTTGTAAAATGAAAGTACTAATATTTTTTGTGGATAATCATTGATATGTATGTATACGATTGCAGTTTAATGTAGTATGAATAAAAAATGCCACAAGCATATGTTTAACATATGACTGTGGCATAGTATTATGCTTGTGGAATTTTACGATGCTTAATTTTATAAATTATGAAGCCGATAATGAAACCAATCAAACTGAGAACAACCCAGCCCATACCAATGTCTGATAATGGTAAATATTTTTGGCTGAAATTAATCAAAGTTTGTGAGAATGATGTGCTTGAAATGAACTCTGGGCTAGCTTTTAATCCGTCTATTAATGCGGCAATCATTGTAAAGAAAATGGTACATTGATACACAATCTTGGAATGATGGAATTTGCTACTAAATAATGTTAGTACAATCAAGGCAATTGCTAATGGATATAAGAACATTAACACTGGGACTGAGTACATAATAATCTTAGTTAAACCAACATTCGCGAATAAGAACGAAATAAAGCTTACAACTGTTGCAATCGCTAGGTAATTCATTTTAGGGAAAAGGTGTTCGAATGTTTCTGAAAATGCCGTAATCAAACCGATGGCTGTTTTTAAACAAGCAACCATAACGATAAGTGACAACAGGACGATACCGTAGTTACCTAAGTAGTATTGCGTAATTTGCGCTAAGGCAATGCCACCATTTTCACTAAGTTTGAAATGACCAATACTTAATGTACCCATGATTGCTAGTAGGGTATAAATGATCCCCATCATAATGATACTGATAGTACCAGACTTAATTGTTTCTTTAGCGATATCAGTTGGATTTTCGATACCTAACTTTTTAATCGTTGCAACAATGATGATACCAAATGCCAATGACGCTAGCGCATCTAAGGTATTGTATCCATCTAAAAAGCCGTTAAATAAGGCATTTGATTGATATTGTTTACTAATAGGTGCATCAGATATGCCACCTAATGGATGGATAAAAGCAAATAATAAAATAATTGCTAATAATACTAAGAATACCGGATTTAAAAATTTACCGATATATTCTAAAATTCTTGATGGCTTTCTCGCAAAAAACCATGCAATCACAAAGAAGACGAAGCTAAAAATAAATAAATATAAAGTGATTTGCTTTGGTGATAAAAATGGCGAAAATGCAATTTCAAATGATGTCGTTGCCAGTCTAGGTAAGGCGAAAAATGGTCCGATAACTAGATATAAGGCAATCGTGAAAATGTAAGCATATGTTTTATTAACACGCGATGCAATTTCAAATAAACCAGATGTCTTTGAAATGCCAATAGCAATGATACCTAGAAATGGTAAGCCAATTGCTGTAATTAAAAATCCTAAGTTAGCGATAAAAACGTTAGAACCAGCAGCTTGACCCAAGTGTATTGGGAAGATAAGATTGCCGGCACCAAAGAATAAACCAAATAACATAGAACCTATAAACATGTTTTCTTTAAATGTTAGTTTCTTCTTCATATATGTATTTGTTCTCCTTTTTAGAACTTATAAAAATCTACTTAATTAAGATAATATCAAAAATTAAACATAAAGTGATACATAATTTTGCAATAAATACTAAATTTTTTGAAAATTCCGGAATAAATACTGTTTTTTATGTAGTAGGGGCGTAAGTTAAGAACGATTTAACAGATATAGGCTAAGTTTATAGATAGGAGGTTAGACAACCCGACGTATTAATACTTTGTAAAATAAAGATACCCCCTTCACCATGATCGAAGGGGGTAAGTGTATGCTTAGTTCAATATATTTAGTAATTCGCTTGTGGTTACTGTTTGCCCCATTATAGGGAATAAATTATCTATTGGGAATTGATGGAGCGTTTCGTTTTGAGCGCTCATCATGTCAGTAACAAAATACTGATCGTAGTTTAATTGATAGGCGTCTCGTGCTGTCGTATCTACACCAATATGCGTTGCGACACCACCAAGAACAATCGTATCAATTCCTCGACGTCGCAATTGTAAGTCCAAATCTGTTCCTACAAATGCACTAAAATGTCGTTTGTCTATGACAAAATCGTCATCTCTCGTGTCTAATAAATGATGGAAACGACTGTAGTCGTCGCCTTCTTTTGGTGGTAATGAGATCATTGCATTTGGTTGCAATACATCTTTACCATCATAGAAATTCACGCGAACAAAAGCGATAAAGCCATTGTTTTTTCTAAAAACATCTATTAATTTATTAGCGTTTTGAACGACATTTTCAGCTGTATGTGGCGCATAATCCATCTTAAGTATACCTTCTTGCAGGTCGATTAACACTAAAGCGGTTTTATTAAAATTAATCATCTTATATCAGAGTCCTTTTCGTTTAATAAAGTATTCGCTTAAACTTATACCCTGTATACGATGAAATTATTTATTTTGTTGTGAAAAAGCTTTAGCGATATCGATCAGTTTCTTCGGTGCGTCTTCGACAGACATTTTGACTTCGACAAAATGCATCACATCGGGATGACCATTAATTGCATTAAACGTGTCTTGTAAATCTTTTGATGATTCAACGTCATGAATTTCAACATTTTTACCACCAAATACAGCTGGTAAAGCTTTATAATCCCACATGTGAATTTCATTATAAGGTTCATACATGCCGTGAATAAGTCGTTCTACCGTATAGCCGTCATTATTAATCACAAATAATACCGGTTTAATATGCTGTCTAATCATAGTTGAAATAGCTTGAACAGTTAGTTGCAATGAGCCATCACCAATTAATAATAAGTTACGACGATCTTTGTCTGCTAATTGTGAACCTAATGTTGCAGGTAATGTATAGCCGATAGAACCCCATAACGGTTGCCCTATAAAAGTATTGTTTTTGTATAATGCTAAATCATAAGCACCAAAGAATGATGTACCTTGATCAGCAATGATGACATCATTTGGTTTTAAGAAATTTTGCATCATTTTAAAATAAGTTTGTTGTGTTAATGGTGCTGTGCCAACAGTATAATCGGGTGATGTTGGACGATGATACGCAGGGAACGTTGCGTTATTCGTATATGAAATATTGGATAACTGTTTTAACAATGATGGTAGAGATATTTCATCATTTGTAACATCGTCAATTTTGATATTGTGATGATTTAACATAACGACATCATCGATATTGAATTGGTATGAAAAACCTGCTGTTGCTGAATCTGTTAATTTGGCTCCAATATTTAAAATTAAATCGCTGTTGTCCACATAATCTCGTATTTTATCTTCGGCAATTTTCCCATCATAAATACCCATATAATATGGATTTTCCTCATTAAAAGCACCTTTTCCTAATGAAAGTTGTGCTACTGGTATCTGTGTTTGATTTACAAAATCTTCTAATTCTTGATGGAGGTGAAAACTGTTAATTTCATGTCCAGTAATGATGATAGGTTGTTTCGCTTGATGCAGTTTAGTTGCTAATAACTCTATATATGTTGATGCATCCGTATCTTTGGCTGCCGTCACTTCAAATGGTGTCGGTATCTCAATTTCAGAGATTGCGACATCGATTGGTAAATGTAAATGAACTGGGCGTCTTTCGGCGATTGCTGTATTAATTAAACGTGGTATTTCGGTTGTTGCATTTTCAGGTGTGATATAACCTTGTGCAACGGTTATATGTGCAAACATTTTTCGGTAGTCGTCAAATGTACCTTCACCAAGTGAGTGATGTACATATTTACCGCCTTGTTCAACAGCACGTGTCGGCGCACCTGTAATCGCAATGACAGGTATGCGTTCAGCATATGAACCTGCGATACCGTTGACGGCACTTAATTCGCCAACACCAAATGTAGTAACTAATGCAGCGAGTCCATTAAGACGGGCATAACCGTCCGCTGCGTAACTTGCGTTTAATTCATTTGTATTTCCTACCCAATCTACATTGGGATTGCTGATAATATCGTCTAGAAAAGCGAGATTAAAATCACCAGGAACACCAAAAATTTTATCGACGCCTGCTCGATGAATAGCGTCAATTAAGTAAGCTCCAATGCGTTGTTTCATAAAAAAACCACCTTTTCTCTATATTTACACTTAAAATGATAGCCTCGAATATAGTGTAAGGTCAAGGAAGTTGACTTTGTTGTGAAAACGCTAACAATAGTGAACAATTAATATTTTTTAGGAAATGAGTATGAAGGGGGGCTTTAATTGATGATCTTAAAATTCAAAATTTAAGGGGAGAGCGAACTATCAATGATGCTGCAAAATACAATAGCAAAGAAAAAACAGGCGCGTCACCTTATGAAGGTATACGCACCTGTTTATAGTAAGCATTATTTAGCTTCAAATAATTGATCGCCAAATGAAATGTTGCCATGTTCACCTTGTTTAAAATCAAGGTTTGTAATGTTTCCTTGTGTCACGATAATAGGCGTAATATCACTCTTTGCATGATTGCGGATGTAGTCTAAATCAAAGTTGATTAATAAATCACCTTGTTTAACTTCTTGACCTTCCTCAACATGTAAAGTAAAGCCTTCTCCGTTTAATTTAACAGTGTCTAAACCGATGTGGATTAATAGTTCTAAACCACTATCTGATACAAGACCAATTGCATGTTTTGTTGGGAAAATCATTTGTACTTTACCGTTGAATGGTGCACGAACTTCACCTTGTGAAGGTTTGATAGCGATACCGTCACCCATCATTTTTTCGCTGAACACTTGATCAGGCACTTCTGATAATGGTGTTACTTCACCAGTTAATGGTGCATGCACGATATGGCTCAATTCGCTTGTTGCAGATTTATCTTCTGCAACAACAACAGTTTCGTCTTTATCGTCTTCCATAGTAGTAGGATTTTCTACTACTTGACCATTCATAATCTGTTGCATTTCATGTTTGATTTGGTCAGATTTAGGACCAAAAATTGCTTGCATATTATTGCCGACTTCTAATACACCAGATGCGCCTAAATCTTTCAAACCAGGAACATCAACTTTAGATTTGTCGTTAACTTCAACGCGTAGACGTGTGATACAAGCGTCTAAATGTTTAATGTTTGCTTTGCCACCCATAGCTTCTAATACTGCATATGGTAATTCAGTTGCTGAAGCAGTAGCCGCTTGTGATTGTTTATCTTCACGACCTGGTGTTTTGTATTTTAATTTTACAATTAAGAATCGGAATACGAAGTAGTAAATAACTGCGTATACAAGACCTACAGGAATAACTAACCACCATTGTGTCTTATTAGGTAGTATACCGAGTAAGAAGTAGTCGATGAAACCACCTGAGAATGTATAACCTAGATGAAGATCTAATAAGTACAATGTTAAGAATGATAAACCATCAAGTACTGCGTGAATAAAGAATAATAATGGTGCTACAAATAAGAATGAGAATTCTAATGGTTCTGTAATACCAGTTAAGAATGATGTTAAAGCAGCAGAACCCATTAAACCTGCTACTACTTTCTTATTTTCAGGTTTAGCTGTGTGATAAATTGCTAAAGCTGCTGCAGGTAAACCGAACATCATAACAGGGAATTCACCTTGCATGAATTTACCAGCTGTCAAATGTGCGCCTTCACGAATTTGTTCGATAAAGATACGTTGGTCACCGTGAATAATTTCACCAGCTGCATTTTTCCATGAACCAAACTCGAACCAGAACGGTGCGTGGAAAATGTGATGTAGACCGAATGGAATTAATAAACGCTTGATGAAACCAAATAAGAATACGGCAACACCAGTATTTGAATCTAATAATCCTGTACTGAATGCATTTAATCCTGATTGAATCGTTGGCCAAATTAATGCCATTGGGAATGCTAAAATAAATGATGTTGTAGCCATCATAATAGGTACGAAACGCTTACCAGCGAAGAAACCTAAATAAGATGGTAAGTTAATGTTATAGAACTTGTTATAACACCAAGCTGCCAGGGCCCCGATTATAATACCGCCGAACACACCTGTTTGTAATGTTGGGATACCTAAAATGCTAGCGTAACCACTCGCTGGATCACCAATATTCTTAGGTGTAACTTGTAAAAAGTCGCCCATTGTTTTGTTCATGATTATGTAACCGACGAATGCTGCGATAGCTGCTACGCCATCACCGCCAGCTAATCCGATTGCGACACCTAATGCGAAAATCATAGGCAAGTTATCAAAAATGATACCACCAGCACCTGTCATTAATTTAGCGACAGTTTGTACGCCACCATTTTGTATAAACGGCAAGTAGTGTTGTAATGATTCACCTTGCATAGCTGTACCGATAGCTAATAACAGACCAGCTGCTGGTAAAATCGCAACAGGTAACATTAGCGCTTTACCAATACGTTGCAATTGACCGAAAAGTTTCTTCCTCACTTGTCCAACCTCCAAAGTTGTATTTATTATTTAAGATTCAATAAAAAAAGACACGAGCAAATAGACTGTGTTGGTAACCATCACAGCTTAATTTAACTCATGCCTAATCTTACTTAGTAACACGTTGGTGTATGTAATTAATGTAAAAGAAGCAATTGACTAAGTAGTATATAAAACTGATACGTTAGTTTATCTAGCTTACCATCACATCTTATTGAATCTTATTTGTTTGCGACTCCTATTTTAGCATGGTGAAGTATGCGTTTTCAATACAATTATTAAATTCAATTTCAAATCTCTTAATTGTTCACAGATTATTATTAAAACATAATATAAGATAATCCTGAATAAAATGTATAAAAGTTGTTGTAATAATCCAGCAGTAGCAGCTATTATCAGCACTTAAAAGAAAGGATAATCTTTGATGGTGTAATAATTAACTTGTGACAGAAATATGTAAGATTATTACAATGAACAGGCTTTAACTGATTAATATTGTAATGTGTTTTCTCTTATAGTAAAATGTAAGCGATTACACAACTCAACTATATTTTCCTAATAATTATATTGTTAAGGAGGGCTACTTTGACAGGCTTTTCAGTGTATTTAGGACAACCTTTAGATGAAGCGTATATTAAGCGAATGATTAAACAAGGTTACCAAATGATTTTTACATCTGTACAAATACCAGAAGAAGATGACGAGACAAAATATCATTATTTCACAAAACTACTCAATTTATTAAAACATGAACAAGTGACTTACCTCATAGATGCTAATCCATCTATTTTAACACCATCTTTTTATGACCATCTTCGACAATATGATGCACAATTTATGATTCGTATCGATCATAGTACATCAATTGAGGCAATCGAAGCGATAATGGCACAGGGTTTAAAGTGCTGTTTGAATGCAAGTATTATTTCCCGGGAATTGTTAACAAGCTTACATCAACAATTGAATGATTTTACATTACTTTCATTTTGTCATAACTATTATCCAAGACCAGATACGGGATTATCTGTTGACTTGGTCAATAAGAAAAATGAACTCATTTATCAATTTAATCCAAAGGCACAAATATATGGTTTTATTGTAGGGAGTGATTTGCGAGGTCCTTTGCATAAAGGCTTGCCAACAATTGAAGCAACGAGACATAGTCATCCTGTCGTTGCAGCTAAATTATTACAAGAAACTGGTGTATCTGAAGTGTTAGTTGGAGACTCATTGATTGAAATGAGGCAGGCAAAACAACTTATAGATTTTTGCAAGCATAGGCATTTCACGTTATGTATTGAAGAAGTGTTTGATACGACAGTGACTTACCTTTTCGATATGTGTCATAAAGTACGCCCGGATAATCCGGAAAATGTCATTCGTTCGGAAACGTCAAGACAAATATGTCCACATTCGATTCAACCACAGTTTACGACGCAACGACGCATTGGTTCAGTAACCGTTGATAATTTGAATAACGGACGTTATCAAGGCGAAATGCAAATTGTGAGACAAACGCTTAGTGCACATGACAATGTGAATGTTGTTGCACAAATTATTAAAGAAGACTTACCACTGTTAAGTTGTATCGAGCCGAATGATACATTTGATTTTCAAAAAACTAGGGAGTGTAAGAAGTGATGGAAAATAGTACGACCGAAGCGCGTAATGAAGCGACGATGCATCTTGATGAAATGACTGTGGAAGAGGCTTTAATTACGATGAATAAAGAAGATCAGCAAGTCCCGTTAGCAGTTCGAAAGGCAATACCACAATTGACAAAAGTAATTAAAAAAACAATTGCACAGTATAAAAAGGGTGGACGATTGATTTATATCGGTGCAGGTACAAGTGGAAGGTTGGGTGTCTTAGATGCAGCGGAGTGTGTACCTACATTCAATACTGACCCTCATGAAATTATAGGTATTATTGCTGGTGGACAACATGCTATGACGATGGCTGTAGAAGGTGCGGAAGATCACAAAAAATTAGCGGAAGAAGATTTGAAAAATATAGATTTAACATCAAAAGATGTCGTTATAGGAATTGCCGCGAGTGGCAAAACGCCATATGTTATAGGCGGTTTAACATTTGCTAACACAATCGGTGCTACAACAGTATCTATTTCATGCAATGAACATGCAGTTATAAGTGAAATTGCGCAGTATCCAGTAGAAGTTAAAGTTGGTCCAGAAGTATTAACTGGTTCAACACGTTTAAAGTCTGGTACAGCACAAAAGTTAATTTTAAATATGATTTCAACCATCACAATGGTTGGTGTCGGAAAAGTTTACGATAACCTCATGATTGATGTTAAAGCAACCAATCAAAAACTGATCGACCGTTCAGTGCGTATTATTCAAGAAATATGTGCTATCACATATGATGAAGCAATGGCGTTATATCAGGTATCTGAGCATGATGTGAAAGTTGCGACAGTTATGGGTATGTGTGGCATTTCTAAGGAAGAAGCAACAAGACGGTTATTAAACAATGGTGACATTGTTAAACGAGCAATCAGAGATAGACAACCTTAGGAGGGATTTAAATGACCAAAGAACAACAACTTGCAGAACGAATTATTGCTGCAGTAGGTGGTATGGATAATATAGATAGTGTCATGAACTGTATGACACGTGTGCGTATTAAAGTATTAGATGAGAATAAAGTAGATGACCAAGAACTAAGGCATATTGATGGTGTCATGGGTGTTATACACGATGAACGCATTCAAGTTGTGGTTGGACCTGGTACAGTCAATAAAGTGGCTAATCATATGGCGGAATTAAGTGGTGTTAAACTAGGTGACCCAATACCACACCATCACAATGATAGTGAAAAAATGGACTATAAATCATATGCAGCTGATAAAGCAAAGGCGAATAAGGAAGCGCATAAAGCAAAACAAAAGAATGGTAAGTTGAATAAAGTATTGAAATCAATTGCCAATATCTTTATACCGTTGATTCCTGCATTTATTGGAGCTGGATTAATTGGTGGTATTGCAGCAGTACTGAGTAACTTAATGGTGGCAGGCTATATTTCAGGTGCTTGGATTACGCAACTTATAACAGTATTTAATGTCATTAAAGACGGTATGTTAGCATACTTAGCTATTTTTACTGGTATTAATGCGGCTAAAGAATTTGGTGCGACACCAGGACTTGGTGGCGTGATTGGTGGTACAACGTTATTAACGGGTATTGCTGGTAAAAATATTTTAATGAATGTCTTCACTGGAGAACCATTGCAACCTGGACAAGGTGGAATTATTGGCGTTATTTTTGCCGTTTGGATTTTAAGTATTGTCGAAAAGAGATTGCATAAAATTGTGCCAAATGCGATTGATATTATTGTAACGCCGACTATTGCATTGTTGATTGTAGGACTATTAACTATCTTTATCTTTATGCCATTAGCAGGTTTTGTTTCAGACAGTTTAGTTTCAGTAGTTAACGGAATTATTAGTATTGGTGGCGTATTTAGTGGATTTATCATTGGAGCAAGCTTCCTACCATTAGTTATGTTAGGGCTTCATCATATTTTTACGCCAATTCATATAGAAATGATTAACCAATCTGGTGCTACTTACTTATTGCCAATTGCAGCGATGGCTGGTGCTGGACAAGTAGGTGCCGCATTAGCACTTTGGGTAAGATGTAAACGCAACACAACATTACGTAATACTTTAAAAGGTGCATTGCCAGTTGGTTTCCTAGGTATCGGAGAACCATTAATCTATGGTGTGACTTTGCCGTTAGGTCGACCTTTCTTAACTGCTTGTATTGGTGGTGGTATTGGTGGCGCTGTAATAGGTGGAATTGGACATATTGGTGCCAAAGCAATAGGCCCAAGTGGTGTGTCACTATTACCATTAATCTCAGATAATATGTATTTAGGTTATATTGCAGGATTACTTGCTGCGTATGCTGGTGGATTCGTTTGTACATATTTATTTGGAACGACAAAGGCGATGCGACAGACAGATTTGTTGGGTGATTAATGATGACAAATATTTTATATCGCATTGATAAGCAGTTGAGTGATTTTACGAAGACAGAAAAGATAATCGCTGATTACATTTTAAAGAATCCACATAAAATCATTGATATGACTGTGAATGATTTGGCAGATGTTACGAATGTTAGTACAGCATCAATTGTTAGATTTAGTCGGAAAATGACACATCAAGGTTTTCAAGAGCTAAAGATTGCGATATCTCGATACTTACCCGAAGATATTGCAACCAATCCACATTTAGAATTGATTGAAAATGAATCTGTAGAAACTTTGAAAAATAAAATGATTGCTAGAGCAACGAATACGATGCGATTTGTAGCTACTAATATTATGGATGCGCAAATTGATGCAATTTGTGATGTGTTGAAAAATGCCAGGACAATATTTTTATTTGGATTTGGCGCATCGAGTTTGACTATTGGTGATCTTTTTCAAAAGTTATCTCGTATTGGCTTAAATGTCAGGTTATTACATGAAACGCATTTACTTGTGTCAACATTTGCGACGCATGATGATAGAGATTGCATGATTTTTGTGACGAATCAAGGTAGTCATAGTGAATTGCAGTCAATTGCACAGGTGGCCACACATTACAGTATTCCCATCATAACTATATCTAGTACAGCTAATAATCCAGTGGCTCAAATTGCAGACTATGCATTGATTTATGGCAGAACTGATGAAAATGAAATGCGTATGGCGGCTACAACGTCACTATTTGCACAGTTATTCACGGTAGATATATTGTACTATCGATTTGTAGCATTAAATTATCATGCGATTCTAGATTGTATAACCCAATCGAAAATGGCACTTGATAATTACAGGAAGCATCTTGCGACGATAGATTTTAAACATTAGATATTGTGTGCGTTCTAACATAAAGTTAGTTGCAACGTAAACAATTGAAGTTTTTGATGTGATTCAGTTGCTTGATGAAAAATTGTTGCTACAAGTTTGTAAAACTGGCATAGAGGCTATTTTGAAAATGATAAAGGCGTGACAAATTAAAGCAAAGTTCAGATTTGAGCTTTGCTTTTTTCATAGATGGAAATTAAATGCTGTTATTAATGGGGGAATTAATTTGGAACTTAACGAGATGATTAATTTTGTAAAAGAAAACAATAAGATAATTGTTACTTTATCGCTAACAATTTTCACGTCTGTAATATTTCCTGAGTTAAAAAGTTGGTATTCAAAAATCATTAATACTGAAAACAAATATAGAATATTCGATAGGGCAATTATTATGATTGGCACAGTGTTACCAATGTATTTTCTTTTAGGATTCTTGAATTATAAAATATATATTAAACTGCTAGAGAGACCTCATAGTGAATTTATTAATACAATATGGTTTTTATTAATAGTCATAAGTTATGGATTAATCTTATTTATAGCTATTTCAACTTACCGAAATTATTTAGCGATTGTTAATAGATTTCAATTATATAAAATGTGTGGAAATTGTGATTACATACATCCCTATAGGTTTGTTGTAAATAAAGAAAGTACATTAATTAAAGATTGTTTTAAAGTTGGCAATAATGACCTTTACGAACCTGGATCAAACTACAAAATAATTGACCTAAATCAAACCATATATGGACACTATGAAAAAGTTGAAAGTTTTTATCAAAATAAAAACGACAAAATATTCCATATCATTACGCTAAATAGAAAAAACTTAATAAGAAGTTGGCTTTTTATAAATAATTGGTCTATTATTTTATGTCGTTTTACAATGCCGATAGTGTTCATTTTATTTATTTTTTCTTTATCCTATTTTGATAATGACATGTATAATGCTTTTATTCCAATTGTTATGTACATTTTCACTTTTGTTTTTCAATCAATCATATTCAATAAAATATATACAGAGAACAAACAATTGAGGACACAATATATTCAAAAGTTGAACTCTGGCATAGAAGTATAAAAATATAAAGGATAGTGTGTGTTGGTGTTTTTAGTATACGACTTATCTCAAAGACAAATATTAAAAGATAAGACAATAAAATTAGAATAAATTTACGTTTGAAGATAAAAAACAAACATTTTTCATTAAAGTTTATGATATATTTAGAGCAATAGAAAGTGTATGGAAGGGGATATGAATGGCATACCAAAGTGAATACGCATTAGAAAATGAAATGATGAATCAACTTGAACAATTGGGTTACGAAAGAGTAACAATACGTGATAATAAGCAATTGCTTGATAATTTTAGAACGATTTTAAATGAGCGTCATGCGGACAAATTAGAAGGCAATCCCTTAACAGATAAAGAATTTCAACGTCTGTTAACGATGATTGATGGGAAAAGTATTTTCGAGAGTGCCCGTATTTTACGTGATAAATTACCACTTAGACGTGATGATGAGTCTGAGATTTATTTGTCGTTTTTAGATACGAAAAGTTGGTGTAAAAATAAGTTTCAAGTGACGAATCAAGTATCTGTCGAGGATACATATAAAGCACGTTATGATGTAACGATATTAATCAACGGACTACCCCTTGTCCAAGTTGAATTGAAACGTCGAGGTATTGATATTAATGAGGCGTTTAACCAAGTAAAACGTTACCGCAAACAAAATTACACAGGCTTATTCCGCTACATACAAATGTTTATCATTAGTAATGGTGTTGAAACGCGATACTTTTCTAATAATGATAGCGAACTATTGAAGAGTCACATGTTTTATTGGAGTGATAAACAGAATAACCGAATCAATACATTACAATCATTTGCTGAGTCATTTATGAGACCCTGTCAATTAGCTAAGATGATATCGCGCTATATGATTATTAATGAAACAGATAGAATACTGATGGCAATGCGTCCGTATCAAGTGTATGCGGTAGAAGCACTTATTCAACAAGCGACTGAGACAGGGAATAATGGATATGTATGGCATACAACTGGAAGTGGTAAGACATTGACTTCTTTTAAAGCGAGTCAGATTTTATCACAGCAAGATGACATTAAGAAAGTTATCTTTTTGGTTGACCGTAAAGACTTGGATAGTCAAACAGAAGAGGAATTTAATAAATTTGCTAAGGGTGCTGTAGACAAAACTTTTAATACCTCGCAACTGGTACGCCAACTAAATGATAAAAGTTTGCCACTTATTGTAACGACGATTCAAAAAATGGCTAAAGCGATTCAAGGGAATGCCCATTTATTAGAACAGTATAAAACGAATAAAGTTGTATTTATTATTGATGAGTGTCATCGCAGTCAATTTGGTGACATGCATCGTCTAGTTAAACAACATTTCAAAAATGCCCAATACTTTGGGTTCACTGGCACGCCACGTTTCCCAGAAAATAGTAGTCAAGATGGTAGAACAACTGCAGATATTTTCGGTAGATGCTTACATACGTATTTAATTAGAGATGCCATTCATGATGGTAATGTACTTGGTTTCTCAGTTGACTATATTAATACTTTTAAAAATAAAGCTTTAAAAGCAGAAGATAACAGCATGGTTGAAGCAATTGATACGGAAGAAGTATGGTTAGCGGATAAACGTGTGGAATTAGTAACACGACATATCATCAATAATCATGATAAATATACACGTAATCGTCAATATTCAAGTATATTTACAGTCCAAAGTATTCACGCGCTTATTAAATATTATGAGACATTTAAGCGACTTAACAAAAAGTTGGAACAACCATTAACGGTAGCTGGTATATTTACGTTTAAACCTAATGAAGATGATCGTGATGGTGAAGTGCCATATCATTCACGTGAAAAATTAGAGATAATGATTAGCGATTATAATAAAAAGTTCGAGACGAATTTTTCAACAGACACAACTAATGAGTATTTTAATCATATTTCAAAAAACGTTAAAAAGGGCGTTAAAGATAGTAAAATTGATATCTTAATCGTTGTTAATATGTTCTTAACTGGTTTTGATAGTAAAGTACTGAACACTTTATATGTTGACAAGAATTTAATGTATCATGATTTAATTCAAGCGTATTCACGTACAAATAGGGTTGAAAAAGAATCAAAGCCATTTGGTAAAATTGTAAACTATCGTGACTTGAAAAAAGAGACAGACGATGCACTGAGAGTATTCTCACAAACAAATGATACGGATACAATTTTAATGCGTAGTTATGAAGAGTATAAAAAAGAATTTATGGACGCTTATCGTGAGCTTAAAATGATTGTGCCGACACCACACATGGTTGATGACATTCAAGATGAAGAAGAGCTAAAGCGCTTTGTTGAAGCTTATCGTTTATTAGCTAAAATAATATTACGTTTAAAAGCATTTGACGAGTTTGAGTTTACAATTGATGAAATTGGAATGGATGAACAAGAGAATGAAGACTATAAAAGTAAATATTTAGCTGTGTACGATCAAGTAAAAAGAGCGACGGCTGAGAAAAATAAAGTATCCATTTTAAATGATATTGATTTCGAAATAGAAATGATGCGTAATGATACGATTAATGTGAATTATATTATGAATATATTGAGACAAATTGATCTTGAAGACAAGGCGGAACAACGTCGTAACCAAGAACAAATTAGACGTATTTTAGATCATGCAGATGATCCGACATTGAGGTTAAAACGAGATCTAATTAGAGAATTCATAGACAATGTTGTACCCTCTTTAAATAAGGATGATGATATCGATCAAGAATATGTCAATTTCGAAAGTATTAAAAAAGAAGCGGAGTTCAAAGGATTTGCTGGAGAGAGATCTATCGATGAACAAGCCCTAAAAACAATTTCAAATGACTACCAGTATAGTGGTGTTGTAAACCCACATCACCTTAAAAAAATGATTGGTGATTTGCCATTGAAAGAAAAACGTAAAGCAAGAAAAGCCATTGAATCTTTCGTGGCAGAAACAACTGAAAAATACGGTGTGTAATGATTCAGCCCCCTCGCTAGATTAGTGTAGGGGGCATTATTATTTTCTATCTTTTGTAAGTTATCATGTATTTGGCAATCATCACTTGGTTTCAATACAATTTTATCATCGTATGCGTATAGAAATAATGTCTATAGGCATTTAAAATAGTTTATAATATTAACAGGATAAGTATTAAATGTATGTTGAAGGAGGTGCGTAGCTATGGATAATAGAAATATGATTAATCGTGTTTTTAGTCAAAAGATATTACATCAAATTGCAATCAAAAATAAAAGTGATGTTGTTGATGAGGCATATGATTTTTATATACAGGGACCTAAAAATATCAATGTAATACAGAAGATGAAATCTTTATATAATTATCTTAAAAAGTCTTATCGTAACGAATATTTTTACAAAAACACAATACTTAATAAACTCCTTCTAGGACGACATTCTATTAATACAACTACTGCACTTTCTGAGATGCCCATAGGGAAAAGTATTGCTGATTTTATATTGTTAAACGGCAACGGCGTTGTCTATGAGATTAAAACAGAATTAGATAAGCTGGATAGATTAGATAATCAAATTAATGATTATTATGAAGTGTTTAATTATGTAGTAGTTATTACAAATGACAAACATCTGAATAAAGTTATGGCTAGATACAAAGATACAACAGTTGGAATTTTAGTGTTAACAACTAGAAATACACTGAGTGAAGTTCAAAAACCTAAAGAAAACAATAGTCTCTTAAACACAAAAGCGATGTATAACTTTTTACGAAAAGAAGAAAGAAAAAGAGTTATTGCACAAAATCATATGGATGTGCCAACTTATAATGATTTCACAGAGTATGATGTGTTATTTGACGTGTTTAAAGAAATACCAATGACGAAACTGCATAACAATATGATTTCTGAGTTGAAAAAAAGAGGCAACATGAAAGAATACAAAGATGAATTTTTAGCAGCGCCGGCTGAAATTAAGTTCTTGTTATATTTCGCAAAAATGACAAAGAAAGATAAAAATAAACTATATCATTTTCTTAAGGAGGATTAATATGTATTATCCTTATTTGCGTGGGAAACAAAATGAACTATTTGCAATTAGAGAATTGTTAGAGAAAGGTTTGATTGGTGATTGTATTCAACCTATAATTGAACCGATTAAGTATACAACCACGTTTAAAAATGTTTTGAAATATTGTGGTGAAAAAGAATTTCGTATAAATTTAGTAGTAAATTCGAAGTTAACTGAAGAAGAGATTAGTAACGAAACTGTTGAAGACTTAAGCGAAATAATAACAAAAAACAAAAGTGTTATTCAAAAAGCTTACTTGGGTCCTTCTGATGAAGGCGATGATAGGTTGAAACAGCAATTTTCAAGTAATAGTTTAGCTATTTTAACAAGTGTAGATGACTGGGAAATGTTTGGAGATAAAAATAAACTTGAAATGGTTTTTGTACCAGATGATAGACACATTAAACGTAAATTGCGTAATATTCCAAACAAAGGCATCATTATGGATCCTTTTAATAAACTAAGTCGTAATGTTGATTATTTAGATAATGATGACGAGTTTTATAGCGACGATCACCTTTATTATAAGGAAGATGGATACGTAGCATTTTCAGACTATTCTGTTATAGGTGGAGAATATGTAGACGGTGGCTTTTCGCCATTAGCTATTGCGATACATATTGTCTATTTTGATGAGGCTAATGAGTTAAGAGTTAAACATTTTGTCTCTGATTCTAATAACGATAGATTAAATCCAGCTAAAAAGTTTTTTGAGGCTGTAGATAAATTAGTAACTTGGTCTAAAAACTTAGATAATAAAAATAGATCTTATGCAATCGGACAATTTGAAGAATTAAATGAAAATAATAAGTATCCAGGATTAGGTTTAATTAAAAGGTTATCTATCATGCATCATCTAGAAATTATGAATAGATACTTGGAGTCTCAAAATGAAAATATGTGAAAAATGTTTTAATAATACTGAAATCGTAGAAATCATTGTAAATGATAATAGCAAATTTGACAATTGTGATATTGATAACGATCATCTTGGTGTTAAAATATTTGATACGACTCGACACATAGATAAATTAGAGCAGATTAGAGATTATTTAAGACCAGCGTTAGAATTATATGATATTAGTATAAATTTACCAGATACTTTTAGCCAAAAAGAAGGTAAAAAAATTGAAACAGCATTAAAAGATGATTGGAGTATATTTAATGTTGAAGAAGCTCAAATAAGTTGTATTTTAAATGAACTTTTTAAAGATGATGAAAATATAGATAGACGGGTGTTGGAAGGTTTAGTAAGCGCTAAAATCATTAAAGATAAAAAATATACAAATGAAAATCTAATTGTAGCAAATAATGACTGGGATGGATTTTGTGAGAGCTTGAAGTATAAAAATAGATTTCATAATAATATGATCAATTTAGAGAATTTAGCGTTCTTTCTCGATATCACTACTAATTACTATAGTATTGAGGAATTTAGAGAAAGATTTGAACCATTATATAGATCTAGAATAGTTAAGTTCATTACAGAGAAAAGTGAACTAATGTCACCACCAAAGGGATTTGCAACGGCAGGAAGATTGAATTCTAAATGGATAAGCGTATTATACCTTAGTACAAAAGAACAGGTCAGTATAGAAGAAGTTAAACCTAAGCATAATGACATTATTTATATAGGTAAGGTTAAGTTACAAAAAAACGTTACAAAAGAGAAATTGAAAATTGCGAATTTAACTAATTTAACTAGTAATGCAATCAAAGCTGGCGATGATGGATTTAGAAAGTATTTTGTAAATCACCAAACATTAAAAAAGATTCATAAAGGAATAACAAATCCAAGCGATGAACAAGGAATAGATTATTTGCCATTTCAATATTTAGCTGATTATATTCGAAGCCTTAAATATGACGGGATAATGTATGAGAGCATATTGCAAGATGGTACTTTTAACTTTGTGTTTTTTGATCAAAATTTATTTGAATGTGTTAATTATGAAAGAAAAAGAGTAAGTGATGTTAAATATACATTGACTAAGCTAAGTTGACACACTCGAAAATCTGAATATTCTAATAAAATATAAATAATCCCCCGCACTTCACATAGTGGCGGGGGATTTATTCTGGCGTTAAAATGCCCAAAGTATGGGGGTGACTCTTAAATCATGGCAAAGCACCTAAAACTTGATATGGTGCCGAGCCCTAACTTAGCACAATATAGTTAGTATGACAAAGTCATCTAACATAACACATCAGATATTGCCTGATTTATTCCAGACCATACAGTGATACAGTTGCACAACGCATGACTTTTATTTAGCAATAACTGCTACTTCTGAAATAAGTTGCTTTGCATAGTCTGATTGCGGATGTTTGATAATATCTTCTGTGTTATTCAGTTCAACGATTTCGCCATTTTTCATAACTGCTACGCGATCACATATTTCATTGATAACACCCATGTCATGTGTGATGAATAAATAAGTGATGCCGAAGTCTAACTGTAATTGTTTTAATAACTCGATGATATCTTTTTGAATTGAAACGTCTAAAGCGGACACTGCCTCGTCGCAAACAATCACTTTAGGTTCTACAGCAAGTGCTCTCGCGATACTTACACGCTGACGTTGCCCACCAGATAATTCGTGTGGATAGCGATATAAGAAACTTTGATCTAGGCCAACTTTTTCTAACAACGATACGACAGTTTTAATAATGTCATCATTATCTTTGACTTTTCCATGAATGATTAGTGGTCGTTTAATCACATCAATGACTTTAAATCTTGGGTTAATAGATGCGAATGGATCTTGAAAAATCATTTGTATCTCTTGTCGTAAAGATTTCAATTCATCATCTTTAAATAAACTTAATGGTAATTCATTATACCAAATAAAGCCTTCTGACACTTCCTTTAGACCGACGACCGTCTTAGCTAATGTCGATTTCCCTGACCCTGATTCACCGACAATGCCTAATGTTTCGCCCTTTCTAATAGCCAAGTTAATATCATTAACTGCTCGGTATAGGCTGCCACTTGGTGACTTGTAATCCACGCTCACGCGATCGAATTTTAATAAAATATCATTGTTTAACGGTCTTGGCGGACGCGTTTGATGAATATCAGGAATCGCATCTATTAAGCGTTTCGTATAGGTATGTTGTGGCGATTTAAAAATACTTTCAACCGTGCCACTTTCAACGACACTTCCATCTTTCATTACAATCACATCGTCGCAAAATTGATACACAGCGCCTAAATCGTGAGTGATAAAAATAATAGACGTTTCGGTGTACTCATAAAGGGACTTCATTAACTGCAGTAATTGATTTTGTGTACTGGCATCTAATGCCGTTGTTGGTTCATCTGCGATTAAAATTTGTGGCTTTAAAATCAATGCCATTGCTATCATGACACGTTGACGCATACCACCAGAAAGTTCATGTGGATAAGCATCAAATTGTCGAGTTGCATGTTTTATACCTACTTTTTCTAAAATGTCTATTGTCATCGACTTTGCTTCAGATTTAGATACACGTTTATGTTGAAATAGTACTTCTGTAATTTGTTTGCCAATCGTTAATCTTGGATTCAACGAAGAGAGTGGATCTTGAAAAATCATTGAAATATCCTTGCCTCGAATTTGTTGTAACGCTGAAGTTGATAAATTAGTTAACGATTGCCCATTAAAAATAATTTCTCCTGTTAATGTGTGATCTGGATAATCTGGTAGTAGCCCTAAAATAGATTTAGCAGTAATACTTTTTCCTGATCCTGATTCACCAACAATACCTAGGATATGTTTTTTTCGTAATTCGAAAGAGACGTTTTTTACCGCTTGAACTGTAGTTTCATCATAATTGAATTGTACATTCAGACTGTTGACTTCTAATAAATTTGACATGATGTTGTGCCTCCCTATTCACAAATGTGTAAATTTATTCTATACTTTTGTATATCATAGTAATCTACTCAAGATTATTTTACAAGGAGTGATTATCATAATTACTTATTTAGAATCTTTTAAGTCGTTGTATCACAAGGCATTTTACAAGTTTGTATTATCGGTATTAAGCTTGCCAATATTTTTATATGCAGTGATAAAGTTTTTCTTTTCTGCTAAGAGAAAAAATTTTTACGCTAATAATTCTGAAATTTCAGAAATTGAACAGGCGTTACATCAAAAATATAAATATTTATCGCAGCAAAAGTCATCCACACAAATACATAAAGAAGCATTAAAAATATTCAAGGCACAAAGTTCTAATACGAGTTCAAAGAATATTGAACAAGCACATTTTTCAACATACTTTGAAAATGTATTATTTCATAAGTTCATCATGATCAAAGTGATATTGGCCTTGCCGATGTTCATCTTATTGACTTTTTATTTACAGCCATTAGTTAGATATATTTTTGAGAGAATTGTCATGGCTGTGATTGTCATCATTGGTGTTATTGTCAGTGTGTTTACCATTCTGTATTTTTCACCGCTTGATGCGGCTTATAGCATACTGGGACAAAATGCAACAAAGGCACAGATACATCAATTCAATGTATTACATCATCTTAACGAACCTTATTTTATTCAATTGTGGGATACCATCAAGGGTGTTTTTACCTTTGACTTAGGTACGACTTACAAAGGGAATGAGGTTGTGACTAAAGCAGTTGGCGAAAGAATTCCAATTACAATAATTGTCGCAGTATTAGCGCTAATTGTGGCATTAATTATTGCAATACCAATTGGTATTATCAGTGCGATGAAGCGAAATAGTTGGCTTGATATCACGTTAATGATAATTGCATTAATTGGTTTATCTATTCCAAGTTTCTGGCAAGGGCTATTATTCATTTTAGCGTTCTCATTGAAATTGGATATTTTGCCACCATCTTATATGCCAGAACATCCAATATCGTTGATTTTACCTGTACTTGTCATTGGAACAAGTATTGCTGCTTCTATCACGCGTATGACAAGGTCTTCTGTACTTGAAGTAATGCGCAGCGATTATGTTTTAACTGCTTATGCAAAAGGATTATCGACGACACAAGTAGTTATTAAACATATTTTGAAAAATGCCATTATTCCAATTGTAACGCTAGTTGGTCTTCTAGTGGCAGAATTACTAGGCGGTTCAGCAGTGACGGAACAAGTATTTAACATTAATGGTATCGGTCGTTATATCGTCCAAAAACAACTAATACCTGATATTCCAGCAGTCATGGGTGGGGTCGTATATATATCAATTGTAATATCTTTAGCAAACTTAATTATTGATATATTTTATGCTTTAATCGATCCAAAATTACGTAGTGAAATTAACGAAAGGAAGTGAGGCATATGGTAAAACTTACAACAAAGATAGCTTCCTTAAAACTATTCGCAAGTTATGCTATAGCAACTTATATTTTAGTTATATTAACGAGTGCATTAAATCTTTTTAAAGGTTATGTGGCCGATACGTTCTATATTGCTGAAACATTGCTAATCATTTTAACCATCATTTTAATTATCATTTTAACAACGGAACAAACATGGAAGCATCATGACCTATGGCGACGTATCGTCGAAGTGTTGTTATTGTTGATGGCATTAACAGGCAACGTATTTACATTATTAATGTTTGTAAGTATTAGACGTTACCAACGTACATCGCAAATACATAGTTATAACGGGTGGGAATCGTTTATACGAAAAACTACTAGACATCGTATTGCGATTATCGGGTTACTTATTTTAGTCTACATGCTGACATTATCAATTGTGTCACAATTTACATTTGATACGACATTGGCTACTAAAAATCAGTTCAATGCACTGTTACATGGACCGAGTCTAGCCTATCCGTTTGGTACTGATGATTTCGGTAGAGACTTATTTACACGCGTAGTTGTAGGAACGAAGCTGACATTTTCAATTTCAATTATTTCAGTAGTTATTGCAGTTATTTTTGGTGTGTTACTAGGCACTATCGCAGGTTATTTTAATCATATTGATAATTTAATAATGCGAATTTTAGATGTAGTGTTTGCAATTCCATCATTATTGTTAGCGGTGGCAATTATTGCATCATTTGGAGCAAGTATTCCAAATTTAATTATTGCTTTAAGTATCGGTAATATACCATCATTTGCACGGACAATGCGTGCCAGTGTTTTAGAAATTAAACGCATGGAATATGTAGATGCAGCACGTATCACTGGTGAAAACACTTGGAATATCATATGGCGTTATATTTTACCGAATGCGATTGCGCCTATGATTGTACGTTTTTCATTAAATATAGGTGTGGTTGTATTAACAACAAGTAGTTTAAGTTTCCTAGGACTTGGTGTTGCACCTGATGTAGCTGAATGGGGCAACATTTTACGTACCGGTAGTAACTACTTGGAAACGCACAGTAATTTAGCTATTGTACCTGGTGTTTGTATTATGTTCGTCGTTTTAGCATTTAATTTTATAGGTGATGCAGTGCGTGATGCACTAGATCCAAGAATTCATTAAAAAGGTAGGGATAGATGTGAAGAAAATCATTAGTATCGCAATTATAGTTTTAGCGTTGGTATTAAGTGGTTGTGGTGTCCCTACGAAATCAGAAGTGGCTCAAAAGTCATCGAAAGTTGAAGTGAAAGGCGAGCGACCAACAATACATTTCCTAGGACAAGCAAGTTATGAAAATGATATGAATATCGTTAAAGATCAATTGGAAAATGCAGGATTTAACGTGAAGATGAATATCCAACCAGATTATGGTAGCTATCGTACACAACGTCAAGCCGGCAATTATGATATCCAAATTGATGACTGGATGACAGTGTTTGGTGACCCGAACTATGCTATGACGGCATTATTTAGTTCTACAGGATCAAATAGTTTATTGAAAGATAAACATGTAGACCAGTTGTTAAATAAAGCTTCTACTCAAAATGAAGCAGATGTTAAACAAACATATAAGCAAATTGAAGATGAAGTTGTATTTGATAAAGGGTATATGGCGCCTTTATATGGATCAAAAAAGAATTTAGTATATGACAATAAAGTGTTAGATAAAAATAGTGTTGGATTGCCAAATTCACGTGCATTAATATGGCAACAATTTGATTACAACAATAGTAGAGAACGAGATACGCGGCCACTTGTGATGACACAACAAGATGGTGAAATTCCTACATTGGATCCAATACGTTCAATTGCGCCGTCAGTATATTCAATTAATATGAATATGTACACAAGGTTATTATTATTAGATGAAAATGATCACTTAACAACGAAAGGTTCGTTAAGTCGTGATTATGCTGTGAATAAGGACAATAAAGCGTTTTATTTCTTGTTAAGAGATGATGATTATTTTGCGAAAGTGGTCAATGGACAAGCACGTAATACTGGAGAGCGTGTATCGGCTGAAGATGTTAAGTTTTCTTTAGAAAGAGCACGTGATAAAAAGTCTGTGCCTAACAATAATACTTACAATATGCACAAACATATAAATGACATCAAGATATTAAAAGATGAGGACATCGATCAGTTGCGTAAAGAGAAAGACAAGGATGATAAATCAATCTATGATAAGTTGATTAAAGCTTATAACGTCAAATCGTTAACGACAGATGGTCAAAAAGTAAATAATAAAGACGGTATTTATCAAATTGTTAAAATTACGACAGATCAATCGATGCCTCGAGAGGTAAATTACTTAACACACTCTTCGGCAGGCATTTTATCTAAAAAATTTGTTAATCAAGTAAATCAAGAATATCCAAAAGGATATGGGGATAGCAGTACAATTCCTGCAAATTCAGATGGGAAAAATGCGCTGTATGCAAGTGGCGCATACATTATGACACAGAAAAATGCATATCAAGCAACGTTTCAACGTAATCCAGGATTCAACGAAACAGAAAAAGGTAGTTATGGACCAGCTAAAATTAAAAATATTACATTGAAGTTTAATGGTGATCCGAATAATGCATTGTCAGAACTTAGAAATCATTCAATTGATATGTTGGCAGATGTGAATCAAAAACATTTTGATTTAATTAAGTCGGATAAAAATTTAAGCATTATTCGCAAAAATGGACGCAAGTCAGTCTTTTTAATGCTAAATATTAAAAAAGGTATATTTAAGACGCATCCAAACTTGAGACAAGCAGTAGTTAATGCGATAGATCAGGATCAATTTATTAAGTTTTATCGTGGCGATAAATTTAAAATTGCATCACCGATTACACCACTTGTCGATACTGGTAACGAGCAACGTCAAGATTTAGAAAAAGTAGAAAAAGCCATTAATCAATAATGTTTTAAATATTTAACAGAAAGTAGGAGGATATAGTATGGTCATTAACTTAAATGACAAACAGACAAAAACATCTAAAGAAGGGTTAATTTCCGTATCACATCCTCTTGCGGCTAAAATTGGTAAGGATGTATTAGATCAAGGTGGCAACGCCATGGATGCAGTGATTGCAATTCAACTGGCATTGAATGTGGTAGAACCATTTGCATCAGGTATTGGTGGTGGCGGGTATTTGCTATATTATGAGCAAAGTACTGGCAGTATAACTGCGTTTGATGCGCGTGAGACAGCCCCTGCACATGTAGATAAACAATTTTATCTAGATGATTCAGGCGAATATAAATCATTTTTTGATATGACTACACATGGTAAAACTGTCGCTGTGCCAGCAATTCCAAAGCTGTTTGATTATATTCACAAGCGTTATGCTAAGTTGTCATTGGAAGATTTAATTAATCCTGCAATTGAACTAGCTATTGAAGGTCATGCAGCCAATTGGGCTACTGAAAAATATTCGCGCCAGCAACACGCACGATTGACAAAGTATCATGAAACGGCACAAGTATTTACGCATGAAAATCAATATTGGCGTGAAGGTGATTGGATTGTACAACCCGAATTAGGTAAGACATTTCAAATATTAAGAGAACAAGGGTTTAATGCATTTTATAAAGGTGACATTGCGAAACAATTAGTCAATGTTGTCAAAGCATGTGGTGGGACAATCACTTTAGAGGATCTAGCCAAATATGACATTCAGATTAAAGCGCCAATCATTGCAACATTTAAAGACTATGACATTTATTCAATGGGTCCATCTAGTTCTGGCGGTATCACGGTAATTCAAATATTGAAGTTATTAGAACATGTCGATTTACCATCTATGGGTCCAAGATCTGTTGATTACTTGCATCATTTGATACAAGCGATGCATTTAGCATATAGTGATCGTGCGCAATACTTGGCGGATGATAATTTTCATGAGGTGCCTGTACAGTCATTAATTGATGATGATTATTTAAAAGCACGCAGTACGCTCATTGATAGCAATAAAGCAAATATTGATATAGAGCATGGTGTTGTGTCTGATTGCATTAGTCATACAGATGTTGAAGAAAATCATACCGAAACAACTCATTTTTGTGTGATTGATAAGGAAGGTAATATTGCTTCATTTACGACATCAATTGGTATGATTTATGGTTCAGGTATCACGATTCCAGGCTACGGTGTGTTATTGAATACGACAATGGATGGCTTTGATGTAGTAGATGGTGGTATTAACGAAATTGCACCATATAAACGACCACTAAGTAACATGGCTCCAACGATTGTGATGTATCACGGGAAGCCAATATTAACAGTAGGTGCACCTGGTGCCATAAGTATCATTGCTAGTGTTGCGCAAACATTAATCAATGTATTAGTGTTTGGCATGGATATTCAGCAGGCTATAGATGAACCTAGAATTTATAGTAGCCATCCTAATCGCATTGAATGGGAGCCTCAATTTTCACAATCTACAATATTAGCATTGATTGCACGTGGACATGCAATGGAACATAAACCAGATGCCTATATTGGAGATGTACATGGACTACAGGTTGACTTGAATACACGTGACGCGTCGGGAGGTGCTGATGATACGAGGGAAGGCACAGTGATAGGTGGCGATGTATTATCAATTAGAAAACAACCATTACCTAGTCCGAAAATATACGATAATGACACCCATCGAGTATATTTCAATGATATACAGTTGCCATTATATGCTGAACAAGTGCGGTGGATGCATGACAAATATTGGGTTGATGAAAGTGTTGTCAGAATCATCTTCTCTGAAGTTAGTGCACATATTGAAGATTTAAGAAGTTATGATATCGCCGGAAAAAATTATATAGATATTGCCTGGTTGGCACGGAAGAAAGGTTATCAAGTTACCTTAAAGGATGACAGTTTATACTTAACTGATGAAACGTATCATTCAGTGAAAGCAAACACAAATGCATACTATAGATATGATCGAGATAGTATCACAAGATAATTTATGTATTTGATATATAGTTTGAAGTGGATTTTGATTTTTGTTGAACGAAAGGGTTCGATTTCAAACTTTAGAGTGATGCTTGAGTGTAGTAATGTTGAAGTTGTTATAAGAAACGCTAGTCGCCTTTGTAAAATATAAAACGCCCCACAAATTCGTTTTTGATGTACACCACAATAGTTAGTCTAAAATCTAACTTGATGTGATTCGGTACAATTAAATGAATGATGTGAGGCGTTTTTATAATGTGTGATTTTAATAAATGATTTGGTTATTTCTATAATTACATCATAAGTATTAATGTTCACTTAATTTATTATAAGTAAGGCTTTCTTTGTATATAATTTGGTCTTTTCCAGGACTTGAAAAATAAAAATAAAGTTTCTGATCTTGATGATTATTGCCTTTTAAATCACTCATTCCCTTTAATTCCACCTTTGTTGATGCATTTCTGGGAATATTATATCTACGTTTTAATTGTTTAACGTTTGGATTATCATTCGACAACTTACCAGATAAATTATAATAATCAGTGGTAGGATCATGTGTGACTTTCAAATCATTGCTATTTAAAATGCTTGTTAAATCACCACTTTGAATCAAAAATTGATTGTTTTCGATTTTTTGTTTCAGCGCGGGATCTTTTACGTCTTTTGTGAAAACGATTTTATTATTAACTACTTTTACTGGATAACTTTTGTATGTCGAGTCAGTAGCATTTTTTCTATCGTTTGTAGTTGTGTCATATTCACCAGTTATTTTATGTGTGTTCTTATCTACCTTTAACAACATACGGTCTTCTTTTAAAAGCTCATCTGATCCAACAACTGAATAAGAGGATTCTATATACCATGTGTCTTGATCATTATTTTCATAATGGGGATTATCGTGACCATCAATTTCATAAAGCGTTTCTAAGTTTTTAATAGGATACGTACTTAGTACTTTTTTAAGACCATCTTTCAAATGAATTTGTTCCCACTTCATTGCCAAAAACATACCGCCACTGACTACAATTGAAATAATAATAATTGCTGCTAAGTTTAACCAGAAAATTTTATGTGCTTTCATACATTCCCACCTTTTTTTAAAATACTTAATAAACACTATAATAATATATTTTAAAAATATTTACATTAGTATTAAAGTGAATATCAAACTTTAAATGTGTGGAAATAATAGGTATTTATAAAAAAGTAGGAAATGCATACAATTAAAAACTGTGTGACGTTTGAGGAGTCACACAGTGTAATTAAAAATTTAAAAAGTTGTTGCTAATTTTTCAGCATTATTAATACTAGTTGCTTTAATTTCTTCAGTCTTATGAGGTTCAGCATTGTGTCCTTCAATAATGATTGTTTCATATGATGGCACACCTAAGAATGTCATAATTGTTCTTAAATAACGGTCACCCATTTCAAAATCAGCAGCAGGTCCTTCAGTATAATATCCACCACGTGATTGAATGTGTAATACTTTTTTGTCAGTTAACAAACCTTGAGGTCCTTCAGCAGAATATTTAAAAGTTTTACCTGCAATTGAAATAGCATCAATATATGCTTTGACTACAGGTGGGAAAGAAAGGTTCCACATCGGCGTTACAAATACATATTTATCTGCACTTAAAAATTCTTCTAAAATGTCACTCAATCTTGAAACTTTCATTTGTTCATCATCAGTTAACGTTTCGCCATTACTCATTTTTCCCCAACCAGTTAATACATCTTTGTCAATAACTGGAATATAAGTTTCAAATAAATCAATATGTTTCACTTCATCATCAGGATGTTGTTGTTGATATGTTTCGATAAATGCTTTACCAGCCGCCATAGAATTTGATACCAGTTCATTAAAAGGGTGTGCTGTAATATATAATACTTTTGCCATTTGAAAATTCTCCTCTGTTTCTGTTATTTTCTTGAGTATAATTATTATACTAGATATAAAATTTAATATCAATAAAAATATTCAAATTACCATCATTTTCTTCATATATATTTGGCAGTACTACTAAAGTATGAGTGCATTTAATTATGAAATAGTTGATTTAGAATATATACTTAATACCCAAAATATATGAAGGATGGATGCCACATGACAAAGCGACCAAAACGTATTTTGGCAACAATTATCATTTTTCTTTCACTATTATTTACGATTATTTATATAGATGACATTCAAAAATGGTTTAACCAATATACCGATAAATTGACACAAAATTATAAAGGACAAGGACACTCAAAATGGGAAGACTTTTTTAGAGGGAGTCGGATTACTGAGACTTTTGGTAAATATCAACATTCGCCATTTGATGGTAAGCATTATGGCGTTGATTTTGCATTGCCAAAAGGTACACCAATTAAAGCGCCGACGAATGGTAAAGTAACACGTATCTTTAATAATGAATTAGGCGGCAAGGTATTACAGATTGCCGAAGACAATGGAGAATATCACCAGTGGTATCTACACTTAGACAAATATAATGTCAAAGTAGGTGATCGAGTCAAAGCAGGTGATATTATTGCATATTCAGGCAATACAGGTAAACAAACGACAGGCGCACATTTACATTTTCAAAGAATGAAGGGTGGCGTAGGTAATGCATATGCAGAAGATCCAAAACCGTTTATCGATCAGTTACCTGATGGGGAACGTAGCCTATATGATTTGTAGTTATAGAAGGGTGCCCGCAGTCTAAAAAATCAAGCAATCATTGTGTGAGTATGATACTTACATAATGATTGCTTTTTTCAATGAAAATCGAAATGCTAAGTCATACTTGTTTGATTTAGATATTACTTAAAATGTAAGACAAGGTTGTTAGCATTGGCAGTGAAATATCGCACATAAAAAATCATTATTGTCACACCAGAAAATAGTTGTGCACTATATCAATTTTCTGTATAAAAGTTTAATTCTGACAGTAATGTAAACGTTTCCAATTTATGATTGACATTAATAATGACTGAATATATGATTTATGTAAGTATTTGTGCAAACGTTTTCACAAAGTGTATTGCACAATCAAACTGTAAACAAAGTATGGGAGGCATAACATGGCAGAACTAAAGTTAGAGCATATTAAAAAGACGTATGATAACAACAATACTGTAGTGAAAGATTTTAATCTACATATTACTGACAAAGAATTCATTGTATTTGTTGGACCATCGGGATGTGGTAAATCAACAACATTACGAATGGTTGCTGGACTAGAGTCTATCACATCTGGAGATTTTTATATTGATGGGGAACGCATGAACGATGTTGAACCAAAGAATAGAGATATTGCGATGGTATTTCAAAACTATGCATTATATCCACATATGACTGTATTTGAAAATATGGCATTTGGGCTAAAGCTACGTAAAGTAAATAAAAAAGAGATTGAACAAAAAGTCAATGAAGCAGCTGAAATATTAGGATTAACTGAGTATCTTGGTCGTAAACCAAAAGCGTTATCTGGTGGACAGCGTCAACGTGTTGCTTTGGGCAGAGCTATTGTTAGGGATGCGAAAGTCTTTTTAATGGATGAACCATTATCGAATCTTGATGCGAAGCTTCGAGTACAAATGCGCACAGAAATATTGAAATTACATAAGCGACTTAATACTACGACAATTTATGTTACACATGATCAAACTGAAGCATTGACGATGGCTAGTCGAATTGTTGTTTTGAAAGATGGCGACATTATGCAAGTCGGCACACCTAGAGAAATATATGATGCCCCTAATTGCATATTTGTGGCGCAATTTATCGGCTCACCAGCAATGAATATGTTGAATGCTACAGTTGAAATGGACGGATTGAAGGTAGGAACACATCATTTTAAATTACATAATAAAAAATTTGAAAAGTTAAAAGCTGCTGGCTACTTAGACAAGGAAATTATTTTAGGTATTCGAGCTGAAGACATTCATGAAGAACCAATATTTATTCAAACTTCTCCAGAGACACAATTTGAATCTGAAGTAGTTGTATCCGAACTGTTAGGTTCAGAAATTATGGTACATAGCACATTCCAAGGAATGGAATTGATTTCTAAATTAGATTCAAGAACACAAGTGATGGCGAACGACAAGATTACACTAGCATTTGATATGAATAAGTGTCACTTTTTTGATGAAAAAACAGGAAATCGTATCGTCTAAGGGGGAGTATTCATGTCTAAAATTTTAAAATGTATCACGTTAGCCGTGGTAATGTTATTAATTGTAACTGCATGTGGCCCTAATCGTTCGAAAGAAGATATTGATAAAGCATTGAATAAAGATAATTCTAAAGACAAGCCTAACCAACTTACGATGTGGGTGGATGGCGACAAGCAAATGGCGTTTTATAAAAAAATTACGGATCAATATACTAAAAAAACTGGCATAAAAGTAAAGCTTGTAAATATTGGTCAAAATGATCAACTAGAAAATATTTCGCTAGACGCTCCTGCTGGAAAAGGTCCAGATATCTTTTTCTTAGCACATGATAATACTGGAAGTGCGTATCTACAAGGCTTAGCTGCTGAAATCAAATTATCAAAAGATGAGTTGAAAGGTTTCAATAAGCAAGCACTTAAAGCGATGAATTATGACAATAAGCAACTAGCATTGCCAGCTATCGTTGAAACAACCGCGCTTTTTTATAATAAAAAATTAGTGAAAAATGCACCGCAAACGTTAGAAGAAGTTGAAGCTAATGCTGCCAAACTAACTGATAGTAAAAAGAAACAATACGGTATGTTATTTGATGCTAAAAATTTCTATTTTAATTATCCGTTTTTATTCGGCAATGATGATTATATTTTCAAGAAAAATGGCAGTGAATATGATATTCATCAGCTAGGACTAAATTCAAAACATGTCGTCAAGAATGCTGAACGATTACAAAAATGGTACGACAAAGGGTATCTTCCTAAGGCAGCAACACATGATGTCATGATTGGTCTTTTTAAAGAAGGAAAAGTAGGACAATTTGTCACTGGACCGTGGAATATTAATGAATATCAAGAAACGTTTGGTAAAGATTTAGGAGTAACAACATTGCCTACAGATGGTGGCAAACCTATGAAACCATTTCTCGGTGTACGTGGTTGGTATTTATCTGAATATAGTAAACATAAGTATTGGGCTAAAGATTTAATGCTGTATATCACTAGTAAAGATACATTACAAAAATATACAGATGAAATGAGCGAAATTACTGGACGTGTTGACGTGAAATCTTCTAATCCAAATTTAAAAGTGTTTGAAAAGCAAGCACGTCATGCTGAACCGATGCCTAATATCCCTGAAATGCGACAAGTTTGGGAGCCGATGGGCAATGCAAGCATATTTATCTCAAATGGTAAGAATCCTAAACAAGCGTTAGATGAGGCGACGAATGATATAACGCAAAATATTAAGATTCTTCATCCGTCACAAAATGATAAGAAAGGAGATTAGTTATGACGAAACGTAACCCTAAATTAGCGGCATTATTATCTGTTATACCTGGTTTGGGACAGTTTTATAATAAAAGACCCATTAAAGGGACGATATTTTTTATCTTTTTCATCAGTTTTATTTCTGTATTTTATAGCTTTTTAAATATTGGTTTTTGGGGATTGTTCACATTAGGGACAGTACCTAAGTTAGACGATTCTCGTGTCTTACTTGCACAAGGTATTATTTCTATCTTACTCGTTGCTTTTGCAATCATGCTATATGTCATTAATATTTTAGATGCATATCGTAATGCTGAACGATTTAATCGCAATGAAGAAATAAAGGATCCGAAGGCACGTATGGTTGCAACATGGGACAAGACGTTCCCATACTTACTAATCTCACCAGGTACATTCTTATTGATATTTGTAGTTGTATTTCCATTAATATTTATGTTTGGAGTAGCATTTACAAATTACAATTTATACAACGCGCCTCCGAGACACACATTAGAATGGGTTGGTTTAGATAACTTTAAAACGTTATTCACAATTGGCGTTTGGCGCAAAACATTTTTCAGTGTTATTACTTGGACATTAGTATGGACGCTTGTTGCAACAACACTTCAAATTGCATTAGGGCTGTTTTTGGCAATTATTGTAAATCACCCTGTCGTCAAAGGTAAGAAATTTATCCGTACTGTGTTAATCCTACCTTGGGCTGTACCATCATTTGTGACAATTTTAATATTTGTAGCGTTATTTAATGATGAATTTGGTGCGATAAATAATGATATTTTGCAACCTTTATTAGGTGTAGCACCAGCATGGTTAAGTGATCCGTTTTGGGCAAAAGTGGCATTAATCGGCATTCAAGTATGGCTTGGATTCCCATTTGTCTTTGCGCTGTTCACTGGAGTACTGCAAAGTATTTCATCAGATTGGTACGAAGCAGCAGATATGGATGGTGCGTCTAGTTGGCAAAAGTTTAGAAACATCACATTCCCGCATGTCATTTACGCCACAGCGCCATTGTTAATTATGCAATATGCAGGTAATTTCAATAATTTTAATCTTATTTATCTATTTAATAAAGGCGGTCCACCAGTGTCAGGGCAGAATGCTGGTAGTACAGATATCTTGATATCTTGGGTGTATAATCTGACATTTGAGTTTAACAACTTTAACATGGGTGCAGTTGTTTCATTAATTATTGGATTTATTGTTGCTATTGTCGCATTTATTCAATTCAGACGTACAAGTACGTTTAAAGATGAGGGAGGTTTATAAGATGACAAAGAAGAAAAACATTATAAAAGCAATCGGTATTTACAGTTTTATAGCGATGATGTTTGTCATCATTTTATATCCACTACTGTGGACATTTGGCATTTCCCTTAATCCAGGTACGAACTTGTATGGTGCCAAAATGATACCGGATGATGCGACATTTAAAAATTATGCCTTTTTATTATTTGATGAAAGTAGTCAATACCTGACTTGGTATAAAAATACGCTTATCGTAGCATCTGCAAATGCACTGTTTAGCGTGATATTTGTCACGTTAACAGCATATGCTTTTTCTAGATATCGCTTTGTTGGTCGTAAATACGGGCTGATTACATTTTTGATTTTACAAATGTTCCCTGTATTAATGGCAATGGTCGCAATCTATATTTTGCTAAATACAATTGGATTATTAGATTCTTTATTTGGACTAACACTGGTATATATTGGTGGATCAATACCGATGAATGCCTTTTTAGTGAAAGGTTACTTCGATACGATTCCAAAAGAACTTGATGAATCTGCCAAAATTGATGGTGCAGGGCATATGCGTATTTTCTTACAAATTATGCTTCCATTAGCTAAGCCGATTTTAGCAGTTGTTGCTTTGTTCAATTTTATGGGGCCATTTATGGACTTTATATTACCTAAAATACTATTAAGAAGTCCTGAAAAATTCACATTAGCAGTTGGATTGTTCAACTTTATTAATGATAAGTATGCAAATAATTTCACAGTGTTTGCAGCAGGGGCAATTATGATTGCAGTACCTATAGCAATCGTATTCTTGTTCTTGCAACGCTATTTAGTATCAGGTTTAACAACAGGTGCGACAAAAGGTTAGTTTGAAATTAGGAGCGGGACAGAAATAATAAAGAACCACTAATGACGATAAAGATTAAAAGGAGGACGTTATGATGACGATTAAAGTTGGAATCATTGGGTGTGGTGGTATTGCGAATGGCAAGCACATGCCAATTTTACAAAAAGTTGAAAATGTTGAAATGACTGCATTTTGTGACGTAGACATTTCGAAAGCAGCGAGTGCGGCAGAAGCATACGGAACTGACAATGCAAAGGTTTATGATGATTACAAAGCATTGTTAAAAGATGACACGATTGATGTTATCCATGTTTGTACGCCAAATGACTCGCATTGTGAAATTACTGTAGCAGGGTTGCATGCCGGTAAACATGTGATGTGTGAAAAACCAATGGCTAAAACGACAGCAGAAGCTCAAAAAATGATAGATACAGCTAAATCAACAGGTAAAAAATTAACAATAGGTTATCAAAATCGTTTCCGAGCAGATAGTCAATTTTTACATCAAGCAGCGCAACGTGGCGACTTAGGAGACATTTACTTCGGAAAGGCACATGCTATTCGTCGTCGAGCAGTACCAACATGGGGTGTCTTTCTAGACGAAGAAGCTCAAGGTGGAGGACCATTAATCGATATCGGTACACACGCTTTAGATTTAACGTTATGGATGATGGATAATTATGAGCCAGAATCAGTGATGGGTTCAACATTCCATAAATTAAATAAACAGCATCATGCGGCAAACGCTTGGGGTTCGTGGAATCCAGATGAATTTACAGTTGAAGATTCTGCGTTTGGATTTATTAAAATGAAGAATGGAGCGACGATCATTTTAGAATCCGCTTGGGCGATTAATTCTTTAGAAGTGGATGAGGCAAAATGTTCATTATCAGGAACTAAAGCAGGTGCTGATATGAAAGATGGTCTACGTATTCATGGTGAAGACATGGGTACACTTTATACCAAACACGTTGAATTGGAAAACAAAGGCGTCGACTTTTATGAAGGTAATGAAGTGGATGAAGCTGAAGAAGAAGCAAAAGCTTGGATTGATGCAGTTGTAAATGATACTGAACCAGTTGTGAAACCGGAACAAGCAATGGTAGTTACAAAAATTCTTGAAGCGATTTATCAGTCTGCAAAATCAGGCAAAGCAATTTACTTTGAATAACGTCATACGGTAAGGAGGCACATCATGACTAAATTAAAAGTGGGTGTGATAGGTGTTGGTGGTATTGCACAAGACCGTCATATTCCAGCATTGCTGAAACTCAAAGACACAGTCTCATTAGTTGCAGTACAAGATATTAATACAGTGCAGATGATTGATGTTGCGAAGCGCTTTAATATACCTCATGCAGTTGAGACACCTAGCGAGCTGTTTAAACTTGTTGATGCGGTGGTCATTTGTACACCCAATAAATTCCATGCTGATCTTTCTATAGAAGCATTGAACCATGGTGTCCATGTATTGTGTGAAAAGCCAATGGCGATGACGACGGAAGAGTGTGATCGCATGATTGAAGCGGCTAATAAAAATCACAAATTATTAACTGTCGCATATCATTATCGTCACACAGATGTGGCAATTACTGCTAAAAAAGCAATTGAATCAGGTGTGGTTGGTAAACCTTTAGTAGCACGTGTACAAGCGATGCGTAGGCGTAAAGTGCCTGGCTGGGGTGTTTTTACCAATAAAGCGTTGCAAGGTGGCGGTAGTTTAATCGATTATGGTTGCCACTTGTTAGACTTATCTTTGTGGCTATTAGGTAAAGATATGGTGCCGCATGAAGTGCTAGGAAAAACATATAATCAATTGAGCAAACAACCGAATCAAATTAATGATTGGGGAACATTTGATCACACTAAATTTGATGTCGATGATCATGTTACTAGTTATATGACATTTGCCAATCGAGCAAGCATGCAGTTTGAATGTTCGTGGTCTGCAAATATCAAAGAAGATAAGGTTCACGTTAGTTTATCAGGAGAAGATGGCGGTATCAATTTATTTCCATTTGAAATATATGAGCCCCGCTTTGGAACTATTTTTGAAAGCAAAGCTAATGTTGAGCATAACGAAGACATTGCTGGTGAGAGACAGGCGCGTAACTTTGTCAATGCGTGTTTAGGGATAGAAGAGATTGTGGTGAAACCGGAAGAAGCACGCAATGTAAATGCCCTTATAGAAGCGATTTATCGTAGCGATCTTGATAACAAGAGCATACAACTTTAATGATTATCATATATGATACAAAATTCTCAATATAAAAAGAAGGAGTGCTTTTCAATGAAAATAGGTGTATTTTCAGTATTATTTTACGATAAAAATTTTGAAGATATGTTAGATTATGTCTCAGAATCTGGATTGGATATGATTGAAGTTGGAACAGGTGGTAACCCAGGAGATAAATTTTGTAAGTTAGATGAGTTGTTAGAAAATGAAGACAAGCGCCAAGCATTTATGAAGTCAATCACAGACAGAGGCTTACAAATAAGTGGTTTCAGTTGTCATAACAATCCAATTTCTCCAGATCCGATAGAAGCGAAAGAAGCCGATGAAACGTTACGTAAAACAATCCGTTTAGCAAATCTATTAGACGTGCCAGTTGTTAATACATTTTCTGGCATTGCAGGATCAGATGATACCGCTAAAAAGCCTAATTGGCCTGTTACACCTTGGCCAACAGCCTACTCTGAAATTTATGATTATCAGTGGAATGAAAAGTTGATACCATATTGGCAAGATTTAGCTGAGTTTGCAAAAGAGCAAGATGTAAAAATTGCCATAGAGTTGCATGCAGGATTTTTAGTGCATACACCATATACAATGTTGAAGTTACGTGAGGCTACAAATGAATATATCGGTGCTAACTTAGATCCTAGTCATCTATGGTGGCAAGGTATTGACCCAATTGCTGCGATTCGCATATTAGGCCAAGCAAATGCAATTCATCACTTCCATGCTAAAGATACGTATATTAATCAAGAAAATGTAAATATGTATGGTCTAACTGATATGCAACCATATGGTAACGTTGCGACAAGAGCATGGACATTCCGTACAGTTGGTTATGGACATAGTCCATATGTATGGGCAGATATCATAAGTCAACTTATTATTAATGGATATGATTATGTATTAAGTATTGAACATGAAGATCCTATTATGTCAGTAGAAGAAGGTTTCCAAAAAGCTTGTCAAACTTTGAAATCTGTTAATATTTACGACAAGCCAGCAGACATGTGGTGGGCATAATACGAACTCGAGGTTAGTCTGAAGTTTGTCTGAAGTAAGACTGGTGGCAGTGTTGAATAAATGCATATGTCGCCAAGCCATTGCCAAAAATTTCACACCTTAAATCATGTCATTGTTTGTAAAGAAGGTGTACTTTATATAAGTATTTAGCGATGGTCATACCCATTCACAGTAACAATCCTCACCATTGAAAAGAGTATATAACCTTTTCGATAGTGAGGTATATGATAATAAAAAAAGCCTGTTGTCACAATGGTCATAGACACGACATACTTTAAAGGTTTCTGAATATAATATTTCAGAATGCACTTTAAAGATGGACGTCGATGTAGACTAATGTGATGACAGGCTTTCATCTTTTTAAATATTCATTAATTTCTCTTCTTGTTTAATACGTACATATAAGAAATACGCATACGGTACTAATAAAATAGTTGTATATGTTGCGTGTGTTAATAATAATACACCGATTAATTCAGGAATGATGTTTAAGAAGTAATTTGGGTGTTTTGTAATTTTATATAATCCAGATTTAATAATAGGATGGTTAGGTAAAATGAATAATTTTAATGTCCAAATACCACCTAAAGTTTTAATAACCATAAATAACATGATATAAGCAAAGATTAATATAACTAAGCCAATACCATTTGCAAAGCTAAATGTATCTTTATTAATAAATGCCTCTACACCAGCCAATACATAAATTAAAACGTGTGTTATTGCTAAAAACTTCGAATTTTTAACGCCATATTCAACTGCACCGTCTGCTTTTAATTGTTTTGAGTGATTAATAGATATCTTTAAGCTGACAAGTCTGATACAGAAAAAGATAAGTAATATAGATAGAATCATGATGTCCTCCGTCATTATGTCATATGTATAAGCGTTGATTTTGACAACATAAAGTATTTTATAGATAAAGCTTGTCAAATACTATTAACTATTTATTAATTTTAGTACATAAATATGTTTCTAAGTATGTGTTTATGTTCAGTATTTTGGATAATTTAATAATTTTAAGGATATTAAGCGCTTACACCGACGTGATATATTTGGCTTAACGAAAATGATTGAGGTGACAGAGATGAACTTTTTTGATATCCATAAGATTCCGAACAAAGGCATTCCATTATCGGTACAACGTAAATTATGGCTTAGAAACTTTATGCAAGCTTTCTTTGTAGTGTTCTTTGTTTATATGGCTATGTATTTAATTCGAAACAACTTTAAGGCGGCCCAACCGTTTTTAAAAGAAGAAATTGGATTATCTACATTAGAACTTGGTTATATCGGATTAGCATTTAGTATCACGTACGGTTTAGGGAAAACATTACTTGGATATTTTGTCGATGGACGTAACACAAAACGTATTATCTCGTTCTTACTTATCTTATCTGCGATTACAGTTTTAATTATGGGATTTGTGTTAAGTTACTTTGGTTCTGTAATGGGATTATTAATTGTACTTTGGGGACTTAACGGGGTGTTCCAATCAGTTGGTGGACCTGCAAGTTATTCAACGATTTCAAGATGGGCGCCAAGAACGAAACGTGGCCGATACTTAGGATTCTGGAATACATCACATAATATCGGTGGTGCCATTGCAGGTGGTGTTGCACTTTGGGGTGCTAATGTATTCTTCCATGGAAATGTTATAGGGATGTTCATTTTCCCATCGGTGATTGCATTACTTATTGGTATCGCAACATTATTTATCGGAAAAGATGATCCGGAAGAATTAGGATGGAATCGTGCTGAAGAAATTTGGGAAGAGCCGGTTGATAAAGAAAATATTGATTCTCAAGGTATGACGAAATGGGAGATCTTTAAAAAATATATCCTGGGAAATCCTGTTATATGGATTCTATGTGTTTCAAACGTCTTTGTATACATTGTACGAATCGGTATTGATAACTGGGCACCGTTATATGTGTCAGAGCATTTACACTTTAGTAAAGGCGATGCAGTTAATACGATATTCTACTTTGAAATTGGTGCTTTAGTTGCAAGTTTATTATGGGGCTACGTATCAGACTTATTAAAAGGTCGTCGTGCAATTGTAGCTATTGGCTGTATGTTTATGATTACATTTGTTGTCTTATTCTACACAAATGCTACAAGTGTCATGATGGTTAACATTTCATTGTTTGCATTAGGTGCGTTAATCTTTGGTCCGCAATTATTAATTGGTGTATCATTGACTGGTTTTGTTCCTAAAAATGCCATCAGTGTAGCAAACGGAATGACAGGTTCATTCGCGTATCTATTCGGTGACTCAATGGCAAAAGTTGGTTTGGCGGCTATTGCTGATCCAACACGTAACGGTTTAAACATCTTTGGATATACATTAAGTGGATGGACAGATGTTTTCATCGTCTTCTATGTTGCATTATTCCTAGGCATGATTCTATTAGGAATCGTTGCTTTCTATGAAGAAAAGAAAATTAGAAGTTTAAAAATTTAATATAAATCGGATTAAAAGTATCGCCAATCTATTGCAATATAGTTGGCAATCCTGCCCCGACGGCATGTGCGTGAAGAGATGAAAGATACTGCTTCTACCCTTGCAAATATATCATCTCTATGTCTCGGGGCAGATCATAATTCCCTGTTATGAAGTATCCTTATTTGCCCGACTTAGGGTGACTCAATGAATTTACTCCTTACAATAAAGACATATAGCGGTGTCAATATTGTAGGGAGTATTGTTTTATATTTAAACTCTCTAAAAAGCGGACTGAAAGAAAAGTGAAAACTTCTCTATCAGTCCGCTTTTTCATAGAACAAAATGTAGGCGCCATAATCATTAGTTATGTGCTAATCTATTTTGCTTGCTTACAATAATCACTTGGAGACATTTGTAAATATTTTTTAAAATGATAGCTAAACATTTTATACTCTGAAAAGCCTACTTTGTCTGCAATTTCATAGTGTTTGTAATGTCGATCTAACAATTGCAGAGATTGTAAAATACGATAGCGATTTAAATAATCGACAATTGTAATACCAACATGATCTTTAAATGTTCGCATCGCATACGATTCACTAACATCGATATGTCGAATTAAATCTGAAACAGTCACTTTCGTTTGATAAGATTGCTTAATTTGATCAACAATCTGGTTTACATAATAATCATCGTATTCTACTTTTAATAGTGGTTGGAAGGCATCATGACAAGGTGCTAAGCTACGGCCGTTCTGTGATTGTTGCTCTAATAAGGTACGGACAAGTCTTCCTAAAATAACTTCTAATTGTGCATGGTCTACTGGTTTTAATAAATAATCAAGAACATGATGTTGAATGCCGGCTTTCATATATTCAAAGTCATCGTAACTCGATAATATGATGACATTACAATCTAGATGCGCAATATCATTAAGTAAATCGACGCCATTTTTACGTGGCATACGAATATCAGTAATTACTAATTCTGGCTGATGTTGTTGAATTAGTGATAATGCTTCAACACCATCTTTAGCAGTGTATATTGTATTGAAATGATAGTCTCCCCAGGGAATGATTTGCTTTAATCCTTCTCGAATAATTCGTTCATCATCACAAATAACTACCTTAAACATCTACATTCCCCCTTGAAAGTGGTATTTTATAACAAATTAACGTACCTTGATTACGCTTTGAAAAAATATGTAGTCGTGCATGTGAACCATATTGAATCATTGCTTTATTGTGTAAATGATTTAATCCCAAATGCTTAGTATCAAATACATCATTATTAAGAGATTGGCGTACATATTGCAGGCGAGATGACGACATCCCGATACCATTGTCGCAAACTAAAACATGTAAATTCTGACGTGCCAATGTCAGGCGTATAGTAATGTCCAATGACTCAGTATCTCTACCATGTTTAATAGCATTTTCTATGAGTGGTTGAAGCATCATTTTACCAATTGTCTGGTGACGCGCTTCTTCAGAACTTTCGATATGGAGCTTAATCATGTCATCAAAACGGATGTTTTGTATCGCAACATACTGTTCAATGTAGTTCAACTCTTCGTTTAATTCCACTGTATGTGAGTTTGTACGTAATGAGTAACGTAACATTTGCGATAATTGTTGGACCACAGTTTGTGCTAATTTCGGAGATAACGTAATTAAATATTGTATTGTTTGCATCGTATTGAATAGGAAATGAGGTTGGAATTGGCGCTCTATTTCCTTTAACTGAATATCACGCAAGCGACGTTCTGTATGCTCGATAGAATGGATCAGTTGCTCATTTGATTCAAATAAATCGTAAATATAATTATTAATTTCTTCTAGTTCACTGTTGTTTTTTAAAGGCGTATATGTACCTAGATGACGATTTTTGGCATAGTAAATTTTTTGAATAATCGTTTCGATATCTTTTGTTTGTCGTTTAGCCATATTATCTGCGCTAATGAAACCAAATATTACTAGTAAAACAAGAACTACGGCCATAACAATTAACAACGTGATACCATCTTCAATATTTTCATGTATATCTTTATAAATAATGAGACGATGGTCAGCATGGTTTAATTTTACAGATTCATTCATAAATCCGAATTGTTGTGGTCTATACTTTTCACCTATAGTAAAACGGTCATCATTGGCGTATATAATATTGTCATATTGATCAACGATAAGTGCGAATTGTCGGTTATCTTTCTTAATTTCACTTAAACGTGGGGTGTTAGCCATATAAATTTTAAGCATATATGTACTATTTTTGAATTTAAGCTGATGCGTTGAAAATAAATACATATTTTTAGTGTTTAAATGTTCATAATTATTGGTTATAAACTGATTTGGTCCAGATAATTCATAATAAAGTGTTGCGGGCTGTTGGTGTATTAATTTTAATAATTCACGTTTTGTAGCGGTAACATCATGATGATTTGTTAAATCGAGCTCTTGAAACGAATTATTATGCTGTGTAATAAATGTCTGAATCTGCTTTTCAGTGTGATGTAAAGATGACTGACTTTCATCAACATGTTGATGAATCGTACGATGCTCAATCCAAATATAGATGGCATAGAAGCTTACTAGTCCAATAATAATGACTAAAAATACTGGAAAAATAGTAGACGCAAATAACGATCGTCTCAATTGATGTCTATAAGGTTTGTATGCCGTCATTGAATCATCTCCAAAAATTTATGATGTGGAATGTCCGGTAATTTAGATTTCGGTATTAAAGGTATGTTCTTAAGATTTTCGATAGACTGATCGCTTTGTTCACTAACATCCTTTCGAATTGACTTGGCATCGAACTCTGCAACTAATCGTTGTTGTACTGAGCGGCTTGTTAAATATTGCACTAACTTTTTACGCTTAGGATGAGGGTGTGCATTTTTAACTAAAGCAATACCATCAACATTTAACATTGTTCCTTCAATTGGATAAACGATTGAGACAGGATAACCTTTGTTTTTCCATGTGCGTGCATCTTGTTCGTAGCTTAGACCTGCGTAATATTTACCTTTTGCAACATCTTCAATGACTTTAGACGTCTTTGACAGTTGCATCGCATGGTTTTGGAATTGATGCACATCACTTACTCGATGATGCATGCTATAAATAGCACGCATATGTTGATAGCCTGTCGTTGTTGTATTTGGATTTGAGTACGCAATTTTACCTTTAAGTATAGGTTGTAATAAATCTTGATAACCTCGAATCTTAATATCTCCTTGTAAATCTGAATTAACTACTATAACTGTTGGCATTAATAGAAAACTAGTAACATATTTATTGTTCGAGCGATAATCCTCTAATTGCTGTGTTACAGATGTATCTTGATAGGGAACAAAATCTTCTGGATGATCAATTGTTTCTGACAACACACCACCCATAAAGACATCACCACGCTCCGAAAAATCTTCATTATGCAAGTTTGAAAGCAGTACTTGAGTAGATCCGTGTTTAATTTCAATTTTGACATGCTCTTGTTTTTCAAATTCATTTAAAATTGGACGAATCAAGTTTGATTGATACGGAGAATAAACTGTTAATACATTTTTATCTGATTCAGAGTGACGCGTATTAGCGCATGCTGATAAAAAAATGAGAAATAATAGCAAGATATAAATTTTTGATTTCATGATATCCCATCAATTCTATGTATATTTTAATACAATAATTTTAGCAATAAATGACGCATAAGTAATGTTAAATATTTAGAAATGTTTATAGATGACTTGTTAAGACGTTGCAAATGTTGTGATAGCACAAAATTTTTGTTTGTCAAGACGATTTACCGAGGCTGTAAAATCAAACTGTTATATTTTATTTGTAGCTGTTATATAAAAATCGGCAAGATATTGAACGGTTCAAAAGTGAATTTTTACGTCAATAAAAGTATTTAATCCAGTCTCTTCATATATAAAAGTAAATCTTTCTAAGTGTTGATTTAACGCTTATCAACAATCATTTTTTATAAACAAATATATACTCCTAAATTAACTTTTAAAGCAATGAAAATAGTGAACATTATAACTGTTGTGTAACAGAATGCAATTAGCATATTACTGTTATACAAATTAGTACAGTTTCTATGTTTTGACATACATTTGATGAAAATTGTACATAATTTATGTGAAAAAAATCACAACAAACATGCTACAATGACTATGAAAACGTTAACATAGCATTTCAAATTCACAACATTATACAGATGGAGGCGTTTAGTATGTTAGAAACAAATAAAAATCATGCAACAGCTTGGCAAGGATTTAAAAATGGAAGATGGAACAGACACGTAGATGTAAGAGAGTTTATCCAATTAAACTACACTCTTTATGAAGGTAATGATTCATTTTTAGCAGGACCAACAGAAGCAACTTCTAAACTTTGGGAACAAGTAATGCAGTTATCGAAAGAAGAACGTGAACGTGGCGGCATGTGGGATATGGACACGAAAGTAGCTTCAACAATCACATCTCATGATGCTGGTTATTTAGACAAAGATTTAGAAACAATTGTAGGTGTACAAACTGAAAAGCCATTCAAACGTTCAATGCAACCATTCGGTGGTATTCGTATGGCGAAAGCAGCTTGTGAAGCTTACGGTTACGAATTAGACGAAGAAACTGAAAAAATCTTTACAGATTATCGTAAAACACATAACCAAGGTGTATTCGATGCATATTCTAGAGAAATGTTGAACTGCCGTAAAGCAGGTGTAATCACTGGTTTACCTGATGCATACGGACGTGGACGTATTATCGGTGACTATCGTCGTGTAGCTTTATATGGTGTAGATTTCTTAATGGAAGAAAAAATGCACGACTTCAACACGATGTCTACAGAAATGTCAGAAGATGTAATTCGTTTACGTGAAGAATTATCAGAACAATATCGTGCATTAAAAGAATTAAAAGAACTTGGACAAAAATATGGTTTCGATTTAAGCCGTCCAGCAGAAAACTTCAAAGAAGCAGTTCAATGGTTATACTTAGCATACCTTGCTGCAATTAAAGAACAAAACGGTGCAGCAATGAGTTTAGGTCGTACATCAACATTCTTAGATATCTATGCTGAACGTGACCTTAAAGCAGGCGTTATTACTGAAAGCGAAGTTCAAGAAATTATTGACCACTTCATCATGAAATTACGTATTGTTAAATTTGCTCGTACACCTGATTACAATGAATTATTCTCTGGAGACCCAACTTGGGTAACTGAATCTATCGGTGGTGTAGGTATTGACGGACGTCCACTTGTTACGAAAAACTCATTCCGTTTCTTACACTCATTAGATAACTTAGGTCCAGCTCCAGAACCAAACTTAACAGTATTATGGTCAGTACGTTTACCTGACAACTTCAAAACATACTGTGCAAAAATGAGTATTAAAACAAGTTCTATCCAATATGAAAATGATGACATTATGCGTGAAAGCTATGGCGATGACTATGGTATCGCATGTTGTGTATCAGCGATGACAATTGGTAAACAAATGCAATTCTTCGGTGCACGTGCGAACTTAGCTAAAACATTACTTTACGCTATCAATGGTGGTAAAGATGAAAAATCTGGTGCACAAGTTGGTCCAAACTTCGAAGGTATTAACAGCGAAGTATTAGAATATGACGAAGTATTCAAGAAATTTGATCAAATGATGGATTGGCTAGCAGGTGTTTACATTAACTCATTAAATGTTATTCACTACATGCACGATAAATACAGCTATGAACGTATTGAAATGGCATTACATGATACAGAAATTGTACGTACAATGGCAACAGGTATCGCTGGTTTATCAGTAGCAGCTGACTCATTATCTGCAATTAAATATGCACAAGTTAAACCAATTCGTAACGAAGAAGGTCTTGTAGTAGACTTTGAAATCGAAGGCGACTTCCCTAAATACGGTAACAATGACGACCGTGTAGATGATATCGCAGTTGATTTAGTAGAACGCTTTATGACTAAATTACGTAGTCATAAAACATATCGTGATTCAGAACATACAATGAGTGTATTAACAATTACTTCAAACGTTGTATACGGTAAGAAAACTGGTAACACACCAGACGGACGTAAAGCTGGCGAACCATTTGCACCAGGTGCAAACCCAATGCATGGCCGTGACCAAAAAGGTGCATTATCTTCATTAAGTTCTGTAGCTAAGATCCCTTACGATTGCTGTAAAGATGGTATTTCAAATACATTCAGTATCGTACCAAAATCATTAGGTAAAGAACCAGAAGATCAAAACCGTAACTTAACTAGTATGTTAGATGGTTACGCAATGCAATGTGGTCACCACTTAAATATTAACGTATTTAACCGTGAAACATTAATAGATGCAATGGAACATCCAGAAGAATATCCACAGTTAACAATCCGTGTATCTGGTTACGCTGTTAACTTCATTAAATTAACACGTGAACAACAATTAGATGTAATTTCTCGTACATTCCATGAAAGTATGTAACAAAATTTAAGGTGGGAGCACTATGCTTAAGGGACACTTACATTCTGTCGAAAGTTTAGGTACTGTCGATGGACCGGGATTAAGATATATATTATTTACACAAGGATGCTTACTTAGATGCTTGTATTGCCACAATCCAGATACTTGGAAAATTAGTGAGCCATCAAGAGAAGTCACAGTTGATGAAATGGTGAATGAAATATTACCATACAAACCATACTTTGATGCATCGGGTGGCGGTGTAACAGTCAGTGGTGGCGAACCATTGTTACAAATGCCATTCTTAGAAAAATTATTTGCGGAATTAAAAGAAAATGGTGTGCACACTTGCTTAGACACATCGGCTGGATGTGCTAATGATACAAAAGCATTTCAAAGGCATTTTGAAGAATTACAAAAACATACAGACTTGATATTATTAGATATAAAACATATTGATAATGACAAACATATTAGATTGACAGGAAAGCCTAATACACACATCCTTAACTTCGCGCGCAAACTGTCAGATATGAAACAACCTGTATGGATTCGACATGTCCTTGTGCCTGGTTATTCTGATGATAAAGACGATTTAATTAAACTAGGGGAATTCATTAATTCTCTTGATAACGTCGAAAAGTTTGAAATTCTGCCATATCATCAGTTAGGTGTTCATAAGTGGAAAACATTGGGCATTGCATATGAATTAGAAGATGTCGAAGCGCCCGATGATGAAGCTGTTAAAGCAGCCTACCGTTATGTTAACTTCAAAGGGAAAATTCCCGTTGAATTATAAATACAATTCAGACCGAAAAGAAAGCATATGCAACTTCAAGAGTGAAGGGGCATATGCTTCTTTTTCAATTGAGTATAGAGTATTAGCAAGACGTAGTAGGTATATGAGACAACTTCTACAATGGTTGAAGGAAGACGTTTTTGTAAGTAGCTATGCTGATAAAGAATGTGATGTCTTGTTAAAGGTGAGGTTCCAATATCATCGAATGGGTTATTATTTGCTACTTGCATATGAATATGAGTCTTTTCAAATTTTTATTGACCCTGAGTAATGAAAAATATTAAGATGAAACTTAATATTAAAGCAATGCGGAGCGTGATTATGAAGAGAATTAGTAAAGATATATGGGCAGTATTTAAATTACTGTATCAAAATAAAGGGCGTTTTAGCATTAATGCCTTACTATTACAGTTAATCATGATTTTTATTAGTAGTACATACTTAATTTTACTATTTAATATGATGTTAAAAGTAGCTGGGCAAAGCCAACTTACGATTAACAATTGGATGGAAATCGTAAGTCAGCCTGCCAGTGTGATACTTCTTATTATATTCATATTAAGTGTTGCCTTTCTGATTTATGTAGAGTTTTCATTGTTAGTTTATATGGTTTATGCCGGCTTTGATCGACAAATTATTACATTTAAATCCATTTTTAAAAATGCCTTTGTAAATGTGCGTAAACTCATAGGTGTACCAGTTATTTTCTTTGTTATTTATTTAATGTTAATGATACCCATTGCCAACCTAGGACTAAGTTCAGTATTAACAAAAAATATTTACATACCTAAATTTTTAACGGAAGAACTTATGAAAACGACGAAAGGTATAATCATTTACGGTACCTTTATGATTGCTGTATTTATATTAAACTTTAAATTAATATTTACCTTACCGTTAACGATTTTAAACCGTCAGTCGTTATTTAAAAATATGAGACTAAGTTGGCAAATTACGAAGCGAAATAAGTTTCGACTTGTTATAGAAATAGTTATATTGGAACTCATCATTGGTGCGATTTTAACATTAATTATTTCAGGAGCAACATATCTTGCTATTTGTGTAGATGAAGAAGGAGATAAGTTTTTAGTCTCATCAATTTTATTTGTTGTATTGAAAAGCGCATTGTTCTTCTATTATTTATTTACGAAATTATCATTAATCAGTGTGTTAGTACTGCACTTAAAACAAGAGAATGTATTAGACCAACCGGGCTTAGAATTTAAATACCCAAAACCGAAACGGAAGTCTAGGTTCTTTATAATTTCAATGGTACTTGCAGTGACATGTTTTATCGGTTATAACATGTACTTACTTTACAATAATACTATCAATACAAATATCTCCATTATTGGCCATCGTGGTTTCGAAGATAAAGGCGTTGAAAATTCTATTCCGTCATTGAAAGCTGCTGCAAAAGCGAATGTCGAATACGTTGAGTTAGATACAATTATGACGAAAGATAAACAATTTGTTGTTAGTCATGATAACAATTTGAAACGTTTAACAGGTGTTAATAAAAACATTTCTGAATCTAATTTCAAAGATGTCGTCGGTTTGAAAATGCGTCAAAATGGACATGAAGCAAAACTTGTATCCTTAGACGAATTTATTGAAACGGCTAAACAATCAAATGTGAAGCTACTAGTTGAGTTAAAGCCACATGGTAAAGAACCAGCAGATTATACACAACGTGTTATTGATATTTTGAAAAAGCATGGTGTTGAACATCAATATCGTGTGATGTCATTGGATTATGATGTGATGACTAAGTTGAAAAAAGAAGCGCCATATCTCAAGTGTGGTTATATCATTCCGTTGCAGTTTGGTCATTTTAAAGAAACATCATTAGATTTCTTTGTCATCGAAGATTTTTCTTATTCGCCAAGACTTGTTAATCAAGCGCACTTGGAAAATAAAGAAGTCTATACTTGGACTATTAACGGCGAAGAAGATTTAACGAAATACTTACAAACCAATGTTGATGGTATTATCACAGATGACCCAGCATTAGCTGATCAGATTAAAGAAGAAAAGAAAGACGAAACATACTTCGATCGTTCTATAAGAATTTTGTTTGAATAATATAAACAAAGACCTCTAAAGTTATCAAGATGATACTTTCAGAGGTCTTTTTAATGTTGCGCCTATGGCATGAGCGATTGTTTTATTCGTTTATAAACATGTGTCAAGTATTTATAAGGCAATTTGGCGTCACAAACACTTACATGATTTATTGGTGAATTATTAATTGTTTTGTGAATGCAAAGGGTTAGAAATTGAATCGTAAATACTTTCTAATCTATGTTTCGCTTTAGTCATTTGATCCAAATTTTTAGTGCGTATAGCTGATTTAACAATATAGTGCGCAGCTAAAATGTCGCGTTTTTGATACGCATCTAAATTTAGGTACGATAATTTATTTAAGTCAGTGTTTGCTATTAATTCATGTAATTGATCTACAAGCGCTTGATGTTGATACGTATGTGATGTAGTTTCAGATTTGCTTGCTAATTTAATACCAGTCGTATCAAGGAGCGCCGCTTTAATACCAGCAACTAAATATGTTTTGATTTTCATTTGTGTTGTCATGCTTTGTTACTCCTTTGATGTACATTAATCAAAAAAATTATACACTATTGTATATTGAAAAGCTAATTAACTATAACAAAAAGATAGTTAATGCTTTGTTTATTCTAGTTAATATATAGTTAATGTCTTTTAATATTTTGTTTCTTTAATGTAGATTGGGCAATTACATTTTGGAGGAATTAAAAAATTATGAAAAAGCAAATAATTTCGCTAGGCGCATTAGCAGTTGCATCTAGCTTATTTACATGGGATAACAAAGCAGATGCGATAGTAACAAAGGATTATAGTGGGAAATCACAAGTTAATGCTGGGAGTAAAAATGGGACATTAATAGATAGCAGATATTTAAATTCAGCTCTATATTATTTGGAAGACTATATAATTTATGCTATAGGATTAACTAATAAATATGAATATGGAGATAATATTTATAAAGAAGCTAAAGATAGGTTGTTGGAAAAGGTATTAAGGGAAGATCAATATCTTTTGGAGAGAAAGAAATCTCAATATGAAGATTATAAACAATGGTATGCAAATTATAAAAAAGAAAATCCTCGTACAGATTTAAAAATGGCTAATTTTCATAAATATAATTTAGAAGAACTTTCGATGAAAGAATACAATGAACTACAGGATGCATTAAAGAGAGCACTGGATGATTTTCACAGAGAAGTTAAAGATATTAAGGATAAGAATTCAGACTTGAAAACTTTTAATGCAGCAGAAGAAGATAAAGCAACTAAGGAAGTATACGATCTCGTATCTGAAATTGATACATTAGTTGTATCATATTATGGTGATAAGGATTATGGGGAGCACGCGAAAGAGTTACGAGCAAAACTGGACTTAATCCTTGGAGATACAGACAATCCACATAAAATTACAAATGAACGTATTAAAAAAGAAATGATTGATGACTTAAATTCAATTATTGATGATTTCTTTATGGAAACTAAACAAAATAGACCGAAATCTATAACGAAATATAATCCTACAACACATAACTATAAAACAAATAGTGATAATAAACCTAATTTTGATAAATTAGTTGAAGAAACGAAAAAAGCAGTTAAAGAAGCAGATGATTCTTGGAAAAAGAAAACTGTCAAAAAATACGGAGAAACTGAAACAAAATCGCCAGTAGTAAAAGAAGAGAAGAAAGTTGAAGAACCTCAAGCACCTAAAGTTGATAACCAACAAGAAGTTAAAACTACTGCTGGTAAAGCTGAAGAAACAACACAACCAGTGGCACAGCCATTAGTAAAAATTCCACAAGGAACAATCTATGGTGAAACTGTAAAAGGTCCAGACTATCCAACTATGGAAAATAAAACGTTACAAGGTGTAATTGTTCAAGGTCCAGATTTCCCAACAATGGAACAAAGCGGCCCATCATTAAGCAATAATTATACAAACCCACCGTTAACGAACCCTATTTTAGAAGGTCTTGAAGGTAGCTCATCTAAACTTGAAATAAAACCACAAGGTACTGAATCAACGTTAAAAGGTACTCAAGGAGAATCAAGTGATATTGAAGTTAAACCTCAAGCAACTGAAACAACAGAAGCTTCTCAATATGGTCCGAGACCGCAATTTAACAAAACACCTAAATATGTTAAATATAGAGATGCTGGTACAGGTATCCGTGAATACAACGATGGAACATTTGGATATGAAGCGAGACCAAGATTCAATAAGCCATCAGAAACAAACGCATACAACGTAACGACAAATCAAGATGGCACAGTAACATATGGCGCTCGTCCAACACAAAACAAGCCAAGTAAAACGAACGCATATAACGTAACAACACATGCAAATGGTCAAGTATCATACGGAGCTCGTCCGACATACAAGAAGCCAAGCAAAACAAATGCATACAACGTAACAACACATGCAAATGGTCAAGTATCATACGGAGCTCGCCCGACACAAAACAAGCCAAGCAAGACAAACGCATATAACGTAACAACACATGCAAACGGCCAAGTATCATATGGCGCTCGCCCGACACAAAACAAGCCAAGCGAAACAAATGCATATAACGTAACAACACATGCAAACGGTCAAGTATCATATGGCGCTCGCCCAACACAAAATAAGCCATCAGAAACAAATGCATACAACGTAACAACACATGCAAATGGTCAAGTATCATATGGCGCTCGCCCGACACAAAAAAAGCCAAGCAAAACAAATGCATATAACGTAACAACACATGCAGATGGTACTGCGACATATGGGCCTAGAGTAACAAAATAAGTTTGTAACTCTATCCAAAGACATACAGTCAATACAAAACATTACGTATCTTTACAACAGTAATCATGCATTCTATGATGCTTCTAACTGAATTAAAGCATCGAACAATCGGAAGCATATTTCTAAATTATTTATTCATTATAGTCTTAAACATAACATGACCTAATATATTACTAACCTATTAAAATAAACCACGCACATCTAAGTGATATACGACAATCACAGCAATAATAATTGCTTTAGAAAGTCGTACCGAACTTGAACTTACAAGTCTAGTTCGAACACACACTGATGTGAGTGGTTTTCTTTATTTTAAACATGAACAATCAGATAAGTTACTAGCATTAGCAAATATTATTAAATCAAAGGGCTTCGATTCATAAAATTTAAAACAATGATTAAAATTAGACGTGTAAATGTTAAATTCTAAAACGGAAATAACCACCATCCCATTAAACCACTTTTTTGTTCAATCACTATATTTCACACAGCTTCATTAATAAAACGAAATTGCTTCAACCCGCTTCAACTTCAACCCGCTTCAACTTCAGCTTACTTCAATAACAAAACGAATCCGCTTCATCCAAAATCAACCATTCTAACGCACATATTCAAATATAGCAGCTGCACCCATGCCGACACCAATACACATCGTAACCATGCCGTAACGGCTATCGGGACGTCTACCCATTTCATTAAGTAAACGCGCGGTTAACATTGCGCCTGTAGCACCTAATGGATGACCTAAAGCAATAGCGCCACCATTCACATTCGTACGTGATATATCTAGACCTACTTCTTTAATAGATGCAATCGTTTGAGAAGCAAATGCTTCGTTCAATTCGATCAAATCAATGTCTTCAACAGATAGATTGCTGAGTGACAATACTTCAGGAATCGCATATGCAGGCCCAATACCCATAATTTTCGGGTCAACGCCTACTGCCTTATAACCAACGAATCGTGCAATAGGTGTCACGCCTAGTTCTTTCACTTTATCTCCAGACATTAAAACTACAAATCCTGCACCATCAGAAAGTGGGGCAGATGTTCCCGCAGTCACAGTGCCGTCAGCTTTAAATACTGTACGTAATTTGGCTAATGCCTCCATCGTGGTGTCAGGGCGTATAAATTCATCTTGGTCAAAGATATTTGTGTGTACTTTTGGTCCTGCGTTTGTATATTCAACTGAGTTTACTTGTATTGGGATAATTTCATCGTTGAACCGACCATCACGTTGTGCGTCATAGGCACGTTGATGACTTCTGACAGCATAAGCATCTTGATCTTCGCGTGATACGTCAAATTGGGATGCTACATTTTCAGCAGTTAAACCCATAGGATATGACGCACCTATATCATCATATTGTAAGGTTGGATTGTTTGTGGGCTCGTTGCCACCCATTGGTACGGCACTCATCAATTCAACGCCACCAGCTACAAGTATATCTCCTTGACCAGCCATAATTTGATTGGCTGCAATCGCGATGGTTTGTAATCCTGATGAGCAGTAGCGATTCACTGTTTGACCCGGTACCGTGTCAGATAATCCCGCACGCAATGCAATCGTTCGTGCAATGTTTTGGCCTTGTAATCCTTCTGGAAAAGCCGTACCAACAATGACATCTTCAATCATATTCTTATTGAATTTTCCGTCAATACGTTTCAATACGCCTTGTAATACTTTGGCTGCGACATCATCAGGTCTTTCGTGGAATAATGCGCCTTGCTTTGCTTTCGCTGCGGCTGAACGCCCATAAGCTACAATGTATGCTTCTTGCATGGTTATCATCCTCTCTTAATGACTATCTTTTAATTACGTAATGGCTTACCAGTTTTTAACATATGTGCAATTCTTTCATATGATTTTTTAGATTTTAGTAAGTCAATAAAGCCAATTTTCTCCAACGATTGAATGTAACGTTGATTGATAAATGTATTTCTTGGTAAATCACCACCCGCTAAAATTGTGGCAATATTTAAGGCGATATGATAATCATGGTCGCTAATAAAATGACCCCGTCTTTGCGCATCTAATTGTCCTTGGATCAATGCTTTGAAGTCTTCACCTAAAGCGATATATTGATGTCTAGGATTCGGAATATAGTTTGTTTCTGCTTCATATTTCGCACGTTTGAGCGCAACTTCGACACGTTGTGCTGTATTGAAAATAATCGTATCTGTATCACGTAAATAACCATAACGACGTGCCTCAAAGGCATTTGTAGAGACTTTCGCAAATGCGATATTCGTCAATACTTTTGTCATGGAAGCTTGTTTGTCATCAAACTTATGCGATGTGCGTAATATGCGATCAGCCATTTCTGCAAGGCCACCGCCACTTGGTAATAAGCCAACGCCTGCTTCAACAAGACCGATATACGTTTCACTTGCAGAAACAACAATAGGTGAGTAAAGTACAAGCTCACAGCCACCGCCTAAGGCACGACCTTGAACAGCTGTGACTACTGGTTTCAAACTATACTTCAAACGATTAAAGCTATAATGTAATTTATCAATTGATTGTGCAACGACATCATCTACAAGACCGTCTTCATGCGCCTTTTTCATTAAGAAAAGGTTAGCACCCACACTGAAATTGTTACCATCTGTATAAATGACCATACTTGTGTAATGGTCATTTTCCAGTAAATCAATGGCATCAACTAACGCATCGTTGAATTCATCGGTAATGACATTATTTTTACTTTGTAATTTCAGTAACAGTTGATTATCATGGGTTACGGAAAGTTTGGCATCACCTTTATCCCAAAGTTCATCTTTTACGAAGTGAGAAACAGGTGTTGCATATTCGATGGTCTCATCTTGTTTATAAAAGCCACCATCTAAATCACTAATCCATTGTGGTAAGTCTCCAAGTTCGTCTTCTATACGTTTTTTAACACGTTCATATCCCATTGCATCCCATAATTGGAATGGACCAAGTTTCCAGTTGAACCCCCAGACAAGCGCACGGTCTATGTCTCGGAAATCATCGGTAGCTTTAGGTACATTGATAGCAGAGTAATAGAAATTATTACGTAATGTCTCCCATAAAAATAGTCCCGCTTCGTCTTGCGCATTGAATATGGTATCAAGGTTATGCACTAAGTCTTTATTAAATTCATTTAAAATTGGTAATTGTGGTTGCGATACAGGTACATAATCTTGTTTTTCAACATCGTAAACAAGCCGAGCTTTAGTTTCTTTATCCTTTTTGTAAAATCCTTGTTTCGTTTTACGTCCGAGTGCGCCATTTTCAAACAACGTATTTACAATTTTGACATCATGAAAATAAGGTGTTTCTTCAGGTACTTGTTGCATGCCTTTAATTACAGACACTGCAATATCTAAACCGACTAGGTCAGATAGCGCATATGTACCTGTTTTAGGACGACCAATCGCTTGCCCAGTTAAAGCATCCACATCTACAATGCTTATCTTGTGTTGCTCGGCGCGATACATAATATCATTCATTGTTTGCGTGCCGACTCTATTTGCGACAAAGCCAGGCACATCATTGACGACAATGACACCTTTACCTAACACATTTTGCGCGAAATTTTTTACATCTAATATAATAGATTCCTTCGTGTGTGACGTAGGTATTAACTCCACTAATTTCATAATACGTGGTGGGTTAAAGAAATGTAGACCAAAGAATCGTTCTTGATCCTTCTCGTTAAATGCTTGAGCAATCGCATTAATTGGAATACCTGATGTATTTGTAGCAAATAAAGCATCTTCTTTAGCATGTTGTAGAACTTGTTGCCAAACAGCATGCTTAATTTCAATATCTTCTTTGACTGCTTCGATATATAAATCAGCATCATCATTTACCAAGTCATCATCAAAATTACCATATGTTAAATGACTCGCTAGATTTAAGTCGAATAGTAGCGGCCGTTTCTTATCTGTAATTTTATCGTAAGATTTTTTCGCAATGAGATTTGGATCGTTTTTGTCCACTACAATATCTAATAGTTTTACTTTAAGTCCAGCATTCACAAAGAGTGCTGCCAGTTGAGCGCCCATCGTGCCTGCGCCAAGAACGGTTACTTTATTAATTGTCATAGTGATTCCTCCAATTTAGTTGAGGATAAGATAACCATTAAGATAATTGGAATAACGTTGCTATTTTATAAAATTAATTAAGTATCTTTGACAGTCATCTTAGCCTCTTATTTAAGGAAAAAGCTTTATGCTTAAAATAAGTCTTTTTTTAGTGATATTACTGCATCTCATATAATTCTTTGCTATTTATACGAAAGCAGAATCTCCAGTCAAAGCGCGTCCAATTACTAAGGCATTAATTTCATGTGTACCTTCGTACGTGTAAATCGCTTCTGCATCAGAGAAGAAACGTGCAATATCATAATCGTCAGCTAGTATGCCATTACCACCTGTAATACCGCGGCCCATAGCTACTGTCTCACGCAAACGTAAGGCATTCATCATCTTCGCCGTTGAAGTTGCAACCTCGTCATATTCACCATGTGCTTGCATATTAGCTAATTGAGCACATGTTGCCATTGCTTGAGCTAAATTACCTTGCATCATTGCTAGCTTTTCTTGTATTAACTGATATTTACTAATTGGTTTGCCGAATTGCTTACGCTCAGTGACATAATCTAATGTGGCACGTAAAGCGCCAGCCATACCACCTGTAGCCATATAAGCAACGCCTGCTCTCGTTGAATAAAGAATTTTGGCAATATCTTTAAAGCTTGTTATGTTTTGTAAGCGATCCGCTTCATCTACTTTGACATTAGTTAATTTAATTAGTGCGTTAGGAACAATGCGAAGTGCGATTTTATTATCAATGACTTCAATATCGACGCCATCTTGTTCTGGTCTGACTACAAAGCAATGGGGTTTGCCAGTTTCTTTATTTACTGCGAATACTGGAATGACATCAGATACATGTGCACCACCAATCCATTTCTTTTCACCATTGATAACCCAAGTATCGCCTTGGCGTTCAGCGACTGTTTCAAGACCTCCCGCAACGTCCGAACCGTGTTCTGGTTCAGTTAAAGCAAAGCATGTACGCAGTTCATGTGACTGTAATTTAGGTACATATTTCGCAATTTGTTCTTTGCTACCTCCGAAATAGAAAGTGTTATGCCCTAAACCTTGGTGAACACCGAGTAGGGTAGCTAAGGAAATATCAAATCGCGCGAGTAGGTAAGACATGAAAAACTGAAATAGTTGACTAGGCATTTTGGCGTTTGGACGATCCTTGTAAAGTAATGGATTGTTAAAATAATTTAATTCTCCCAGATCTTTAAAATAGTCCTCGGGTACAGTAGCGTCTATCCAATGTTGATTAATATTTTCACGGTACTTACTTTCTAGCAATGAATCTACTTGTTGTAAAAATTCGACTTCACCGTCTGTTAAACCTTTAGCAATACTAAGTACATCTTCAGGAAATAATGTTTTTAAGACCGTTTCTTTTTCAAATGTCATATAAATTCCTCCTAAAAATAATATGAATACTAATGTGAAATGCATTTAATTCAAAAACAACACGCTTTATTTGTAAACGCTTACACTAAATATCAAAAATTTTTATCACCTTTAAAGTGTTTGTGAGACTTTGTCATTCATCATTTGTCGAATCGCAAGTTTATCTGGTTTCTGCGTACTGTTTAACGGCATATGTGTCACTGGTACATACATTCTTGGGACTTTATAACCTGCTAAACGACTTCGCATATGTTGATCTAAAATTTCAGCGTAATGAGGTTCATCTTCGCGAAGTATAATGGCTGCAGCAATTGATTCACCATATTTTGGATGATCATAGCCAACGACCACACACCGGTCTACTAGTGGATGCTCAGCTAAAGCATTTTCGACTTCAGATGGTAAGACATTTTCGCCACCAGTTATGATTAATTCTTTTTTGCGGTCAATAATAAATATATCGCCATCGTCGTCCATCTTCGCTAAGTCACCAGTTAATAAATAACGACCATGAAATGCTTTGGCAGTCTCTGCTGGTTTATTCCAATATCCTGGCGTGACATTTTTAGCCTTAATTGCAAGTTCGCCAATCTCACCAGTAGGTACTTCCTCACCGTTATCATCAAGGATACGTGCATCAACGAACATGACTGCTTTACCAATACTCATTGGCTTACGTTTTGAATTTTCCGGTGTATTAACAAGTACAAGAGGTGCTTCAGTTAAACCATAGCCGTTAATAATGTTTATGCCATATTGTTTAAAAGCTGCTTGGATACTTGGTAATGGTTGTGAACCACCTTGGATGATATAATCCATAGCTTTAAAATTTTCAGGATTAAAATTACTAGCACGTAGCGTACTATAATACATTGTCGGAATCATGATAATAAATGTAGGGTGATATTGTGCAATCATGTCATTCAATTCTTCGCCGTTAAAGTAACGTTGAAGAATAAGTGTGCCACCTGACATTAATACTGGTAATACAGTATCGTTAAACCCTAAAACATGGAACATTGGTGTTGATACAATCGTAATATAGTTTGAATTGAACTTATACGTCAGCTCTAAGTTTGCACCGTTATGAACAAATGATTCATATGAGAACATCACACCTTTAGGTGATCCGGTTGTACCACTTGTATAAATTAATGCTGCAAGATCTTGTGGTTCAACAGGTGTTGCTTGAAAAGGTTGGTGATAATCTGGATTTACGATTTCATCATATTGCGCTACATCAATATCCATATGCAATAAGTTTTGGTCAATATCGGTGAGTGAACTTAAATGTTTTTCAGCATAGAAGAGCAGTTTTAATTGTGCATCTTCCACAATGGCTGCAATTTCTTTTGGGTTAAGCCGCCAATTCAATGGTAAAAAAACCGCACCTGTTTTAAAACAAGCAAATAATAAATCTAATATTGCAATATCATTTGGCGCAAAAATACCGATAACATCGCCTTTTTTAACACCTTGAGATGTTAAATAATGTGCCATATTATCAGCACGTGCATTGAGTTGTTGGTATGTCCAAGATGTTTGTTTTGCGTGATCAATAACGGCAGGCTTGTCATCATCGAAGTCTGAACGCGTTTTTATCCAATCGAAATTCATTAGTATACCCCCTTTAGCTTCACTTTCATACTTTATGAATTGATTGTTTAAGTTGTCCCCATTTTTCTTTGTAAATGCTGGTATCAATTAATTTTAAATGATCAGCAATAATTGGTTTAAAAGCCATTTGATTCAAAATATCTTTATGCAAATCAAGACCTGGTGCAATTTCAATTAGTTTCAAGCCTTGATTGGTGAGTTCGAATACTGCACGATCAGTAACAAAATAGACTTCTTGCTCGAGTGATTGTGAATATTGTGCATTAAAGTCGATATGGCTCACATCTGATACAAATTTCTGGTTTTGTCCTTCAGTTTCAATGTTTAATCGTTGATTATGGCATGAGACATGACTGCCAGCTACAAAAGTACCTGAAAAGATAATTTTATTTACAGATTGCGTAATGTCTATAAAGCCGCCACATCCATTTAGTCGGTCATTGAAGTAAGACACGTTGACATTGCCGTATTGATCAACCTCAGCAAAGCTAAGATAGGCAACTGATACACCATTGTTATAAATAAAATCCCATGCTCGATCATGAGGCATGCGCACATCTGCATTGTAATTCATACCAAAATGTTCACGACTCCCAACGAATCCACCGAAAATGCCAACATCTAGAATCGGTTGCACATCATGTTCAACACATTCTTCATGCAATAAATTAGAGAGTTCATTATTGATTCCATAACCGATGCTAATTGTATCGCCATAAGTTAAAAACTGAGCAGCACGTCGGAGAATCAATTTGCGACTATTAAAAGGTAATGCGGGTTCAGGTATTCCATCAATTCGTTCTTCTCCAGACAAGGCTGGTAAATAATGACTCTGAATTACTTGGCGGTGATTCTTTTCATCTTCTGTGACGTATACATAATCGACAAGATTTCCTGGGATAACAACTTCATTCGGTTTTAGTTGATAGTCGTCAACTAAAGCTTTAACTTGTACAATAACTTTCCCATGATTGGCTTTCGTGTTTAATGCGACATGATAACACTCGCTCAAGTACGCTTCTTGAGTTAAATAAATGTTACCTTGTTGATCTGCGTATGTTCCTCTCAGTAGTGCCACATCAACGCTAGGGAATGTGTAATGTAAGTATGTTTCATCGTTGATGGTTACTAATGAAACTAAATCATCAGTTGTTCGTGTATTTACTTTACCGCCACCGTATCTAGGATCAACAGCTGTGTTTAATCCTATTTTAGTAATAACTCCAGGTAATAATTGATTACTCTGACGATAATGAGTTGCAATGATACCTTGTGGTAAAAAATAAGCTTCAATGTCATTATTTTTCATTGCTTGTGCCGTTTTGGAAGAAGCCGTTAAAATGCTCATAATGACACGTTTAATCATGCGACGTTCTATAAAATCATCTAAATCCGGTGCGGCACCTAAACTATGGATATCATTCGCTAATATAAACGTTAAATCATTGGGCGTATGATATGTGTCATGTTGCGCTAACACAGCACGTAGAACTTCGGCGGGTAAGTTGGCTACAGCTAATGCTGGTAAACCAATCACATCACCATCTTTAATGATATGTTGTAAGTCGTGCCATGTGATTTGTTTCAAGCAAGTCACCTCCATCACATTTGATAAATATAGCGTTTTTACACTTTGTGTAAACCCTTACAAGAAATATAACATAACGACGTTTAAAATCAATTAGAAATATCTTTTTATTCTGATAATAGACACAGTATAGACACATTTTGATGGTCGATAAGAATTGTAATATCAAGGGTTTGTAATGAATTGAATATCATTAAAATACTTATATAAAAATATTGCTTGGAATATAAAAAGTTAAATAGGTTTTGATTTTTAAATATGAAATACAAAGTGCCCAATCGAACAAAGTATTTATATTAAAATATGGAAAATCCATCAATATTAAATTAAAATAGTTTTATTATGAAAAGTGAAAGTAGGTAAGTCTATGGAAGGTCTTAATCATCGAAGAAATATAGAAAAAGAAGAGACAACACAAACGCAATCAGTTGCACCTAATACAGGTGAAGAGGGGATGTCATCAGCAAGTACACAATCAACTAAGACGTCCGACATACATAATGAATCTATCGATAAACAAATGGAAGCCAAAGCGCATGAAACAGCGCAAAATACAGATTTAAAAAACGAAGCAAGAAGTTTATTTGATAATGCAACCAAATCAATCGGTAGACTAGCCGGCAATGATGAAAGCTTAAATCTTAATTTAAAAGATATGCTTTCTGAAGTATTTAAGCCGCATACTAAAAACGAAGCAGATGAAATATTTATAGCGGGTACTGCTAAAACTACGCCAGCAATTTGTGACATATCAGAAGAATGGGGGAAGCCATGGCTCTTTTCTCGAGTATTCATCGCTTTCACAGTAACATTTATTGGATTATGGGTCATGGCAGCAATTTTTAATAACACTAACGCGATTCCGGGTCTCATTTTTATAGGGGCTTTAACAGTACCATTATCGGGTTTGTTCTTCTTTTATGAATCAAATGCGTTTAAAAATATTAGCATTTTTGAAGTTATTATCATGTTCTTTATTGGCGGCGTATTTTCATTACTAAGTACGATGGTATTATATAGATTTGTCGTTTTTAGTGATCAATTCGAAAGGTTTGGTTCTTTAACATTTTTCGATGCATTTTTAGTAGGATTAGTTGAAGAAACTGGAAAAGCACTCATTATTGTTTATTTCGTCAATAAATTGAAAACAAATAAGATTTTGAATGGATTATTAATCGGTGCTGCTATTGGTGCAGGGTTCGCAGTTTTTGAATCAGCAGGTTATATTTTGAATTTCGCTTTAGGAGAAAATGTCCCATTATTAGATATTGTCTTCACACGTGCGTGGACTGCGATTGGTGGTCATTTAGTTTGGTCAGCGATTGTTGGTGCTGCAATAGTTATTGCGAAAGAACAGCATGGCTTTGAATTCAAAGATATTTTTGATAAACGCTTTTTAATATTCTTTTTATCAGCCGTTGTTTTACATGGCATTTGGGATACATCTTTAACTGTACTTGGCAGTGATACGTTGAAAATATTTATTTTAATCGTTATTGTGTGGATACTTGTATTCATTTTAATGGGGGCAGGTTTAAAACAAGTGAATTTACTGCAGAAAGAATTTAAAGAACAACAGAAAAAAGTAGACGAATAATAATTAAAGCTTATGTTGCTCATATGTTTGTGACATAAGCTATTTTTATAATTTGTCTTTAAAAGAGTGGAATAGGAATACTTTTTGGAGTTAAAAAAGTGTTTCACGTTAAACAAATAGTGACAATTAGATTTATATAAAATGAACATGATTCACTGAAAGTATGTAATAATCATTTTATTGAAATTCATCAAACAGAAATTAATACAATCATATAAGCAAATTAAACCACGCCATAATCATATTGGATGACTTCGGCGTGGTTTTTATAGTTGAAGCAGGGCTGAGACATAAATCAATGTCCCACACTCCCTTATCGTTCAATCGTTGTTCGATAATCGATTAAATAGATACCTTCAGGTGTTACTTTATAATTTTTAACCTTAGAGTTAGCAGCGACTATTTGATCGTTGTAAGCAATATAACTGTTTGGTACATCTCGACTTGATAATTTAATAATATCATTAGAAATATTGTGACGTTCCTTAACATCTACAGTATGATTCAATTGATTAATTAAATCATCGACGTTGCTATTATTGTAGTCTCCTTTATTAATAGCACCATCTTTTTTATATGCTTGATTAAAGAAATAACCTGTATCACCGCGAGGGATTGTCCCAAAACTATACATCGTTGCATCCCATGCAGAACGGTCTTTTAAGTAACCTTCTATGTCATCAACACTTTTAATGTCGATTTCAATATTTGCTTTTTTAGCATCTGATTGTAATACTTGCGCAATTTTCGATAGCTCTGGACGACCGTCATACGTAATTAACTTAATTTTTAAAGGGTGTTCTTTTGTATAACCATCTTTAGCTAATAACGTTTTTGCTTGTTCGATATTTTGTTTGGTTAACTTAGGTTCTTTAATATATGGAATTTTATCATTAAATGGACTCGTTGCAGGTTTCGCATAACCTTGATAAATATGATCTGCAATACCTTGTCTATCAATGATATGATCTAATGCTTCACGAACGGATTTAGTCATTTTTTTATTAGTATGATTATACATAAGTAAAGAAGTTCTAAATCCAGATTCTTTTGACACTTTTAAATTTTGATTATTTTCTATGTCTTGAACTTTATTAACTGGGACATCAGTTATTAAATCATCTTTTTGAGATTCTAAATTTCTGACGCGATTATTGCCGTCTTCTTGGTACGTCACAGTAATATGATCAAGTTTGGGTTTACCTTGCCAATAGTCCTTAAAATTCGACAATGATATTTTTCGAGATTGCTTATAATCTTTTATTTGGTAAGGGCCTGTACCAACAGGAGTTTGATTAACATCTGATTTAGCATCTGTATCATAAATTGCCATAAAAGGATTAGCTAATTCAGATACAAGTTCAGGGTAAGCGGAGTTGGTTTTAATTGTCAGTTTTTGACCTTTAGCGGTAATTGATGATATTGGTAATGAATATTTGACCAAGTCGCTTTTTTTCATGCTATTTTCAAGGCTAGATTTCACTTTTTCTGCAGTCAATTTTTGACCGTTTTGAAATTTAATATTATCTTTTAATTCTATATCTAACGTTGTATCATTTGGTTGATGATACGATTTCACTAATGCTTTTTCTATTTTTCCTTGATCATTTGTTTTAAATAATGATTCTGCAGCACCAATCTTAACTGGTACATCTGTTTCATAAGGTGCAATAGACTTTGTTTTTAACGGTAACGAAATATTTAAGTCTTTGCCAGATGAATGCATTGAGCCACATCCTGATAACACTAATACTGCTGAAAATATAGTTGCTAGTCTTTTAAACTTCATTTAATTAACACTCTCTTTCTAATTACTATGTAAAACCCAACAATTAATATTTTAAAACTTTATTTTGTTAAAGTAAAATGTTGTTCAAGTTTAGTAATTATTAAAGTTCAATTAATTGTAGTAATTATGCTTTTTAAAAATAAATATTAGAAATGAAGTTAGCGATATTTATAGTGATTCACGATAAACATATATAACTAAGTATTGAGCAACTGCTGTAGTACTACAGCTTGGTTATGTTTAGTATCTTTTGCTGCATATAACAATAGAACATGATTATGCTGATTTACAATATCCTTTAATTTTTCAAAAGCATCTTTTTGCGCATCCTGATCACGTAATTCTTTTTCATATTTTTCTTTAAAAGCTCCAAAAAGTTTAGGATCATGTTGGAACCATTGTCGCAACTCAGTAGAAGGGGCAATGTCTTTTAACCAATAATCTAGGTTAGCAGTTCTTTTCGAAATACCTCTCGGCCAGACTCTATCGACTAGGATACGAATAGCGTCGGTATTATCTTTATTGTCATAAATCCGTCCAATATCTACGGTCATCTTGTGAACTCCTTTCTTATGAAATTCAGTGAGCATACATCAATGCATGTTGTGGTGGGACGACCAAATAAATTTTGCGAAAATATCATTTCTGTCTCACTCTCAATTAAAAAACAGCCATGACAAAGTAAAGTCATAGCTGTTTTTTATAGATGTCATTTATTTTTACGTTTAGTTAAATACTTCAAACCAACTGCAAAGACGGTGTAACCGGCAAGTGTTTGAATCAATGTTTTGATTAAATTGTTATTTTTGACAACAATATTTGCGGTAACAATACTCGCGAAATATAATGCAAATACTTTTACGTAACGTTGATTAAGTTTCATATGAGCACTAAACCTCTTTTCTCAATTATACTGCAACGCTTAGTCTTGGAATAAATGTTTCGTAGTGTACGCGATCCATATCGTAATTTAAAGATTTAAGTGCTTCGATCATAGATTGTAAGAATTTTGTACCACCACAGATATAAATTTCAGGTTTATTTGCTAAAAATACTTGTAATTCTTCAGCGCCAATATAGCCTTGTTTATCTTTTAAGTGTGTATATAATTTAGCGTTGTCATGATGGCTTGCGATACTGTTGAAGTTGTCTTTGAAAGGTAAATGTTGTTCATTTTCAGCAACTTGAACCATCTGTGTATCTAAACCTTTGGCAGAGGCAGCTTCATACATTGCTACTAAAGGTGTGACGCCAATACCTGAACCTAAGAATAGTTGTGGTTCAGTCGTATTCTCTAATACGAATCCACCTACAGGCGCAGCTAAATTAATCATATCGCCTTCTTTAATCTCATCGTGTAAAATTGTTGAAACTTCGCCTTCATGTTCTGTTGTGACATCACGTTTAACGCCAAAAGTTAAATGGTTTTTTTCACCTGATACGATAGAATAGTGACGTTTAGCTCTATATGGAAGTTTATCACTAGAAACATCAACTGTGATGTATTGGCCTGGTGTAAATTCACTAAAGTCATATTCTTCAGTTTCAACTGTAAATGATTTAATGTCTTCAGATTCTTGTTTAATATTGGTAATTTTGAATGGTTTAAAACCAATCCACATCATTTGATCATAAATTTCTTTTTCAATTTGGATGAACACATCCGCAATAACACCATATGCTTTTGCCCAAGCTTGAATCACAGGGTCATGTTCTTCTAAACCTGTCACGTCTTGGATTGCTTTTAATAAATTTTCCCCCACAATTGGATAATGTTCAGCATAAACTTGTAATGCACAGTGTTTATATGCGACTGGCATAATGACTGGTTTAATAACACTTAAGTTATCGATATTAACCGCAGCGGCCATTACAGCTTGTGCTAATGCTGAAGATTGCATGCCTCGTTTTTGGTTCGTTTGATTAAACATGTTTAAAAGTTCAGGATGCGCTTTAAACATTTTTGGATAAAAGATTGACGTAATTTCTGTCCCTTTCTCTTTAAGTAAAGGCACTGTTTGTTTGATAATGTCTTTCTCTTGTTCTGTAAGCATGATACTCCTCCTTTAATCTGTCTATTTTGATTATTCTACTAAAAATTTCGATATTCAATTAATTGGTTTGAGAAAATATAAATAAAATGGCAAATTTGATAATTGTATGACATTTTTAATTTTTTAAATACTTATCAATAAGCATTGTGTACAATTGTCTGTTTGCACACCGACGATTGCGCGCATTTATTTGACTAATTCAAAAAACATTGTTGTTTTCCTAGAAAAAAGTAAACATGATAATAAAAATGTGAAAGTGTAAATAATCACTGGCGAAGTACGAAGACTAAAGACATCTAAGATGTAATCGTATACAAATTAAAAAGGTGTAAAAATTAAAATAAAATGTGAAATAAATCACAATTTAATATTGACCCAGTACTTAATGCATGTTACATTTTATATGTGAAATAAATCACAAACTTAAAAGCGGATGACACATGACCTTTTAAGTTATGCGTTGAAAATAAAAGAGATGTTTATTTGCTTTTGTATCGTCAATAAGCAGCATTAAACTAACATATTTGAAGCTACACGTATGTTAGTGAATTAATCATAAGGGAGTTTTTGTAATGAACAAATTTAAAGGGAACAAAGTTGTATTAATAGGTAATGGTGCAGTAGGTTCAAGCTACGCATTTTCATTAGTGAACCAAAGCATTGTTGATGAATTAATCATCATTGATTTAGACACTGAAAAAGTTCGAGGAGATGTTATGGATTTAAAACATGCCACACCATATTCTCCAACAACAGTTCGTGTGAAAGCTGGCGAATACAGTGATTGTCATGATGCGGATCTAGTTGTCATCTGTGCTGGTGCTGCACAAAAACCTGGAGAAACACGTTTAGATTTAGTATCTAAAAACTTGAAAATATTCAAATCAATTGTTGGTGAAGTAATGGCATCAAAATTTGATGGTATTTTCTTGGTAGCTACAAATCCTGTTGATATTTTAGCGTATGCAACATGGAAATTCTCTGGTTTACCTAAAGAACGTGTTATAGGTTCTGGTACAATTTTAGACTCTGCACGCTTTAGATTATTGTTAAGCGAAGCGTTCGATGTTGCGCCACGTAGCGTCGATGCTCAAATTATTGGTGAACATGGTGACACTGAATTACCAGTATGGTCACACGCTAATATTGCGGGTCAACCTTTGAAGACATTACTTGAACAACGTCCTGAGGGCAAAGCGCAAATTGAACAAATTTTTGTTCAAACACGTGATGCAGCATATGACATTATTCAAGCTAAAGGTGCCACTTATTATGGTGTTGCAATGGGATTAGCTAGAATTACTGAAGCGATTTTCAGAAATGAAGATGCCGTATTGACTGTATCAGCATTATTAGAAGGCGAATATGATGAAGAAGATGTTTATATTGGTGTTCCAGCAGTCATCAATAGAAACGGTATTCGCAACGTCGTAGAAATCCCATTAAACGACGAAGAACAAAGCAAGTTCGCACATTCAGCTAAAACATTAAAAGATATTATGGCTGAAGCAGAAGAACTTAAATAACTTTTTATAAAATCTATACCATTCCAAAAATTGTAAAACCTTACCCCAAAAAATTGTATAAAGGGCTATTTGATACAACTATATGTGTCGAGTAGCCCTATTTTTAATGTAGTGAAAGTCGTTGTTGAAATTAAATTCAAATCTGGCACTTAAGCGTTAATCATAGCATTAAGATGATTGTCTAGCAGAGGCGATTTGCGGGCTCACTACAGTGCATGATGAACTTAATGCTTCAAATGTAACATTAAAAATAAAAGCAACGATGTCACTTCTTACTTCGTACATCGTTGCCATTAGTTCTGTTGATATTTCGGTTAGTCTTAATCCCCGAGCAATTCTTCAATTTCATTTTTGATAACTGTAACGTGGGGCCCATAAATTACTTGCACACCAGTGCCTTGCTGGATTACACCTTTGGCACCAGTACTTTCGAGTAATACTTTATCGACTTTGTCATTTTGATGAAGTGTGACGCGTAGTCTCGTTGCACAACAGTCAACGATTTCAATGTTATCTTTGCCTCCCAAACCAGCAACAATAGTTTGTGCTCTTTCAGTAGCCTCAACTTGTTGTGCTGCAGCTTTATCTTCTCGACCAGGTGTTTTGAAATTAAATTTCGTAATTAAGAATCTGAAAACGATGTAATACAAACAGAACCACACAATTCCAATAGGTATGACGTATAGGTAGTTTGTTTTACTATTACCTTGTAGCACACCAAAGAGTAAGAAATCGATAAAGCCTCCACTGAAGGTTTGACCAATTGTAATGTTGAAAATGTCTGCCATCATAAATGCTAATCCATCAAAGAAGGCATGGATTACATAAAGAATAGGTGCGACAAACAAGAAACTAAACTCTAAAGGTTCGGTAATACCTGTTAAAAATGAAGTGAGTGCAGCGGATAACATTAAACCGCCGACAACTTTTTTATGTTCAGGTTTAGCTGTGTGATAAATTGCAAGTGCGGCACCACATAAGCCGAACATCATCGTAATAAAACGGCCTGACATAAAGCGTGACACACCTGAATAATACTTCGTCACATCTGGATCACCAAGTTGAGCAAAGAAGATGTTCTGCGTACCTTGAACTAAGTGCCCTTTGACTTCTAAAGTACCACCAAGTGCCGTCTGCCAAAACGGTAAGTAAAAAATATGATGTAAACCGAGTGGACCTAACAATCTTAAGATGAAGCCATAAACAAAAGTACCGATGGCACCTGTTTTCGTTACAAATCCACCAACATGATAAATGCCGGCTTGTATGCTTGGCCAAATGAAAAACATCAATACACCTAAAAAGATTGCGGCAAATGCTGTGACAATAGGGACAAATCTAGAGCCACCAAAGAAACCTAAATACGGTGGTAATACTACTTTGTGATATTTGTTGTGAAGTATTGCGGTCATAATACCTGTGATAATCCCACCAAAAACACCGGTTTCAACCGTTTGTATACCGAGCACCATGCCTTGTCCATTTTGTGCAAGCTGATCTTTTGCCAATGTGCCCGTGATAGTTAATAAGCCATTCATAGTTGCGTTCATAATTAAGAAACCGAGTAGTGCAGCTAAACCTGCAGTACCTTTATCGCTTCTAGATAATCCGATTGCGACACCAATTGCAAAGATGACTGGTAAATTTTGGAAAACAATACTACCTGCAGCTGACATTAATGTAAAAATATTTTGTAATAAGGTAATATCTAAAATAGGGTATGCTTTAACGGTGTTTGGATTACTTAATGCACCACCGATACCCAACAATAGACCTGCAGCTGGTAAGATTGCGATAGGTAGCATAAAGGACTTGCCGAACTGCTGTGCTTTTTCAAATAAAGATTTCATCAACATCCCTCCTAATTATTCTCAATATAGCTTTTGAGAAATTTAATATCAATATATATTCTGTGTATGAAAATATTTTTCATAAAAATTGTTTGAATCATGTAACAATCATATAAATTGCTGTTTATATTGTTGTGAAAATGAGTTGACAAAAGTCGGTATAGATATGTAGACATCCTATTTTTAGCGAGGTAGGTTGATAAGGCATATCGGATAAATTTATAAGCCATAAAATAGATAAATAGTGTTTGTATCCAAAAATATGAGAAAGTTAAAACTATTTTTCAAAATAAACATGATTCACCACATAAATAAATATACATAAGCTATCGATAACAACTTAAGAAAGGTGGATATATAAATGAAAAGAAAGATTATTATGGATTGTGATCCAGGACACGATGATGCAATAGCATTAATTTTAGCGGGGGCAATTGACAGTCCACTAGAGATATTAGCTGTAACCACAGTCGCAGGTAATCAATCAGTTGACAAGAATACGACAAACGCCTTGAACGTATTGGATATTATGGGACGCCAAGATATAGCAGTAGCGAAAGGTGCGGATAGGCCGTTAATTAAACCAGCTGCCTTTGCTTCTGAAATACATGGGGAATCTGGATTAGATGGTCCGAAACTACCGTCGACACCATCACGTCAAGCAGTTGCAATGCCTGCATCAGATGTGATTATAAACAAAGTGATGACGAGTGATACACCTGTAACAATTGTAGCGACAGGTCCTCTTACGAATGTAGCAACGGCATTGATTCGTGAGCCAAGAATCGCTGAGCATATTGAATCTATTACTTTGATGGGTGGTGGTACATTTGGAAATTGGACGCCTACAGCAGAATTCAATATTTGGGTAGATGCTGAAGCAGCGAAGCGTGTTTTTGAAAGTGGGATTACTATAAATGTGTTTGGTTTAGATGTAACACATCAAGTTTTAGCCGACGATCACGTGATTGAACGCTTTGAAAGTATCAATAATTCTGTTGCACAATTCGTCGTAGAATTATTGCAATTCTTTAAGAAGACATACAAGACTCACTTTAATATGGACGGTGGTCCAATACATGATGCTTGTACAATTTTGTATTTGTTACAACCAGAATTGTTTACAATGGTACCCGTTAATATCGACATTGAACATCAAAGTCCACTAACTTATGGTACTATGGCTGTCGATTTAAATCATGTTACAGGTAAGCCTGCCAATGCTTATTTTGCTACAGCAGTTGATGTTGAAGAAGTGTGGAACTTGATAGATTATAAGTTACGTACTTACGAATAATAATACTTAATTAAATAGATACAGTTAGCCCTAAGGCGCCTGATATAAGCGTCCTTAGGGTTTTTGTATTGGATTACATTGGTCATGACAATTTGATAATGATTGAGATATGTATGTTAAAAATGCTTCAAAAAACATAAAACACAAAAACATATGTAAAAATTTCAATTGCTTTATTTTAAAAGATTAAAATCACAAAAAATATAGATATAATTGAAATGTTGTTAAAACATCACAATGATGTACATGCTCATTTTGAAAATATGTGTTCAAAGTGTGTACATCGGTGTGACGATTGATGATAAATTGAGCTCAGATGCTCAAAGGAGGATCGAACATGAACGGGGATAATCAGCAAATACTCAGAGAAATTGTATTGAATCCTACTATTCATGGTAAAGAACTTGAATCGATATTTGGTTTGTCTCGTAGACAACTAGGATATCGCATTCAAAAAATCAATTTGTGGCTTGAACAAGAGGGTTATCCAAAACTTGAAAGAACAAGCCAAGGAAATTTTATTGTAAGTTCTGAAATCATGACGTTATTCAAACGAGATGTATCGGAGCAGCAAATGTTAAACGGCAACAATGTCATTTTTAGCATAGAAACACGTCGTTATTATTTAATGCTCATGCTTTTTAGTAAGGAAAACGCAATGTCTCTAAACCATTTTTCAATTGATTTACAAGTCAGTAAAAATACTGTCATTCACGATATAAATCATGTGAAAGAGCAATTGGAAAATCATGGTTTGTCACTTAAGTATTCTCGAAAACATGGTTATGAAATTGTTGGTGATGAATTTGAAGTTCGCCGTTTCTTCATTAAGTTGATTGATCAAAGGTTGAATCATGATATTACTAAAAGTGAAGTTTTAAAGGCGCTCAACTTAACATTCGAAGATATCGCATATCAAAAAGACAAAATCAAACAGGTAGAACAATTTTTGAAGAGTCGCTTTATAGACAAATCACTTAGTTCATTGCCTTATGTCCTTTGTGTGATTCGTAGACGAATTCAAAGTGGTCATGTGATGAATCCATTAAATATTAATTATCAGTATTTGAGGGATACGAAAGAATATCAAGCAACGGAGATTATGACGCAACTTGAGCCGGATTTGCCAGAAGCGGAAAAGTTATATTTGACATTACACTTACTTTCAACAAGTGTGCAATGGACTGATTTGCAGGAATCAGATAACATATCGAATTTAACGATGGCTATCGCTCAAATGATTCACCATTTTGAACAAATCACTTTTATTAACATTGAAGATAAGGAGAAATTATCACAGCAACTCTTGTTACATTTAACGCCTGCTTTTTATAGGATTAAATATAACTTAACGGATCGTGATGAATTAATAAATCCTTTACAAGGAAATTATCAATCCTTATTTCATATGGTGAAACAATCATGTCAATCGTTAACTGAATATTTCGGAAAATCGTTACCTGATAATGAAATAGCATATATAACCATGTTGTTCGGAGGTAGTTTGAGACGTCAAGATGAAAACTTCGATGGCAAGATAAAAGCTATTATCGTGTGTACACAAGGCACGTCAGTATCACAAATGATGTTATACGAGTTGCGAAACTTATTTCCAGAAATTATTTTCTTAGATGCGATTTCACTTAGAACATTTGAAAATTACACATTAGATTATGACATCGTCTTTTCACCAATGTTTGTCCTAACACATAAAAAATTATTTATCACAAAAGTAGCTTTATCTGAAAATGAGCAACGAAAGTTACGTAAAGAAGTGATGAAGTACATTAATAAGGAATCGGCTGACATTGATAAGGAAATAAACAAGTTAATGGCATTAATTGAACGCACTACGACAGTTAATGACATTACAGAACTACGTGATGGTTTAGAAGATTTTATTGCGAATTATAATTCAATTTCAACCATTAATGGATCGATTGTCACACAAAATAAGACATTAGATTTAGCTGACTTGATACCGGCAAGGCACGTGAAAAGAATACATCATGTTGAAAATATTGATGAAGCTATTGCTAAAGCAAGTGATGTGTTAGTTGCTAATCATTTTATTGATATTAAATATATTCATGAGATGCAACAGGTATTTGATGATTCGTATATGGTTATCATGCAAAATATTGCTATTCCACATGCATACTCTGAAAAGCATGTACATAAAACAGCGATGAGTATGTTGATATTACAAGAACCAATATACATGTCAGATGGCACAGCAATCCATATTATTGTACCTATTGCTGCTGTTGATAAAGTGACACACTTAAGAGCGTTACTACAATTGAGAGATGTGGCGCAAGACAATGACGCAATTAAGCGCATCATACAAAGTCGCAAAAATTCTGATGTAAATGAGATTTTAAAAAATTATTCAAATAAAGAAGCGAGGGAAAATGGATGGGACAGCAATTAGTGCATAAAGAAAATATAATGCTCAATTTGTCGGCAACGGATAAAGAATCCGTATTGTCACAAATGTCAGATGTGTTATTTCAAAATGGGTTCGTGAAGTCAACGTTTAAAGATGCAGTCATCGACAGAGAAAAAGAATTTGCTACTGGTTTACCAACGCATCTATGTTCGGTCGCTATACCGCATACAGATGTCGAACATATTAACCATAGAACGATAGGTGTGGCTGTTCTAGAAAAAGAAGTGCCGTTTATTGAAATGGGAACACTTGATCAACAGACAGAAGTGAAAATCGTTTTTATGTTAGCAATGGATAAAGTAGATGATCAACTTAAGTTATTACAACAGTTGATGCAAATTTTTCAAAGTGAAGAAAAATTGGAGCAGATTCTGCGAACGAAAGATGAAACAATTTTAGCAACACTAATCAATGATTATTTGGAATATAACTAAAAATTAATTGGAGGAATTGAAAATGAAACAAGTATTAGTAGCGTGTGGTGCAGGTATTGCAACGTCAACAGTAGTAAATAATGCAATTGAGGAAATGGCAAAGGAACACAATATTAAAGTAGATATTAAACAAATCAAAATTACAGAAGTTGGACCTTATGAAGACACTGCAGATTTATTAGTTACAACTGCAATGACAAAAAAAGAATATAAATTCCCAGTTATCAACGCACGTAATTTCTTAACTGGTATTGGTATTGAAGAAACAAAACAACAAATCTTAACAGAGTTACAAAAATAACGGAATTGATATGTAACGTGGGTCAATAACATATAAATATATGCAAATTGCATATAAATGACTATCACGACAAATGATTGTTGATGACATAGAAACGCAGTGACTGTAATTCAAAGGGACTGCAGTCGAATGTAGCAGGGGTTGTCGTTGAAATGACCGTAACGTCAAATGTAATCACAATCGGAAAGTATCGTGACAATGCATATATAACAGGGAGGGTTTAAATATGAGTTACTTCACTGATTTTGTAAGGGGATTTTTAGATTTAGGTGCAACTGTTATTTTACCGGTTGTCATATTCTTGCTTGGCCTATTCTTTAGGCAGAAAATTGGAGCGGCATTTAGGTCTGGTTTAACAATAGGTGTGGCTTTTGTAGGGATTTTCTTAGTCATCGATTTATTAGTTAAAAATTTAGGGCCAGCAGCACAAGCGATGGTTAAAAATTTAGGCGTCAGTCTGAATGTGATTGATGTAGGTTGGCCAGCAACATCATCTATCGCTTGGGCATCATCTGTCGCAGCATTTATTATTCCACTCGGAATCATAGTTAACGTTGTATTGCTAGTAACTAAAGTGACAAAGACGATGAATGTAGATATTTGGAATTTTTGGCATTATACGTTTACAGCAGCGATGGTTTATGCCGTATCAGGCAGTATTTGGCAAGCGTTATTAGCAGCAGTTATTTTCCAAGTTATCTGTTTGAAAGTAGCAGATTGGACAGCACCGATGATGAGTGAGTTCTTTGATTTACCAGGTGTATCGATTGCGACAGGAAGCACAATTTCTTATGCACCAGGTATTTACTTAGTTAAATTGTTACAAAAAGTACCCGGTCTGAATAAGTTAGATGCTGATCCTGAAACAATTCAAAAACGTTTTGGCGCATTTGGAGAGTCTATATTTGTCGGCTTAATTTTAGGTTTAGGTATTGGTGTGTTAGCAGGTTACAAACCTGGAGACATCATTAATTTAGGAATGTCAATGGCTGCAGTAATGGTATTAATGCCTAGAATGGTAAAAATCTTAATGGAAGGTTTAATGCCAGTTTCAGAGTCTGCAAGAACATGGCTAAATAAACGTTTTGGCGAACGTGAAATTTATATTGGATTGGATGCGGCTGTAGCATTAGGTCATCCAGCGGTTATTTCGACAGCATTAATTTTAGTACCTATCACTGTTTTATTAGCCGTTATTTTACCAGGAAACCAAGTACTACCTTTTGGTGACTTAGCAACGATACCATTTGTTGTCGCGTTTATTGTTGGTGCAGCAAGAGGAAACATTATTCATTCTGTCATTGTGGGTACGATTATGATTGCAATTTCATTATATATTGCAACAGACGTAGCACCCATTTTCACAGATATGGCGAAAGGTACGAATGTACAAATGCCAAAAGGTTCATCTGAAATTTCAAGTATTGATCAAGGTGGTAATATCGTTAACTATCTTATCTTTAAACTATTTAGTCTATTCAATTAAAAATCGAGGTGTTTGTGGTGAAAGCTTTAGTAAAAACAAGAGAAGGACATGGCAACTTAGAACTTCTTGATAAAGAAGTTGCAACACCGCTAGATGATAAAGTAAAGATTAAAGTTCATTATGCAGGAATTTGTGGCACAGATATTCATACTTATGAAGGGCATTATAAAGTTAATTTTCCAGTGACATTAGGTCATGAATTTTCTGGTGAAATCGTTGAAGTTGGAGCAGACGTTAAAGATTTTAAAGTTGGTGACCGTGTCACTTCTGAAACGACATTCTATGTTTGTAATGAGTGTGAATACTGTAAATCAAAAGACTATAATTTATGCAACCATCGAAAAGGTATTGGAACACAAGTTGATGGCGCATTTACTAATTATGTCATTGCACGTGAAGAAAGTTTGCATCATATTCCAGATGAAGTATCGTATCAGTCTGCAGCTATGACAGAACCATTAGCATGTGCACATCATGGCGTTTCTAAGATTCAAGTCAATTCAGGCGATGTAGCAGTTGTAATGGGACCTGGGCCAATCGGATTACTTGTAGCACAAGTGTTAAAAAGTAAAGGCGCAACTGTTGTGGTAACTGGATTGGACAATGACAAAGTCAGATTAGATAAAGCAGAAGCATTGCACATGGATTATGTAGTCAATTTACAACAAACAGACTTAAAAACGTATATCAATGGAATTACAAACGGTTACGGTGCAGATGTTGTTGTTGAATGTTCAGGTGCAGTTCCAGCAGCACGACAAGGTTTGGATATTTTACGCAAAAAAGGTTTCTACAGTCAAATAGGTATTTTTAAGGATGCTGAAATTCCATTTGATATGGAAAAAGTGATTCAAAAAGAAATAACAGTTGTTGGTAGTAGAAGTCAAAAGCCAGCAGATTGGGAACCTTCATTGCAACTTATGGCGGATGGTTTAGTAAATGCTGAAGCTTTGGTGACAAAAATATATGATATTTCGAAATGGGACGAGGCGTATCAACATTTAAAATCTGGCGAAGGTATTAAAGCATTACTTAAGCCGCTCAATTTAGATGAAAATGAAGGAGAGAATTAATATGGTAGAATCAATGCTAACTTTTATGCTTGGGCCATTAAGACAAATCACTGATTTTTATATGGAACATTTACTCGTAAGTAATTCCATCGTCATTGCAGGTTATTTTGCGACAGGTATTTTTAAAAAGAAAAAAGTTGTGAATTAAATCAAATTTGAGGTGATTTACAAGTGAAAGCATTGAAATTATATGGCGTGGAAGATTTACGGTATGAGGATAATGAAAAGCCAGTCATTGAAAGTGCGAATGACGTTATTATTAAAGTACGAGCGACTGGCATATGTGGTTCAGACACGTCACGATACAAAAAAATGGGACCATACATTAAAGGTATGCCATTTGGTCATGAATTTTCAGGTGTAGTAGATGCCATTGGAAGTGATGTTACGCATGTTAATGTGGGCGACAAAGTGACAGGTTGCCCAGCAATACCTTGTTATCAATGCGAGTATTGTTTAAAAGGTGAATATGCACGATGTGAAAAGTTATTCGTCATTGGCTCATATGAACCTGGATCGTTCGCGGAATATGTCAAATTGCCAGCGCAAAATGTTTTAAAGGTTCCAGACAATGTTGATTACATTGAAGCAGCAATGGTTGAGCCATCAGCCGTTGTTGCGCATGGGTTTTATAAATCGAATATACAACCTGGTATGACTGTTGCAGTAATGGGGTGTGGCAGTATAGGTTTGTTAGCTATTCAATGGGCACGAATATTTGGTGCTGCACATATCATCGCTATAGATATAGATGCGCATAAACTAGATATTGCAACATCATTGGGCGCACATCAAACAATCAATTCAAAAGAAGAAAATCTTGAGAAATTCATCGAAAATCATTACGCCAATCAAATCGATTTAGCTATAGAATCATCAGGTGCTAAAGTTACGATTGGTCAAATATTGACGCTACCTAAAAAAGGTGGCGAGGTGGTATTACTCGGAATACCATATGATGATATTGAGATTGATCGCGTTCATTTTGAAAAAATTCTGCGTAACGAGTTGACAGTATGTGGCTCTTGGAACTGTTTGTCCAGTAATTTTCCGGGCAAAGAGTGGACGGCAACCTTACATTATATGAAGACGAAAGATATTAATGTAAAGCCTATTATTTCTCATTTTTTACCGTTAGAAAAAGGCCCGGAGACATTTGATAAATTAGTTAACAAGAAAGAACGATTTGATAAAGTCATGTTTACGATTTATTAGTATGCACCTTTGAGGACGAAAACGCTGGTATAGTTATAGCTATGAAAGTGCGAATGCCGTCTGGTCTACAGATACTATCGAAATAATTCATCTTCGAATATACGTTGATAAATAGCCGGTTTACTTGTGTGAAATATGCTTGTGAATCGGTTGTTTTGCATTTTGTATACTTAAAATAAGATGGCAATATTTGATAATTTTTAAAGTGAAAATCAAGTACAGCCACTTAATAAGATAAATTTATTATAATATATGGTAAAATGATGGCAGTAATAATGAATTTGAAAGAGAGTAAACATTAATACCTTTAACAATTTAATATCGTCAGAGTTAATGATTAACTGCATGGCAAAACAACTTAGAATGGTCAGTTACAAAAATACATTTTTATAAAAAATTATCACACTATTGTGACAACTATCTTTGGATTAATAAAAGAGGCAAGTGAGCAATAGGTTAGGCTTATGTGCGGGCATAGGTCAGTAATGTATAAATGGAAATGATGTAATGACAGAATGGAGGACAACATGATTTATGCAGGTATTTTAGCAGGAGGTATTGGTTCGAGAATGGGGAACGTGCCATTACCAAAACAATTTTTAGATATTGATAATAAACCGATTTTAATCCATACAATTGAGAAGTTCATTTTAGTGAGTGAATTTAATGAGATTATTATCGCAACGCCAGCACAGTGGATTTCCCATACACAGGATATTTTAAAAAAATATAACATTACAGATCAACGTGTCAAAGTAGTTGCAGGTGGTACGGATCGAAATGAAACAATTATGAACATTATCGACCATATTCGCAATGTAAATGGAATTAATAATGATGATGTGATTGTAACTCATGATGCCGTAAGACCATTTTTAACTCAACGTATTATTAAAGAGAACATTGAAGTAGCAGCAAAATATGGTGCAGTAGATACAGTCATTGAAGCAATTGATACGATTGTAATGTCTAAAGATAAACAGAACATACACAGTATCCCTGTAAGGAATGAAATGTATCAAGGCCAAACACCACAATCATTTAATATTAAATTATTACAAGATAGTTATCGCGCCTTAAGTAGTGAACAAAAAGAAATCTTATCAGATGCATGTAAAATCATTGTCGAATCTGGACATGCAGTTAAATTGGTACGTGGAGAACTATACAACATTAAAGTGACAACACCGTATGATTTAAAAGTAGCAAATGCCATTATTCAAGGTGATATTGCCGATGATTAATCAAGTATATCAACTCGTTGCACCGAGACAGTTCGACGTCACATATAATAATGTTGATATTTATGGTAATCATGTCATCGTAAGACCTTTATACTTGTCTATTTGTGCAGCTGATCAAAGGTATTACACAGGTCGAAGAGATGAAAATGTACTACGCAAAAAATTACCAATGTCATTAGTTCATGAAGCTGTTGGTGAAGTTGTATTTGATAGTAAAGGGGTATTTGAAAAAGGTACGAAAGTAGTAATGGTACCGAATACACCTACAGAGCAACATCATATTATTGCGGAGAATTACTTAGCCTCTAGTTATTTTAGATCTAGTGGTTATGATGGTTTTATGCAAGACTACGTTGTGATGGCACATGATCGTATCGTTCCGCTGCCTAATGACATTGATTTGAGTACGATTTCATACACAGAGTTAGTGTCAGTAAGTTATCATGCTATACAACGATTTGAACGTAAATCTATACCTTTGAAAACCAGCTTTGGTATTTGGGGTGATGGTAACTTAGGTTATATTACTGCTATTTTGCTACGTAAGTTGTACCCAGAAGCTAAAACTTATGTATTTGGTAAGACAGACTATAAATTAAGTCATTTTTCATTTGTAGATGACATCTTTACAGTAAATCAAATACCAGATGATCTTAAAATTGATCATGCATTTGAATGTGTTGGAGGTAAAGGAAGTCAAGTTGCACTTCAACAAATAGTTGAACATATTTCACCAGAAGGCAGTATTGCTTTGTTAGGCGTAAGTGAATTACCCGTGGAAGTGAATACACGATTAGTACTTGAAAAAGGATTAACGTTGATTGGTAGTAGTCGAAGCGGCTCTAAAGATTTTGAGCAAGTTGTTGATTTATATCGTAAGTACCCAGACATTGTTGAAAAGTTAGCCTTATTAAAAGGACATGAAATTAATGTATGTACGATGCAAGATATCGTCCAAGCGTTTGAAAAGGATTTATCGACATCTTGGGGAAAAACAGTATTGAAATGGACGATTTAATAAACCGATGGGGGAATAACAATGACAAAAACGAAACAAGGAATACATATTGATAACATATACTGGGAACGTGTTCAGTTATATATTGAAGGACATAGTGAAGGTGTCGATTTAACATCAGGACAATTTGTTCTGAGGAATTTAACCGAAACAAAAACATTAGAAGCAAATGAAATGAAAATAGACGGTAATACATTTATATGTAGATTCAACGTCGCAATATTAGACGATGGATATTATTTACCAATGGATAAATATTTATTTGTTTATCATGACCAGTTAGAGTATATTGGACAACTTAATCCAAATATTATTGATCAAGCTTATGCGGCATTAAATGAAGAGCAAATTGAAGAATACAATGAGCTGACTACACAAAATGGAAAAGTGAACTATTTATTAGCGTATGATGCTAAAGTTTTCCGCAAAGGTGGCGTATCACAACATACGGTCTATACCATTACTCCGGAAATAGCAAGTGACGTTAACGAATTTGTATTTGATATTGAAATCACCTTACCTCAAGAGAAATCAGGGGTCATTGCGACAAGCGCACACTGGCTTCATAAACAAGGACATAAAGCTTCATTTGAAAGTAGAAGTTTCTTATTTAAAGCTATTTTTAATATTACAAAGTTACTACATATTAAAAGAAGCAAAACAATATTATTCACATCAGATTCGCGTCCGAATTTATCAGGGAATTTCAAGTATGTATATGATGAGTTACTACGCCAAAAAGTAGATTTTGATTATGATATTAAAACGGTATTTAAGGCGAATATTACGGATAGACGCAAATGGAGAGACAAGTTTAGATTGCCATATTTACTTGGTAAGGCCGATTATATTTTTGTTGATGATTTCCATCCATTAATTTATACGGTTCGCTTTAGACCATCACAAGAAATTATTCAAGTGTGGCATGCTGTTGGTGCCTTTAAAACAGTTGGCTTTAGTCGTACAGGTAAAAAAGGTGGTCCGTTTATCGATTCATTAAACCATCGTAGTTACACGAAAGCATATGTATCATCAGAAACCGATATTCCATTTTATGCTGAAGCATTTGGAATTAGAGAAGAAAATGTTGTACCAACAGGTGTACCACGTACTGATGTACTATTTGATGAAGCTTATGCAACACAAATTAAACAAGAGATGGAAGATGAATTGCCAATTATAAAAGGTAAGAAAGTCATTCTTTTCGCACCAACATTTAGAGGTAATGGTCACGGTACGGCACATTATCCATTTTTTAAAATTGATTTTGAACGTTTAGCAAGATACTGCGAGAAGCATAATGCAGTTGTGTTATTCAAAATGCATCCGTTCGTAAAAAATAGACTTAATATTTCACGTGAACATAGACAATACTTTATCGATGTGTCAGATCATCGTGAAGTTAACGATATTCTCTTTGTTACAGACTTGTTGATTAGTGATTATTCATCTTTAATATATGAATATGCAGTATTTAAAAAGCCGATGATTTTCTATGCATTTGACTTAGAAGATTACATTACGACGCGTGATTTCTATGAACCATATGAATCATTTGTTCCAGGTAAAATTGTACAATCCTTTGATGCATTAATGGATGCTTTGGACAATGAAGATTATGAGTTTGAAAAAGTTGTGCCATTCTTAGATAAACATTTTAAATATCAAGATGGTCGCTCAAGTGAACGTTTAGTCAAAGATTTGTTTAGACGCTAATGTCGGCATATATTACTTGCCATGCAAATGAGTCATAAGGCATAGTTTTCAAGAAGGGTTCTGACAATGAAGTGAGCAACATGTCATGATGAGAAGCAGAACTACACAATGAGAATAGCCTTTTGATTTTTCATGCATAAGGCGATTCAATCAAAAGTAATCACCTTCCAACTGAATTGTCATTTTGTAAAATAAAATAATCAATCCAATCGTTATCTAATTCATAAATGTGTAAACACATACGTTATGAATGGATAACGATTTTTTGTTATGTTAAAGTGGTACATTAATCATGTATTTCGTATGATAATTAACGACAAGTGTAATGGTTAAATGTATTTTATGATGAAATGCTATAATAGGCATGGTTACAATGAGTTTGCTCATACATATTAATATAATTACAAAAACACGTCGGAGGTACGACATGATTAAAACTACAATTAAAAAATTGATAGAACACAGTATATATACGACATTTAAATTACTATCAAAATTGCCAAACAAGAATCTAATTTATTTTGAAAGCTTTCATGGTAAACAATACAGCGACAACCCCAAAGCATTATATGAATACTTAACTGAACATAGCGATGCCCAATTAATATGGGGTGTGAAAAAAGGATATGAACACATATTCCAACAGCACAATGTACCATATGTTACAAAGTTTTCAATGAAATGGTTTTTAGCGATGCCAAGAGCGAAAGCATGGATGATTAACACACGTACACCAGATTGGTTATATAAATCACCGCGAACGACGTACTTACAAACATGGCATGGCACGCCATTGAAAAAGATTGGTTTGGATATTAGTAACGTTAAAATGCTAGGAACAAATACTCAAAATTACCAAGATGGCTTTAAAAAAGAAAGCCAACGGTGGGATTATCTAGTGTCACCTAATCCATATTCGACATCGATATTTCAACATGCATTTCATGTTAGTCGAGATAAGATTTTGGAAACAGGTTATCCAAGAAATGATAAATTATCACATAAACGCAATGATACTGAATATATTAATGGTATTAAGACAAGATTAAATATTCCATTAGATAAAAAAGTGATTATGTACGCGCCAACTTGGCGTGACGATGAAGCGATTCGAGAAGGTTCATATCAATTTAATGTTAACTTTGATATAGAAGCTTTGCGTCAAGCGCTGGATGATGATTATGTTATTTTATTACGCATGCATTATTTAGTTGTGACACGTATTGATGAACATGATGATTTTGTGAAAGACGTTTCAGATTATGAAGATATTTCGGATTTATACTTAATCAGCGATGCGTTAGTTACCGACTACTCATCTGTCATGTTCGACTTCGGTGTATTAAAGCGTCCGCAAATTTTCTATGCGTATGACTTAGATAAATATGGCGATGAGCTTAGAGGTTTTTACATGGATTATAAAAAAGAGTTGCCAGGGCCAATTGTTGAAAATCAAACAGCACTCATTGGTGCATTAAAACAAATCGATGAGACTGCAAATGAGTATATTGAAGCACGAACGGTATTTTATCAAAAATTCTGTTCATTAGAAGATGGACACGCGTCACAACGAATTTGCCAAACGATTTTTAAGTGATAACTTAAAAACAATAAAAAATTATAAATTAATTAGTTAAGTGATATAAATAATAAACGAAATGTTTGCTTGTATGTTATTATTTGTGTATGAAAACGTCTGACATAATGTAATATAGGTTTAAACAAAATATGCTAAAATATAAGCAAAATATGTATAATTTTAAGTAATACACAGACATTTAGAGTTTTGATTTTAAAATGAGTTTTCAATTGGAAAATGCAACGAAATTTAAATAATTAAATATAGATATAGTTGAATGGAGGAAGTATTTTATGAAATACGCTGGTATTCTAGCTGGAGGTATAGGCTCAAGAATGGGTAACGTACCTTTACCTAAACAATTTTTAGATTTAGACAACAAACCGATTTTAATCCATACATTAGAAAAATTTATTTTAATTAATGATTTTGAAAAAATTATTATCGCGACGCCACAACAATGGATGACGCATACGAAAGATACACTTAGAAAATTCAAAATTTCTGATGAAAGAATTGAAGTCATTCAAGGTGGTAGCGATCGTAACGATACAATTATGAATATCGTTAAACATATTGAATCAACAAATGGTATTAACGATGACGATGTTATTGTGACACATGATGCAGTTAGACCATTTTTAACGCATCGTATTATTAAAGAAAATATTCAAGCTGCTTTAGAGTACGGTGCAGTAGATACAGTGATTGATGCTATAGATACGATTGTTACATCTAAAGATAATCAAACGATTGATGCAATTCCAGTGCGTAATGAAATGTACCAAGGTCAAACACCTCAATCGTTTAATATTAATTTATTAAAAGAAAGCTATGCACAGTTGAGTGATGAGCAAAAGAGTATTTTATCTGATGCTTGTAAGATTATTGTAGAAACAAACAAACCGGTTCGACTTGTAAAAGGTGAGTTATATAACATTAAAGTAACAACACCTTACGATTTAAAAGTAGCGAATGCTATTATTCGAGGTGGTATTGCCGATGATTAATCAAGTATATCAATTAGTTGCACCTAGACAATTTGAAGTTACGTATAACAACGTAGATATTTACAGTGACTATGTCATTGTACGTCCTTTATATATGTCAATTTGTGCTGCCGATCAAAGATATTATACTGGTAGCCGTGATGAGAATGTCTTATCTCAGAAATTGCCAATGTCTTTAATTCATGAAGGTGTTGGTGAGGTCGTATTTGACAGTAAAGGTGTGTTTAATAAAGGTACAAAAGTAGTTATGGTACCGAATACGCCGACAGAAAAAGACGATGTCATTGCTGAAAACTATTTAAAATCGAGCTACTTCAGATCAAGTGGACATGATGGGTTTATGCAAGATTTTGTGTTGCTAAATCATGATAGAGCTGTACCACTACCTGATGATATTGATTTAAGTATTATTTCATATACAGAGCTTGTAACAGTAAGTTTGCATGCTATTCGTCGTTTTGAAAAGAAATCTATTTCAAATAAAAATACATTTGGTATTTGGGGTGATGGTAACTTAGGTTACATTACAGCCATTTTATTACGTAAATTATATCCAGAGTCTAAAATATATGTCTTTGGTAAAACAGATTATAAATTGAGTCACTTCTCATTTGTTGATGATGTCTTCTTTATTAATAAAATACCTGAAGGCTTAACATTTGATCATGCATTTGAGTGTGTGGGTGGTCGCGGTAGTCAATCAGCCATAAATCAAATGATCGATTACATTTCACCAGAAGGAAGCATTGCACTGTTAGGTGTAAGTGAGTTCCCAGTAGAAGTTAATACACGTCTAGTATTGGAAAAAGGACTAACGTTGATTGGTAGTAGTCGAAGTGGTTCAAAAGATTTCCAAGATGTTGTAGACTTATACATTCAATACCCAGATATTGTAGATAAATTAGCGTTGTTAAAAGGTCAAGAATTTGAAATTGCAACAATTAATGATCTTACAGAAGCTTTTGAAGCAGACCTGTCTACATCTTGGGGTAAAACAGTATTAAAATGGATTATGTAAATAGAAAAGGATGAATTAACGTTGGTTAAAAGTAAGATATATATAGATAAAATCTATTGGGAACGTGTTCAGTTATTCGTTGAAGGACATAGTGAAAACCTAGATTTAGAAGATAGTAATTTTGTATTAAGAAATTTAACTGAGACACGTACAATGAAGGCGAATGATGTCAAAATAGATGGGAATCAATTCGTTTGTCGTTTCAATGTAGCTATCTTAGATAATGGTTATTACTTACCTGAAGATAAGTACTTATTAGTGAATGAGCAAGAACTTGATTATATTGCACAGTTAAACCCAGATGTGATTAATGATGCATATCAAAATCTAAAGCCAGAACAAGAAGAAGAATACAACGAATTAGAAACACAAAATGGTAAAATCAATTTCTTATTGCAGACTTACCTAAAAGAATTTAGAAAAGGCGGCATTTCGAAGAAAACGGTTTATACTGTTACACCTGAAATTTCTAGCGATGTTAATGAATTTGTCCTTGATGTTGTTGTAACGACTCCGGAAGTTAAAAGTATTTATATCGTTCGTAAATATAAAGAATTACGTAAGTATTTCCGCAAACAATCATTTAATACAAGACAATTTATTTTTAAAGCGATATTTAATACGACGAAATTTTTCCACTTGAAAAAAGGGAATACGGTGTTGTTCACATCAGACTCTAGACCAACGATGTCTGGAAACTTTGAATACATCTATAACGAAATGTTACGTCAAAATTTAGATAAAAAGTATGATATTCACACTGTTTTTAAAGCGAATATTACAGATAGACGTGGCATCATCGACAAGTTTAGATTGCCATATTTACTTGGGAAGGCAGACTACATCTTTGTTGATGACTTTCACCCATTGATTTATACAGTGCGTTTTAGACGTTCTCAAGAAGTTATTCAAGTATGGCATGCCGTTGGTGCCTTTAAAACAGTTGGCTTTAGTCGTACTGGTAAAAAGGGTGGACCATTTATTGATTCATTAAATCATCGTAGCTATACAAAAGCTTATGTATCATCTGAAACCGATATTCCATTCTACGCTGAAGCATTTGGTATTAAAGAGAAAAATGTAGTGCCTACAGGTGTTCCACGTACTGATGTACTATTTGATGAAGCTTATGCGACACAGATCAAACAAGAGATGGAAGATGAATTGCCAATTATTAAAGGTAAGAAAGTCATTCTTTTCGCACCAACATTTAGAGGTAGTGGTCATGGTACAGCACATTACCCATTTTTCAAAATTGATTTCGAACGTTTAGCAAGATATTGCGAAAAAAATAACGCGGTTGTATTATTTAAAATGCATCCATTTGTGAAAAATAGACTTAATATTGCAGACAAACATAAACAATATTTTGTTGACGTTTCTGACTTTAGAGAAGTTAATGATATACTGTTCATAACAGATTTATTAATTAGTGACTATTCATCTTTAATATATGAATATGCAGTATTTAAAAAGCCAATGATTTTCTATGCATTTGATTTAGAAGATTATATTACGACGCGTGATTTTTATGAACCATATGAATCATTTGTTCCAGGTAAAATTGTGCAATCATTTGACGCATTAATGGACGCCTTGGACAATGAAGATTATGAAGGAGAAAAAGTCATTCCATTCTTAGATAAACATTTTAAATATCAAGATGGCCGATCAAGTGAGCGTTTAGTCAGAAATTTATTTGGTAGCTAAGTTTATATAGTAGTCAAAGTGGGAGAGGTATAATGATGAAATTTTCAGTAATAGTTCCAACATACAATTCAGAAAAGTATATAACAGAATTACTTAATAGCCTTGCGAAACAAGATTTTCCGAAAACTGAATTTGAAGTGGTTGTAGTTGATGACTGTTCAACAGATCAAACGTTACAAATAGTTGAAAAGTATCGCAATAAATTGAACTTGAAAGTAAGTCAACTCGAAACAAATTCTGGTGGTCCAGGTAAACCTAGAAATGTGGCGTTAAAACAAGCAGAAGGTGAATTTGTATTATTTGTGGACTCCGATGACTATATAAACAAAGAGACTTTAAAAGATGCAGCAGCATTTATTGATGAACATCACTCCGATGTCTTATTGATTAAAATGAAAGGTGTTAATGGTCGTGGTGTACCACAATCTATGTTTAAAGAAACAGCACCTGAAGTTACTTTGTTAAATTCAAGAATTATCTATACTTTAAGCCCGACTAAAATCTATAGAACAACATTACTAAAAGATAATGACATTTATTTTCCAGAAGAATTAAAGAGTGCAGAAGATCAATTATTTACAATAAAAGCATATTTGAATGCAAATCGAATCAGTGTGTTAAGTGATAAAGCGTATTATTATGCTACAAAGCGTGAAGGTGAACATATGAGTAGTGCGTATGTTTCACCTGAAGACTTTTACGAAGTCATGAGATTGATTGCTGTAGAAATATTAAATGCAGATTTAGAAGAAGCTCATAAAGATCAAATCTTAGCAGAATTTTTAAATCGTCATTTTAGTTTTTCTCGTACGAATGGCTTCTCACTTAAAGTTAAACTAGAAGATCAACCGCAATGGATTAATGCTCTAGGAGACTTTATACAAGCAGTTCCAGAACGTGTAGATGCATTGGTGATGAGTAAATTACGACCATTGTTGCACTACGCGAGAGCGAAAGATATAGACAACTATAGAACTGTAGAAGAAAGTTACCGTCAAGGTCAATACTACCGTTTTGATATTGTAGATGGTAAATTAAACATTCAATTCAATGAAGGCGAACCATACTTTGAAGGCATTGATATCGCTAAGCCAAAAGTGAAAATGACAGCATTTAAATTTGATAATCATAAAATTGTTACAGAGCTAACGTTAAATGAATTTATGATTGGCGAAGGACATTATGATGTCAGACTTAAATTACATTCACGAAACAAGAAGCACACAATGTATGTACCTTTAAGTGTCAATGCGAATAAACAATATCGTTTTAACATTATGTTAGAAGATATTAAAGCGTATTTACCTAAAGAAAAAATTTGGGATGTTTTCTTAGAAGTCCAAATAGGTACGGAAGTATTTGAAGTGCGTGTTGGTAATCAACGTAATAAATATGCATATACTGCAGAAACAAGTGCATTAATTCATTTGAATAATGATTTTTATAGATTAACACCGTATTTCACAAAAGACTTTAATAACATTTCGTTATACTTTACAGCTATTACATTAACGGATTCAATCTCAATGAAGTTAAAAGGTAAGAACAAAATCATTTTAACTGGTCTGGATCGTGGTTATGTATTTGAAGAAGGTATGGCTAGTGTCGTGCTAAAAGACGACATGATTGTGGGAATGTTAAGCCAAACGTCAGAAAACGAAGTGGAAATCTTACTTAGTAAAGATATTAAGAAGCGAGACTTCAAAAATATTGTTAAGTTAAACACTGCACATATGACTTACTCGCTAAAATAAATAATAAATGCCCTCAAATCTATGTGAACTAACATGATTTGAGGGTTTTATTTTGCTATTTATGAAATGATTATGACATTTCCCTGATTTTCATTTTCATATACATTAAATTGTATACACTGAAAATGAGGAGGTCGTCTATAATGATAAATAAAAATGACATAGTAGCAGATATAGTAACAGATTATCCGAAAGCAGCAGATATTTTTAGAAGCGTAGGTATAGACTTTTGTTGCGGTGGACAAGTAAGTATAGAAGCAGCATCCTTAGAAAAGAAAAATGTAGATTTGAACGAATTATTACAGCGTCTCAATGACGTTGAACAAACGAATACACCAGGTTCGCTTAACCCTAAATTTTTAAATGTTTCGTCACTTATTCAATATATTCAAGCAGCATATCATGAACCTCTTAGAGAAGAATTTAAAAATTTAACACCTTATGTGACGAAATTATCGAAAGTACATGGACCTAACCATCCATATTTAGTCGAGTTAAAAGAAACATATGATACATTTAAAAGTGGCATGTTAGAGCATATGCAAAAAGAAGATGATGTTGATTTTCCAAAACTAATTAAATATGAACAAGGTGAAGTAGTAAACGATATTAATACAGTGATTGATGATTTAGTATCTGATCACATTGCAACGGGACAATTGTTAGTGAAAATGAGCGATTTAACATCTAGCTATGAACCACCGATAGAGGCATGTGGTACGTGGCGACTCGTTTATCAGAGATTAAAAGCACTTGAAGTGTTAACACATGAGCATGTTCATTTAGAGAATCATGTTTTATTTAAAAAAGTATCATAAATAACGCGATTAGAAACTGTTGGCAAAGTAATGTCAGCAGTTTTTCGCTATACTTAACAGAAATTTAGTGATATGAACAGCATTATTTGAAAAGAAAAATGGTCAACTTAGCATAAAAATTGATATGAAAATTTAATGGTATAGATAATTAAATAGTAGCGTGTTTTTTTAATAATTTATTCATGAATTTTACATGCACTATTATGATAAAATAAACATAATTATAATTCACTGAGGTGCTATCGTGCTATCGCTAACAATGTTATTACTTGAGCGTGTAGGTTTAATTATTATTTTGGCCTATGTGTTGATGAATATTCCATATTTTAAAAACTTAATGAATCGTCGACGTACATGGAAAGCACGTTGGCAATTATGTATTATTTTCAGTTTGTTTGCCTTAATGTCTAATTTAACTGGTATCGTCATCGATCATCAACATAGTTTGTCAGGAAGTGTGTACTTCCGTTTAGATGATGATGTATCTTTAGCTAACACACGTGTATTAACGATAGGTGTCGCAGGATTAGTTGGTGGCCCTTTTGTAGGTCTATTTGTTGGCGTTATTTCAGGTATTTTCAGAGTGTATATGGGTGGGGCGGATGCACAAGTTTATCTTATCTCATCTATATTTATCGGTATAATTGCTGGTTATTTTGGCTTACAAGCTCAAAGACGCAAGCGTTACCCGAGTATTGCGAAAAGTGCCATGATTGGAATTGTTATGGAAATGATTCAAATGTTGAGCATTTTAACATTTTCCCACGACAAAGCATATGCGGTTGACCTCATATCATTAATTGCACTACCAATGATTATTGTTAATAGCGTTGGTACGGCGATTTTTATGTCTATTATCATTTCAACATTAAAGCAAGAAGAGCAAATGAAGGCTGTTCAAACACATGACGTACTGCAATTGATGAACCAGACATTGCCGTATTTTAAAGAAGGATTGAATAGAGAATCGGCACAGCAAATTGCGATGATTATTAAAAATTTAATGAAAGTATCTGCCGTAGCAATTACAAGCAAAAATGAAATCTTATCGCATGTAGGTGCAGGTAGTGATCATCACATACCAACAAATGAAATATTAACAAGTCTGTCTAAAGATGTATTGAAATCAGGAAAGTTGAAAGAAGTGCATACTAAAGAAGAGATTGGTTGTAGTCATCCGAATTGCCCGCTTAGAGCAGCTATCGTGATACCACTTGAGATGCATGGTTCTATCGTCGGTACATTGAAGATGTATTTTACAAACCCTAATGATTTAACTTTTGTGGAACGTCAACTTGCAGAAGGATTGGCAAATATTTTTAGTAGCCAAATTGAACTTGGTGAAGCCGAAACGCAAAGTAAGTTATTGAAAGATGCTGAGATTAAGTCATTACAGGCACAAGTGAGTCCACATTTTTTCTTCAATTCAATTAACACGATTTCAGCTTTAGTTAGAATAAATAGCGAAAAGGCACGAGAGTTACTATTAGAATTGAGTTATTTTTTCAGAGCGAATTTACAAGGCTCAAAGCAACATACGATTACCTTAGATAAAGAGTTAAGTCAAGTGCGTGCATACTTATCACTCGAACAAGCACGTTATCCAGGAAGATTTAATATCAATATTAATGTTGAAGACAAATATCGCGATGTGCTTGTACCACCATTTTTAATTCAAATTTTAGTTGAAAATGCCATCAAACATGCGTTTACGAATCGAAAGCAAGGTAACGATATTGACGTGTCAGTGATTAAAGAAACTGCAACACATGTACGTATTATTGTACAAGATAATGGTCAGGGTATTTCTAAAGATAAAATGCATTTGTTGGGAGAAACATCTGTAGAATCAGAGTCTGGAACTGGTAGTGCTTTAGAAAATTTAAACTTACGCCTAAAAGGATTATTTGGAAAATCCGCAGCATTACAATTTGAATCGACATCGAGCGGTACCACTTTTTGGTGTGTACTTCCTTATGAAAGACAAGAGGAGGAATAAATATGAAAGCATTAATCATAGATGATGAGCCATTAGCACGTAATGAATTAACATATTTATTAAATGAAATTGGTGGTTTTGAAGAAATTAATGAGGCAGAAAATGTAAAAGAAACATTGGAAGCACTACTGATCAATCAATATGACATTATATTTTTAGATGTCAATTTAATGGATGAAAATGGGATCGAATTAGGAGCTAAGATTCAAAAGATGAAAGAGCCACCTGCGATTATTTTTGCAACTGCACATGACCAATACGCAGTACAGGCATTTGAATTAAATGCGACAGACTATATTTTGAAACCGTTTGGTCAAAAACGTATTGAACAAGCAGTCAATAAAGTGCGTGCGACTAAAGCCAAAGATGATAATAACGCAAGTGCAATTGCGAATGATATGTCGGCGAATTTTGATCAAAGCTTACCTGTTGAAATTGACGATAAAATTCACATGTTAAAGCAACAAAATATTATTGGGATTGGCACACATAATGGTATTACAACCATACATACAACGAATCATAAATACGAAACAACAGAGCCATTGAATCGTTATGAAAAACGATTGAATCCCACTTATTTTATACGTATTCATCGTTCATATATTATTAACACGAAACACATTAAAGAAGTGCAACAATGGTTTAACTACACTTATATGGTAATATTGACAAATGGTGTCAAGATGCAAGTTGGACGTTCATTTATGAAAGATTTTAAAGCGTCGATAGGATTACTTTAACAGTAATCCTTTTTTTTATGCATTTTACCTATGATATTTTGTATTTCGGACTAAAAATCACGCAAATCGAAGTGAGCCATCTATACTTTAGTTAAATCAAACGTAGGAGGCAATGGTCGTGAAACAACAAAAAGACGCATCAAAACCAGCACACTTTTTTCACCAAGTCATTGTAATTGCTTTAGTACTCTTTGTATCGAAAATAATTGAATCATTTATGCCAATTCCTATGCCTGCATCAGTAATCGGTTTAGTATTATTATTTGTATTATTATGTACTGGTGCTGTTAAGTTAGGCGAAGTCGAAAAAGTAGGAACGACACTAACAAATAACATTGGCTTACTCTTCGTACCAGCCGGTATCTCAGTTGTTAACTCTTTAGGTGTCATTAGCCAAGCACCATTTTTAATCATTGGACTAATAATCGTCTCAACAATACTATTACTTATTTGTACTGGCTATGTCACACAAATTATTATGAAAGTTACTTCGAGATCTAAAGGTGACAAAGTCACAAAAAAGATCAAAATAGAGGAGGCACAAGCTCATGATTAACCACTTAGCACTAAACACACCTTACTTCGGAATACTGTTATCCGTTATACCATTTTTCTTAGCGACCATATTATTTGAAAAAACTAATCGTTTCTTCTTATTCGCACCGCTATTTGTCAGTATGGTATTTGGTGTGGCCTTCCTCTATTTAACAGGCATTCCGTATAAGACTTACAAAATAGGTGGAGACATTATTTACTTCTTCTTAGAACCGGCAACAATCTGTTTTGCGATTCCGTTATATAAAAAGCGTGAAGTGCTTGTTAAACATTGGCATCGTATCATCGGAGGTATTGGTATCGGTACAGTTGTAGCGTTATTAATTATTTTAACTTTTGCGAAGTTAGCACAATTTGCCAATGATGTTATTTTATCAATGTTACCTCAAGCAGCAACTACAGCGATTGCGTTACCAGTATCAGCTGGTATCGGTGGTATAAAAGAATTAACATCATTAGCAGTTATTTTAAATGGTGTCATTATTTATGCCCTAGGTAATAAATTCTTAAAGCTTTTCCGAATTACTAACCCTATTGCCCGAGGATTAGCACTTGGAACAAGTGGTCACACATTAGGTGTAGCACCAGCCAAAGAATTAGGACCTGTAGAAGAATCAATGGCAAGTATAGCTTTAGTGTTAGTTGGTGTAGTTGTTGTAGCAGTTGTGCCTGTCTTTGTAGCAATATTCTTCTAAAACGAAAAACCTAAGCAAGATAATAGCAATTTGAGCCATTGTTATTATCGTAAAAAAACGTCTATACTCCAGTTTATAACTGGGATATAGACGTTTTTATGTATTTATTACTTTTTACTAGGAATATAAAACTGTGCATGACGATAATGAAATACGATGTCAGATGAATCAAAGGGTTTGCCAGTCATTGTATAAAAAGTCTGGTGGTAACGTAAACATGGTTCACCTGTAGACAATTGTAGTAATGAAGCTTCACTTGAAGTGAGTTTATCTACATTAAAGAAAATATCTGAAAAACCAATACGAAGTTTCATGTTTGATTCTAAATAATCGAAGATAGAGCCCTTAGCAATATCATCATTTAAATATTTCACGATTTCTTTATGATAATAAGAATATTCGATACATAAAACATCATCGTCCACGAATCTTAATCGCTCTAAATAGTAGACGGTATCATCTGCATTTAATTGGAGCTCATCTTGTACAGATTTAGGTGGCGTTGCCATCTCCTTAAAAACAAGTACCTTACTTGTCATTCGATGTTCACCTAAACTTTTAGAGAAACCATTAGTCTTAAAGACGTTGATACGATTGGCATCTGCAATATTTCTCACATAAATACCACTGCCTTGTGCTTGATAGATCAAACCATCTTGTTCCAATAAGCCTAATGCTTTAATGATAGTACTCTTACTTACTTGATAACGTTCTTTTAATTGCGTCACGCTTGGCAATTTATCACCGGGTTTGAAATTAGATTGATGTATAAACGCATTAAGTTGCTTAGCAATATGTTCATACTTTAACAATATTCTGTCCTCATTTCACTTTGTCTGTAATTATTATAGCACAAAATATTATAAATGTATCGGCGTTTACAAATTGAACCGGTACAATTATAATTGGAGGTAAGTAAATACATTTTCATTCTACTATCAAGTTGAGGGGGTAATATTTATGAGCAATAAATATAAAGAACAAGCCCAAGACATTCTTACAGCTGTAGGTGGTGTCGAAAACATTGTTGATGCAACGTATGACACGAAGTGCATTACAATTCATATGCAACATACAATTCCTTCTACAGCAAATGAAGTGAAACAAATAGTTGATGTGACATCTGTAGCAGAAAATGATGCGCAGTTAGTCATAAAATTAAATGGAAATGTCGATGAAGTGTATCAGCAATTACAGCGATTAATTAAGAATGCTAATGTTGAAGAGAGTGAGAATACTGACAATATTAATAGCCAAGATACAAGTTATACACCTCAAGTAAAAGTAACAACACCAATTTTAGTGAAAGCACCAATCGCTGGTCGTCGTATTTTACTTAAAGAAGTAAGAGATTCAATTTTTAGAGAGAAAATGGTAGGCGAAGGCTTGGCAATCAAAGCTCATGAAGAATCCAAAGTAATCGCACCGGTCAATGGTTTAATATCAATGATTGTACCTACTAAACATGCAGTTGGTATTCAATCAGAAGACGGTGTGGACATAGTCATCCATATTGGTGTGAATACAGTTGACTTGGAAGGTAAAGGATTCAAGTGCTTTGTAAAGCAAAATGATCGTGTTGAAGCAGGGCAAACGTTGTTGCAATTCGACCAGCAATATATACAACAACAAGGCTACAATGCTGACGTTATTGTCGTTATTAGCAACTCTGCCGATTTAGGAAAAGTAGAACTGACAATGAATGAAATCATTACGACTGAAGATGTTATTTTTAAAATATTTAAAAACTAGGAGTGTGTTGTAATAATGACAAAATTACCGCAAAATTTCATGTGGGGTGGCGCTCTTGCCGCAAATCAATTTGAAGGTGGATATGATAAAGGTGGTAAAGGGTTAAGTGTAATTGATGTTATGACGAGTGGTGCACATGGCAAAGCACGTCAGATTACAGAATCTATAGATCCCAATCACTATTATCCAAATCATGAAGGTATTGATTTTTATCATCGTTATAAGGAAGATATTGCCTTGTTTAAAGAAATGGGATTGAAATGTTTACGTACGTCGATTGCGTGGACACGTATCTTTCCGAATGGGGATGAAGATGTGCCAAATGAAGAAGGACTTGCCTTTTATGATCGTATCTTTGATGAATTAATTGCACAAGGTATTGAACCTGTTGTGACGTTATCACATTTTGAGATGCCACTTCATTTAGCGAAACATTATGGTGGATTTAGAAATAGAGAAGTTGTCGATTATTTTGTGCATTTTGCGCGTGTTGTATTTGAAAGATATAAAGATAAAGTGACATATTGGATGACGTTTAATGAAATTAATAATCAGATGGACACATCAAATCCTATCTTTTTATGGACGAATTCTGGGGTAGCATTGACAGAAAATGATAATCCTGAAGAAGTCTTGTATCAAGTAGCACATCATGAACTTTTAGCCAGTGCTTTAGCAGTTCGTCTTGGTAAAGAGATTAATCCTAAGTTTAAGATTGGAACAATGATTTCACATGTACCCATTTATCCATATTCGTGTCATCCGAAAGATATGATGGAAGCACAAATTGCGAATCGCTTACGTTTCTTTTTCCCGGATGTTCAAGTAAGAGGTTATTATCCAAGCTATGCTAAAAAAATGCTAGCACGAAAAGGATATGATGTTGGATGGCAAGAAGGGGACGACAGTATTTTACAGCAGGGCACGGTTGATTATATTGGCTTTAGTTATTACATGTCTACGGCTGTAAAACATGATGTTGATACTACAGTTAAAAACAACATCGTCAACGGTGGTTTGAATCATTCTGTGGAGAATCCGCATATCGCAACGAGTGATTGGGGTTGGGCGATTGATCCAGATGGCTTAAGATATACATTGAATGTGTTATATGATCGTTATCAGTTGCCACTTTTTATTGTGGAAAATGGTTTTGGTGCAGTTGATGAAGTGGTAGATGGACATATTCATGATGATTATCGCATTGAATATTTAAAAGCACATATTACAGCAGCGATAGAAGCAGTTGATCAAGATGGTGTAGATTTAATCGGTTATACACCATGGGGAATCATTGATATTGTTTCATTTACAACCGGTGAAATGAAGAAACGCTATGGTTTAATATATGTTGATAGAGATAATGATGGTCATGGCACGATGGAACGCTTGAAAAAAGATTCGTTCTATTGGTATCAACAAGTGATAGCATCAAATGGAGATAAATTATAAAGGTACATTATAAGTATTTTAGGGTTAGAGCCCGAGACATAAATTAATATAGTAGGACCTACAGTGTTATAATAGCGGGCCCCCAACACAAAGAATTTCGAAAAGAAATTCTACAGGTAATGCAAGTTGGGGAAGGACAGAAATAAATTTTGCGAAAATATCATTTCTGTTCCAATCCCGTGATGTTAAAATTTTAAGAAAAAAATAATGCCACTAACTATGTATAGTGTTAATGTTTGAGTGTTTATGAAAGTCTTTAACCAAAATTGATGACTTACTAATCAACGATAACGATATTGTTAAGTAGATGATTAGTGTCACAAAGAAATTAAAGTGATAGTCAAACATAGATACAAAGTACAGTTAGTGGCATTATATTTAGTGCTCTTTTTTAGCGACAAAAGTAATATAATTCATATCTTTACGCAATTTAGTCATCGTTTTAAACATTTTACAAAACATTGGTCGATTTTCTTTTTTCAAAGCATTGTTGATAATCTTTATAGTTCCAACAATACCTTCGTCATAAATTAAACCTTTTGGTGTCATTAAACTCATTGGACCAGTATGATAATGCACATGATTAAAACCAGCTTGATTATATAAATCTAACCAGCCAAGTTTCGTCTGCGGTGAGACATTGACATTAATTGCTGCAGATAATGATTTAACAACATGTGTGGCATGTGATTCATTAACGATGACAATATCATGTGTTAACAAGATACCCCCAGGCTTTAAGACTCGGTAGTACTCGCGTAATGCTTTTTCCTTTATGGCGATGGGTAACATTGTTAACATTGCTTCATTTAAAACGATATCGAATTGATTGTCATCAAAGGGCAATTTAACAGCATTCGCTTGTTGAACTTGAATATATGATTCAAGACCTGCTGCTGAAATGTTTTCCTGTGCTTTTTCTAATGCTTTCTTATTTATATCAACGCCTTGAATGTGACAGCCATATGTATGAGCTAGATAAATAGATGTTGTGCACATATTACATGCCACTTCTAACACTTGTTTATCTTGTGAAAATGCCCCTTGTTGTATTAACCAATCTGTTGCTTCTTTACCACCGGGGCGTAGACGAGTTTTTCCTAATTTAGCTAAAAATGTATGACCAGCTTCTTTAGACATAGCATAACCTCCTTTTAATTGATAATTATTATCATTAATATAGCATATTTATATGCGATAATTTGGAAGTTAAAAAGATTACAAAAAATTGTCACTTCATTTATAACTAAACATGAGTCATCAAGCATAGGTTTAGTGGAAAATTATTTCTAATAGATGATGTTTTATAAAGATAAAAAAGCACAGCCATGATATACGAATGTTGCAAGTTATATGCTAAACCTTCATATCATAGCTGTGTTTGATTCATTTAAACTTGATTTACTTCTTCTAGTAGAGGAATAGATGCTTGCGCGCCGTGTTTTTGTACAGTGAGTGAGCTCGCTTTATTACCAAAATCAATAGCATCTGCTAAGTTATCTTGCGACTTGTTTAAGCGACTGACAAATGCACCAATAAATGTGTCGCCTGCAGCAGTTGTATCAATCGCATTTACTTTATAAGCTTCGATGTGTTGGCTTTGATTTTTAGTAGCAAAATATGTACCTTGCTTACCTAGCGTAATCAAAACAGTCTTAATGCCTAAAGATAAAAAGTAATTAGCATTGTCTTTCATAGATTGTTCATTAGTTACTTTAATCCCAGATAACAATTCGGCTTCTGTTTCGTTTGGCACAATAATATCGATTAATGATAATAATTCATTAGGTAATGCTTTCGCTGGTGCAGGATTTAATACTGTCGTCACACCATGTGCCTTGGCAATTTCAAATGCAGATATAATAGCCGGGATGGGTACTTCTAATTGTGCAACGACAAAGTCTGCATTGATTATAGCGTCTTTTGCGTTAATAACATCTTCAGGTGTCATCGTCATATTCGCACCACCATAAACATAGATGGTGTTTTGTCCTTCTGCATTCACAGTGATAAAGGCTTGGCCCGTTTTTGCTTCAGTTGTTTTGATAATATATGATGTATCAATATGAGCCGCTTTAAAATCTTCTAAGATGAAATCAGCAACGCCATCAGTGCCAATTTTAGTAATAAATGTTGTGTCTGCTTGCATGCGTGCAGTGGCAATAGCCTGGTTGGCACCTTTACCTCCGCCGAATGCTTTTTGTGCTTCTTCAACATGTAATGTTTCGCCTGGTTGTGCATATCTTTCAACTGTTAAAAATTGATCGACATTCGTTGAACCTAAAATAACAACTTTGTTGGTCATGTGTACGCTCCTTTCAAGTTATAACTTTTAAAAAGTAACATTCGATTCTAATGCAATATTAGAGTAGGGCGTTGTTTCACCAGTACGAATATTACCTTTATTTAATGGGTGAGCTAAGTTACTTTTCATTTCTTCGTGAGGAATGAAAATGATTTCGATTTCCGATGAAATCAATTGTTTAATTTGTTGCAATTGTGTAGGGTTATGTTCTTTTATTTCTTCTGCTAAGTATATTTTTTGGATTTCCATTTCTTCTAACACTGTAGCTAAGACATCAATAAAGCGTGGTAAGTTTTTAGTTACAGCTAGGTCGATACGACGATGATCATTTGGAATTGGCATGCCAGCGTCATTAATCGTTAATAAATCAAAATGACCAATTGTCGCGATTGCTTTTGAAATATGTTCATTTAAAACAGCTGATTTTTTCATGACATCTACACTCCTTATTTTATAAATACTGTAACAGAAGCGGCTACTAAAATGAGTACTAAGCCGATGATTGTAATAACCATTTCTTTTGACGTTTTATGTTGTTTTAAGAAATAAATACCAGTTAATGTAGCAAGCACAACGGATGTTTGAGAAAGAATAAATCCAGTTGCTAAACCATTCATATTAGGTTGTGCTGAAATAAGATATGTTAAGGCACCAAATGCAAAGAAGAAACCTGAAATAATTTGTAACCACGTAATTTTATTACGGAATGGATTCTCTGCTTCCATATTCATAAAGCCATAAATGACTGCAACAATTACCATACCCATTGCTTGAGGTAAAAAGGCAGTTAGGCCATCAATAGAAGTTGCTTGCGGTGCAGCTGAATATAACCAGTATCCAAATTCACCAATTAACAGAAGTACCACTGCACGACGTAAATTTTTGGCGTTACTTGCTTCTTTGCGTTCACTCCAAACTGTCATACGCGCCCCAATTAAAATAACGACTAAAGCTGTAAAGCCAATGATTTTATGACCAATGCCCGGCCAATTTCCTAATGCAAAGACACCCCATAAAGATGCGCCTAATAATTGGAATGCTGTTGTGACTGGCATGGCACGAGATGAGCCGACTAATTCGAACGCTTTAAATGTAATGATTTGTCCGAATCCCCATCCTGCACCTGATAATAAGGCGAATAGTAAATTTGTTCCAGTAGGGAAGCCACTTGATGTGACTACGGCTAATATAATAGCGAAGATTAACGTACCTACAGTAGCACCGATAATTTGATGTACAGGTTTACCACCAAACTTTGAAGCGACTGTTGGGAAGAATCCCCAGCCAATTAAGGGGCCTAACCCGATAAGTAATGCAACAATGCTCATGTTATACACCTCACGATTTATTTTTAGTAAAACGTTTTACCAGTGCCATCGTACCATTTTTATTTGTAAAATGCATGCGTTTTCATAAAAACTGAAAACGTTTAAATCATATTTAAAAATTCATACATTATTATTTTAATTTCTTAGTGAAATAATTATGATTAAAAACCCTCAGCATTAAAGCAACGCTAAGGGCCTAACAATGATGAGTATATTTCGGAAGATACGTAGTTAGTTTGAAAGATGATAGCCAGTTGTTGCACGAATTTTTAAAGTCGTTGGTAATTCAATCATATCAATGGATTTATCTAAGTGCTGTAATCGTTGAAGTAATAAGGTTAAAGATGTTTTGCCAATATCAGTTATAGGTTGTGCCACAGTAGTTAAAGGTGGCGAGACGTACGCTGCATAATCAATGTCGTCATAACCTATTAATGAGATATCTTTCGGAATACTGATGCCATGTTCAATTAGTCCTCGTAAAATGCCAATAGCGAGTTCATCGTTAATAGCGAAGATTGCAGTGGCAGATTGAACCATGATGTCATCAACAATGGTTAGCCCACCGCGCTTAGATAATTCAGTATGGACGATTTGTGGTTCTGGCAATTGATTCGCGCGCAAAGTATCAACAAATCCAGCGACACGAGTCGACATATTCGCCATCATGTCATATGGTGCAACAATCATCATATTGTTGTGACCGAGTTCTATTAAATGTTGTGCTGCAAGTTGTCCGCCTTGATATTCATTTGTCCGAACAAAATCTGTATAGCCTTGATGGTCATTTTGATCCAGTACGACATAAGGTACATGATGTTTCTTTAGATAGTTATTTAGGGCGTCCGGGGATGAAATGTATTGTGCGATAATTAATCCGTCAATACCTCGATCAATTAAATGTTTAATATTGTCATACAAATCAGTTGCTGTAGATGTTAAAAAGCATAAATCAACATCAGATGGTTTATGGTCATGAATACTTTGCATCAGTGCTGAGAAAAACGGATTTGTTAAGCTAGGCAAAATGACGCCAATAGTTTGAATTTTACTGCCGCGCAATTGTTTTGCATGTTTATTAGGGGCATAGCCTAAACGTTCTGAAACAGCATGTACGTTTTTTATCGTTGTTGCGGAAAAACGACTATCATGATGATTTAAAATATGTGACACAGTTGTAACTGATACACCAGCTTCTCTAGCAACATCTTTAATTGACACTTTTTTCATATTATATTCCTTCTCTTTATTGTGTAATTAATCATACAGTTATATACCCGATTATTATATTCATCATATCATGATAAACATTTGATGACATATGAAGACGTGAATGACTTTTATTGTCTACAAACAGACGCCTATAGTATGCGATTAAGGTTGAGGCGAGAGAATATATTATTAAGGTTAAATAACTTTTAATGATTATGATAACAAGAATTTTAAAATGTTTATTGTGATGAAAAATACAAAAGTCATTATTTTAAAGAATAAAATATTTGTTTTTGAAAAAAGTATTAAAAAACATAACGAAATGATGTATATTGAACTATGTGATTGAAAAAATTTTTAATTAAGGCTTGTTAAAACTTAAGAGAGGATGTTTTTAAATGCAATTCAAATTAAAAGAAGAAGAGATTATTAGTTTTTTAGAATTGAAATATCCAGAAAAAGAGTTCGAATATGGTCGTTTGTTAGTTGGACAACATAAACGTGATGATTTAGATGTTTATTACTTTGGTGATACGTTTTTAATGTGCACGATTATTTCATTCAAGACATTTGAAATTAAAGAAACAGTAGAATTATCATATGATGCTGTTAATCGTATTGTGTTAAAAGATGGATGGTTATTTAGAAAAATGAGAATAGAAACAATGCAAAAAGTGTTAAAATACGGTACATCTAAATTAATGTTAACTGATTTTCAAAAGGATAATTATAATAAATATATTCAAGGTCAGAAACAACGCGTGATATTTGAAAATGGCCATTTTGTCTAATTGATAGTGAATATAATTAGAGTAAGCGAAGAACAGAGAAAAACGTTCTTCGCTTATTTTTCTTGAATTTCTTGTATATCATTTTAAAGTGATACAGATATTTCGAAACATGATGTTTCTATTATATTTAAGATTTAACCGTTTTTGGAATGATCATGTATGCAGACAATGAGCCAAGGATCATCAATACAATGCTGACGATAAATGTTACGGTTGCAGCTACACTTGGTGCATAGTTTAGTTGTAACATACTGAAAACTGTAGTACTTAGTGCTATACCAAAGGCGCCACCTAATGTACCACTCATTTTATATAATCCTGTAGCTAAACCAACTTTTTCATTTGGCATACTGAAAATTGCAATTGTAAGGCCGGGTGTTGCGACTAAACCATTTCCAATTGCGCAAATGACAAACCCAATAACAACAGCAATGATATATTGTGATGGTTGAAGTGATGTCATGCTAATAATAGTGATGCCGATGACAGGGAACAACGGACCAATGATGAGCATCAATTTGCCACCGAAACGTAATGTTGCTTTTTCGCCTAAACGAATCATCGCAACTGCCACAATGGCATATGGCAATGTAACAAGTCCAGATTGCGCAGCTGATAAACCAAGGTGTGTTTGAGCAAATATGAAAAAGACCACTGTTACGCCTAGACCACTATTTAAAACAAAGTTATTTAAAAATGCACCAATGAACGGACGGTTGCGTAATACTGAGAAATCAATAAAAGGTACTTCATGTCGACGTTCGATGATGATGAATATTAATGTAGTGATGATAAAAATGCTCAGACAAATGAATGAAAATGTACTAAACCAACCTTGTTCGAATCCTTGTGTTAACAATAATGTAAAGCTACCAATCATAACAGCGAAAATCGACATACCTTTGTAATCGAATGGATGACGGTGGCTATGTTGACTTACTTTTTCAGGTGTGCCTTTTAGAAGCAATATGGCAATGAAAGCAATGACTATACTAATGATGAAATTCGTTTGCCATCCGAAATTTGTGGCAATTAAACCGCCGATAACACCAGCTAGGCCGATGCCACCAACAGTACTAATCATTAGATAACTAATCGCTCGTCTTAAATGTTCTCCTTTAAATTGATTATTTAAAACGCCAACTGTTGAAGGTAACAAGATAGCTGCTGATAAACCTTGTAAAATTCTGCCGATGATAAGCAGTGCAGTGATGTCCGATATAATTAATAGAAGAGATGCAACCATACTGATTATGAGACCCATGTATGTCATTCTCAGTTGTCCTATTTTATCAGCAATATCACCTGCAGCCACCATGAAGATACCTGTGGCGAAGGAAGTTAAACTAATAGATAAATTTAACACGGCAGGAGAGGTTTGATACGTTTGACCAACGAGAGGTCCTATATTAATAAATGATTGTGCAAACAACCAATATGTTAATGCAGACAACATAATCGCAATAATAATATTACTGCGTGGTGAAGATTGTGTGTTATTCACAGATGTCACTCCTTGTAAAAATTAAATATAGAAAGTCATGAGATGAAGTGAACGGATGTATAGATGATCGTTCACTCACACATAAGTCATGATTTCCTTACATATCATACCACAGTTATTGAGAATGAATATCAATTAATTGCTTGTATGATTAATTTTTTATAGTATGTTTAAGTGAAACAGCTTTATTTGAAAGTGATTAAAGTAAATGAAGGTACAAAGGAGTGAGAACAATGTGCACAGGATTCACAATACAAACTTTAAATAATCAAGTACTTCTTGGACGCACGATGGATTATGATTATCCATTAGATGGTTCGCCAGCAGTGACGCCTAGAAATTATCGTTGGACATCTCGCACTGGCACGACAGGCCGAACGCAATATGGCTTTATTGGCACAGGAACAGATATGGAAGGTTTTATTTATGGTGATGGTGTTAATGAACATGGCGTTGCCATTTCAACACAATATTTCCGAGGTTATAGTTCATATGGATCAACACACAAAGCGGACGCGATGAATATTACGCAAAATGAAATTGTGACATGGATTTTGGGATATACAACAAGCATTGAAGATATGAAACAACAAGCATCCCAAATACATGTTGTAGCTGTATATTTAAATGACATCGGTGAAGTTCCGCCATTGCATTATCATGTTTCCGATGCAACTGGACATTCAGTCGAAGTTTCATTTAAAGAGGGTGAAGTGGTTATAAAAGATAATCCTATTGGTGTCTTAACAAATCATCCAGACTTAGATTGGCATTATAGTAATTTAAGACAATATATCAATATTTCTCCTTATCCAGCAACAGCAAAGTTATTGGAAGGTGTAACGATTGAACCTTTAGGCAATGAAGCAGGTACATTTGGATTGCCAGGTGGATTTACTTCAACTGAGCGCTTTGTGAGAATGGCATTTATGAAAGCAAACATTGCTCAAAACAATGATAAAGAAATGGATTTAATGAATACATTTTATTTATTAGATGCGGTAAATATACCGATTGGAATTGTACGTCCGCATGATGCTGACAATCACTATACGATGTATCAGACCGTAATAAATTTAACTACAAGAACGTTATATATTAAGTATTATGGCAGCAATGAATTAGTAGCATTAAAGCTCACAGATGATTTAATTAATAGAAAAGATATGACGATTTTTAAGCCTGAGAAGCATATCACTATTAGAAAGTTGAATGACAATCAATAGCGATTGATAATGGAATTTGGTTGATATGATTTGATGGATGATTACTATCATACATTAGCGTTGAATCGCGAACATGGACGAACGATTAGTTGTTAATTTTGAAAATTTATAAAAGGTTAAGCGAACGCAGTGAGAGATGTCATTTTAATATCAATGTATGGCTATTTTGTAATGACAATGTAATGAGTTTAGTAAAACATTTCGGGAATATTAAATAGTTGGAAAATGAGAATTAAATCCTTTACTCAGTTGTCTAATTCTTTTAGTATGTGCAGTACAGTTTAATTGAAAACTAACTTTAACTTTAATGGAGGATGTTTTATACATGAAAAAATTAACAGCAGCAGCGATTGCAACGATGGGCTTCGCTACATTTACAATGGCGCATCAAGCAGATGCAGCAGAAACGACAAACACCCAACAAGCACATACACAAATGTCAACACAATCACAAGACGTATCTTATGGTACTTATTATACAATTGATTCTAATGGGGATTATCATCACACACCTGATGGTAACTGGAATCAAGCAATGTTTGATAATAAAGAATATAGCTATACATTCGTAGATGCTCAAGGACATACGCATTATTTTTATAACTGTTATCCAAAAAATGCAAATGCCAATGGAAGCGGCCAAACATATGTGAATCCAGCAACAGCAGGAGATAACAATGACTACACAGCGAGTCAAAGCCAACAGCATATTAATCAATATGGCTATCAATCAAATGTAGGTCCAGACGCGAGCTATTATTCACATAGTAACAACAACCAAGCGTATAACAGCCATGATGGTAATGGAAAGGTCAATTCCCCTAATGGCACGTCTAATCAAAATGGCGGATCAGCAAGTAAAGCGACAGCTAGTGGTCATGCGAAAGACGCAAGCTGGTTAACAAGTCGTAAACAACTACAACCATATGGACAATATCACGGTGGTGGTGCGCATTACGGTGTCGACTATGCAATGCCTGAAAATTCACCAGTTTACTCATTAACTGATGGTACAGTAGTACAAGCAGGTTGGAGTAACTATGGTGGGGGTAATCAAGTAACGATTAAAGAAGCGAACAGTAATAACTACCAATGGTATATGCATAATAATCGTTTAACTGTTTCAGCTGGTGATAAAGTCAAAGCTGGTGACCAAATTGCATATTCAGGTAGTACGGGTAATTCAACAGCACCTCACGTACACTTCCAACGTATGTCTGGTGGCATCGGTAATCAATATGCAGTAGACCCAACGTCATACTTGCAAAGTAGATAATACAGTAAATCCCAAGTTACGATATCATACGCAACTTGGGATTTTTTCGTTTTAATAATAGGTATAAGCCCATTGCTTGTCCTCTAAAACATGTTGATAAAAAGGATCTTGGCCAATTAACTTGATATCATCTGCAAGTGCTTCAACTTCATCTAAATGATGGGTAGTTAATATAATTAAACATTTAGATTTCATAATGTTAAGAAGTTGGTGGATGTCATGTCTAGATTTCAAATCAATACCAACTGTCGGTTCATCTAAAATTAGAATTCGAGGTTGACCTAGTAAACCTACTAATATATTAATTTTACGTTTATTCCCACCAGACAATGTAGATACTTTGGCAGACGTATCATCAAAATTTAATTGCTGTAAATATTCGTTGATAGTTGTATCGTTAATTGGATTTTTACAAAGTGATTTAAAAAAATTAATGTTTTCAGCCACTGTCATGTGTTCAAATAACGCAATGTCTTGTGGCACATAACCGATGTGATTTTGGATTTGTCTTTGATTCCATTTTTCGCCGAAATAGTTGATAGTTCCATCATTAGCTTTTTCAATACCAGCGATCATACGAAGTAATGTTGATTTTCCAGCGCCATTATCACCAAGTAATACGGTTAAACGATTACTATCAAAGGACATGGTTAAATGATTGAAAATCTGTTTGTTACGGTAACGCTTTGAAAGATTATTAATTTCTATCATCAGTTACGCTCCTTTACATGAAAATAATCAAGTATACGATACCCATAGCAAGTGCATATATAAATGTCATGAATAAACGATGACTTATTGTTTGAATATGGAATAAGATAAAGACGATACCTATCTCATAAATCAATATAAGTAACAATGATTTTAAGTAAAATATTAAGCTGAGTGGTTGAGACAAATATAGACTAACTGCCAATAGTACCAACAATAACAAGATCGTATGTGTCATTACATAAGTACTATATAGTTTGAAACGGCTTAAATGATATTGTGATAATCGTTGCAATGCTGCTTGTTGGTTTAAACGATAATGAATTACTACTTGAACAGCGCTAACAAATAAAATCACCGCAAAGATTAAGCTAATTGAAATAGAGTGTTGTGCTTGTTTAGTAAGCGACACAAATTTGATTTTAGATTCAGGTGTATGTTTATGATAGGACTTGTTGATAGCATCGATGGATTGATGCTGTTTCATATCCTCAAGGTGTTCATAAATAATGTTAGGAATTTGCTGTTCATATAATGAACTACTAACAATTTCTATAGCAATACCACCTATAAAGTCATCTCTACCATATAACTGTATCGTTTCTTTTAAACGGTTCTCTTTTAATTTTTGAGAGAAACCTTTAGGAATTTGCATGCTTAAAATAGCTTCCTTTTTAGTAACATCATCTTCAATATAGCTTTCATCTTCATCGACTTTTTTAATAGTTACATAGTCAGATTGTTTAATTTTATTGACGAATGATTTTGATGCAGTGGTTTGGTCTAAATCTTGAATGGTAATCGGTATTTTGAAGTTGTCATGTGCTACACGGTAACCGATACCAATAAGTACGAGTGCGATGACAATGGTTGTTACGAGCAAGATGTATTGTAACCATTGCTTGAACACAACAAGTTGTATATAAGGCTTCATTGACGATACCTCCAAACCAATACAGCTAAATTAATTATCAAAAGTGCGATGAAGCTAAGATAGAAACTAGGGTGCAGTTCTAAAATGTAGTTGTTTAAAATAATTTCTAACAATTGATTTGTTACAACTGCGAACGGTTGAATATTGAAAACGCCATTTGCTATATGTTGTAAAAAAATCGTAGGTATTGTTAAACCAGATAACACCAGGATGAAAATAGCTAATATGACTTTACTAATACTATTCAACAAGCCTGTTGTTAAAAGTTCGATGAGTAATAACCACAGTATTAAAAAGGTAACATAATAGCTTAAATGAATGGCTAACGTTGGCCAATTATATAATTCAAAGGTATTCGGAATACTGAACACAATCCAAACTACACCAACGATACTCCATAACATAGTATAAAACCATGTAATCAACGCACGAATGATTAATAAACGCTCTTTAGAAAAATGAAACATTTTCAATCGCGCTTTCAATACAGTATCTTGATTCATTTTCAAAACTGTAAATAAAGATAGTGCAAAGATGAATACCGTTGCTAAAAATCCGGTAATTGCATAATAACTGCCCGTATCGTATAAATGAATCGGTTCTAAGTTAAATGCACCTGAACGGTTTAATCCTGTAATCAGCAAATCAGTCATAACATTGATACTGTCAGCATGTGATGCTTTCGGTGCTAAGTCTTGAAAAGCTAAGATGCCACCCATTGATCGCATAAGACGTTGGTAAACAGAATCTGTTAGCTGAGATAGCACGACACTTTTCATGGATTGTTGATCATATGTATATACTGAAATTGGTAGTTCGCCTTGTTTATAAAATGCTTTGGTCATACCTTTATCAAAAACAAAATAGCCTTGAAGTTTATGTTTTTTTAACAAAGTATGTGCTTGCTTATCATCATATGCTTTAATGCTTACATTTTTTCCTAGGTTACTCCCTTTACCAATAGAGTTTAAGATTAATTTCGTTTCACTTGATTGATCTTTATCTACGACACCTATATTAAAATGATTGTCATCTTCTGTTACATGTTGAATCGTCGTTAATGTAATAAGGAGTGCCGCTAATATAAATAGTAAATAGATAATCAAATACCACTTTTTCAATAAAAAAGAGTGGTAGATGCGAAACAAATGTATTGTTTTCATTTAACCACTCCTCCAATGATAAGATTGAAAGGCAAGATGACCTTTCAATCTTATTTTTATATTTTAGTTATTTAGATGCCTTTTTTAAAATTGATTCAAACATTTTGCCGCCATTTTTTTCGATTTCTTTTTCAAGTTTTTCACGGTCTTTTGAAGATAGACTATTGAAATCTTTCGCACCACTATCATCAAAATCAATATCTGCTTTCAATTTTGTGCTAGATTTTAAAATGAAATTAATTGGTTCTTCAGCATATTTGATGCCGATATTTAACGTAGATTTCTGAGTGTTATTTTTTACGTCAGAATCTATATTATTTTCAAAAGTGAATTCATTTTCGTCGCTATATTTATCTAATGCGACAGTGATTTTACCTTTATCTTGACGTTTTGTGCCATCTACTTTTTCTTGGTTATCTAATTTGATTTTTGATTCATCATATTCTGTCTTTTTACCAAATTCGTATTTATCACTGTATTTATTGTCTTTTTCCTTAGAAGATACGCCTTTAATTGTATATTTCGCTTCAGCATACGTGTATTTATCTTGATCGAAATCAAGTGCGTAATCTAGTTTTAACTTATCGTCTTCTAAAGTATTAGTACCTTTGATTTTAGTTTTATTATTTTCTTTGTCTGTAATAGTAATTTCTCGTTTTACAATCGTATGTTTTTCGGTATAAATTTTAGATTGAATTTTAGCAAATTCATCCTTTTTAGTTTCTTTGACATCGTCAATTGCTTTTTTGATGTCTTTTTCAAAGTCTTTTGTAGCACCTTGTTCTTCCATTAATTTTTTAAGGTCTTTATCCTTTTTAGCTTCTTCTAATACAGCTAATGTAATTTTTTTAGTGTCAGCTCTGCTAAGTGTTAACGTGACAGGTCTAACTTTGTACTTTTCACCATTAACCTTAATTTCTTCTTTTTTACCTTTATCAAAATTATCGTCATCTAATTTGTCGACAATAAGTTCGGAATATTTTTCGGCAATTTTGCTGTAGTCACTTTGTTGTGCTTGAGCATTACTAAAAAGAGTATTTAAATTTAGTTGTTGGTTTGTAATACCATTTTCTTTTGCTGTTTCTTCATCTTCACCTGTAAGTTTTGAATAAGTTGATAATAAATCAGAATTATTAACACTATATTTCCCTTTAAATAATGGTGATTCGAAATAATGCTTATCTTTATCTGCAGCTAACTGAAATTTCCCTAATGCAGAGTCTGCTATTGTTGGTTCAAGATTAATCATTGATTTCTCTTTTTTAGGATCATGTCCATATGACATTTTAATTTTCGAAGCATTAACAACAGATTTAGGAATACCAAGCCCTTTAACAATTTCATCAGATGCATCTGCGCTTAATTCTAATGAAGATAAAAATGAATTATCTTTCATCTTTTCTTGGAACTTCACTTCATTTTCAAAACGGTCATTAAAATAATCTTTATACATTTTTGCAGTTTGTTGTTCGCTTTTTAAGTATGTATTTTTCGGTGTGTTTGCAAAAAATGCATAAACTCCCCATGCGATTCCACCTATTAATAATAAGACAATTATAATAGGAATTATAATTTTTAACTTTTTAGACATTTTGCTTCCTCCCAATTATTTATGAGTTAATCATATCAGAACAATACATTTTATTAAATGGTTTATTTTAAATTTTGTTTAAATTAATAGAATTTTAGTTATAATAATGTTTAATAAGTTATTGAAAATCTAATAAACTACAAAAAATAGTTTGATTACATAATGATTCTTGAAAAATGTAGGTTAACTTGATAATATGCATTTTTTTGGCGAAGAAGATTTATTTAACTTATAAAAATATTGAAGTGAGATTGGGGAGATTATGAATTTATGGAATTGAAAGTCGATGATTTTGTAAAGAATATAAAAAGACCGTACTTAACTGTATTGGGAGTATTTGTAGTTGCCTATTCATTATTTTTTGATTCATTGATGTTTTTCTATGGCAAACTATATGATAAATTGCCTGTATATTTGCTGGTGTTTATGGCCTTTACAGCTGTAATTTTGATTATGATGTACATACAAGAGAAAAATGAGAATTACAAAGTTGAAAAAAGATATGTGGTTAAATATCTCACACTTAACGTTATTGTGGGATATACTTTGCCATTGCTTTTGGCATCTATTTATGTTTTTGGGGTAGCTGGTTTTGGATTTGACGTTTTTAATTATTGGCTAGGTATAGTGATGATGCTATTTATTTCTTGGTTAGGCTTATTTTTATTTTATAAAAATAAATTTGATAGTGAAAATCCGAATAAAGCAGTTAATGTCATAGCAATTATAATAAAATTATTTGCATTTGGTGGATTATTCTATATTAGTACAATTGTACCTAACACTGCAGATGAAGAAAAATTTATATATACAAGTATTCTAATAAATTTAGCTTCTGATGCTCTTCTTGTTAGGTCATATTTTAATTACGCGTTATACAAGAGTATTAAGAAAGATATCGAAAAAGTTTAGATAATTAAAGATTTTTGTATAGGGGGGATAAGTGTAATGGAGATAAAGGAAATTGTAGCAAATATAAAAAGGCCGTACTTAACACCTTTTGTAATATTTACGATTTTGCTCTCATTGTTTTTTGATGCGATTATGTTTTTCAATAGTAAACTTTATGATAAGTTGCCATTATATTTAGTCGTATTTTTAATTTTTGCAATAGTAGTGTCAATTTTACTGTATTTACAAGAAAAAAGTGAGAAGGTAAAAGTTGAGAAAAAGAATGTGATTTTGTATATGACACTAAATGTTATAACTGGTTATTCAATGCCATTATTTATTGCTTCTACTTATGTTGTTGGTGCAGCAGTAAATGATATAGATGTGTTTTATTATTGGTGCGGAGTAGCTTTGATGTTATTTATTTCTTGGTTAGGTTTATTTTTATTTTATAAAAATGAATTTGATAGTGAAAATCCTAATCCTGCAGTTAACGCCATAGCAATTATTATAAAGTTATTTGCTTTAGCAACTATATTTTATATAAGTAAAGTTGCGCCTAGTATTGCGGATGAAAAGAACTTTATATTTGTAAGTATACTAATAAATTTAGGTGTTGATGCTCTACTTGTTAGGTCATATTTTAATTACGCGTTATATAAGAGTATTAAGAAAGATATCGAAAATGAAGGAAAGACAATGTAAACGAAAGACATAAAAAGTAATAGGAGTCTAACCATGATAATTTTTATTTTAATAACAATATTTGCTATTTATTATATAGCAATGATTGCTAGTTTATTTAAAAGTGAAGGTTTTTCAATAATAGGTTTAATATTAGATGTTGTTATAATGGGGACATTGATTTTTTACTATTTTATAGGCGCTCGCTTTGTTGATCATGATTTAAGCAACTTTTTAATGTTCATGGATACTGGATCATATATTTTTATGTACTTTGCAATTAAGTGTTTATGGGTGAAACCTAAGGTAGTAAATTATTTGATTGCAAAAGAATTGGGTGAATCTAAAGAGGTCATTGAAGAGCAGGAATTAGATTTACAGACATCAAAGATAAGAGGTATCTACTTTTTCATTATTTCAGTGGTGATGTTAATTATCACTAAATTAAGAATGCAACCTGAGTTACAGGCAGATGCTATATCGATGAATCCTGTATTTATTTTTGTTGGTGTTATAATCATTTTAATTTGGCTAGTACTGGATATATATCGCAAGAAAAAATACGGTATATTCTTATTCAAGACGATAGTGCCATTAGTTGTTACGATTTGGATTATTATAGCTACAATTATACTTTCGTAAATGATTTTGATTAATGGGGAATGTAGAGAACATTTCTTTGTAATTTTATAATCGAATAACATACAAAATAAAGCGACCAATTTTGCAGTGTTACGAATTGTAAACTGCGAACTGGTCGCTTTTTATTGATGTCATGATTAATTTAATGGATGTAATTATATGATGAAACTTCTGAAGCAGAGATGGTTCTTGATGAAACGATATATTCACCAATCCAATTCATTTCTGAAATTAGAATACTTCCATCAATATTAACTTTTTCAACGTAGGCTACATGACCAAATGGACCATTTACTGTTTGTAAAATTGATCCTCGTGTTGGGTGTCTATCTACTTTGAAGCCATTGCTTGAAGCTTGGCCTGCCCAGTTTTTAGCATCTCCCCAAAATGTACTAATCGTGTGTCCATCTTTGGCACGTTTATCAAAGACATACCATGTACATTGTCCAGCAGTATATAAGTTGTTCTTACTTGTGATAAGAGGCTGATCAATGATTTTACCGTTACCTAATGCTAAAGGTTTACCGTCAGCAGTCTTTGCTTTGTCATTAAATTCGGCGATTTGTAATTCGTCATACAATTCGTCTAAATCGATGCCTGTAATAAGCCCTTTGTTATCTTTTGAAAAAGCGTTATTTAATTCATCGTCATTGTCTTCGACATTCGGTATTGCTGGTGTCAAAGGATTGCTTGGTGACGTTTGAGGCGGTGTGTGTGAATCAATTGCGTCATTAATGTGCGTATACTGACCACTTAATGAAGAATGGTACTGATTGTTGTTAAGATCACGTTGATTTGCGTGTTGATGATTGTCGTTTGTACGTGACTGGTTTTGATGATTGTTGTTTGGCGTGTTGTTTTTGTCATATGTATAAGTATACGCGCCGGTGTCTTTATTCACTTTGAACTGTGCGTTTGGGTGTGCTTTCTTTGCTTCTTCTAATGTTTTGCTATCATTCGTATATGCTTGAGCCGAGTTAGGCGACATACTAAATAAAGTAAGAGTTGTCATCGTCAGTAAAATTGTTTTCTTCATAATAACCATTTAATCCTTTATGTATTTAATTTAATTTTAGTATACACATTTATATTACAAAAATGAATGGTTAATTAAAAATATATGGGTATATTCAATATATTTATTTAAAAAAAGCTAAAAATACTTAAAAAACTATATACATATACTAATAATTTATATATTATTTGAGTAAGGAGCACTTTTTCAAAAAATAGTGTCCCTAAAAAGTTTTGATAAACTTAAAATATTCAGGAGGTTTCTAGTTATGGCAATGATTAAGATGAGTCCAGAGGAAATCAGAGCAAAATCGCAATCTTACGGGCAAGGTTCAGACCAAATCCGTCAAATTTTATCTGATTTAACACGTGCACAAGGTGAAATTGCAGCGAACTGGGAAGGTCAAGCTTTCAGCCGTTTCGAAGAGCAATTCCAACAACTTAGTCCTAAAGTAGAAAAATTTGCACAATTATTAGAAGAAATTAAACAACAATTGAATAGCACTGCTGATGCCGTTCAAGAGCAAGACCAACAACTTTCTAATAATTTCGGTTTGCAATAAGCATTCTGAAATTGGCAAAGTCACATTTTCTAATGTGGCTTTGCTTATCATTTTTTTAAGAAAACAACTGAAAGGAAATAAGCATGAAAAAGAAAAATTGGATTTATGCATTAATTGTCACTTTAATTATTATAATTGCCATAGTTAGTATGATATTTTTTGTTCAAACAAAATATGGAGATCAATCAGAAAAAGGATCCCAAAGTGTAAGTAATAAAAATAATAAAATACATATCGCAATTGTTAACGAGGATCAACCAACGACATATAACGGTAAAAAAGTTGAGCTGGGTCAAGCATTTATTAAAAGGTTAGCAAATGAGAAAAACTATAAATTTGAGACAGTAACAAGAAACGTTGCTGAGTCTGGTTTGAAAAATGGTGGATACCAAGTCATGATTGTTATCCCAGAAAACTTTTCAAAATTGGCAATGCAATTAGACGCTAAAACACCATCGAAAATATCGCTACAGTATAAAACAGCTGTAGGACAAAAAGAAGAAGTAGCTAAAAACACAGAAAAAGTTGTAAGTAATGTACTTAACGACTTTAACAAAAACTTAGTCGAAATTTATTTAACAAGCATCATTGATAATTTACATAATGCACAAAAAAATGTTGGCGCTATTATGACGCGTGAACATGGTGTGAATAGTAAATTCTCGAATTACTTATTAAATCCAATTAACGACTTCCCGGAATTATTTACAGATACGCTTGTAAATTCAATTTCTGCAAACAAAGATATTACAAAATGGTTCCAAACATACAATAAATCATTATTGAGTGCGAATTCAGATACATTCAGGGTGAACACAGATTATAATGTTTCGACTTTAATTGAAAAACAAAATTCATTATTTGACGAGCACAATACAGCGATGGATAAAATGTTACAAGATTATAAATCGCAAAAAGATAGCGTGGAACTTGATAACTATATCAATGCATTAAAACAGATGGACAGCCAAATTGATCAACAATCAAGTATGCAAGATACAGGTAAAGAAGAATATAAACAAACTGTTAAAGAAAACTTAGATAAATTAAGAGAAATCATTCAATCACAAGAGTCACCATTTTCAAAAGGTATGATTGAAGACTATCGTAAGCAATTAACAGAATCACTGCAAGATGAGCTTGCAAATAACAAAGACTTACAAGATGCGCTAAATAGCATTAAAATGAACAATGCTCAATTCGCTGAAAACTTAGAAAAACAACTTCATGATGATATTGTCAAAGAACCCGATACAGATACAACATTTATCTATAACATGTCTAAACAAGACTTTATAGCTGCAGGTTTAAATGAGGATGAAGCTAATAAATACGAAGCAATTGTCAAAGAAGCAAAACGTTATAAAAACGAATATAATTTGAAAAAACCGTTAGCAGAACACATTAATTTAACAGATTACGATAACCAAGTTGCGCAAGACACAAGTAGTTTGATTAATGATGGTGTCAAAGTGCAACGTACTGAAACGATTAAAAGTAATGATATTAATCAATTAACTGTTGCAACAGATCCTCATTTTAATTTTGAAGGCGACATTAAAATTAATGGTAAAAAATATGACATTAAGGATCAAAGTGTTCAACTCGATACATCTAACAAGGAATATAAAGTTGAAGTCAATGGCGTTGCTAAATTGAAAAAGGATGCTGAGAAAGATTTCTTAAAAGATAAAACAATGCATTTACAATTGTTATTTGGACAAGCAAATCGTCAAGATGAACCAAATGATAAGAAAGCAACGAGTGTTGTGGATGTAACATTGAATCATAACCTTGATGGTCGCTTATCGAAAGATGCATTAAGCCAGCAATTGAGTGCATTATCTAGGTTTGATGCACATTATAAAATGTACACAGATACAAAAGGCAGAGAAGATAAACCATTCGATAACAAACGTTTAATTGATATGATGGTTGACCAAGTTATCAATGACATGGAAAGTTTCAAAGACGATAAAGTAGCTGTGTTACATCAAATTGATTCAATGGAAGAAAACTCAGACAAACTGATTGATGACATTTTAAATAACAAAAAGAATACAACAAAAAATAAAGAAGATATTTCTAAGCTGATTGATCAGTTAGAAAACGTTAAAAAGACTTTTGCTGAAGAGCCACAAGAACCAAAAATTGATAAAGGCAAAAATGATGAATTTAATACGATGTCTTCAAATTTAGATAAAGAAATTAGTAGAATTTCTGAGAAAAGTACGCAATTGCTATCAGATACACAAGAATCAAAAACAATTGCAGATTCAGTTAGTGGACAATTAAATCAATTAGATAATAATGTGAATAAACTACATGCGACAGGTCGAGCATTAGGCGTAAGAGCGAATGATTTGAACCGTCAAATGGCTAAAAACGATAAAGATAATGAGTTGTTCGCTAAAGAGTTTAAAAAAGTATTACAAAATTCTAAAGATGGCGACAGACAAAACCAAGCATTAAAAGCATTTATGAGTAATCCGGTTCAAAAGAAAAACTTAGAAAATGTTTTAGCTAATAATGGTAATACAGACGTGATTTCACCGACATTATTCGTATTATTGATGTATTTACTATCAATGATTACAGCATATATTTTCTATAGTTATGAACGTGCCAAAGGACAAATGAATTTCATTAAAGATGATTATAGTAGTAAAAACCATCTTTGGAATAATGTCATCACGTCAGGTGTTATTGGTACAACTGGTTTGGTAGAAGGATTAATTGTCGGTTTAATTGCAATGAATAAGTTCCATGTATTAGCTGGCTATAGAGCAAAATTCATCTTAATGGTGATTTTAACTATGATGGTCTTCGTACTTATTAATACGTATTTACTAAGACAGGTAAAATCAATCGGTATGTTCTTAATGATTGCTGCATTGGGTCTATATTTTGTAGCTATGAATAATTTGAAAGCGGCTGGACAAGGTGTGACTAATAAAATTTCACCATTGTCTTATATCGATAACATGTTCTTCAATTATTTAAATGCAGAGCATCCTATAGGCTTGGCGCTAGTAATATTAACAGTACTTGTGATTATTGGTTTTGTACTGAACATGTTTATAAAACACTTTAAGAAAGAGAGATTAATCTAATGTTGATGAATAGCGTGATTGCTTTAACTTTTTTAACAGCATCTAGCAATAATGGCGGACTTAATATTGACGTGCAACAAGAAGAGGAAAAGCGAATCAATAATGATTTAAATCAATATGATACAACGCTATTTAATAAAGACAGCAAAGCGGTTAATGATGCGATTGCTAAGCAGAAAAAAGAACGACAACAACAAATAAAAAATGATATGTTTCAAAATCAAGCGAGTCACTCGACTCGCTTGAATGAAACTAAAAAAGTGTTATTTTCCAAATCTAACTTAGAAAAGACTTCGGAGAGTGATAAAAGCCCCTATATTCAAAACAAGCAGGAGAAAAAAATATTCCCGTACATTTTGATGTCTGTAGGGGCTTTTTTGACTTTAGGATTTGTCATTTTTTCAATTCATAAAGGGAGACGAACGAAAAATGAATCAGCACGTAAAAGTAACATTTGATTTTACTAATTATAATTACGGCACATATGACTTAGCAGTACCAGCATATTTACCGATAAAAAACTTAATAGCTTTAGTATTGGATAGTTTGGACATTTCAATATTTGATGTCAATACACAAATTAAAGTGATGACGAAAGGTCAATTACTTGTTGAAAATGATCGACTCATTGATTATCAAATCGCTGATGGAGATATTTTGAAGTTACTATAGGAGGAAAAATAGATGGTTAAAAATCATGAGCCTAAAAATGAAATGCAAGATATGTTAACACCTTTAGATGCCGAAGAAGCAGCTAAAACAAAATTACGTTTAGATATGAGAGAGATTCCTAAGTCTTCAATTAAACCAGAACATTTTCATTTAATGTACTTATTAGAACAACATTCTCCATATTTTATAGATGCTGAATTAACTGAACTACGTGACAGTTTCCAAATACATTATGATATTAATGACAATCATACACCTTTTGATAATATTAAATCATTTACTAAAAATGAAAAATTACGTTACTTACTCAATATCAAAAATTTAGAAGAAGTAAATCGTACACGTTACACATTTGTGTTGGCACCAGATGAATTATTTTTCACAAGAGATGGATTACCAATTGCTAAAACAAGAGGTTTACAAAATGTTGTTGATCCATTACCGGTGTCAGAAGCTGAATTTTTAACAAGATATAAAGCACTGGTTATCTGTGCATTCAATGAGAAACAATCATTTGATGCTTTAGTTGAAGGAAATTTAGAACTACATAAAGGAACGCCATTTGAAACTAAAGTTATTGAAGCGGCAACGTTAGATTTACTAACGGCATTTTTAGATGAACAGTATCAGAAACAAGAACAAGATTATAGTCAAAATTATGCATATGTACGCAAAGTAGGGCATACCGTTTTCAAATGGGTTGCTATCGGTATGACAACGTTAAGTGTTTTATTAATTGCATTCTTAGCCTTTTTATATTTTTCAGTAATGAAGCATAATGAGCGCATTGAAAAAGGATACCAAGCATTTGTGAAGGAAGATTATACGCAAGTACTAAATACGTATGATGATTTAGATGGGAAAAAATTAGACAAAGAAGCGCTTTACATTTATGCCAAAAGCTATATTCAAACAAATAAACAAGGTTTAGAAAAAGATAAGAAAGAAAACTTGCTTAATAACGTGACACCAAATTCAAACAAAGACTACTTATTATATTGGATGGAATTAGGACAAGGACATCTTGATGAAGCGATTAATATAGCCACTTATTTAGATGATAACGATATTACAAAGTTAGCGTTGATTAATAAGTTAAATGAGATTAAAAATAACGGAGATTTATCGAATGATAAACGTTCTGAAGAAACGAAAAAGTATAACGATAAATTGCAAGATATTTTAGACAAAGAAAAACAAGTTAAAGATGAAAAAGCGAAATCTGAAGAAGAGAAAGCAAAAGCGAAAGATGAGAAATTAAAGCAACAAGAAGAGAATGAAAAGAAACAAAAAGAACAAGCACAAAAAGATAAAGAAAAACGCCAAGAAGCTGAAAGAAAAAAATAGTATAGGACTGAGGCAAAGACAATGCATAAATTGATTATAAAATATAACAAACAATTGAAGATGCTCAATTTGCGAGATGGTAAGACATATACTATTAGCGAAGACGAGCGTGCAGATATTACGTTGAAATCGTTAGGCGAAGTCATTCATTTAGAACAAAATAATCAAGGTACTTGGCAAGCGAATCATACTTCTATTAATAAGGTGCTTGTTAGAAAAGGTGACCTTGATGACATTACATTACAGCTTTATACAGAAGCTGATTATGCATCATTTGCGTATCCTTCAATTCAAGATACGATGACAATTGGACCAAATGCGTATGATGACATGGTCATTCAAAGCTTGATGAATGCCATCATTATTAAAGATTTTCAATCAATACAAGAATCACAATACGTACGCATTGTGCACGATAAAAATACAGATGTGTATATTAACTATGAACTACAAGAGCAATTAACAAACAAAGCTTACATTGGTGATCATATTTATGTTGAAGGGATATGGCTCGAAGTACAAGCTGATGGTTTAAATGTATTGAGTCAGAATACAGTGGCATCGTCATTAATTCGCTTAACACAAGAGATGCCACATGCACAGGCAGATGATTACAATACGTACCATCGTTCGCCAAGGATTATTCACCGTGAACCGACCGATGATATTAAGATTGAAAGACCACCACAGCCAATACAGAAGAACAATACAGTGATATGGCGTTCCATTATACCGCCATTAGTAATGATTGCTTTAACTGTTGTCATCTTTTTAGTGAGACCAATTGGTATTTATATTTTAATGATGATTGGTATGAGTACAGTAACGATAGTATTTGGTATTACAACGTATTTCTCTGAAAAGAAAAAGTATAACAAAGATGTTGAAAAACGAGAGAAAGATTACAAAGCTTATTTGGATAATAAATCTAAAGAAATTAATAAAGCGATTAAAGCACAACGTTTTAGTTTGAATTATCATTATCCAACGGTTGCTGAAATTAAAGATATCGTTGAAACGAAAGCACCAAGAATATATGAAAAAACATCGCATCATCACGATTTCTTATATTATAAGTTAGGTATTGCGAATGTAGAAAAGTCATTCAAATTAGATTACCAAGAAGAAGAATTTAACCAACGTCGTGATGAACTATTCGACGATGCTAAAGAATTGTATGAATTTTACACAGATGTAGAACAAGCACCATTAATCAATGATTTAAATCATGGGCCAATTGCATATATTGGTGCACGACATCTCATTTTAGAAGAATTGGAGAAAATGCTAATCCAATTGTCAACGTTCCATAGTTATCATGATTTAGAGTTTCTATTTGTGACACGTGAAGATGAAGTTGAAACATTGAAATGGGCACGTTGGTTGCCACATATGACATTGAGAGGTCAAAACATTAGAGGGTTTGTTTACAATCAACGAACACGTGACCAAATTTTAACGTCAATTTATAGCATGATTAAAGAACGTATCCAAGCTGTGCGTGAACGCAGCAGAAGTAATGAGCAAATTATTTTCACACCGCAATTAGTGTTTGTCATTACAGATATGTCATTAATTATTGATCATGTCATTTTAGAATATGTAAACCAAGATTTATCAGAATATGGTATTTCATTAATCTTTGTTGAAGATGTGATTGAAAGTTTGCCAGAGCATGTAGATACCATTATTGATATCAAGTCTCGTACTGAAGGCGAACTGATTACGAAAGAAAAAGAATTAGTTCAATTGAAATTTACACCTGAAAATATTGATAACGTCGATAAAGAATATATCGCGCGACGTTTGGCGAATTTGATACACGTCGAACATTTGAAAAATGCAATTCCTGATAGTATTACATTTTTAGAGATGTATAACGTGAAAGAAGTAGATCAGCTTGATGTGGTTAATCGATGGAGACAAAACGAAACATACAAAACGATGGCAGTACCTTTAGGTGTAAGAGGTAAAGATGATATTTTATCATTGAACTTACATGAAAAAGCACACGGGCCACATGGTTTAGTTGCTGGTACCACTGGTTCAGGGAAATCTGAGATTATCCAATCATACATTTTATCTTTAGCTATTAATTTTCACCCTCATGAAGTTGCATTCCTATTGATTGACTATAAAGGTGGGGGTATGGCGAACTTATTTAAAGATTTAGTCCATTTAGTTGGTACGATTACAAATTTAGATGGTGATGAAGCGATGCGTGCCTTAACATCAATCAAAGCCGAACTAAGAAAACGTCAACGTTTATTCGGAGAGCATGATGTTAACCATATTAATCAATACCATAAGTTATTTAAAGAAGGTGTTGCGACAGAACCAATGCCACATTTATTCATTATTTCCGATGAGTTTGCCGAATTAAAATCAGAACAACCTGATTTTATGAAAGAACTTGTATCAACGGCACGTATTGGACGTTCGTTAGGTATTCATTTAATACTTGCGACACAAAAACCATCGGGTGTTGTTGATGACCAAATTTGGTCAAACTCTAAATTTAAGTTGGCATTAAAAGTACAAGATAGACAAGACAGTAATGAAATTTTAAAAACACCAGATGCAGCAGACATTACATTACCAGGTCGTGCGTATTTACAAGTTGGTAATAATGAAATTTATGAATTATTCCAATCTGCATGGAGTGGTGCAACATATGACATCGAAGGCGATAAATTAGAAGTTGAAGATAAGACGATTTACATGATTAATGACTATGGTCAACTTCAAGCAATCAACAAAGACTTGAGTGGACTTGAAGATGAAGAAACAAAAGAAAATCAAACTGAGTTAGAAGCGGTTATCGATCATATCGAATCTATTACAACACGATTAGAAATTGAAGAAGTTAAGCGACCATGGCTACCACCATTGCCAGAAAATGTATATCAAGAAGATTTGGTAGAAACAGATTTCAGAAAATTATGGTCAGATGATGCAAAAGAAGTGGAATTAACATTAGGACTTAAAGACGTACCAGAAGAACAATATCAAGGACCGATGGTATTGCAATTGAAAAAAGCTGGGCACATCGCGTTAATCGGAAGTCCAGGATATGGTAGAACAACGTTCTTACACAACATTATTTTCGATGTTGCAAGACACCATCGTCCTGATCAAGCACACATGTACTTGTTCGATTTCGGTACCAATGGTTTGATGCCAGTCACAGATATACCACATGTTGCTGATTATTTTACAGTAGATCAAGAAGACAAGATTGCGAAGGCGATACGTATATTTAATGATGAAATTGATCATCGTAAGAAGATTTTAAGTCAGTATCGTGTCACTAGTATTTCTGAATATCGAAAATTAACTGGTGAAACAATTCCGCATGTCTTTATTCTTATTGATAACTTTGACGCAGTAAAAGATTCACCTTTCCAAGAAGTTTTTGAAAATATGATGATTAAAATGACGCGTGAAGGGCTAGCATTAGATATGCAAGTAACCTTAACTGCTTCAAGAGCTAACGCTATGAAAACACCAATGTACATTAATATGAAAACGCGTATCGCAATGTTTTTATATGATAAATCAGAGGTGTCGAACGTAGTAGGACAGCAAAAATTTGCGGTTAAAGATGTTGTGGGTCGAGCATTGTTAAGTAGTGATGACAACGTATCATTCCATATTGGCCAACCATTTAAACATGATGAGACCAAATCATATAATGATCAAATTAATGATGAAGTATCGGCGATGACAGAATTTTATAAAGGTGAAACACCAAATGATATTCCTATGATGCCAGATGAAATTAAATATGAAGATTACAGAGAATCATTAAGCTTACCGGATATAGTTGCAAATGGTGCTTTACCAATTGGATTAGATTATGAAGGTGTTACACTACAAAAAATTAAATTAACTGAACCAGCAATGATTTCATCAGAAAATCCGAGAGAAATTGCGCATATTGCTGAAATTATGATGAAAGAAATTGACATATTAAATGAAAAATATGCGATTTGTATCGCAGACTCAAGTGGAGAGTTTAAAGCTTATAGGCATCAAGTGGCTAACTTTGCCGAAGAAAGAGACGACATTAAAGCGATTCATCAACTAATGATTGAAGACTTAAAACAAAGAGAAATGGACGGTCCGTTTGAAAAAGATTCACTTTACATTATCAATGATTTTAAAACATTTATTGATTGCACGTATATTCCGGAAGATGATGTTAAAAAACTTATTACAAAAGGACCAGAACTTGGCTTGAACATTTTATTTGTCGGCATTCATAAAGAATTAATAGATGCTTATGATAAACAGATTGATGTTGCACGTAAAATGATTAACCAATTTAGTATAGGTATTCGTATTTCAGACCAACAATTCTTTAAATTTAGATTTATTCAACGAGAGCCTGTTATTAAAGAAAATGAAGCATATATGGTCGCAAACCAAGCTTATCAAAAGATTAGATGGTTTAAATAGCAATGAATTAAATAGGAGGGAGGTATGTTATGAATTTTAATGATATTGAAACAATGGTTAAGTCGAAATTTAAAGATATTAAAAAGCATGCTGAAGAGATTGCGCATGAAATTGAAGTTCGTTCTGGATATTTAAGAAAAGCTGAACAATATAAGCGATTAGAATTTAATTTGAGTTTTGCACTAGATGATATTGAAAGCACAGCAAAGGACGTACAAACTGCAAAATCTAGTGCTAATAAGGACAGTGTAACTGTTAAGGGAAAGGCGCCCAATACGTTATATATTGAAAAAAGAAATTTGATGAAACAAAAGCTAGAAATGTTGGGTGAAGATATCGATAAAAATAAAAAATCCCTCCAAAAAGCTAAGGAAATTGCTGGCGAAAAGGCAAGTGAATATTTTAATAAAGCAATGAATTAATATTGAGGTGAAGATATGGGTGGATATAAAGGTATTAAAGCAGATGGTGGCAAGGTTGATCAAGCGAAACAATTAGCGGCAAAAACAGCTAAAGATATTGAAGCATGTCAAAAGCAAACGCAACAGCTCGCTGAGTATATCGAAGGTAGTGATTGGGAAGGACAGTTCGCCAATAAGGTGAAAGATGTGTTACTCATTATGGCAAAGTTTCAAGAAGAATTAGTACAACCGATGGCTGACCATCAAAAAGCAATTGATAACTTAAGTCAAAATCTAGCCAAATACGATACATTATCAATTAAGCAAGGGCTTGATAGGGTGAACCCATGATGAAAGATGTTAAGCGAATAGATTATTTTTCTTACGAAGAATTAACAATTTTAGGTGGTAGTAAATTGCCTCTCGTAAATTTTGAATTGTTTGATCCATCAAATTTTGAAGAAGCTAAAGCTGCTTTAATTGAAAAGGAATTAGTAACAGAGAATGACAAGTTAACTGATGCAGGTTTTAAAGTGGCTACATTAGTCAGAGAGTATATTAGCGCCATTGTAAATATTCGAATTAATGATATGTATTTTGCACCATTTAGCTATGAAAAAGATGAATATATTTTGTTAAGCCGGTTTAAAAATAATGGGTTTCAAATACGAATTATAAATAAAGACATTGCATGGTGGTCGATTGTACAATCATATCCTTTATTAATGAGACAAGAAAAGTCCAATGATTGGGACTTTAAACAAATTGACGATGAAACATTGGAGAACTTAAATAATGAAAGTATCGATACGATTGGGCGTGTTTTAGAAATTGAAATATACAATCATCAAGGTGACCCTCAACAAAGTTTATATAACATTTATGAACAAAATGATTTGTTACTCATTCGATACCCATTAAAAGATAAAGTGCTGAATGTTCATATTGGTGTCATTAATACATTTATACGAGAATTATTTGGATTCGATACTGATGAAAATCATATTAATAAAGCAGAGGAGTAATGACGTTGAGTGGAAAAATTAGTGTTAAAGCTGAAACGATTGCACATGTTGTAAAAGAATTGGAAAGCATTAGTCAAAAGTATGATGAAATAGCTCAAAACTTTGGAAAAATAGCGCAATTAAATTACTACAGTAGTGAAAAAGCTGCACATTCTATGGAAAATGGCTATAGTAGTGCTGCAACAGTCATTAGTGGTCTCAAAGGTCCATTGAGTACACTCGGTGGTGGCGTCATGAATTCAGCACAAAAGTTCTTTGAAGCAGATGAACATTGGGGTACGGAATTTGCCAAGCTTTACTATAATATTGAGGGATAGGTGCATGACATGACAAAAGATATTGAATATCTAACAGCTGATTATGACAATGAAAAGTCATCTATCCAAAGTGTAATAGATGCAATAGAGGGTCAAGACTTCTTAGATGTAGATACAACAATGGATGATGCGGTAAGCGATGTCAGTTCTTTAGACGAAGATGGCGCAATATCATTAACGAGTAGTGTAGTAGGTCCACAAGGATCTAAATTAATGGGGTATTATCAAAATGAGTTATATGATTATGCATCTCAATTAGATTCGAAAATGAAAGAAATTATTGACACGCCATTTATAGAAGATATAGATAAAGCATTCAAAGGTATAACGAATGTTAAATTGGAAAATATATTAATTAAAAATGGCGGTGGTCATGGTAGAGATACCTATGGGGCTTCTGGGAAAATTGCAAAGGGAGATGCCAAGAAAAGTGACAGCGATGTTTATAGCATCGATGAAATATTAAAATCGGATCAAGAATTTGTAAAAGTAATTGATCAGCATTACAAAGAAATGAAAAAAGAAGATAAGAAATTATCTAAGAGTGATTTTGAAAAAATGATGACTCAGGGTGCTTCTTGTGATTACATGACAGTAGCTGAAGCGGAAGAGATAGAGGAGCAAAAGAAAAAAGAAGAAGCTATAGAGGTTGCAGCACTAGCTGGTATGGTAGTTTTATCTTGTATTAATCCTGTTGCTGGAGCAGTAGCTATTGGTGCTTATTCCGCCTATTCAGCAGCAAATGCAGCCACAGGAAAAAATATTGTAACTGGAAGAAAGCTATCTAAAGAAGAACGAATCATGGAAGGACTTTCGCTTATTCCATTGCCAGGTATGGGCTTCCTCAAAGGTGCTGGGAAAAGTTTAATGAAATTAGGCTTCAAAGGCGGAGAAAAATTTGCAGTTAAAACAGGATTGCAAAAGACAATGCAACAAGCAGTTAGTCGTATTTCACCTAAAATGGGAATGATGAAAAACAGTGTGTTGAATCAATCTCGTAACTTTGCTCAAAATACTCATGTTGGACAAATGCTGAGTAACATGCGTGGTCAAGCAACTCATACTGTTCAACAAAGTAGAAATTGGATTGGACAACAAGCACAAAATGTCAAACGAATAGTGAATAATGGACTTGATAAAGAAATAGCACATCCATTTAAACAACAACTTGCACCAGCGGGAATGGGTGGTATAAAATTTGCTGAAACAACTACTTTGAGAAACATGGGTCAAAACATGAAACGTGCTGTTACACCACAAAATCACGTGACACATGGTCCAAAAGATAGTATGGTGAGAAGTGAAGGTAAACATAGTGTAAGTAGCCATGAAATAAATTCATCAAAATATGTTGAATCACCAAACTACACCAAGGTTGAATTCGGAGAACACTATGCAAGACTTAGACCTAAGAAACTAAAAGCAAATATAGAATATACAACGCCTAATGGTCACATATATCGGACTGATCATAAAGGGCGCATAAAAGAAGTTTATGTAGACAATCTCTCTCTAAAAGATGGAGATCGTAATAACTATGCGCAAAAAACTGTAGGTGGAGAGGATAGATTACCAGACGATGATGGAGGTCATTTAATTGCTAGAATGTTTGGTGGGTCAAAAGACATAGATAACCTTGTGGCACAAAGTAAATTTATCAACCGTCCATTTAAGGAAAATGGTGATTGGTACAATCTTGAGAAAGAGTGGCAAGAGTTCTTAAACTCTGGGAATGAGGTGAAAAATATTAAAATGGAAGTTAAATATAGTGGTAATAGTAAAAGGCCCATAGAATTTAATGTGAGTTACGAAATAAATAATAAACCCAAAGTGAAAACAATAGAAAATATATAGGAGTGTTAATATGACTTTCGAAGAGAAAATAAGCAAATTATATAATGAGGTTGCGAATGAAATTAGTGGGATGATACCAGTAGAGTGGGAAAAGGTATATACAATTGCCTACCTAAATGATGAAGGTGGAGAGGTCGTTTTTAATTATACTAAACCAGGTAGCGATGAATTGAATTATTACACATATATCCCTAGAGAGTATAATGTCTCTGAAAAAGTATTTTATGATTTGTGGACGAATTTATATAGATTGTTTAAGAAGTTAAGAAATGCATTTAAAGAAGAAGGTCTTGAACCATGGACATCATGTGAATTTGATTTTACAAGAGAGGGTAATTTGAAAGTATCGTTTGATTATATAGATTGGATTAAATTAGGTTTTGGTCCATCAGGAAAGGAAAACTACTATATGTATAAAAAATTTGGAATTTTACCAGAAACGGAATATGAAATTAATAAAGTTAAAGAAGTAGAGAAGTGTATTAAAGAGCAAGAAGAATAGACTATCTTCATGTGAGACTAAACAATAAAGCTTTGTTTAGTCTTTTTTAGTGGTTAAGGAAAAACCAATAGGGAATACAAAGTTGATACTCATCGAATAATAATATAAAGATAATTTTAGGTTTTCATACTTTTAATCGAAAAGAATCTAAGTACTTATAGCTTTAAATACGTAATATGCTATTACAAAATCAATGTATAGGAGATAGATATGACTACTAAAGAAAATATTGATACTCTTCGAAAGCCAGGTGCACAAGCCTTAAGTTTAATATCATTGTTTTTGATACTTTTTTCATGTTTGACTTTCTTTTTTGGTTTAGATTATGAAAGGTTTCCTAATTATTTAAAGATAACGACAATTATAGAATTAATAATTATTGTAATCAGTTTACTTCAATGGATTAGATTTATAGATTTCGAAAAAGAAAGTGCACAGAAATATAAAAAAATATATGCTCGATTTTTAGTTGTTATAAATGTGTTAACTACTATCACTGTAGTATTTGCACTGTGTAACCTTTATTATTTTGCAGCTGTACAAAACCATTATGATTTATTCAATTATTGGTTAATAGGTACGATTTCAATCATAATTAGTTATTTGTTATTAGTAATTGGCGGAATGTTTACGTTGTTAAAATTACCTAAAGTAACAAAACGTTGGGGTGGTAAAACTAAAACACATTTCGGTTTATTATTAACTGCGTTGAGCTCATTTATATATATTGAAAAAATTATCGAATATATATTGATTCCTAATGTCGTAGAATCCAAGTTTATAATTATTGTGAGCATGTTGGTTATCGCTGGAGCACAATTTGTGGCATTTCAATTTATTATGCAATACAGCAGATTCTATATTTTTGAATTAAACACAGAAGATGATGACTAAATGATTTTGTAAATACTGTGAAGTATACTTATATATAAGAAAATCAACTTCAACGTTTATCACCATATTATTTTATACTCAATGATGTGAATGAATTTAAGTGGATTGATATTAAAGTAAAAGTTATGGAATATTGAGGTGCGAATATGGAGTTCTTATTATTAATTGTCGTAGCCGGACTGTATTATATTATATATTTAACTGCTGTGATGTATTCTGAAAAAATAGTAGTATTGCCTATAATCATCTATGCCATTGTGTTTGTAGTAATTGGTATCACTTATATTTTTATAGGCGACAGCTATGATCAGTTAACAAATTTCAATGTGATTTTGTATATGGGGAGTTTGTTTTATGCATGGATGGCTATTAGAAATCTTTGGAACAGACCATTATTATTAAAATATAAGAATATTACAGATAGTTCAAGTGGAATAGTTAATAAATCTGAATACAATTCAGTTGAAAGCTTACGTATAAATATTGAAATAGCTAAGTATAAAGGGATTATTTCTTTGATAGTAGCTATAGTACTAACGGTATTAATGACATTAAAGTCAACACCTCAAATTACTGCGGAAACACGTGACTTAAGTATCTCATTTTTCATACTCAGCTTATTTATCATTGTTATATTTGCTGTTTGGGATTTAATTATTAGAGTTAGAAAAGGAGCGTTTACTTTTGTTGTAATAAGGCCAATATTATTCAGTTGTTGGTTATTTATTTTGAATATGATTTTATCAAGATTATTATAATTATATTACATATAGGTATGCGTGAATTTTATTTTCGAAAGTTTTAAAAAATATATACTATTAATATGTTTCGTACTATAATTGTAAATAGTTAAATGAATTTCAATTATTGTAACAATAGTTTCAGTTATTTTAGTTTCATTAGTGTATTTAGGTTTAAAATAAGTAATATTAATTTATAGAAGCATTAAGCGGCGTAGAGGTGTTGTTTAATGCTTTTTATTTAACGGTAATGAAAATATAGGGGTGATAACATGACTTTCGAAGAAAAATTAAATGAAATGTATAACGAGATTGCGAATAAGATTAGCAGCATGATACCAGTAGAATGGGAAAAGGTATATGCAATGGCATATATAGATGATGGAGGAGGAGAAGTGTTCTACTATTACACAGAACCTAGAAGTAATGAATTATACTACTATACTAGTGTATTAAATAAATATGATATATCGGAATCGGAATTTATGGATTCAGTGTATGAGTTGTATAAACAATTTCAAAATTTAAGGAATTTATTTAAAGAAGAAGGACATGAACCATGGACATCATGCGAATTTGACTTTACAAGAGAAGGTGAATTAAAAGTTTCATTTGATTATATTGATTGGATAAATTCAGAATTTGGTCAAGTAGGTCGACAAAATTACTATAAGTATAGAAAATTTGGAATTTTACCAGAAACGGAATATGAAATTAATAAAGTTAAAGAAATCGAGCAATATATTAAAGAGCAAGAAGAAGCTGAACTATAGGGGCGATAATATGACTTTCGAAGAAAAATTAAGTGAAATGTATAGCGAGATTGCGAATAAGATTAGTAGCATGATACCGGTAGAGTGGGAAAAAGTATATGCAATGGCATACATCGATGAAGAATGTGGAGAAGTGTTTTACAATTATACTGAACCAAGAAGTGAGGAATTATTTTACTATACAAGTGTGATAAAGAAGTATAATATATTGAAATCAAGCTTTATGGATTCAGTATATGAGTTGCATGATCAATTTGAGGAACTAAGAGAAGTATTTATAGAAGAAGGTCTTGAACCATGGACATCATGCGAATTCGACTTTACAAGCGAGGGTAGATTAAACGTATCTTTTGATTATATTGATTGGACTAAATTAGAATTTGGTCAAATAGCAAAAGAAAATTATTATATGTACAGAAAATTTGGGGTTATACCAGAAATGGAATATGAAATTAATAAAGTTAAAGAAATCGAGCAATATATTAAAGAGTAAGAAGAAGCTGAACAATAGGGGAGATAACATGACTTTCGAAGAAAAATTAAGTGAAATGTATAACGAGATTGCGAATAAAATTAGCAGCATGATACCAGTAGAGTGGGAAAAAGTATATGCAATGGCATATATAGATGTAGGATCTGGAGAAGTGTTTTACAATTATACTGAACCAAGAAGTGAGGAATTATTTTACTATACAAGTGTGATAAAGAAGTATAATATATTGAAATCAAGCTTTATGGATTCAGTATATGAGTTGCATGATCAATTTGAGGAACTAAGAGAAGTATTTATAGAAGAAGGTCTTGAACCATGGACATCATGCGAATTTGATTTTACAAAAGAAGATAAATTAAAAGTTTCATTTGATTATATTGATTGGATAAATACAGAGTTTGATCAATTAGGCCGTGAAAATTATTATATGTACAAAAAATTTGGTGTTTTACCAGAAACGGAATATGAAATGGAGGAGGTTAAAGAAATCGAGCAATATATTAAAGAGCAAGAAGAATAGACAATCTTAATGTAAGACTAAACAATAAAGCTTTGTTTAGTCTTTTTAGCGTTTAAGTAAAAAACAATAGAGACCATAAAGTTGTCATCAAATAATAATATAAAGATAATTTTAGGCTTTTATACTTTTAATCGAAAAGAATCTAAGTACTTATAACTTTAAATACTTAATATGCTATTACAAAATCAATGTATAGGAGATAGGTAAATATGACTACTAAGGAAAATATAGACATTCTTCGAAAGCCAGGTGCACAAGCCTTAAGTTTAGCATCATTATTTATGATACTTTTTTCATGTCTAACTTTCTTTTTTGGTTTAGATTATGAAAGGTTTCCAAATTATTTAAAGATAACGACAATTATAGAATTAATAATTATTGTAATCAGTTTACTTCAATGGATTAGATTTATAGATTTCGAAAAGGAAAGCGCACAGAAATATAAAAAAATATATGCCCGATTTTTAGTTGTTATAAATGTGCTAACTACTATCACTGCAGTATTTGCAACATGTAATCTTTACTATTTTGTTGCTGTGCAAAATCATTATGACCTATTCAATTATTGGTTGATGGGCACGATTTCAATCATAATTAGTTATTTGTTATTAGTAATTGGCGGAATGTTCACGTTATTAAAATTACCTAAAGTAACAAAACGTTGGGGTGGTAAAACTAAAACCCATTTTGGTTTATTATTAACTGCGTTGAGCGCATTTATATATATTGAAAGAATTATCGAATATATATTGGTGCCCAATGTCGTAGAATCCAAGTTTGTCATAATGGTAAGTATCATTATTATTGCTTGTACACAATTTGTAGCCTTTCAATTTATTATGCAATACAGTAGATTCTATATTTTTGAATTAAACACTGAAGATGATGACTAAACAATTTTATAAATTCTGTGGAGTATACTTATATAAAAAATCAACTTCAACACATTTTTTACTCAATGATGTGAATGGATTTGAGTGGATTGATATTAATGGGATTTGATTATTAGAATTAGAAAAGGAACGTTTGCTTTTGTTGTAATAAATCTAATATTTTTCAGTTGTTGGTCATTTATTCTGAATATGATTTTATCAAGATTATTATAATTGTATTGCATATAGGTGTTGGAAAAATTTTATTTAAGAAATGGTGAAAAAGTATATACTATTAATATATTTTTTACTATAATTATAAATAGTTAAATAAATTGAAAGACAAAATAATGAGCAGGAGTTTTAGGGTTGTTATTTACAAATAATATAATACTGAAAAAGACTCGAAATTATTTAGAATTCTAGTTATCGTAACAATAGTTGCAGTTATTTTAGTTCCATTAGTGTATTTAGGTATAAAATGAGTAATATTAATTTGGAGAAGCATTAAGCGACGTAGAGGTGTTGTTTAGTGCTTTTTATTTAACGGAAATGAAACCAATATCTATTTTGAAAATATAGGGGTGATAACATGACTTTCGAGGAAAAGTTAAGTCAAATGTATAATGAGATTGCAAATGAGATTGATGGCATGATACCAGTAGAATGGGAAAAGGTATATACAATAGCCTATGTAAATGATAGAGGTGGAGAGGTCGTTTTTAATTATACTAAACCAGGTAGCGATGAATTGAATTATTACACGAATATATCTAGAGATTATAATGTTTCGGAAGAAATATTTGATGATTTATGGATGAATCTGTATTACTTGTTTAAGAATTTAAGGAATTTATTTAAAGAAGAAGGACTTGAACCATGGACATCATGCGAATTTGACTTTACAAGCGAAGGTAAATTAAACGTATCTTTTGATTATGTTGATTGGATTAAATTAAGTTTAGGTCCGTTAGCTAGAGAAAACTACTATAAGTATAAAAAATTTGGGGTTATACCAGAAATGGAATATGAAATGGAAGAAATTAAAGAAATCGAGCAATATATTAAAAGACAAGAAAGTTAATTATAGGAAAGAGGTTAACTAATTAAAGGAGCAATAATGGAAAAAATAAAGAAAATAAACAAAATATTTTTATCATTTGAAGTTATTCCATTTGCAATGATGATTTTGCTAGCATTTCCACCGTCTAATTAATAATCGTTTGCAGTATGGTAGAGATCTCTACGATAGAGTAAGCTTTTATTGTTATATTTCAATTATGGTTGCACATGCAATTACCATATTGTTAGAAATTATTTTTTACTTTATTTTATTGAAAAACTATCAATATGATCGAAGTAATATTGAATTAGCTAATAGAGTGAAAGTTACAAAAGTACTGTCGATTTTGTATATCATTCCAGGATTATATGCGATTCCATTCTATTTTAGATTTTTACATATTCGCTCATTTAGAGAAAATAAAAAATCTGGACAGCCTGCTTACCACTTTTGGGAATTTTTTATAAAACCTAATCGAAAACCCATAGAGTTGAAAGACTTTTTTATTAAAAATAGATAATTAAGGAGTAACCGATGAAAAGATTATGCATAGGATTGTTAATTATAATGATGAGTATAATCAATTATGGTTGTGGCAATGATCAAAATGAAAATAAATATCAAAGTCAAATTAATAAAGTAATGAAAATTCAACAAGAAACTCATAAAGAGATGGTTAAAAAGAGTAATGAAGTTAATCCTGAATTTAATAAGGATAAGGTAAATACTTATGTATTTAATGATGGCAAATTAATTATCATCAGCTATAAGTTATTTAAAGATAAAGATCAAATGTTTTACGCGACTTACGAGTTTAAAAACGACAAAATTTATTATAAGAGAGATATTAATCCTAAAACATACGTGAAAGAACACCAATCAGATTATAAAGATATTAAAGTAAAATAATTTAAAGGAGTAGGAAAATGGAAAAATTAATCAAAGTGACGTCTTTAATTGGAATTATTATTCAAAGTTTTTTAACATTGTTATTTTTATTATTTTTAATTTTATCAGCAACAGGCATTATACAGCCAGAATTGACCACAACTGTTAATGGTGAACAAACTATACAAAGCCCAGAAACTGCTCAAGCAACATTCGTGACAATATTCGCAATATTATTTGTTGTTTCTTTAGTTTCAGATTTATTAGGCATTATAGCTATGAAAAAGTTGTTTGTGAATAATAAAGCGAGTGGTATTTTGTATATTATTGGTGCAGTTATCAGTGCCAATTTATTAACATTTATTGCTTGGTTAATAAGTGGGATTTCTGTTTTAAGATATAACAAAATAGGAAAAGAAGTGTCATAGCATGAAATATACTTGGTGGATACTTTTAACAATTGCAGGGATTTTAAGTTTAGCAAGTGTTTATGGATTTATTTTATGTTTAGGTAGTTTTGGAATGTTGGCATTGAATGTCATGTGGCTATTTGTTTATACGCCGCATAAAAATTCTAAAGCACTTGAATCTATATCAAAACCAACGATAATTTTATCAATCATTGGGACATATGCAGTATTTATATTTATGCCTATCTTATTTTACTTCGTAATGAAAGCTAGGTTTATGGAAATTGGAATAAAACTTTACGGTGAATCTTTTAATATATTTGGAATACCATTATTCATAATTGCTATCATTTTATTTACAATCGGTACAGTATTCGTTTATAAAATACAGCAATCAAGATTAAAGCAATAGAATATATTAATTTAACATGGGACGGGTTTAAAAGAAATCCGTCCTAATGATTTATACATAATAGATGTAGCTGAATCTAAAAGACTTCAAATACTTTGAAGATAAAAAGATAATGACAATGAATGTAAAATGTGATTTTTACAATATTAAAATATACACCATTAAAATATAAAAATTCCAACTGAAAATGTAATGATTTAGAAAGGAAATCTAAATTTTAGTAACGATAAATGAAAGGTAGATGAACATGAGTAACTCAAATGAGGTTGTTTAATTTGCCCCTTCATTTATTTCTGTTGAAAATCACGAGTCTGTTTCCATTTCCGAAAAATGGAAACGAGTATTGTAAGTAAAAACTCTGAAAGATTTAAGAAAAATATATAGTTTCAAGATGATGAACCAATTTAGGGTGAAAATTTAAATGGATGCATATATTTAGATTTTACTAAATTGTAAAAATAGAATTTCAAGTTATTTGAATGTATTTATAAATATATCGTTATTATTAAAGTAGAGATTAGGGGAGATAACATGACTTTCGAAGAGAAAATAAGCAAATTATATAATGAGATTGCGAATGAGATTAGCAGTATGATACCGGTAGAGTGGGAAAAAGTATATACAATGGCTTATATAGATGATGGAGGAGGAGAAGTGTTCTACTATTACACAGAACCTGGAAGCAATGAATTATACTACTATACTAGTGTATTAAATAAATATGATATATCGGAATCAGAATTTATGGACTCAGCGTATGAGTTGTATAAACAATTTCAAAAGTTAAGAAATATATTTAAAGAAGAAGGGCATGAACCATGGACATCATGCGAATTTGATTTTACAAAAGAAGGTGAATTAAAAGTTTCATTTGATTATATTGATTGGATAAATACAGAGTTTGATCAATTGGGCCGTCAAAATTATTATATGTACAAAAAATTTGGGGTTATACCAGAAATGGAATATGAAATGGAAGAAATTAAAGAAATCAAGCAATATATTAAAGAGCAAGATGAAGCTGAACTATAGGGGAGATAATATGACTTTCGAAGAAAAACTAAGTCAAATGTACAATGAAATTGCGAATAAGATTAGTAGCATGATACCGGTAGAATGGGAAAAGGTATATGCAATGGCTTATGTAAATGAAAGAAGCGGAGAAGTGTTCTACAATTATACTGAACCAAGAAGTGATGAATTAGTTTACTATACGAGCGTGTTAAATAAATATAATATATCAAGATCAGAATTTATGGACTCAGTATATGAATTATATAAGCAATTTGATAAACTAAGAGATTTATTTAAAGAAGAAGGACTTGAACCATGGACATCATGTGAATTTGACTTTACAAGAGACGGCAAATTGAATGTTTCATTTGATTATATTGATTGGGCGAATTCAGAGTTTGGACAAATGGGAAGAGAACATTATTACATGTATAAAAAATTTGGAATTTGGCCTGAAAAAGAATATGCCATAAATTGGGTTGAAAAAATAAAAAATTATGTTAAAGAGCAAGATGAAGCTGAACTGTAGGGGAGATAACATGACTTTTGAAGAAAAACTAAGTGAAATGTACAATGAAATTGCGAATAAAATTAGCGGCATGATACCAGTAGAGTGGGAGAAGGTGTATGCAATGGCTTATGTAAATGAAAGAAGCGGAGAAGTGTTCTACAATTATACTGAACCAAGAAGTGATGAATTAGTTTACTATACGAGCGTGTTAAATAAATATAATATATCAAGATCAGAATTTATGGACTCAGTATATGAATTATATAAGCAATTTGATAAACTAAGAGATTTATTTAAAGAAGAAGATTTAGAACCATGGACATCATGCGAATTTGATTTTACAAGAGACGAAAAATTGAATGTATCTTTTGATTATATAGATTGGATAAATACAGATTTTGATCAATTGGGCCGTGAAAATTACTATATGTACAAAAAGTTTGGTGTTTTACCAGAAATGGAATACGAGATGGAAGAAATTAAAGAAATCGAGCAATACATTAAAGAGCAAGATGAAGCTGAACTATAGGGGAGATAATATGACTTTCGAAGAAAAACTAAGTCAAATGTACAACGAGATTGCGAATGAGATCAGTGGGATGATACCAGTAGAATGGGAGCAAGTATTTACAATAGCTTATGTAACTGATCAAGCTGGAGAAGTCATTTTTAATTATACTAAACCAGGTAGTGATGAATTAAATTATTATTCAGACATACCTAAAGATTGCAATGTCTCAATAGATATTTTTAAGAATTCATGGTTTAAAGTTTATCGAATGTTTGATGAGTTAAGAGAAACTTTTAAAGAAGAAGGGCTTGAACCATGGACATCAAGTGAATTTGACTTTACAAGCGAAGGTAAATTAAAAGTTTCATTTGATTATATAGATTGGATAAATACAGAGTTTGATCAATTAGGCCGTGAAAATTATTATATGTATAAAAAATTTGGGGTTTTACCAGAAATGGAATATGAAATGGAAGAAATTAAAGAAATCGATCAATATATTAAAGAGCAAGATGAAGCTGAACTATAGGGGCGATAATATGACTTTCGAAGAAAAACTAAGTCAAATGTACAATGAAATTGCAAATGAAATCAGTGGAATGATACCAGTTGAATGGGAAAATATATATACAATTGCCTATGTAACTGATCAAGGTGGAGAGGTCATTTTTAATTATACTAAACCAGGTAGCGATGAATTGAATTATTACACATATATCCCTAGAGAGTATAATGTCTCTGAAAAAGTATTTTATGATTTGTGGACGGATTTATATAGATTGTTTAAGAAGTTAAGAGAAACTTTTAAAGAAGAAGGGCTTGAACCATGGACATCAAGTGAATTTGACTTTACAAGCGAAGGTAAATTAAAAGTTTCATTTGATTATATTGATTGGATAAATACAGAGTTTGATCAATTAGGCCGTGAAAACTATTATATGTATAAAAAGTTTGGTGTTTTACCAGAAATGGAATACGAAATGGAAGAAGTTAAAGAAATCGAGCAATATATTAAAGAGCAAGATGAAGCTGAACTATAGGGGCGATAACATGACTTTCGAAGAAAAGCTAAGTCAAATGTACAATGAAATTGCAAATGAAATCAGTGGAATGATACCAGTAGAATGGGAAAAAGTATATACAATTGCCTACGTAGATGATGAAGGTGGAGAGGTTGTTTTTAATTATACTAAACCAGGAAGTGAAGATTTGAATTATTATTCAGATATTCCTAAAGATTGCAATGTCTCAAAAGATATTTTTAAGAATTCATGGTTTAAAGTTTATCGAATGTTTGATGAGTTAAGAGAAACTTTTAAAAAAGAAGATTTAGAACCGTGGACATCATGTGAATTTGACTTTACAAGAGAGGGAAATTTAAAAGTATCATTTGATTATATAGATTGGATTAAATTAGGTTTTGGCCCATCAGGAAAGGAAAACTACTATATGTACAAAAAATTTGGTATTTTACCAGATATGGAATATGAAATGGAAGAAATTCGAGAAGTAGAGAAGTATGTTAAAGACCAAGAGTAGCATATATGTTATAGAAGGCTGTGCAAAATCACCCTCGTTTTACATTTGACTCAAAGAAGAAGGTAAACGATAAGATTATTTGCAACTTAAAAAGTCAATTAGCTTATCGGTATCCATACATCATGGATAAATGAGTTTAACTAATTAATAAATCACGATATAAATTTAAAATTGCCATTAATTGAAAAGGTTATTGTAGTGTATTTTATAAAGTTGATGCACATCGACTTATTTTTTAAAACTTATATCAAAAAAATATGAGAAAAGTATATACTATTAAAATGTTTTTTACTATAATTATAAATAGTTAAATATTTGGGAATTAAATAAATATATAGGAGGCAATTTTTAGAGATACATAGCAATGTAAAGGTATCAAATAGTTATTGCATAATTTATTATGATGACATAATTTTCAGTAGATAGTTGTAAATTAACACTGAAATAGATGTTTATATTAAGAAGACTTTAATATCATAATTAATCAAAATCTTGCGTCAAACATTTAAACGAATTTTAAGTTGATAACAATTGGCAAAACATTGTTCAAACATCACAATGATAAAGCATATTATCAGTATTGTAGTGTGTGGAAAATGACAGCCATCTAAGGAGAAAAATGATGAAAAGAATATTGGTAGTATTTTTAATGTTAGCAATTATATTGGCAGGTTGTTCTAATAAAGGTGAAAAGTATCAAAAAGATATTGATAAAGTGTACAAAGAACAGAATCAAATGAATAAAATTGCCTCGAAAGTACAAAACACTATTAAAACAGACATTAAACAAGAAGACAGTAATACACATGTTTATAAAGATGGTAAAGTCATTGTTATTGGTATTCAATTATATAAAGATCGTGAAAAAATGTATTATTTCGCATATGAAATAAAAGATGGTAAGGCAGAAATCAATAGAGAAATAGACCCAATTAAGTATATGAAAGACCATAAAGCAGATTATGAAGATGAAAATGTAGAAGTGGAAAAAGATTAACGTATGCTTTCTTTAAAACTTTTAACCAGCTTCAAAAAATAAATGAGCTTTAGCGACAATAATTTTTAAAATAAACACGATATAAATTTAAACATTTATATATAAGAACACAAACGTAAGTTTGTAAATAATAATAAAGGAGTAAGTCAATGGAAAAATCGATCAAAATAATGACAATAATAGGAATTGTGATTCAGGGTTTAGCAACGGTATTTAGTTTACTATTGATGGTTTTAGCAGCATCAGGTGTAATGACTACAGATGTGTCAACAACAGTTAATGGTGAGGTTGACCCAGTTGATGCAGAAACAGCAGCAGCAATTTTCACTGTATTATTCTTATCCCTATTCATATTTGGAATCATTTCAATTATTTTAGGTGCAATCGGTATGTTTAAAGCATCTAAAAACAAAAAAATGAGTGGTATATTGTTGATTATTGGAGCTGTAATAAGTGGTAACATAATTACATTTGCTTTATGGTTAGTCAGTGGTATTAAACTCCTTACTAATAACAAGCCTAAAGATGAAATAAGCGACTTATCATAAACATCGTATATTGAAATTTCAAGATTTCTTAAGTAATTAAATAAAGTGCTCTCTTAGAAGTAGATTTTCAGTCAATAACTGCTTTTAAGAGAGCATTTTGTATTTGATAATGCTCATAGCATCGGACAAAAACCATTGACGAACTTTAAAAAAATACGTTAGACAATGCACTTCTAAATATTAAAGGCATCGACTAACGCATTGTTCAAATATAGTTAATTATTTTTATAAAATTGATGATGATCATTCAAGTAAGCATAGAATAAACCTATAATGAGTCCGCCTCCAATATAGTTACCGATAAAAGCCGCAGCGATATTCGAAATAGCTGGTATGAAGTGCAATGTATCAACTTGATAAATTAAACCACCCATAAATAAGCAACTGTTGTAAACTACGTGTTCATAACCCATAAAGGCGAATATGGTAACACCGAACATCATGACAAACATTTTTGCGAGTACATCGTCAATTTGCATGGCAATAACTAATGAAATATTGATAAAGAAATTGGCGAATATCGCTTTCATTAATATACTTACAAAACCAGTAGACAACGTTTTATGCTCTATAACTGCTGATAACTGATTTAACATATCTGGCGTCATTACATTTGAAAAACGCATGAAACTAAATAAAATGGCAGCACCTAAAATATTTCCTGCAAAGCACAATAAAAATATTTTCAATACTCTAGTCGGTTTAATTACTTTATAATACAGGCCTACAGTAAAGTACATGAAGTTACTGGTTAGTAGTTCGGAGTTTGTAAATAAAATGAGTACTAACGCAAAGCTGAATGTAATGGCGCTGGCCATATTCACTATACCTGGTGGTAAATCTGGTTCGTGTGTTGCTTTAACTGATAGCACGAAGACCGTAATAATACCGATAATAAATCCTGCCATCATCGCGCGTAATAAATAACGTTTTAAATAAACGCTTTGTAATATATCTTTTGTTCTTATTGTTTCGACTACGTTATTTACCCAGTCGTCCCCATAAAATATTTTATCCCATTTAATATGTTTCTCCTTCACAATGACATCCTCACTTTTCATTTGTTAATCAGAGTATACTATGAATCGTCTTATTTGTGAATAATTTCACAAAATTAATTTTAAAAACTAATATTTTTGAATAACAGCTAGGATTTTTTAACAAATCATTTATTTTAAAATAATTAATCGTCAGTTAGTATCAATGAATAAATACAGATTTTCATACAAAAAGCCTAGTAACGATGGGTCAATCATTACTAGGCAGTGAGCATTTATTAAGTTGTAGCTTGTTTCGGACGGCGTATAAATACATCGATTATGAAACCGATAATAGCAAAGAGCATGAATGGTACAAGCCAAGCTAAATCGATATCTGCTAAAGGTAACATCATAAACGATTTCAAAATAACACCGTGTAATAAGTTAAAACTATTTAGTATTTGTAAAATTGAAATAATCAATGTAATAACAGTTGCGAGTCGATAGGCCCAACTGAATCTGAATGTGCTAAACATGTTAGCAAATGATATCAGTACAAGTGCAATAGACACGGGATAAATTAAAGTCAATAATGGTACAGCAATTTTTAAAATCATTTCTAAACCAAGTGTTGTAAATAAGAACCCTATGATAGAGAAAATAAGTGCAAATATTTTATAAGAAAACTTAGGTACGTGTTTCTTAGTAAATGTTGCACAAGCGTTGACGAGTCCTATACATGTTGTTAGGCATGCAAGAATAACCGTCATTCCAAATACGAGGTTACCGAACGAACCAAATACGCGTAATGAGTTGTACGTCAATATATCTGTACCATCTTTAAAGTTTCCTGGAGCTGTTGATGCCCCAACGTATGCAAGTGCAAAGTAAATCATTCCAAGTAATATGGCTGCAATAAGACCTGAAAAGCAGACATATTTTAAAATTTTCATGCGATCTGTGAGGCCTTTAAACTTATAGCCATTGACAATGACAACGGAAAAAGCTAACGCAGCAACAAGATCCATTGTAAAATAGCCTTCCAAACTTCCTGAAATGAAAGGATGTGTTATATATTTATCCTTAGGTGCACTTAGTGCAGATTCAGGGTTGAAAATGACAGCAATACTTAATAGAGCGACCATTAATAGTAATAACGGTGTTAATAATTTACCTAAATTATCAACGATTTTCGATGGATTTAAACTAATCCAGTAAACGATGGCAAAAAAGATTGCTGCGAATATAATTAAAGTCCATTGGTTGTGCACAGGTAAAATGTGTCTTGTACCAATTTCGTACGCGACATTTGCAGCACGTGGAATACCGTAAAATGCTCCGATAGACATGTAAATCACGACAGCAAAAATAAACCCGAACCATGGATGTATACGATTGCCTACACTTTCAACACCTTCATCATAAAATGCAACAACAATAACAGTAATAAAGGGGAGTAATATGCCTGTAAGGGCAAAGCCTAGCATACCAATCCACATATTTTGACCCGCTGTATGGCCAAGCATGGGCGGGAATATTAAATTTCCGGCTCCAAAAAATAGTGAAAATAACATGAGGCCCGAAATAATAACTTGTTTTTTCAATGTAATTTCCTTCCTAAAACTAGATATTCATAATAATTTAAAAAATCTGAAAAATAAAAACGTTCTTACTTTATCTTTAAATGACAATACTATGATTCTATTATTTTATAAAAAAGATTGCAATAATAACGTCTTGCTATTATTGGATAATGACAATTAAAGTGTCGTTTTTATGAATTAAAATAGGTGAAAGTAAGTTGGAAATACGTTGGAGCGTTGTGATTTTTATGAGAAATTGTATGAGTGAGGACTGCTATTTATAAAAGGTAAACTATGGATGAGTTTATGGTTGTTCCAATAGGTAAATAAGAGATAGCACACTGTACACAAAATGATACGTGGATGAGTGAATATGTCTGATAGGAAGGCCTAGTCACTCAAATGAATTTAAGTTTATTACGTGATAAATCACAAATCTCTCTCATGTGATAGGTCTCCCATTAAATCATGCTTATATGAAATGTTCACATATTTGTTAGCTTTTCAAGAAATAATATTAAATATCTTTTCATAGTATAGCAATATTAAATAAATGCATTTATAATTTTAACTGTATTTTAAATATTAATCATGAGGTGATAAGATGAATAAAATTTCAAAGTATATTGCAATAGCATCATTATCGGTAGCGGTTACAGTTTCAGCACCACAAACGACAAATTCTACAGCGTTTGCCAAAAGTTCTGCTGAAGTTCAACAAACGCAACAAGCTTCTATACCAGCATCGCAAAAGGCGAATCTTGGTAATCAAAATATTATGGCAGTGGCTTGGTATCAAAATTCAGCTGAAGCAAAAGCATTATATTTACAAGGTTATAACAGTGCAAAGACACAGTTAGATAAAGAGATTAAAAAGAATAAAGGTAAACATAAGTTAGCTATTGCTTTGGATTTAGATGAAACAGTTTTAGATAATTCTCCATATCAAGGCTATGCATCAATACATAATAAACCTTTCCCAGAAGGTTGGCATGAATGGGTACAAGCTGCTAAAGCTAAACCTGTCTATGGCGCAAAAGAATTCTTGAAATATGCTGACAAAAAAGGTGTCGATATCTACTATATTTCTGATAGAGACAAAGAAAAAGATTTAAAGGCAACACAAAAGAACTTAAAACAACAAGGTATCCCTCAAGCTAAGAAGAGTCATATTTTACTAAAAGGTAAAGATGATAAGAGTAAAGAATCACGCAGACAAATGGTTCAAAAGGATCATAAACTTGTCATGCTATTTGGAGATAATTTATTAGACTTTACAGATCCAAAAGAAGCTACAGCTGAATCTCGTGAAGCATTAATTGAAAAACATAAAGACGATTTCGGTAAGAAATATATCATTTTCCCTAACCCAATGTATGGTAGTTGGGAAGCTACGATTTACAACAATAACTATAAAGCAAGTGACAAAGCAAAAGATAAATTACGTAAAAATGCTATTAAGCAATTCGATCCTAAAACAGGCGAAGTTAAATAATATATGAATTGGACGTCTACATGTACTTAAAGGTATATGTAGACGTTTTTAAATTGATCCTTAATTTTAAATGTACCGTACAAAAATAATAGACAATTAATTGCATTTTCCATAAATTTGCTTTTAATATAAAAAGTTCGTGTATAATGAAGGATAAGTGTATGTATAACATTACAGAGCGCAACACGACGTACGTGCATCTAAGAATATAAACAATGTTTAAATCATAGTAGTAGGGAGAGGAATCCATGTTTTTAGCTTGGAATGAAATACGGCGCAACAAATTGAAGTTTGGACTGATTATTGGTGTGTTGGCAATGATAAGTTACTTACTTTTTCTATTGTCGGGATTGGCTAATGGTTTAATTAATATGAATAAAGAAGGTATTGATAAGTGGCATGCGAATGCCATTGTGTTAAATAAGGATGCTAATCAAACTGTGCAACAATCTGTTTTTAACAAGAAAGATATTGAAAATAAATACAAGAGCTACTTTGAAGCAAACAGGGGAAATTGTGTCTAATGGCCATCAAAAAGACAATGTTTTAGTGTTCGGTGTTGAAAAGTCATCATTTTTAGTTCCGAGTTTAATAGAAGGGCATAAAGCGACTAAAGATAATGAAGTGTTAGCTGATGAAACGCTTAAAAATAAAGGATTTAAAATTGGTGACACATTATCACTATCTCAATCAGATGAAAAATTGCATATCGTAGGTTTTACAGAAAGTGCAAAATATAATGCGTCACCAGTCATTTTCACGAATGACGCTACCATTGCCAAAATCAATCCTAGATTGACTGGAGATAAAATTAATGCAGTTGTTGTACGTGATACAAATTGGAAAGACAAAAAATTAAACCAAGAGCTTGAAGCGGTAAGTATTAATGACTTTATTGAAAATTTACCAGGTTATAAACCACAGAACTTAACATTAAACTTTATGATTTCATTCTTATTTGTCATTTCAGCTACAGTTATAGGTATATTCTTATATGTCATGACATTACAAAAAACAAGTTTATTTGGCATATTAAAGGCTCAAGGATTTACGAATGGCTATTTAGCGAACGTAGTTATTTCGCAGACGCTCATATTAGCATTATTTGGTACGGCATTTGGCTTACTGTTAACAGGCGTTACAGGTGCATTTTTACCTGATGCAGTACCTGTCAAATTCGATGTACTAACATTGCTCGTATTTGCAATTGTGTTAATGATTGTCTCTGTATTAGGAAGTTTATTCTCCATTTTAACAATTAGAAAAATAGATCCGTTAAAGGCGATTGGGTAGGAGGTGTAGCAAATGTTGAAATTTGAAAATGTAACAAAGTCATTTAAAGATGGGAATCGTAACATTGAAGCGGTTAAAGATACAAATTTTGAGATAAATAAAGGTGATATTATAGCATTGGTTGGACCTTCTGGCTCTGGTAAAAGTACATTTCTAACTATGGCAGGTGCATTACAAACGCCGACATCTGGGCACATTTTAATCAATAACCAAGATATTACGACAATGAAGCAAAAAGCATTGGCAAAAGTTAGAATGTCTGAAATAGGTTTTATTTTACAAGCTACAAACCTTGTACCATTTTTAACGGTAAAGCAACAATTTACATTATTGAAAAAGAAAAATAAGAATGTTATGTCTAATGAAGACTATCAGCAACTTATGTCACAATTAGGTCTAACTTCATTGCTTAATAAGTTACCTTCAGAAATTTCAGGTGGTCAGAAACAACGTGTGGCGATAGCCAAAGCGTTATATACGAATCCGTCGATTATTTTAGCGGATGAACCTACCGCGGCGTTAGATACTGAAAATGCGATTGAAGTCATTAAAATTCTACGTGATCAAGCCAAACAAAGAAAGAAAGCATGTATTATTGTTACACATGATGAACGACTTAAAGCATATTGTGATCGTTCATATCATATGAAAGATGGCGTCCTTAATCTTGAAAATGAAACAGTAGAATAGTTTTATTAAGCCGGTACATCATGTGCCGGTATTTTTATGTTTATGTATTATTTGAATAAACTTTCACATTCAATTAATAATAATTATTATCGAAAATTAGAAATATTCCGTGAAATATAATATTTTTTGTAGTAAAATGGCCTCTAAGTATTCAATATTTAAATATGGGGATTGAATATAAAATTATCGTAATGGGGGTCAATGGTTATGGATTTATTGATAGGTACTTTATTTTTATTTTTGGTCTTAGTCATTTTTACATTATTTACATATAAAGCACCTAATGGTATGCGTGCCATGGGAGCATTAGCTAATGCAGCAATCGCAACATTTTTAGTAGAAGCATTTAATAAATATGTTGGTGGCGAAGTATTCGGTATTAAATTTTTAGAAGAGCTAGGAGACGCTGCGGGAGGTCTAGGTGGTGTCGCTGCCGCTGGATTAACAGCATTAGCTATCGGTGTGTCACCAGTATATGCATTAGTTATAGCAGCCGCGTGCGGTGGTATGGATTTATTACCAGGTTTCTTTGCGGGTTATATGATTGGATATATGATGAAATATACAGAGAAATATGTGCCGGATGGTGTCGACTTAATTGGATCGATTGTCATCTTAGCGCCATTAGCTCGTCTTATTGCAGTATTATTAACGCCAGTAGTGAATAGTACATTGATTCGAATAGGTGATATTATCCAAAGTAGTACGAATACGAATCCAATTATCATGGGTATCATTTTAGGTGGTATTATCACGGTTGTCGGCACAGCGCCATTGAGTTCAATGGCATTGACAGCATTATTAGGTTTAACGGGTGTACCTATGGCTATTGGTGCCATGGCAGCATTTAGTTCGGCATTTATGAATGGGACGCTATTCCATCGCTTAAAATTAGGTGATCGTAAGTCTACGATTGCAGTAAGTATTGAACCTTTATCACAAGCAGATATTGTATCAGCCAATCCAATTCCAATCTATATTACAAATTTCTTTGGTGGTGCGATTGCTGGTTTAATTATTGCTATGTCAGGTTTAATTAACGATGCGACAGGTACAGCTACACCGATTGCAGGATTTTTAGTTATGTTTGGATTTAATCATCCGACGACAATTGTGATTTATGGTGTAGTAATGGCGATTGTAGGTGCGCTTGCAGGTTATCTTGGTTCAATTGTATTTAAAAAATATCCAATTGTTACTAAGCAAGACATGATTAATCGAGGTGCAGTAGACGCATAGCATCATCATTTTGAATAGTAAAAACAAATAAAACATAGTAACGTGATTCAGTCGATGAAAAAATCGATAATGAGTCACGTTTTTTTATAGAAAAATATAAGACATAAAAATGTCATAATTTATAGTCGACAAATATCATACTGTATAAACATTTATCATTTTCTCGGGTGCCTTTTACGCGATGGAATGAACTTACTTTTTACGAAATTATGCGTATTTTATAAACAAATATCATTGATATAACGGTAAATGTAAGCGTTTACAACAGAAATAACTGCATGCTACGATATTTTTGTAAATTCACTGATTCAAGTATTTTAAGTCAATATGAGGAGGGATGTTATGAGCGATTCTGAGAAAGAAATTTTAAAAAGAATTAAAGATAATCCGTTTATTTCACAACGTGAACTTGCTGAGGCAATTGGATTATCTAGACCCAGCGTAGCAAACATTATTTCAGGATTAATACAAAAGGAATATGTTATGGGAAAGGCATATGTTTTAAATGAAGATTATCCTATTGTTTGTATTGGCGCAGCGAATGTAGATCGTAAGTTTTATGTGCATAAAGATTTAGTTGCAGAAACATCAAATCCTGTAACGTCAACACGTTCTATTGGTGGCGTAGCAAGAAATATTGCTGAGAACTTAGGTAGGCTTGGCGAAACGGTCGCTTTTTTATCTGCTAGTGGACAAGATAGTGAATGGGAAATGATTAAACGATTGTCCACACCATTTATGAATTTGGATCATGTTCAACAATTTGAAAATGCGAGTACAGGTTCATATACAGCTTTAATTAGTAAAGAAGGCGACATGACATATGGCTTAGCAGATATGGAAGTGTTTGACTACATTACGCCTGAATTTTTAATTAAGCGTTCACACTTATTGAAAAAGGCTAAGTGCATTATTGTCGATTTGAATTTAGGCAAAGAGGCATTAAGCTTCTTATGTGCCTATACCACGAAACATCAAATCAAATTAGTTATCACCACGGTTTCTTCCCCAAAAATGAAAAATATGCCTGATTCATTACATGCTATTGATTGGATTATCACGAATAAAGATGAAACAGAAACATACTTAAATTTAAAAATAGAATCTACTGATGATTTAAAAATAGCTGCTAAACGCTGGAATGATTTAGGTGTTAAAAATGTTATTGTGACAAATGGCGTGAAAGAACTCATTTATCGAAGTGGTGAGGAAGAAATCATCAAGTCAGTTATGCCATCAAATAGTGTGAAAGATGTTACAGGTGCAGGTGATTCATTCTGTGCTGCAGTAGTGTATAGCTGGTTAAATGGGATGTCTACTGAAGATATATTAATTGCTGGTATGGTTAACGCAAAGAAAACGATAGAAACGAAATATACAGTTAGGCAAAACCTAGATCAACAGCAACTTTATCACGATATGGAGGATTATAAAAATGGCAAATTTACAAAAGTATATTGAGTATTCTCGAGAAGTTCAGCAAGCACGGGAGAACAATCAACCGATTGTAGCATTAGAATCAACAATTATTTCACATGGTATGCCGTACCCACAAAATGTTGAAATGGCAACAACAGTAGAGCAAATTATCAGGAATAATGGTGCCATTCCAGCAACCATAGCCATTATAGATGGCAAAATTAAAATTGGTTTAGAAAGCGAAGATTTAGAAATACTGGCAATTAGTAAAGAAGTTGCTAAAGTGTCTAGAAGGGATTTAGCAGAAATTGTTGCGATGAAGCGTATTGGTGCTACTACTGTAGCGACGACGATGATATGTGCTGCAATGGCTGGTATTCAATTTTTTGTTACTGGAGGTATTGGGGGTGTCCATAAAGGTGCAGAACATACGATGGACATTTCAGCAGACTTAGAAGAATTGTCTAAAACAAATGTCACTGTTATCTGTGCAGGTGCCAAATCAATTTTAGACTTACCTAAGACGATGGAATATTTAGAAACAAAAGGCGTTCCAGTTATTGGATATCAAACGAATGAATTGCCAGCATTCTTCACTCGCGAAAGCGGTGTTAAGTTAACAAGTTCGGTTGAATCGCCAGAACGACTTGCTGACATTCATTTAACAAAACAGCAGTTAAATCTTGAAGGTGGCATTGTTGTTGCTAATCCAATTCCATATGAGCATGCCTTATCAAAAGCATATATTGAGGCAATCATAAATGAAGCTGTTGTTGAAGCGGAAAATCAAGGTATTAAAGGTAAGGACGCCACACCGTTCTTGTTAGGGAAAATTGTAGAAAAAACGAATGGTAAAAGTTTAGCAGCAAATATAAAACTTGTTGAAAACAATGCGGCGTTGGGTGCTAAAATTGCTGTCGCTGTTAATAAATTATTGTAGGTGATGATACATGAATATTTTATTCGCTATCACAGGGATAGCATTTGCACTATTTGTTGCGTTTTTATTCAGTTTTGATCGTAAAAACATAGACTTCAAAAAGACGTTAATAATGATATTTATTCAAGTGTTGATTGTGTTATTTATGATGAACACAACGATTGGTTTAACAATCTTAACTGCATTAGGCTCATTTTTTGAAGGGTTAATAAATGTTAGTAAAGCAGGTATAAACTTTGTTTTTGGAGATATACAAAATAAAAATGGCTTTACGTTCTTTTTAAATGTGTTGCTGCCATTAGTGTTCATTTCTGTATTAATAGGCATTTTTAATTATATTAAGGTATTACCATTTATTATCAAATATGTAGGTATCGCTATTAATAAAATAACGAGAATGGGGCGCTTAGAAAGTTACTTTGCTATTTCAACAGCAATGTTTGGGCAACCAGAAGTATATTTAACAATAAAAGATATTATTCCAAGATTATCTAGAGCGAAATTATATACAATTGCGACGTCTGGTATGAGTGCTGTTAGTATGGCAATGTTGGGTTCATATATGCAGATGATTGAGCCCAAGTTCGTAGTTACAGCTGTAATGTTAAATATTTTTAGTGCGCTTATCATCGCCAGTGTAATCAATCCCTATAAATCTGATGATAGTGATGTTGAAATTGATAACTTAACTAAATCAACGGAAACGAAATCAGTGAATGGAAAAACAGGAAAACCTAAGAAAGTTGCCTTTTTCCAAATGATTGGTGATAGTGCGATGGATGGGTTTAAAATCGCTGTTGTAGTAGCCGTAATGTTGTTAGCATTTATTTCATTAATGGAAGCAATTAATATCATGTTTGGTAGTGTTGGTTTGAACTTTAAACAGCTTATTGGCTATGTGTTTGCACCAATCGCATTCTTAATGGGGATTCCATGGAGCGAAGCTGTTCCAGCTGGCTCTTTAATGGCGACTAAATTAATTACAAATGAGTTTGTAGCAATGCTTGATTTTAAAAATGTCCTGGGTGATGTATCAGCTCGAACACAAGGTATCATTTCAGTTTACTTAGTAAGCTTCGCTAATTTTGGTACGGTTGGTATCATCGTAGGTTCAATTAAAGGCATTAGTGATAAACAAGGAGAAAAAGTTGCATCCTTTGCAATGAGGTTGCTACTTGGTTCAACTCTAGCTTCTATCATTTCAGGATCAATCATTGGCCTAGTATTATAATTTAATCGAAGTACCTAAATTAAATTCATGGCAAAGCTAAACCCCGTCACCAAGTTGGCGCAACAGCGCATCATAACTTAGTGACGGGGTTTTATCATAACAATCTACTTTTTCGTAGCCGTTTTTGAAATGTATGTTGATGGTTTATCTTTTTCAAAAATTGTTAATCCCGTTATATCTTTTTTATGTTTTGAAGGGACAATGAAGCTAAGTATATAAGCAAAGACAAAAGCAACTGTAAATGAAATGGTAGATACATAGAAAGGTGAGTTACCTTTGCCAACACCATTATAGATGTAAGCAAAGATGATACCCAATATTAATCCACAAATAACACCGAATGTATTCGTACGTTTAGTGAAAATACCAACTGCAAATACACCAGCCAATGGAACGCCGAATAATCCAGTTACAAACAAGAATAAATCCCATAAGTCATTTGAATTAGAAGCAATTAAGTATAGTGACATTCCAAAACCGAAAATACCTGCAATGATGATGACCAAACGAGCAAAGTTAACTTCGTGTCGCTCGCTACCTTTTCCGAAGAAGCGTTGCTTAATGTCGATTGAAATACAAGCAGATATAGAATTTAAACTAGATGAAATGGTAGACTGTGCAGCTGCGAAAATGGCTGCAATAAGTAATCCTGCTACAAATGGTGGCATCTCAGTCAAAATGAAATATGGCACTACAGATGATGTATTGAAGCCTTTTGGTAAAACAGCTTCATGTGCATAAAATGAATACAACATTGTACCCATACCATAAAATAAGGGTGCTGAAATTAAAGCTAGGATACCATTTGTCCATAACGATTTATTTGTTTCTTTTAAACTATCAGAAGCTTGATAACGTTGCACGACGTCTTGACTCGCCGTGTATTGATACAAGTTGTTGAAAATATTTCCTAGGAAAATAATTGGAATGGCAGCTGCTGCAGTATTTAGTTTCCAGTTGTCTGCACTAATTAATTTTTTATGCTCAATCGCATCTGCAAAGACAGTGCCAAAACCGCCTTTAATGTTCATAACACCTAGAATAATGATAACTAAAGCGCCGCCTAATAAAATGACGCCTTGAATGAAATCACTCCAAACCACACCTTCGAATCCACCTAAAAATGTATATAAAATACATAGTAAACCAACGAGTGATGCAACGATATAAGGGTTCATGTCCGATACAGATGTGATTGCTAATGTTGGTAAGTAGATAACGATTGCTACACGCCCTAGATGATAAACGACAAATAATAATGAGCCAATAACACGTATGCTAGGGCCGAATCTAGCTTCTAAATATTCATATGCAGATGTTACCTTTAACTTTTTAAAGAAAGGGACATAGAAATAAATAAGTAATGGAATAATTGCGACGATAGCAATGTTACCAGCGATATATGACCAATCTGTTAAAAATGCTTTCTCTGGTGTCGACATAAATGTAATCGCACTTAACGTAGTAGCATAAATTGAAAAGCCAACTACCCAAGATGGCAAGCGACCACTTGCGGTAAAGAAACTATTGGTACTTTGGCTCGCGCGCTTGGTAAAATAAACGCCAATGAACAACATAGCTAGTAGATAAATGATAACGGCAACCCAGTTTAGTGTGCCAAATCCAACTTCTTTCATGGGCAACATCCCCTTTACAATGTATTGATTCTTTGATGTCTATAAATCGTATTTTGCAATGAGTTGATCTAATGTTTGTCGATGTGCTTCGTTAAAAGGTTTGAAAGGTCTTTTCGGTAATCCTGCATCAATGCCACGGTGACGTAGTATTTCTTTCAATGTTGGATAAATACCCGTTGATAACACTGTTTCGATGATGTCGTTCGAATCATGTTGTAGTTGGTAAGCTTCTTGAATTTGACCTTGTCGTGCTAAGTCGAAGATTTTTCTAGCACGGCGACCATTAACGTTATATGTAGAACCAATTGCACCATCTACGCCAGAAATCGTAGCTTGAACTAACATTTCATCAAAGCCAGATAAGATTAATTTGTCTGGGAATGCTTTTCTAATACGTTCGAGTAGGAAGAAGTTCGGCGCTGTATATTTAACACCAACAATTTTTTCGTGATTAAATAGCTCGCTGAATTGTTCAATAGAAATATTCACACCTGTTAAATCTGGTATTGCATAAATAATCATATTGTTCTGTGTTGCTTCGATAATATCGAAATAGTAATCTCTAATTTCTTCAAAAGTAAATGGATAGTAGAATGGTGTTACGGCAGAAAGTGCATCATAACCGAGTTCTGTGGCATATTTTCCGAGTTCAATGGCTTCATTTAAATCTAACGAACCTACTTGAGCAATCAATTTCACTTTATCCCCAACTGCCTCTTTGGCAACTTTGAAAACTTGCTTCTTCTGCTCTGTATTTAATAAAAAGTTTTCGCCTGAGCTACCATTTACATAAAGACCGTCTAATTCTTCAGTTTCAATGGCATTTTGAGCAATTTGTTTGAGTCCTTGTTCATTTACTTGACCATTTTCATCAAAAGGAACGAGTAACGCTGCATATAAACCTTTTAAATCTTTGTTCATTATGAAGTCCCTCCAAAAATCATTTGATAATATAGTTTACAGTTATAATTGTAAACGCTATCATAAAATGTAACAATATCTTTTTGAAAATTGCAGTCATATTTATGTATAATTAATGAAAATATTTTTCAAAATCAATAGAAATGGAGTGAGTAAGGTGTATTACATCGCAATCGATATTGGAGGCACTCAAATTAAATCGGCGGTTATTGATAAGCAATTGAATATGTTTGACTATCAACAAATACCAACGCCGGACAACAAAAGTGAGCTTATTACTGACAAAGTATATGAGATTGTAACAGGATATATGAAGCAATATCAGTTGATCCAACCTGTCATAGGTATTTCATCAGCAGGCGTTGTTGATGAACAAAAAGGCGAAATTGTATACGCAGGGCCAACCATTCCGAATTATAAAGGTACTAATTTTAAGCGATTATTAAAATCACTGTCTCCTTATGTCAAAGTAAAAAATGATGTAAACGCTGCATTACTAGGCGAATTGAAATTACATCAATATCAAGCAGAACGGATCTTTTGTATGACGCTTGGTACAGGCATTGGGGGTGCGTACAAAAATAATCAAGGTCATATTGATAATGGTGAACTTCATAAGGCAAATGAAGTTGGGTATTTATTGTATCGTCCAACTGAAAATACAACGTTTGAGCAACGTGCTGCAACGAGTGCATTGAAAAAGCGCATGATTGCCGGAGGATTTACGAGAAGCACACATGTGCCAGTATTGTTTGAAGCAGCTGAAGAAGGTGATGATATTGCAAAACAAATATTGAATGAGTGGGCAGAAGATGTAGCAGAAGGGATTGCCCAAATACAAGTCATGTATGATCCAGGGCTTATATTAATTGGTGGCGGTATATCTGAACAAGGAGACAATCTCATTAAATATATCGAGCCGAAAGTTGCACACTATTTACCAAAAGACTATGTTTATGCACCAATACAAACGACTAAGAGTAAAAATGATGCAGCATTATATGGCTGTTTGCAATGATGGTTGAAAGAAGGAGTCATTCTAAAATAGAATTTGAAACCGTTACGAGAGATGAGAGCTGTTGTTAGTTCCACACATCACACTCTATCTAGGACCAATCTAAACTATATCAACCAACAGTGTGCCACGGGCATATTAAATTGAAGAGGCTGAGATATTAAAATTTTAGAAAATGTAAAAAAATATTTGGTATTGAAATTAAAAAAGCACCTAGCAACTCGTTGGGACAATCACGATGATTGTCTACAGTTGCAGGTGGATTTGAATATACTACTAGTTATTTGTTGTCTAGGATAATAGATTTAGTATGTTGATAAGTTTGACTCAGATTCGTATTTTCTAATAAATGATAACTCACGATATCGATTAAAAAGAGTGTCGCAATTTGTGTGTTGATAAATTGATGGTCGGTATTGCGCGATTGATCCGTTGTTAAAAGTACTAAATCTGCACAATCTGTAAGTTTACTACCTTCGAAATTTGTGATGGCAACAACATATGCACCATGAGATTTGGCGACTTCCGCTGCAGAAATTAATTCCGAAGTATTACCACTATTTGACATAGCAATAAACATATCCGAATGAGATAGTAGGGATGCCGATATTTTCATTAAATGTGAATCGGTAGTAACATTACCTTTTAGCCCCATACGAATCATACGATAATAAAATTCAGTCGCTGATAAACCAGAGCTACCTAGTCCAGCAAAGAGTATATGTCGACTTGATTGAAGTTTGTCGATAAAGGTTTGGATAATGTCGTTATCAATAAATTCACCAGTTTGTTGAATGATTTGTTGATGATATTTATGAATTCTTTGAATAATTGGGCTATTTTCAATAACTGTCTCTGTCATTTCTTGTTGAATATTAAATTTTAAATCTTGGAAATTCTCATAATCCAGCTTATGACTAAAGCGTGTCATCGTTGCTGGTGATGTACCAATCGCATGGGCTAAGGAGTTAATCGTTGAAAAGGCATCGCTATAACCATTTTGTCTTATATAATTGACGATGCGTTTATCAGTTTTTGTAAATAAATGTTGATAACGTTGAACACGATTCTCAAATTTCATTGTGTCACCCCTTCATCTTAATGATTACTATTATATATGAAAAATATTTTCAAGATAGTAAAAAGCATTGATAAAAATTATCTTAATGATATATTGTAAATGACTTTACGTGAAAAAAACGACTTATGGAGTGAGGAATAATGTTACCACATGGATTAATAGTATCTTGTCAGGCACTACCAGATGAACCATTGCATTCATCTTTTATTATGTCGAAAATGGCATTAGCTGCGTATGAAGGTGGTGCTGTTGGTATTCGCGCAAATACTAAGGAAGACATTTTAGCAATTAAAGAAACGGTAGATTTACCAGTTATTGGCATTGTGAAACGTGACTATGATCACTCAGATGTTTTCATTACAGCAACGTCAAAAGAAGTTGATGAACTGATAGAAAGCCAATGTGAAGTCATTGCATTGGATGCAACGTTACAGCAACGTCCGAAAGAAACGTTAGACGAATTAGTATCATATATTAGAACACATGCACCGAACGTTGAAATCATGGCTGATATCGCGACCGTTGAAGAAGCTAAAAATGCCGCACGACTTGGCTTTGATTATATTGGCACGACGTTACATGGCTATACTAGTTATACGCAAGGACAATTACTTTATCAGAATGACTTCCAATTTCTAAAAGATGTACTACAAAGTGTTGATGCAAAAGTTATTGCGGAAGGTAATGTCATTACACCGGATATGTATAAACGCGTGATGGACTTAGGCGTTCATTGTTCAGTCGTTGGTGGTGCGATAACACGACCAAAAGAAATTACGAAACGTTTTGTTCAAGTTATGGAAGATTAAATGATAACGATAAAAAAACGAGATGACCATCATTAATTAAAGGCACCTAATTATCTTAGGTGGCTGAATGAATGTAATGGGTTCATCTCGTTTTGTTTGTTTATGATAGTGATTTTATTTTCAACTTTATCCAAAAATAAGTAAAGCGACGGGGATGGTGATTAATAGCGACAACGCCACGCGTAAAAACCAAATGATGATGAGTTTCCAGACAGGTATTTTAATTTCAGTTGCTAGTATACATGGCACTAATGCTGAGAAAAAGATAATGGCTGATACGCTTACTACACCGACGACAAATTTAGTACTCATTGCAGCTTTAGTTACTAACAAAGATGGTAGAAACATCTCTACAATAGAAATCGCTGACGCTTTTGCTAGTAAAGCCTGATCAGCAATTGGGAAAATATAAATAAATGGATAGAAGATATAGCCAAGCCAATCAATGAATGGTGTATAGTTCGCTACAATCAGTCCTAAAAAACCAATCGATAATATAGAAGGTAAAATACCAACAGTCATTTCTAAACCGTCTTTCAAATTGTCCCAAACGTTCTTCACGAGAGATGGTGTTAATGCATTTTGTTTCATCGCCTCTGCATATGCAGTTTTCAGTCTGCTTCCTTCAATAGCAACTTCTTGTTCTCCTTCTTGTCCGTTATAATATTCTGTTGATTCATTGCTGATTGGCGGTAGCCATGCAGTAATTGCAGTCACGACAAATGTGATGACTAAAGTTATCCAAAAGTATAAATTCCAATGCGGCATTAATCCTAAAGTTTTAGCAACGATAATCATAAAAGTTGCTGAAACTGTTGAAAAGCCAGTCGCAATAATCGTGGCTTCTCGTTTGTTGTACATCCCTTGCTTATAGACACGATTAGTAATCAATAATCCTAAGGAATAACTGCCGACAAACGAAGCCACTGCATCGACAGCGGATTTTCCTGGTGTTTTAAAAATAGGTCTCATAATAGGCTCCATATAAACACCGACAAATTCTAATAAGCCATAGCCCACTAATAAAGAAAGCGCAATTGCACCTACTGGAATTAAGATACTTAATGGCATCATTAATTTTTCAAACAAAAACGGACCATAGTTAGCTTTAAATAGTATTGATGGACCGATTTTAAATACATACATTATACCAATCATTGCACCTGCAACTTTAAATAATGTAATGACCAAGTTTGTGATTGAAGTCATAAAAGTACGTCTCACTATTGGTAACGCTGTACCAATTAAAATCATAATCAGTGCAACATAGGGCATAAGTGGACCTATGATTGAGCGAATGGCTAGATGAACATGATCGACGAAAATAGTGTTGTTACCATTAATCGTAAAAGGAATAAAGAAACATAGTATGCCCACTAAACTATAGACAAAAAAACGCCATGCACTTGGTTGTTGTGCATTAGAATGATATTGATTCATTAAAGCAACCCCTTTGTTTAAATGAATACACAAAACTGTATGATGCATCTTCCCCTTAATGAGATGAATCATTATTTTAATTTAGAAAAATCTGAAAACTTACTATAATTGTATAGTTTGAATTATTTTCATACCAATACAAATTAACTAATTATATATAGATTGAAACTATATTACTTAATAAAATATTTATCTTAAATGTTGTTGTGTTGATTCAACGCCACAACTAAAAGTGTTTATAAATTATTTGGAAATGCACATATTTGTAAATGATTAGTATCGATTTAATATCGTATTATTAAATTTTTATTAATTTTGTAGTCTTAATCAAAAAATAATATATGTCATGTTATATTGAAGGTGCAGTTGTTTTTCATTCTCAAGAGGGGGTCAAAAAAATACTTTTGAGGTGATTATATGTTAAGAGGACAAGAAGAAAGAAAGTATAGTATTAGAAAGTATTCAATAGGCGTGGTGTCAGTGTTAGCGGCTACAATGTTTGTTGTGTCATCACATGAAGCACAAGCCTCGGAAAAAACACCAACGTCCAATGCAGCGGCACAAAAAGAAACACTAAATCAACCGGGAGAACAAGGGAACGCGATAACGTCACATCAAATGCAGTCAGGAAAGCAATTAGACGATATGCATAAAGAGAATGGTAAAAGTGGAACAGTGACAGAAGGTAAAGACACGCTTCAATCATCGAAGCAGCAATCAACACAAAATAGTAAAACAATCAGAACGCAAAATGATAATCAAGTAAAGCAAGATTCTGAACGACAAGGTTCTAAACAGTCAAACCAAAATAATGCGACTAATAATACTGAACGTCAAAATGATCAGGTTCAAAATACCCATCATGCTGAACGTAATAGATCACAATCGACAACGTCACAATCGAATGATGTTGATAAATCACAACCATCCATTCCGGCACAAAAGGTATTACCCAATCATGATAAAGCAGCAACAACTTCAACTACACCCCCGTCTAATGATAAAACTGCACCTAAATCAACAAAAGCACAAGATGCAACCACGGACAAACATCCAAATCAACAAGATACACATCAACCCGCGCATCAAATCATAGATGCAAAGCAAGATGATACTGTTCGCCAAAGTGAACAGAAACCACAAGTTGGCGATTTAAGTAAACATATCGATGGTCAAAATTCCCCAGAGAAACCGACAGATAAAAATACTGATAATAAACAACTAATCAAAGATGCGCTTCAAGCGCCTAAAACACGTTCGACTACAAATGCAGCAGCAGATGCTAAAAAGATTCGACCACTTAAAGCGAATCAAGTACAACCACTTAACAAATATCCAGTTGTTTTTGTACATGGATTTTTAGGATTAGTAGGCGATAATGCACCTGCTTTATACCCAAATTATTGGGGTGGAAATAAATTTAAAGTTATCGAAGAATTGAGAAAGCAAGGCTATAATGTACATCAAGCAAGTGTTAGTGCATTTGGTAGTAACTATGATCGCGCTGTAGAACTTTATTATTACATTAAAGGTGGTCGCGTAGATTATGGCGCAGCACATGCAGCTAAATATGGACATGAGCGCTATGGTAAAACATATAAAGGAATCATGCCTAATTGGGAACCTGGTAAAAAGGTACATCTTGTAGGGCATAGTATGGGTGGTCAAACAATTCGTTTAATGGAAGAGTTTTTAAGAAATGGTAACAAAGAAGAAATTGCCTATCATAAAGCGCATGGTGGAGAAATATCACCATTATTCACTGGTGGTCATAACAATATGGTTGCATCAATCACAACATTAGCAACACCACATAATGGTTCACAAGCAGCTGATAAGTTTGGAAATACAGAAGCTGTTAGAAAAATCATGTTCGCTTTAAATCGATTTATGGGTAACAAGTATTCGAATATCGATTTAGGATTAACGCAATGGGGCTTTAAACAATTACCAAATGAGAGTTACATTGACTATATAAAACGCGTTAGTAAAAGCAAAATTTGGACATCAGACGACAATGCTGCCTATGATTTAACGTTAGATGGCTCTGCAAAATTGAACAACATGACAAGTATGAATCCTAATATTACGTATACGACTTATACAGGTGTATCATCTCATACTGGTCCATTAGGTTATGAAAATCCTGATTTAGGTACATTTTTCTTAATGGATACAACGAGTAGAATTATTGGTCATGATGCAAGAGAAGAATGGCGTAAAAATGATGGTGTCGTACCAGTAATTTCGTCATTACATCCGTCCAATCAACCATTTGTTAATGTTACGAATGATGAACCTGCCACACGCAGAGGTATCTGGCAAGTTAAACCAATCATACAAGGATGGGATCATGTCGATTTTATCGGTGTGGACTTCCTGGATTTCAAACGTAAAGGTGCAGAACTTGCCAACTTCTATACAGGTATTATAAATGACTTGTTGCGTGTTGAAGCGACTGAAAGTAAAGGAACACAATTGAAAGCAAGTTAAATTCATCTTCTGAATTTAATATGCTATGTAAATCGTGCTGTTATCATGGCACATCAGATATAAGTAGCATCACAGTGTTGAATTTAAAAATAGTAAAGTGAAATAAAGCGCCTGTCTCATTAGCGAAAACTAAAGGGACAGGCGTATCTGTTTATGAGCTTAATAAATTGTATGAATAATATGGTTGATCGAATAACTGTTTATCATGATGATAAATTGAGTTTTTTAAAATAATGATATATTACATCATTGTTATAGCGTTTAAGAAATCAACAACTTTACGATAAATAGTGATTGCTTCGTCATTAGGTCTACGATCAAAATCATGCTCGTTTTTATTCACGCGTTCAAATGTTGAATGTGGAACATGATTCATGATATGTTCGCTTTCCTCAACGGGAACATCATAATCGCCATTACAATGCGCAATGAAAACAGGTGGAAGTGTTTTAAGTTCATCTGGTGCAATATTATATTTTGAATCAGTATAATCAGCAATGTTAATCATATTTATCCATTTACCTGTGCCACGTGCATAAACGTAGATTAAAAAACGTTGTGCGATTTGATCTTGAACAACCGGTGTTGGTGAAGTGAGTTGTGCAATCATTGTTTCGTTTACGCTTTGAGCTATTTTTGCGTAATAACTATTAGTTGTTTTAAAAGGTTCAGTGTTGATGCGACTATAACCATAAAAATCAATAACACCATCAATATCTCTGTCTCGTGCAATTAATAGACTTAAATATGCACCTGATGATCTGCCAAAGGTAAAAATAGGGCAATTAGAATATTGTGATTGAATCGCATCGAATGATGCGTAGACATCCTCAATAATGCAATCGAGACTTACTTCTGGTAATAAACGATAACTTAGTTGAATTAAATCGTAATGTTCCGTAAGGATATCGATATACTGTGGGGATAAATCGTTAGCTTTACCGAACATTAATCCACCACCGTGGATGTAGACAATAGCGCCTTTTGTTGGTTGATTTTTTGCTTTAATAATTGTGTAAGGTAATGCAAATGCATCTTTAGTAATTACTTTATCTTTAATTTCAGTCACGATTTAATAGGCTCCTTATTTTTGATATTGATGTCATTATAACACTGTCTTAAATTTCCATGAAAAATAGTCTTAAGACGATGAGTCATGATAATTCTGTTCCAATTGACGTAAAGCGTCACGGGTATGCTTCTTTAGACCTTCCCCATAATCCATCATTTTAACAATATCTTTAAAAGCAGCATGTGGAATGGCTAAATCTTCTAAATCTGCCATAGAAAATTCAAGATTGATATCATGTGGTCGCTGTTCAGCAAGTTTATGCACAAAGTCAGGTTCTGTGACAAAAGGCGAAGACATGCCGACCATATCTGCATGTTGTAAAGCATCTAAAGCAGACTCTGGAGAATTAATCCCGCCACTTGCAATTAAAGGGATACGACCTGCTAAATGTTCATAGACAATTTGGTTAACTGGTCGACCGAAATGATCACCTGGTGTACGAGACGTATTTTGATAAATATGTCGACCCCAGCTAGCGATTGCTAAGTATTGGATGTTTGAAACGTCCATGACCCAATTGATTAATTGGTTGAACTCGTCAATGGTATATCCTAAATCACTGCCTCTGGTTTCTTCTGGCGTTGCTCGAAATCCTAAAATAAAATTGTCAGGTGCTTCTTTATCAATCACTTCTTGTACCGCACGCATAACTTCTAAACATAATCTTGCACGATTTTTTAATGAGTCGGCACCGTAATGGTCTGTACGTTTATTCGAAAAAGTTGAGAAAAATGTTTGAATCAGCAAACGTTGTGCAATCGAAATTTCCACACCATCAAAACCTGCTTTAATCGCGCGTAATGTAGCATCGCGATACTGCTGAATGATGCTATTGATTTTCTCATGAGACATGGCGATAACATCGTGTTCAATCGGTGAATGCAAAGTCATAGGACTTGGTCCATACACCTTTCCAAAATTTAAAATGGCTTGATTTGAAAAACGACCAGCATGCGCTAGCTGGATAATAGCGAGGCTACCATGTTGTTTCATCGTAGATGCCATGTTAGTTAATCCAGGGATACAAGCATCATGATCAATATTAAAGCCATATTCAAACAATTGACCATAAGGTTCAATGTAAGCAGCGCCGGTGACTTGCATTCCAGCTGAATTAGAGCGACGTGCAGCATAAGCCAAGTCTGCTTTTGTAATATAGCCTTCTTTTGTTGATGCGTTTACGGTCATTGGTGATAATACAAAGCGATTCGAAATTTTGATGCCATTAGGTAAGTGGATTGATTGTAAAAGTGGTTTGTATCGGTACATACTATGATTCCTTTTCTATTCAATATTGTTTTCAAAGTATCATGGAAAGAATGAATAATCAATGATGAACAGTCTGGATAGAATAGAATTGGTACATGGAAAGCATTTTTAAAATTAAACTAATGAATGGCATTTGTAGGTCTGAAAATATGAATATGAAAAAGAAAAATAAAGGCGAAAAGATATAAAAGTTAATTGAAAAACGTTATCATATACGTGGGTATATGAAAAGGGAATGATATTAAGAACGTTAAAATGTTATGTCGGTTTGACATGGCAGGATAAGTTTGGAGATGACGGATTGGTTAAATTAAGCGTATTAGACTATGCCTTAATAGATGAAGGTAAGGATGCAGAAAAGGCATTGCAAGATTCAGTGACACTTGCAAAATTAGCAGATCGACTTGGCTTTAAGCGAATTTGGTTTACGGAACATCATAATGTACCAGCGTTTGCGTGTAGTAGTCCAGAACTTTTGATGATGCATACATTGGCGCAGACAAATCACATACGAGTTGGCTCTGGTGGTGTGATGCTGCCGCACTATCGACCTTATAAAATTGCTGAGCATTTTAGAATGATGGCAGCGTTATATCCAAATCGTATTGATTTAGGTATTGGTAATAATCCAGGTACTACTATGGTAAAGCAAGCTTTAGATGGAATAAATCCTACATATGATAGTTACGATGAATCGATTTCGTTATTACGTGATTATCTTACAATAAAGGATAAACCAAGTGCGCATACGTTAGGTGTCCAACCACACATTGATCATTTTCCAGAAATGTGGTTATTAAGTAGTAGCGCAACATCTGCCAAAATAGCTGCCGAACTAGGTATAGGGCTTTCTGTTGGCACATTTTTGCTACCAGATATAAATGCGATACATGCAGCGAAGGATAACATTGATATTTACAAAAAACATTTCCAAGCATCAACGATTAAAATGGACGAAAAGGTGATGGCATCTGTATTTGTCATTGTAGCTGATAATGAAGCGGAAGTAGCAGCATTGCAACATGCCTTAGATGTTTGGTTATTAGGTAAATTACAATTTGCAGAATTTGAACATTTTCCATCGGTAGACACAGCACAAAAGTATAAGCTTAATGATCGAGACAAAGAGATGATTCAAGCACATCAAGCACGCATCATTGCAGGTACACAAGAACAGGTTAAAACACGATTAGATGATTTCATTGCTACGTTTGAAGTTGATGAGGTGTTAGTAGCACCGCTTATTCCAGGCATTGAACAGCGTTGTAAAACATTAAAATTACTCGCGGAAATCTATTTGTAGCATTTTAAATAGAAGAGAAAGGATGAAGATAAGATGAAAAAGTTAGCCAATTATTTATGGGTAGAAAAAGTAGGAGATTTGTATGTGTTTAGTATGACACCTGAATTGCAAGATGATATTGGGACAGTAGGTTATGTTGAATTCGTAAGTCCAGATGAAGTTAAAGTGGATGATGAAATTGTGAGTATCGAAGCATCGAAAACGGTCATTGATGTGCAAACGCCATTGTCAGGAACGATTATTGAGCGAAACACAAAAGCGGAAGAAGAACCGACAATTTTAAACTCTGAAAAACCAGAAGAAAATTGGTTGTTCAAATTGGATGATGTCGATAAAGAAGCATTCCTAGCATTACCGGAGGCTTAAATGGAAACGTTAAAATCAAATAAAGCGAGACTTGAATATTTAATCAATGATATGCGTCGAGAGAGAAATGACAATGACGTATTGGTAATGCCATCTTCATTTGAAGATTTGTGGGAATTATATCGAGGCTTAGCAAATGTCAGACCGGCATTACATGTAAGTGATGAATATTTAGCTGTACAAGATGCTATGTTAAGTGATTTGAATCGTCAACATGTTACGGATTTGAAGGATTTGAAGCCGATAAAAGGTGACAATATCTTTGTTTGGCAAGGTGATATCACGACGTTAAAAATCGATGCTATTGTTAATGCTGCAAATAGTCGTCTTCTAGGATGTATGCAAGCTAATCATGACTGCATTGATAATATTATTCATACAAAAGCGGGTGTTCAAGTTCGACTTGATTGTGCAGAGATCATTCGACAACAAGGGCGCAATGAAGGTGTAGGTAAAGCCAAAATAACACGTGGATATAATTTGCCAGCAAAGTATATAATTCATACGGTTGGTCCGCAAATACGTCGATTGCCTGTTTCAAAGATGAATCAGGACTTGTTAGCTAAATGTTATCTTAGCTGTCTTAAATTGGCTGATCAACATAGTTTAAATCATGTCGCTTTTTGCTGTATATCTACAGGTGTATTTGCTTTTCCTCAAGATGAAGCAGCAGAAATTGCTGTTCGAACAGTAGAAAGCTATCTCAAAGAAACAAATTCAACATTGAAAGTCGTGTTCAATGTATTTACAGATAAGGATTTACAACTGTATAAGGAGGCATTGAACCGTGATGCAGAGTAGTAAATGGAATGCAATGTCTCTTTTAATGGATGAAAAGACAAAGCAGGCTGAAGTATTGCGTACTGCGATTGATGAAGCAGATGCGATAGTGATTGGAATTGGTGCAGGCATGTCTGCATCTGACGGATTTACATATGTTGGAGAGCGTTTTACGGAAAATTTCCCAGATTTTATTGAAAAATATCGCTTCTTTGATATGTTGCAAGCGAGTTTACATCCTTATGGCAGTTGGCAAGAATATTGGGCATTTGAGAGTCGTTTTATTACATTAAACTATTTAGATCAACCTGTAGGTCAGTCTTACCTCGCTTTAAAATCCTTGGTGGAAGGTAAACAGTACCACATTATAACTACGAATGCAGATAATGCTTTCGATGTAGCTGATTATGATATGACGCATGTATTTCATATACAAGGGGAGTATATACTGCAACAGTGTAGTCAGCATTGTCATGCTCAAACGTATCGCAATGATGATTTAATTCGTAAAATGGTTGTTGCGCAACAAGATATGCTTATACCTTGGGAGATGATTCCAAGATGTCCAAAATGTGATGCCCCAATGGAAGTGAATAAACGTAAAGCGGAAGTTGGGATGGTTGAAGATGCTGAATTTCATGCGCAACTACATCGTTATAATGCTTTTCTAGAGCAACATCAAGATGATAAAGTGTTGTATTTGGAAATTGGAATTGGTTATACTACACCACAATTTGTGAAGCATCCTTTTCAGCGTATGACACGTAAAAATGAAAATGCACTTTATATGACGATGAATAAAAAGGCATATCGCATTCCGAATTCAATTCAAGAACGTACCATACATTTGACTGATGATATCTCAACATTGATTACAACAGCACTCCGGAACGATAGCACAACGAAAAATAACAACATTGGAGAGACAGAAGATGTACTTAATAGAACCGATTAGGAATGGAGAATATATTACTGATGGTGCGATTGCACTCGCTATGCAAGTTTATGTTAACCAGCATATCTTTTTAGATGAAGATATTTTATTCCCTTATTATTGTGATCCAAAAGTGGAAATTGGACGTTTTCAAAATACTGCTATAGAAGTGAATCAAGATTATATAGATAAACACAGTATTCAAGTAGTTCGCCGAGATACTGGTGGTGGCGCTGTGTATGTTGATAAAGGTGCCGTTAATATGTGTTGTATTTTAGAACAAGACACTTCAATTTATGGTGATTTTCAACGATTTTATCAACCAGCTATAAAGGCATTGCATACATTAGGTGCAACAGATGTGATACAAAGCGGTAGAAATGATTTAACATTGAACGGCAAAAAAGTGTCAGGCGCCGCAATGACATTAATGAACAATCGTATTTATGGCGGTTATTCGCTATTACTTGATGTTAATTATGAAGCAATGGATAAAGTGTTAAAGCCTAATCGCAAAAAGATTGCATCGAAAGGGATTAAATCTGTGCGCGCACGTGTTGGTCATCTTAGAGAAGCACTGGATGAAAAGTATCGTGATATAACCATTGAAGAATTTAAAAATTTAATGGTGACGCAGATTTTGGGAATCGATGACATTAAAGAGGCGAAACGATATGAATTAACGGATGCGGATTGGGAAGCGATTGATGAATTAGCTGATAAAAAGTATAAAAATTGGGATTGGAATTATGGGAAGTCACCTAAATATGAATATAATCGAAGTGAAAGATTATCATCAGGTACTGTAGATATTACCATTTCTGTTGAACAAAATCGTATCGCAGATTGTCGTATTTATGGGGATTTCTTTGGACAAGGTGATATAAAAGATATGGAAGAAGCATTACAAGGAACAAAAATGACAAGAGAAGATTTAATGCATCAGTTAAAGCAATTAGACATCGTTTATTATTTTGGTAATGTTACGGTAGAATCATTGGTTGAGATGATTTTAAGTTAATATTGTTTAGGCGTTAATGTCACACCCTCAATGAATATGTGTATTTGCTTTTAAAATGGTGACTATGTAGTTATGTAATTTGATCATACGATTGAAAATGAATTTAGTTAATTAGCAAAGACATCATATTTATAGCGTTTGTGTTTATTAGTGATTGGGTATTTGAAAATGGTTAATGATAGTTTTTAAAGGAATAAATTCATTTTCATTTATATAAGTAAGATTAAATACTAGCTACTAAAGTCTATTTATATACGTCAAAATATAATGACTGCTATAATGAGTAATCAATAGACACAAAGAGGAGATTATGTGATGAATAATAAAGTATTAGTAACCGGTGGTACAGGGTTTGTTGGCATGCGAATTATTTCACGATTATTAGAACAAGGTTATGACGTACAAACGACGATACGTGATTTAAGTAAAGCTGATAAAGTAATTAAAACGATGCAAGACAATGGTGTTTCAACAGAGCGATTAATGTTTGTCGAAGCGGATTTATCACAAGATGAACATTGGGATGAAGCAATGAAAGATTGCAAGTATGTCTTGAGTGTAGCATCTCCGGTGTTTTTCGGTAAAACAGACGATGCACAAGTGATGGCGAAGCCTGCAATTGAAGGTATACAACGTATTTTAAGAGCTGCAGAACATGCGGGTGTTAAACGTGTGGTAATGACTGCAAACTTTGGTGCAGTTGGTTTTAGTAATAAAGATAAAAATTCAATCACAAATGAAAGTCATTGGACAAATGAAGATGAACCAGGCTTATCAGTATATGAAAAATCCAAATTGTTAGCTGAAAAGGCAGCGTGGGATTTTGTTGAGAATGAAAATACAACAGTAGAATTTGCCACAATCAATCCAGTTGCAATTTTTGGGCCATCATTAGATGCACACGTTTCAGGAAGCTTTCATTTATTAGAAAATTTATTGAATGGTTCAATGAAACGTGTACCTCAAATTCCGTTAAATGTTGTTGATGTGAGAGACGTAGCTGAACTGCACATTTTGGCAATGACAAATGAACAAGCTAATGGCAAGCGATTTATTGCGACGGCTGATGGACAAATTAATTTGTTGGAAATTGCAAAATTAATTAAAGAAAAGAGACCTGAAATAGCTCAAAAAGTTTCTACTAAAAAATTACCAGACTTTATTTTGAGTCTAGGTGCTAAATTTAATCATCAAGCTAAAGAAGGTAAACTTTTATTAGATATGAACCGCAATGTAAGTAACGAACGTGCAAAAACATTACTTGGTTGGGAACCGATTGCGACACAAGAAGAAGCAATTTTAGCAGCTGTCGATAGTATGGCTAAGTATCATTTAATATAATACAAAACACCGTCCATAAGTAAGTGGCTTTCCTCTTGATAAAAGGGGCATTCACTCAATATGTGACGGTGTTTTATATTTCTACGTTAACACTATTGCTGTTCTTTTTGACGGCCTTTTAATAAAATTGCTGTCGCACCTACGATAATAATAAATAGAATCGCACCAAATAATCCCATATATTTTACTGCGTTACCGAACACGATACCGACAGCTAAAAAGTCTGTATCTGAGAATGTTGTTGCAGTACCACCTAATTCGCCTAAAAATGGCAAGAATAATAATGGTAAAAACGTGATTAGGATACCATTTAGAGCGGCGCCAGCAATAGCACCTTTAATACCGCCTCTTGCATTACCGAATACAGCAGCCGTTGCACCTAAGAAGAAGTGTGCAACTACGCCAGGTAAAATGACGACGCCACCAAATAAGAATAAGATAAACATACCGATGACACCTGTAATAAAGCTGACAAAGAATCCAATTAATACTGCATTTTGTGCATAAGGGAACACAATAGGGCAGTCTAATGCAGGTTTAGAATTTGGTACAAGCTTTTCAGAAATCCCTTTAAATGCTGGGACGATTTCAGCTAAGATTAAACGAACGCCCGTTAAAATAATAAATACACCAGCAGCAAATGTCACACCTTGAATTAAAGAAAAGACAATAAAGTTTTGACCATCACTAATAGATTCGTGTACATAACTAACGCCCGCAAATAAGCATGCGATGAAGTAAAGTAATGCCATCGTAATCGAGATACTAATTGTACTTTCTCGTAAGAAACTTAAGCCTTTTGGAAATTTAATCTCTTCCGTTGATTTAGACTTACCTTTGAATAATTGACCTACAGCACCTGCGGCAAAGTAACTGATTGAGCCAAAATGACCTAAAGCTACTTGGTCATTCCCTGTAATTTTTCGCATCGTAGGTTGGAGTAATGCAGGTAAGACTGCCATGATTAATCCTAATACGAGTGCGCCGATAACAATCGTTAGCCAGCCTTTAATATGACTGACTGTTAAAATGATTGCTAAAAACGCAGCCATGTAAAATGTATGATGACCTGTTAAAAAGATATATTTTAAATTAGTGAAGCGGGCAATTAAAATATTAACAATCATGCCACAGACCATGATGAGTGCAGCTGTTGTACCAAAATCTTTTAAGGCTAGTGAGACGATAGCTTCGTTGTTAGGTACGATACCTTGCACACCGAATGCGTGTTGGAATATTTTGCCGAATGGCTCAAGAGATCGAACGACGACATCAGCACCTGCACTTAAAATTAAGAAGCCTAATATCGTTTTAATGGTTCCTGAAGTGATCGTTGCGGCAGGTTTTTTCTGAACGATTAAACCTATAAAGGCAATCAGTGCAACAAGAATGGCTGGTTGACTTAAAATATCGACTATAAAATTAAGGATTGCTTGCATAGGTCGTACCTCCTTTAAATCATGTTAAGTTGTTGTAATTTTTCTGAGAGCTTTTGTTGTAATTCAGCTTTGTCTAAAATATTATCAAGAACTAAGACATCCCCTAGACGTTCGGCATTTTCAGCTAAATCTCTACCACAAATAAACAAGTCAGCCATCTCTGGACTTGCTGTCATAATGTCACTATGTTCAACTTCGATATCAGATGGTGCATTAAGTTGCCTAAGTGCTTCTTGTGCGTTCATTTCTACCATAAAACTACTTCCTAAACCGTGGCCACATACTACTAAAATTTTCATATTAATCATGCTCCTTTAAAATGTTTTTAATGTCTTGTGCGTTTGTTGCAGTTAATAGTTGCTGGACTGTTTGGTTATCGCCCAGTACGGTTGCTAAATTTTGTAATACAGATAAGTGTGAATGATTGTCGATGGCACTCAATACAAAAATGAGAGATGCGTAGTGATCTTCATCACAAAATGCCACATGTTGATTCAACTTTAATAGACTTAAACCAACTTGATGTACGTCATTGTTCGGTCTTGCATGTGCAATTGCAATTTCAGGTGCGATAACGATATAAGGTCCAAGTTCATTAACGCTATCAATCATTGCTTGAACATAGCCTTGTTCAATAATTTGTTCTTGTAGTAATGGCTGAGAAGCTATAGTTATAGCTTCAGTCCAATCATTTACTTGTTCTTTTACAATGATGCGTGTTGTTGACAAAATGTCTAATGACACGTTATTAAACCTCCTTTGTCATAGTTAAAGCAATGTGTTGTTTAATTTTAAAAATATTCCCATCTAAGAAATCTTGTCGATATAAGTCGTTGCTTAAGCATTCACTTAACTGTCCCAATGCCTTTAAATGTGCATTGGGGTGGTCCGTTGCTAATGTAATTACAAGGTGAACGGGATCGTTAGCTTTACTACCAAAGATAATCCCTTCAGTGAAATATGTTAGTGCGAAACCTACAACATTCTGTACATAATCAGTACCAGCGTGAATAAGTGCAATATGTGGACTAATGACCATATATGACCCGAATTGTTCAAATTGTTTTAAAATTGCAGCTGTATAATTTGAATCGACAATGCCATCATTGATTAAAGGTTGCACAGCCACTGTAATTGCCGGTTCAATTGATAATGGTTGTTTATTTATAATGATGCGATGTTCAGGCAATAAATCTGCGAGTGACTTGCCATCAGTTGCCATTTTCATGACTCGTTGTTCTCTTGAGTCATTGATAATTTGATTCAATTTTTGACGAGATTGTTGATTGATAAATGGATCGACATGAATAACTGGTACAGCTGATATTTCACAAGGTACTGTTGAAATGACATAATCAATGTTATCTTGCAATAATCGACTTTCTTCCAATTGATAAATGGAATAGGCATCCCAAATGTGAAACTCAGGATACAGGTGATTTAGTTTTGATTTTAAAAGTTGCGACGTGCCTATACCAGAACCACATAGTAAGACAACCTTAATCATTGATTGTTTATGTGTTGCAACACGCTCTATACTTGATGCGAAGTGAATTGTAATGTATGTTAATTCATCTTCGTTGAAGCGAATAGCAGCATCTTGTTCAATTGGGCTAATATGCTTGCTAACGGCTTCAATGATTTGAGGATAGCGACGCATAACTTCTTGCCTCAAAGGATTAGGTTGTAGCATATCGTATTTAATACGATGTATAGCTGGTTTGATATGTGTGATCAGACTGGTATGCAACTTGTTGTCTTTTGACATATCAATGCCTAATTCTTGGCTAACACAAGTGATCAATTCATGTATATTTTGCGATAAATCATGGTATTCAAAGGTAATTGAAGATGCTGTATGTTCGGTCATTTTAGAGCCTAGTAAATGTAACGTGATAAAGATAATTTCAGACTCTGGAAATGTGACATTACAACTGCGTTCTAAGTTTTCTATCATTTTTGAAGCAATAGCATACTGATTAGTATGTCGCCATTTATCAATTTCATTGATAGGTATATCGAACGAAAAATTTTCATTTAAACGCTGAATGGCAATGAGTATATGATAGATTAAGCCATCGATAGCCGACTGAACTAAATGATAATTTTCACTATTTAATGTCTTAATAATGGCACGGCGAACCAATGCGATTGATTCTGAATTAAAGATATCCGCCTCTATAAAAGGTGCAGCTTGTTTCATATATTGATGTATAAAGTGTGCATACGCTTTACGATAATGATCTTCCTCACCAATAATATTGAATCCTTTATTGTGGACATAATTTAACTTTAAATGGTATTGATCTAGTTGGGCTTGAATCATTTTAATATCATCTGCAATTGTCCGACGCGAAACATTAACATCTTGCGCAAGTTGCTTTGTTGAAACAGGATCGGTTGTTTCGAATAACTTTAAAGCGATATGTGTGAGTCGTTCATCTTTTGAAAAATGAATTTGATTTGTTAGATTGTGCTCTAATTCATTTAATAGCGTCGCGTGAGCTGTTGTTACTTTGATGCCTGCAGCTTTATTACGGCTGACTTGGTAATGATAAGTTTCAGCATATTGCTCAATATATGCTATATCATATTGAATGGTACGAGGTGATACACCAAGTTGATTAGCAATGGTATTGATTGGAATAAACGTTTGCTCATGAATTAAAAGATACAAAATTTCGATTTGTCTATAACTTAACAACGTAATATCCTCCTATTTGTAATTGTAAGCGGTTTCTCGAAAAAGTAGATATGCAATCTCTTTCATATTTTAATCCGAAAAATTGCATATCAAAATGTTTATGGCGCAAGATTTTATAGGAACTTTTAAAATAAATTAGATATTCATGTTGACAATTTAAAAATGTCGCAGTATATTTAGTTAGACATCTAACGAAATGGTGGTGCAATAAATGGAATTCACTTATTCGTATTTATTTAGAATGATTAGTCATGAGATGAAACAAAAGGCTGATCAAAAGTTAGAGCAATTTGATATTACAAATGAGCAAGGTCATACGTTAGGTTATCTTTATGCACATCAACAAGATGGACTGACACAAAATGATATTGCTAAAGCATTACAACGAACAGGTCCAACTGTCAGTAATTTATTAAGGAACCTTGAACGTAAAAAGCTGATCTATCGCTATGTCGATGCACAAGATACGAGAAGAAAGAATATAGGGCTGACTACCTCTGGGATTAAACTCGTAGAAGCATTCACTTCGATATTTGATGAAATGGAACAAACACTCGTATCGCAGTTATCTGAAGAAGAAAATGAACAAATGAAAGCAAACTTAACTAAAATGTTATCTAGTTTACAATAAATGATAAGTGTGACTGGTAGAAATCAGTCACTTTGTCTTTAATATTATAGTTAGATATCTAATTGTTAGTAAGCTAATTATTGGAAAAGACAAGGAGTATTGAACAATGAAAGACGAACAATTATATTATTTTGAGAAATCGCCAGTATTTAAAGCGATGATGCATTTCTCATTGCCAATGATGATAGGGACTTTATTAAGCGTTATTTATGGCATATTAAATATTTACTTTATAGGATTTTTAGAAGATAGCCACATGATTTCTGCTATCTCTCTAACACTGCCAGTATTTGCTATCTTAATGGGGTTAGGTAATTTATTTGGCGTTGGTGCAGGAACTTATATTTCACGTTTATTAGGTGCGAAAGACTATAGTAAGAGTAAATTTGTAAGTAGTTTCTCTATTTATGGTGGTATTGCACTAGGACTTATCGTGATTTTAGTTACTTTACCATTCAGTGATCAAATCGCAGCAATTTTAGGGGCGAGAGGTGAAACGTTAGCTTTAACAAGTAATTATTTGAAAGTAATGTTTTTAAGTGCACCTTTTGTAATTTTGTTCTTCATATTAGAACAATTTGCACGTGCAATTGGGGCACCAATGGTTTCTATGATTGGTATGTTAGCTAGTGTAGGCTTAAATATTATTTTAGATCCAATTTTAATTTTTGGTTTTGATTTAAACGTTGTTGGTGCAGCTTTGGGTACTGCAATCAGTAATGTTGCTGCTGCTCTGTTCTTTATCATTTATTTTATGAAAAATAGTGACGTTGTGTCAGTTAATATTAAACTTGCGAAACCTAATAAAGAAATGCTTTCTGAAATCTTTAAAATAGGTATTCCTGCATTTTTAATGAGTATCTTAATGGGATTCACAGGATTAGTTTTAAATTTATTTTTAGCACATTATGGAAACTTCGCGATTGCAAGTTATGGTATCTCATTTAGACTTGTGCAATTTCCAGAACTTATTATCATGGGATTATGTGAAGGTGTTGTACCACTAATTGCATATAACTTTATGGCAAATAAAGGCCGTATGAAAGACGTTATCAAAGCAGTTATCATGTCTATCGGCGTTATCTTTGTTGTATGTATGATTGCTGTATTTACAATTGGACATCATATGGTCGGACTATTTACTACTGATCAAGCCATTGTTGAGATGGCGACATTTATTTTGAAAGTAACAATGGCATCATTATTATTAAATGGTATAGGTTTCTTGTTTACTGGTATGCTTCAAGCGACTGGGCAAGGTCGTGGTGCTACAATTATGGCCATTTTACAAGGTGCGATTATCATTCCAGTATTATTTATTATGAATGCTTTGTTTGGACTAACAGGTGTCATTTGGTCATTATTAATTGCTGAGTCACTTTGTGCTTTAGCAGCAATGTTAATCGTTTATTTATTACGTGATCGTTTGACAGTTGATACATCTGAATTAATAGAAGGTTAAATATTTCGTACACTTCTGGCTGAGTATATTTCGGTCGGAAGGGTATTTTTCGAAAAAAATAAATATATGATACGATTATGAAAAATAAAGTGAGATTGGCATATGTACAAATCTAAAATACTGTTGAAATATATTTTTAGTGAAGAATCAGAAGTTAAAGATTTAACTGAAGAAAAATATAATCAAGATTACGAAGCATTAACATTTAGCTTTAAAGAGGAAACATATCAAAGTAGGTTAGCTAAGAAAACACCGACTAAAGCAGGGTATTTTGTTACATGTTGGACGAAAGACGAGAACAATTGTAATCAACCATACTCGAAAGAGGCATTTGCAGATTACTTAATGATTATAGTTATTGATGAAGAATTAAGCGGTTATTTTTTATTTCCTAGGGAATTATTGGTAGAAAAAGGTATCTTAACTACATTTGAACATAAAGGTAAGATGGCTTTTAGAGTTTATCCTAAGTGGTGTAATCAATTGAATAAAACAGCAGGGCAAACACAAAAGTGGCAATGTAAATATTTTTTTGAATACTAATAAAAAGTCATATGGTTGAACTTATAAGAGATGAATATATCATCTTTCGATAAGATAACCATATGACTTTATTTTTTATCATTTAATGATGAACGGTTTCTTGTCCTACTTTATTCCAAGTGAGGATAAAGCTCAACATTGCAAACACACTGATTGCTGTTAATAAAATAAAACCGACATCCCATCCGAATTTATCAACTACAGCACCTAAGACGATGTTGGCCATTACAGCACCAAACAGATAACCAAATAATCCTGTTAATCCAGCTGCTGTGCCAGCTGCTTTTTTAGGTACATAATCTAATGCTTGTAAACCAATTAACATAACTGGTCCATATATTAAGAAACCAATGGCAATTAATGAGACATTGTCTAACCAAGCATTGCCTGGAGGATTTAACCAATAAATTAATACAAATACTGTGACACCTAACATAAAGAAGAAACCTGCAGGTCCACGACGACCTTTGAATAATTTATCAGAAATGTAACCACATAATAATGTACCAGGAATTCCAGCCCATTCGTATAAGAAGTATGCCCAACCTGATGCTTTTAAGTCGAAATGCTTTTCTTCACTTAAGTAGACTGGCGCCCAATCAAGTACACCATAACGCACGAAATAAACAAATATATTTGCAAAGGCAATTGCCCATACCCATTTATTGTTTAGTACATATTTAAATAAAATTTCTTTTGTAGTTAATTCTGTTTCTAATGTTTTCTTATCGCTTGTAGCAAAGTCATTTTTATAAATTTCGATTGGAGGTAAACCTTGAGATTGAGGTGTGTCTCTAATCAATACGTATGAAATTGCGGCAATGATAAGTGCTAAGAGTGCAGGGTAAATGAATACACCTTCGAAACCTTTTAAATAACCAAAGTTGATAAATGCTGTTGTTGTAATACCCCAAGCAGCAATAGGTGCCATAATACCTCCACCAACATTATGCGCAACGTTCCAAAGGGCAGTCTTACTTCCGCGTTCACTTACACTAAACCAGTGAACGAGAACACGGCCTGAAGGTGGCCAGCCCATACCTTGAAACCATCCATTTAAGAATAATAGGACAAACATAATACCGATACCTGATGTAAAGAACGGTACAAATCCCATTAACAAATTGACGATAGCAGTGAGTGCTAATCCAAGAACTAAGAATATCCGAGCATTGCTCCGATCACTTACAGTACCCATAAAGAACTTACTAAATCCATATGCGATGGAAACAGCAGAAAGTGCAAAACCTAGTTCCGCTTTTGTAAAACCTTGCTCTTGCAATGCTGGCATCGCTAATGAAAAGTTTTTACGTAATAAATAGTACCCAGCGTAACCGATGAAAATACCAAGAAATACTTGGAGACGTAATCGTTTATAGGTATCATCTATCTGATTTTCTGGCAAAGGCTTAATATGCTTTGCAGGTTTAAGAAAATTCATAAAATCCTCCTTAATATGTATTTATATGCATTTTGTGCGATAAACTTATATTAGACATGTATGAAAGCGTTGTCAATATACTTTTGTGAAATCTTGCATATTTAGTTATTGAAGTATTTTATAAACATTTAGAAAAAATAAATTGCTACACATAAATTTATAATTATGCAATTATTATGTCGTTATACATACTAGCTGTGTATCTACGAATGAGTACAAACATATTTTTATTTGCAAGGGGTAAATGGCATATAACTATCTTTTTTATGTAAGCTGGTATAAAAATTATACTAATAGGAGGGATAGTATGAATATAGTAGGGCATCATCACATATCCATGTATACAAAAGATGCAAAACGTAATAAGGATTTTTACACAAATGTCCTTGGATTACGATTAGTTGAAAAGTCGGTTAATCAAGACAATCCTTCAATGTATCATTTGTTTTATGGGGACGAAGTAGGTACAGCCGGAACAATTTTAAGCTTTTTTGAAATTCCCAATGCGGGTCATAAGCAGCCAGGTACTGAAACGATTTATCGATTTTCATTATTAGTACCAAATCAAGCGGCACTTCATTATTTTGAAAAACGTCTTGAGAATAATGGTATTAAGTCTGAACGTTTGTACTATCTTGGACAAGAAGGTGTTGTCTTTAAAGATGAAGACGACTTAGAAATCATATTGCTTGTTAATGATAGTTTTGAAGTACCACATCAATGGCAACATAACGCTTATAGTGAAATACCTCAAGCATATCAAATTTTAGGAATAGGGCCAGTCGAATTAAGAGTTAGAAATGCAGCGCGTACGGTAGAATTTTTGGAAAATGTCTTAGGTTATCGCAAAAGAGATAATAAATCATTCGATGTGCTGACATTAGCACCACAAGGTTTATATTCGGATTTTGTAGTTATTGAGCAACAGGGACAACGTGAAAGACCTGGACGAGGTTATATCCATCATATTGCAGTTAATACACCACAAATGAGTGACTTAGATGCAATTTACAAGAAATTACAACAACAACCACAAAGTAATTCAGGTATAATTGATCGCTATTTCTTTAAATCATTATACTATCGCCATAATTCAATTATGTATGAATTTGCGACTGAAGCGCCTGGATTTACTATTGATACACCTCTTGAACAATTAGGAAGTCAATTGAACTTGCCTGACTTTTTAGAAGCAGAACGTGAACAAATTGAAAGTAAGTTACACGAAATATAAAGGAGAATGTTTAATGGCCAAATTAGAAATGAATAAAAATACGCCTCTTGAGTTTGGTTTGTATTCCTTAGGTGATCATTTATTGAATCCATTGAAAGGTGAAAAAGTTAGTTATGAGCAACGTATTAATGAAATTATTGAAGCAAGTAAATTAGCAGATGAAGCAGGTATTGATGTTTTTGCAGTTGGTGAAAGTCATCAGGAGCATTTTACAACACAGGCACATACGGTTGTGTTAGGTGCAATTGCCCAAGCGACAAAGCATATTAAAGTTTCAAGTTCTTCAACGATTATTAGTGCAACAGATCCTGTAAGAGTATTTGAAGACTTCGCGACATTAGATTTGATTTCTCATGGTAGAGCCGAAATTGTAGCTGGCAGAGCATCAAGAACAGGTATTTTTGACTTGTTTGGCTATGATTTAAATGACTATGATGAATTGTTTGAAGAAAAATTAGGTTTACTTTTAGAGTTAAATAAAACTGAGCGTATTACTTGGTCTGGAAAATATCGTCCAGAACTTAGAAATATGAAAATATTCCCAAGACCAATCGATAATATATTGCCAATATGGCGTGCTGTTGGTGGTCCACCTGCAAGTGCTATTAAAGCGGGAAAACAAGGTGTGCCAATGATGATTACAACCCTTGGTGGCCCAGCAATGAACTTTAAAGGTTCTATAGATGCTTATCGTCAAGCGGCAACTGAAGCAGGTTTCGATGCTTCGCCTAAGTCTTTACCAGTAAGTACAGCGAGTCTGTTTTATACAGCTGAAACAACTCAGGATGCTATGAGAGAATTTTATCCACATTTGAATACAGGGATGTCATTTATTCGTGGTGTTGGTTATCCGAAACAGCAATTTGCTAATTCGTCAGATTATCGAGAAGCGCTAATGGTTGGAAGCCCGCAACAAATTATTGAAAAGATATTGTATCAACACGAGTTGTATGGTCATCAACGTTTTATGGCACAGCTTGATTTTGGCGGTGTGCCATTTGAAAATGTTATGAAGAATATTGAGTTAATTGGCAACGACATTATACCGGCGATTAAAAAGAATTTATCAAAATAGGAGGGGCGTCATCATGAATATTGTATTATTGTCAGGTTCCACAGTAGGTTCTAAAACGAGAATTGCTATGGATGATTTAAAAAATGAACTAGAAGTCATCAATGAGGGACATCAAATAGAGTTGATGGATTTACGAGAACTTGAATTAGAATTTAGCGTTGGAAAGAATTATCTAGATACTACAGGAGATGTATATAAATTAACGACGTCGTTAATGCAGGCTGATGTGATTTTTATTGGTTTTCCAATTTTTCAAGCTTCCATCCCTGGTGCTTTGAAAAATGTGTTTGATCTACTTCCAGTCAATGCGTTTCGTGACAAGGTAATAGGACTTGTAGCGACAGCAGGTTCTAGTAAACATTATTTAATTCCTGAAATGCATTTAAAACCAATATTGAGTTACATGAAAGCACATACGATGCAAACGTATGTATTTATTGAAGAGAAAGATTTTTCAAATCAACAAATTGTCAATGATGATGTTGTATTTCGGTTAAAAGCGTTGGCACAATCCACAATGCGAACTGCCAAAGTACAACAACAAGTGTTTGAAGAAGAAAACAACCAATACGACTTTTAAAGTATAAAAATAAGACGCTCGGCACACTAAATTTGTATGTGTTTGAGCGTCTTTTATATTAACTATATAGCCAGTGAACGACGATAAAGGCAAGTGATGACAAGCATATTGAGGTAATAATGATTGTCATAAGCGGTTTAAGTGCACGATTTTTAAGATCTTTAAATGCAACATTTAACCCTAAAGCAACCATGGCCATTAATAAGCAAATTGTTGATACAGTATTTAAAATATTTAACAATACTGATGGAATAGTTACATATGTATTCACTAAGGCCATAATGACAAATCCAATTAAAAAGTATGGAATGCTTATTCGACCTTTGCTAGATGATTCTGATGAACGGAAACGCATAATTAAAATAAGTACGATGGTTAATGGAATCAGTAAGAATACTCTGCCAAGTTTGCCCAGCAGTGCAATTTTAAGTGCATCACTACCACCAAAGCCGCCAGCTAAGACAACATGCGCAATTTCATGAAGACTAACGCCGGACCAAGCGCCATAGACAGTTGTCGTCATTGAAAAGATAGCATAGATAGCTGTATATATAAGTGAAAATATCGTACCAATCAATGCGATGATACCGATACTAATAGCTGTATCCTTTTCACGTGATTTGAATATTGGAGCTACTGCAGCAATAGCGGCAGCACCACAAACGCCTGTACCTACACCTAGTAATAATGCGATGTTTTTGTCACCATGTAACAGTTTGTTGACAAAGAGCATCATTACAATACTAAAAATAACGACACCTACATCGATGGCTAATAGTTTACTACCTTGACCGATAATATCGAATATATTGAGTTTAAGTCCATATAGGATGATTGCAAATCTTAATAAATATTTAGATGAAAACGTAATACCTGAGCTATATTGTTCAGGATATCCTTTAAAGTGACGATATAGAATAGCGATTAATATCGCGATAGTTAATGCGCCAACCTTATCTAGGATTGGCAATTTAGCTGCTAAAAAGCTAAATAATGCGACTATAAATGTTAGTGATAGCCCAATCATAAAATGCTTATTTTTCAATGATGCCATGAGCAGTGCCTCCTTTAATAGCATTTTAGCACTGTTTTGTCGTATTTTTAAATATAAATTTGGAATGAATAATAAAGTAGTGATTAAATTAAGTTGTGTGATAGGAAACTTGGACATCAATCAAAGTAATAGGCACTACAACGCTTATTGGCGGGGCCCCAACAAAGAAGCTGACGAAAAGTCAGCTTACAATAATGTGCAAGTTGGGGAAGGACAACAAATTTAAGATACAATGCGTAACATTAATATGTTATTATAATGATAATTTACAGAATTATATGAAAAATAAATGAGGATGTGATGGTATGTTTGGAATGAAAGTGAATGAACAAATAACATTAAAAATTTTAGATGCCTATGACACAGAAGCGCTTTTCAATTTAGTCAATCGTTCAAGAAATTCACTTAGGGAATGGTTACCTTGGGTAGATGCAACTGAGCAACCATCAGATACGCGTGCGTTTATTAAAAGAGGACTTTTGCAATTTGCTGATGGTAATGGATTTCAGTGTGGCATTTGGTATGAAGGAACGTTAGTTGGTGTCATCGGTTTACATGAAATTAATCACATGCACAGAAAAACTTCATTAGGATATTATTTAGATAAACAATTTGAGGGTCATGGGATTATGACACAAGCAGTTGAGGCATTGATAAAGTATTGTTTCGAAGAGCTTGACTTAAACCGAATTGAGATTAGTGCCGCAATTAATAATGAAAAAAGTCGAGCTATTCCTGAAAGGCTGGGATTTACTAGAGAAGGTATGTTACGTGACAATGAATTACTAAATGGTATTTATTCATCGAGTTGCATCTATAGTTTATTAAAATCAGAATACGACCAAAAATGACAAATTAGACTTACAAAAGAGTGATGACATTTAAAATGGCATCGCTCTTTTATTTAATTTTCGAAAATAAAAGGTTGTTGACAGCATTATTTTATAACAATATAATGATTTTGATAATTATTATCAACTAGATGATGTTTATGGGAGGATGCTTTAAAACAGCCGTTTTAAGTGTAATGTATTATTTTAGCGTGTAGGGAATGCGAAAATAATATTTATAAGAACACATCTATGGGGATAATAGAATTTCTATAATGAGGTGTCAAAATGAAAAAGTTAACAACGCTATTATTAGCATCAACGTTATTAATTGCTGCATGTGGGAACGACGATAGTAAGAAGGATGATTCAAAGACATCGAAAAAAGATGATGGTGTTAAAGCAGAATTAAAACAAGCAACAAAAGCATATGATAAATATACTGATGAACAGTTAAATGAATTTTTAAAAGGTACAGAAAAATTTGTTAAAGCGATTGAAAATAATGATATGGCCCAAGCAAAAGCGTTATATCCAAAAGTTCGTATGTATTATGAACGCTCTGAACCAGTTGCAGAAGCATTTGGAGATTTAGATCCTAAAATTGATGCACGTCTTGCAGATATGAAAGAAGAGAAAAAGGAAAAAGAATGGTCAGGATATCATAAGATTGAAAAAGCATTATACGAAGATAAGAAAATTGATGATGTGACTAAAAAAGATGCACAACAATTATTGAAAGATGCAAAAGAATTGCATGCCAAAGCTGATACATTAGATATCACACCAAAATTAATGTTACAAGGTTCTGTTGACCTATTAAATGAAGTTGCAACTTCTAAAATCACAGGTGAAGAAGAAATTTATTCACATACAGATTTATATGATTTTAAAGCGAACGTTGAAGGCGCACAAAAAATTTATGACTTATTTAAACCTATTTTAGAGAAAAAAGATAAAAAATTAAGTGATGATATTCAAATGAACTTCGATAAAGTGAATCAATTATTGGATAAATATAAAGATAACAACGTCGGTTATGAGTCATTTGAAAAAGTATCTAAGAAAGACCGTAAAGCATTTGCGGATGCTGTTAATGCATTAGGAGAGCCACTAAGTAAAATGGCTGTGATTACTGAATGACAAATTATGAACAAGTTAACGATAGTACGCAATTTTCAAGACGTACATTTTTGAAAATGTTAGGTATTGGCGGTGCCGGTGTTGCAATTGGCGCAAGTGGTGTTGGTAGCATGTGGTCTTTCAAATCAATGTTCAATACACCAGAAGATCCGGAAAAAGATGCATATGAATTTTATGGTAAAGTGCAACCAGGCATTACCACACCCACGCAAAAAACATGCAATTTCGTTGCGTTAGATTTGAAGTCAAAAGATAGAGATGCAATTAAGGCAATGTTTAAAAAGTGGACGGTTATGGCTGATCGTATGATGGATGGTGATACAGTTGGCAAGCCGAGTAACAATCCTTTAATGCCACCAGTAGATACCGGTGAATCGATAGGATTAGGTGCAAGCAAGTTAACGATTACCTTTGGGATTAGTAAGTCTTTGATGAAGAAAATTGGGTTATCTAGTAAAATTCCCGATGCCTTTAAAGATTTACCGCATTTTCCGAATGATCAGTTAATAGACGATTACAGCGATGGTGATATTATGATTCAAGCATGCTCAAATGATTCGCAAGTATCCTTTCATGCGGTTCATAATTTAGTTCGTCCATTTCGAGATATTGTTAAGGTACGTTGGGCGCAATCTGGTTTTATCTCTGCTAAAGGTAAGGAAACACCTAGAAATTTAATGGCATTTAAAGATGGAACAATTAATCCTAGGAAGAATAATCAACTTAAAGATTATGTGTTTATTGATGACGGATGGGCGAAACATGGAACTTATTGCGTTGTCAGACGTATTCAAATACACATTGAAACGTGGGATCGTACTGCACTGGAAGAACAAGAGGCTACATTTGGTCGGAAACGACATAGTGGTGCACCGTTAACAGGTGGGAAAGAGTTTGATGAAATTGACTTAAAAGCGAAAGATAGTCATGGCGAGTATATTATTGATAAAGATGCCCATACGAGGCTAGCGAAAGAAGCAAATACGTCAATTTTACGTAGAGCCTTTAATTATGTGGATGGTACGGATGACCGCACAGGTAACTTCGAAACAGGCTTACTTTTTATTGCTTTTCAAAAAGCGACAAAACAATTTATCGATATACAAAATAATTTAGGTAGTAATGATAAATTAAATGAATATATTACACATAGAGGTTCTGCTTCATTTTTAGTATTACCAGGTGTTAGTAAGGGAGGATACCTTGGTGAAACATTATTTGACTAAATTTGTAGCAATGCTAATAACTGCTGCTATGGTGTGTAGCTTTGGGTTACTGAAAAGTCAGGCAGCAGAACAACAAAGTATTAGTGATGTATATAGTGTGATAACGGATGCGAAATCTGCACTTTCTAATAATTCGATATCGAATGACAATAAGCAGAAAGCAATTGAGCAAGTGGTAAGTGCAGTTAAGAAATTATCGCTTGAAGATAATAGTGAAGGTAATGCTGTCAAATCAGATGTGAGAAAGCTTGAAGATGCAAAAGCGAATGATAATCAAAAAGATACACTTTCGCAATTAACGAAGTCATTAATTGCTTATGAAGAGAAATTGGCTAGTAAAGATGCGGGTTCTAAAATTAAACTATTGCAACAGCAAGTCGATGCCAAAGATGCAGTAATGACAAAAGCGATTAAAGATAAAAATAAAGCAGAGCTAGAATCGCTGAACAATAGTTTGAATCAGATTTGGACAAGTAATGAAACGGTAATTCGCAATTATGACGCAAATCAATATGGACAAATTGAAGTCGCATTACTGCAACTTAGAATCGCAATTCATAAGTCGCCATTAGATACAGCGAAAGTGTCACATGCTTGGACAACTTTTAAATCAAATATTGATCATGTCGATAAGAAAAGTGATACGTCTGCAAAAGATCAATACCATGTATCACAATTAAATGATGAGTTAGAGAAGGCGATTAAAGCTATCGACGACAATCAATTGTCGGATGCTGATGCTGCGCTTACACATTTTATAGAAATTTGGCCGTATGTTGAAGGTCAAATTCAAACTAAAGACGGTGCTTTGTATACGAAAATTGAAGATAAAATACCATATTATCAAAGTGTATTAGACGAACATAATAAAGCACATGTGAAAGATGGTTTAGTAGATTTAAATAACCAAATTAAAGAGGTTGTTGGCCATAGTTATAGCTTCGTCGATGTGATGATTATCTTTTTACGTGAAGGGCTAGAAGTGTTGTTAATTGTAATGACATTGACTACCATGACGCGTAATGTAAAAGATAAGAAAGGGACTGCAAGTGTGATTGGTGGTGCAATTGCCGGACTTGTACTGAGTATTATCTTAGCAATTACGTTTGTAGAAACTTTAGGGAATAGTGGCATTCTTCGTGAAAGTATGGAAGCGGGATTAGGTATCGTTGCGGTCATATTAATGTTTATCGTTGGTGTTTGGATGCACAAACGTTCAAATGCAAAACGTTGGAATGACATGATTAAAAATATGTATGCTAATGCGATTAGTAATGGTAATTTGGTATTGTTAGCGACGATTGGTTTAATATCTGTGTTGCGTGAAGGTGTCGAGGTTATCATTTTCTATATGGGGATGATAGGTGAGCTAGCGACCAAAGATTTTATTATTGGTATTGCTTTAGCTATCATTATTTTAATCATCTTTGCATTATTATTTAGATTTATAGTTAAATTAATACCTATTTTCTATATATTTAGAGTGTTGTCGATCTTTATTTTTATTATGGGATTCAAAATGCTTGGCGTAAGTATTCAAAAGTTACAATTATTAGGTGCGATGCCAAGACATGTTATTGAAGGATTCCCAACGATTAACTGGTTGGGCTTCTATCCAAGTTATGAACCATTGATAGCACAAGCTGCTTATATTATGGTAGTTGCTATCTTAATCTTTAAATTTAAAAAATAAAAAACAGGCCGAGTGCCTGTTTTTTTGTTGCTGTATTGCGGATTATCGTAGCATTGCAGAGATGCGGATATCGCTACATGGTTGGTTCTCGTTGTATTGCAGATATCACGGTTTAATCCGATTCTGTATTCTAATTAACGCAGTGTTAGTTAGGTGCAGTATTGATATAATCTGAGGTGCTACATTGTTCTTTTATTGGCTATTGTGATGTTGCTGCATTGTGAGTATTGCAGTATTGATTCGTATAAGGTCAATGTGTTGGCGGTTTGCCTCGGCATGTGAACTTAACAATGAACATACTGAACTCAAAGAGCAATATGAGTGGCAATGTGAGTAATATATTTAATGTTATGTCTGGTGGTGCAATTATACTCGCCAGCACAAAGCAAGCAAAATAAATATATTTACGATAATGTTTCAATGATGTGGTATCTATAAGACCGAATTTTGCAAGACCCATAAATAATATTGGTAATTGAAATAGAAGACCAAATGTGAATAACCAACGTATGAGTTCAATCAAATATGCTTTAAAGCCAATGACAGGCGAAATGTTTAAAGTTAATGATAATTTTAACGCGAATTGAATGATTATTGGAAAGCCAACATAAAATGCAAAAGCGACGCCAGCACAGAATAATAACACGCTGAAAAAACTATATTTATAAATAAATTGACGTTCATTATTATGTAATCCAGGTGCAATGAATGCCCACAATTGATAAAACATGACTGGTGAAATGAAACAAAACGCGATGAAAAATATAATCATCACGTATATTTGGATCATTTCTGTGAATGAAAATGCATGTAAGGACACATGTGCACGGGTAATATACGTTATGAATGGTGTCATCCACCAAAATGATGAAACATATACGACGATGACTGTGACGACGAACGACAATAGTATTTTAACTAAACGATGACGTAGCTCGCTAAAATGAACTAGTAAGGTGTGGTCAGTGCTATTGCTCTCGCTGTTGTTTCGATTCCTTACTGGGTGTGTCGTGAGACTCTTTGTCTAAATCTTCTGTTGCAGATTTAAATTCTTTTAAAGTAGAACCGATAGCACGACCAAATTGTGGTAATTTTTTCGGACCAAAAATAATTAAAGCGATAATGCTAATGACGACAAGACTTGTTGGACCTGTGATGCCTAAAATAAAAGTGTTAGTTATCATGATAATCAACCTCACTCATAAGTAGTATATAGTATTTACTTTATACCGAACGATAATGATTATCAATAAAATTTTATAAAATAATTAAAATGTTGCTATAAATATAGTTTATTGAGGGATTAATTCTGAAATAACAGCTTGGTCTTGCAAGTCGATATAAGTACAAGTGCCCGCTTGAATATCGATATGCCATTTATAAATGCCAGCTTCAGCCATTTCATCACAAAATGTTTCAAAATCTGTTTGCCCTTGTTGATGTCTTGTTAAGACGTCTTGAACTATTGTTTTGTTTGATTTTTGAGCAACAGGAATCGTACTTTTCACAGATGACGTAACGATATCATCTTCTGATTGATGTACGTATGTTGCTGTGCCATCTTGAATATTAACAATATTGTACGTCATACCCATATCCTTAAATGCTTTGAATAGTTTTGGAAAATCAACACCAGTAAATTGTTGATGTGCTTGTTGAATTGCAGATAATGTAAATGCCATAATAGTCTCCTTTGAATCGTTTGATTTAGTGAAAATGCGTGCATCATACTAAAATTAGAATGCTGTTAATTATGCGGGAAGGTGTAACGAAAGTAAACAATTATGACTTGTAGGCGTTGAGGTGTTTGTTTCAAAATGTCATACATAGGTGGATAATCATATTTTTTTGTGTAGATTTGACAAATATAGTTGTCAAAAAGACGCATATCATTTACAGTGTAATTAAGGAGTTGATGCGATGTGCGTAATCGATTGAAAGAATTACGAGCACGAGATGGCTTAAACCAAACGCAACTTGCTAAACAAGCGGGCGTTTCAAGACAAACCATATCGCTAATTGAGCGAAACAATTTTATGCCATCAGTATTAACGGCAATAAAAATTGCTCGAATTTTCAATGAAACGGTGGAAACTGTTTTTATTATTGAGGAGGATGAGGTATGAAAATACTAAGATATATCGGATATCTTTTACTAGGTGGACTTGTAGGGGGTATCATAGGTGGAATTTTAGGTGATTTTGATGGATTGGGTATTGAGAACTTGACGTTTGCGACATATAACAATGTCGTTGTAATATCGATTGTTGCGACGATTATTATCATATTGGTAGAAGCCATTGTTTTGATGAATCAAAGACGTGCATTGAAGTATAAGCAACTTGTAGATAAAGAGGTAGATATCGATGCAACAGATCAATATGAGTTGCTTGCGAATCGTTATGTTTTAAATGGAAGTATATTAAGTATTCTGCAGACAGTTATTGCTTTTTTAGTATTGCTTATTTTTGTGGTAGGGCACGCTGCAGCAAATGCAATACTATTCTTTTTAATACCATTTTTTGTTAGTGCTATTTTCAATACACAATTTACACTGTTTAATAGAAGATTTGATGATAGAATGCCAAAAATTGCTGATAAGAATTACACTGAAAAGCGATTGGAAATATTGGATGAGGGTGAACGCCATATAGAATTAATTGCATTATTTAAAACATATGCGATCAACTTATCCATATTGATACTAGCCATTGTAGTAATTGGGCTTTATTCAATTACTACTGGAATTAATCAAAGCTTTAGTTTGCTACTTATCATTGCTATTTTCATATATAACGCCTTTAGTTATTTATTGAAGAGAAGACGTTTTTATTAAAATTAAACAAAGAGGAGCATGGATATGACAACATTGTTAAACGTAGATCGTGTGAACAAACAATACAAAGATTCGGATTTTAAATTACAAGATGCATCTTTAACGATTTCTACTAATGAGACAGTAGGATTAATTGGGAAAAATGGCTCAGGTAAATCGACATTAATTAATATTCTAGTAGGCAATCGACATAAAGATAACGGTAGTATCGCGTTTTTTGGAGAAGAACATACCGTAGATGATGTCGAATATAAAGAACACATAGGTGTAGTGTTTGATGATTTGAGAGTGCCTAATAAATTGACTATTAAAGATATTGATAAAGTATTTCAATCTATTTATATGACTTGGAATAGTCAAAAATTCTTTGATTTAATCAAATATTTCGAGTTACCACTACAAACTAAAATTAAAACTTTTTCAAGAGGGATGCGAATGAAGATAGCTTTAACGATTGCGCTTTCTCATGATGTGAAGCTATTAATCTTAGATGAAGCAACTGCAGGTATGGATGTTTCTGGACGAGAAGAAGTAATGGAACTATTAGAAGATTTTGTCGCGCAAGGTGGAGGCATCTTAATATCATCGCATATTTCTGAAGATATAGAACAATTAGCGGATAAATTAGTGTTTATGAAAGATGGACGAATGATTTTAACTGAACAGAAAGATATACTTTTAGCACAATATGGAATTGTTACGACAGGAGATAAAGATGTTGAAATTCCTAAGCATTTAATCATTGCTTCTAGATTGTCAAAGGGGAAATATCAAATTTTAGTTAAAGATTATGCAGAAATTGAAAATGCAGAGCCTTTAAAACACATTGATGACGCTACGAAAATCATAATGCGAGGTGAAGTATAATGAAAGGTATGTTCCTAAGTAGTTTTTATGCAACGAGAAAACAAACATATATTTATTTTATAGTCGCTATCATAGCTGCGGGATACTTTGCAGTATTTAATCCGTTGATGAGTTCGGCAATGGCTGGGGTTATGTTAATCACACCCATTACTGATAATATTAAACATGAAAAAGACTCAAGATGGATGTATTATGTATCTACTTTACCGGTTAAACGTAGTGATTATATTAAGTCATACTTTGCTTTTTATTTAATCTTATTCGGTGCAAGTTTAATGATTGGATTAGTTGTGACTACAATCGTGACCCAAAGTGTGATGATTGGTATTATGTCAGGTTTAATGAGTTTTGGTATCATAGGGGCATACTCTATCATTTTCCCATTGACATTTAAATTTGGCGCTGAAAACTCTAATGTCATTATGATAGTTGCATCTATACTACTACTTATTTCTTTCGTGGTCTTTTTCTTTATATATGGTATGGTTAGTGGTGCATCTGCATTAGAATTTGAAAAAATTAGCACTGAAGGATGGCTAGTTGTCATAGCATATGCGGTCATTGGTATAGTTATAACGAGCGTTTCTTATATATTGTCTATTAAAATTTTTAACAAACAAGAACTATAATTGTCGATTTTGGTGATGATAGTATTTGAAATAATATTTAGAGCAGGTGATAAATCTTTACGATTGTCATCTGTTCTTTTTGGTGTGGAATGAAATGTGGGGGATAAGTATAGGTGACATATCTATATTGATTTATTTGTTTTGAGGTGGTTATGTTGTGTGGGAATTATTTCCTTTTATAGTGAGGATTAACGTGTATATATTATTTAGTATGTTGCTGAAATTTATTTGTGTGTATCAATTGATGATGGTATATGCCAATGATTTCCTTGGAAATATTTAAAAACCTCGATCATGTAGCATAACTGAATCCAAAAGTATAATGTGAAGTTCGACACTTTTGGATTCAGTTCAAATACTTTGACCGAGGTGAATACTATTTATTCATTTTTATTACGTAGACGTTGATTTTTAAAATAAATCAGCATGATGCAGAAAGTCGCAACGGATACCGAGATAATCATTACTTGGTCATGTCCTTTAAAGATAAGGCTGATGATATATGATACTACAAGTATGCCAAGTGAAGAAGAAATATATTTTGCGTTTGTCAGTTCATTATGGAAATAAGGGGTGATTAACCATAATCCAATATAGAATATTAAAACACTGATATACATCATATTAATTTCAAACAAGTCATTTAGTTTATTGTTATTACTAAAAACAATTGCAGCATTAATCACACCTAAAGCGATATTGATTAATAGATGCGTATACGATAAACGGAAACCGATAGATGACAATTTATGATTAATGTAATTTTCAGTAATGATCCAATATACACCGAAAAGACTAATTAAAATCATAAATTGGAATATATAAATGTAACTAAAATGATCAATGCTAAATGATGACGAAGCTAAACCAACCAGTACCTCGCCAAAGATAATAATTGTTAGTAACGAAAAACGTTCTACTAAATGCATCATATTAACAGGTGATAATACAAGATATTTCTGAAATGGAATAAGTCCTGTCGCTGCAATGAATACGCCTAAAAATCCAGGGATGTAATGGATACTTTGTGGTAGTACTAATGATAGAAATGATAAAAATGAAATCACAAAGGCTACGCTCGCAAAAGCTTGACATGTACGCTTATCGCCATAATCTAACCCTGTACGTATATGTAATAAATACTGTAATCCGATACTTAAATACATAATTGCCACGCATAAGAAGAATGGGAAGAATGTCTTTTCAAAGTCCGGATATAGGCTGTTAGATAGGAAGACCATGATGAACATATTAAACATCATAAACGAGACGTCTTTGAATGTAACTTGACCAAATCGATTTGTAAAAAATGTTTGATGAGACCACATTAACCATAAGAACAAACTCATGACGATGTATTTGAAAAATAAATCAGCTGAAATGGAACCGTTTTGTGTTGTTAAAATCACATGTGCAATTTTTTGAATGGCATAGACGAAAATTAAATCAAAGAACAACTCATGGAATCCTGCACGCTTTTCAGCTAAATGTTTTGGTGTTAATGCATTAACCATAAAATTTTAACTCCTTTAAGATGTGTAATTAATTTACTAAGTATACTATTTATTTTTTCTAGTGAATAGGGGCAGATTTGGCGATGAAGTGGAAGGAGAGGTGACTGCAAGGTAATTGCTGAATTAACAATCATCAGCGATTTAATATTTGACTGGAGACGTCATGGTAAGAAAAAGTTGATGAGAAATTGATGGTGAAACCAGCTGTGAATAGCGATGCAATGATAGATAGCATTTAATTAGAGTCATTACGCGAAATGATTAATGATAATTTGTGGTAAATCAAAGCATAATTTTGTACTATAGATGAGGATGATAGAGCATATTTAAGAGTGTGAAATGTTAAAGTGAAACCGTTTACGTTTCCGATTGCCCAAACAAATTACATCATTGTATAATATGATTTGTTAAATGCATAACAAGAATGAAAATGTAACATACGTAGCAATTGGTTTCATAAATTGGATGTTAGTGGCGTATTGGTTCATTAGACGTATTAGTAATAAAATTGTATATATCATAAGGAGATGAATATGACATGACGAGAGTCGTATTAGCAGCAGCATACAGGACACCTATTGGCGTTTTTGGAGGTGCGTTTAAAGACGTGCCAGCCTATGATTTAGGTGCGACTTTAATAGAACATATTATTAAAGAGACGGGTTTGAATCCAAGTGAGATTGATGAAGTTATCATCGGTAACGTACTACAAGCAGGACAAGGACAAAATCCAGCACGAATTGCTGCTATGAAAGGTGGCTTGCCAGAAACAGTACTTGCATTTACAGTGAATAAAGTATGTGGTTCTGGGTTAAAGTCGATTCAATTAGCATATCAATCTATTGTGACTGGTGAAAATGACATCGTGCTAGCTGGCGGTATGGAGAATATGTCTCAGTCACCAATGCTTGTCAACAACAGTCGCTTCGGTTTTAAAATGGGACATCAATCAATGGTTGATAGCATGGTATATGATGGTTTAACAGATGTATTTAATCAATATCATATGGGTATTACTGCTGAAAATTTAGTGGAGCAATATGGTATTTCAAGAGAAGAACAAGATACATTTGCTGTAAACTCACAACAAAAAGCAGTACGTGCACAGCAAAATGGTGAATTTGATAGTGAAATAGTTCCAGTATCGATTCCTCAACGTAAAGGTGAACCAATCTTAGTCACTAAGGATGAAGGTGTACGTGAAAATGTATCAGTCGAAAAATTAAGTCGCTTAAGACCAGCTTTCAAAAAAGACGGTACAGTTACAGCAGGTAATGCATCAGGAATCAATGATGGTGCTGCGATGATGTTAGTCATGTCAGAAGACAAAGCTAAAGAATTAAATATCGAACCATTGGCAGTGCTTGATGGCTTTGGAAGTCATGGTGTAGATCCTTCTATTATGGGTATTGCACCAGTTGGCGCTGTAGAAAAGGCTTTGAAACGTAGTAAAAAAGAATTAAGCGATATTGATGTATTTGAATTAAATGAAGCATTTGCAGCACAATCATTAGCTGTTGATCGTGAATTAAAATTACCTCCTGAAAAGGTGAATGTTAAAGGTGGCGCTATTGCATTAGGACACCCTATTGGTGCATCTGGTGCTAGAGTTTTAGTGACATTATTGCATCAACTGAATGATGAAGTTGAAACTGGTTTGACATCATTGTGTATTGGTGGCGGTCAAGCTATCGCTGCAGTTGTATCAAAGTATAAATAATAAGAAAACAGGTTATCACAACAGTATTAATTACATGTTGGCATAACCTGTTTTTATTTGTTTATGGATTTATTGGGTAATATTAGTCATTTGATGGTTTAATTGCAAATGCTCTAACAGGGAACCCAGGTGCATCTTTTGGTTTAGGGCTGATAGCGTAAATGATGGCGCCACGAGTTGGTAATTGATCTAAATTAGTTAATAACTCGACTTGGTATTTATCCTGACCAAGAATATAACGTTCGCCAACTAAATCACCATTTTTTACAACGTCCACAGATGCATCGGTATCGAATGTTTCATGACCAACAGCTTCAACACGACGTTCTTCAATTAAGTACTTCAAAGCATCTAATCCCCAACCCGGTGCATGTTGTTGTCCGTTCGCATCTTTGTTTTCAAACTTTTCAATATTAGGCCAACGTTTTGACCAATCGGTACGAAGTGCAACAAAAGTGCCAGGTTCAATAGTACCATGCTCTTTTTCCCATGCTTCTATATGCGCACGTGTTACAATGAAATCATTGTTGTTCGCTACTTCTGTTGAAAAGTCTAATACAATTAACGGCAATACCAATTCTTTTAAATCAATGTCTTCTAAATAACGTTTATTCTCGACAAAGTGAATTGGTGCATCAATGTGAGTACCATATTGCGTTACAATATTCCAACGTTGCACATAGAAACCATGATCTTTAACCGTGAATAAAGTTGAAACTTCGCCTTTTTCAAACTCACTAAAACGTGGTATTTCCGGATCAAATGTATGCGTTAAATCAACCCAAGTTGCTTGTTTTAAAGTATTTAATTGTTGCCATAAAGGATATTGTGTCATAAAATCACCCGTTTTTAGTTTATTATATGATAAATGCTGCGATTATTCTTGGCGTTTAGCTTTAACAGCATTCACAAGCACAGTCAATGCATCTTTAACTTCTTCTTCTTTTCGCGTTTTCAAACCACAGTCAGGGTTTACCCAGAATAATGAGCGGTCGATTTGTTGTAGTGAACGATTGATTGCTGTAGTAATTTCTTCTTTTGTTGGAATACGTGGACTATGAATATCATACACACCTAGACCAATACCTAAATCATAATTAATATCTTCAAAGTCTTTAATTAAATCACCATGGCTACGAGATGTTTCAATTGAAATAACATCAGCATCTAAGTCATGAATAGCATGAATGATTTGACCGAATTGAGAATAACACATATGTGTATGGATTTGAGTTTCATCACGAACTGAAGACGTTGCAAGTTTAAATGATAAAACAGCATCTTTAAGATATTGTTCGTGATATTCAGAGCGTAATGGTAAGCCTTCACGTAATGCAGGTTCGTCAACTTGGATAACTTTGATTCCTGCAGCTTCAAGTGCTAATACTTCTTCGTTGATTGCTAAAGCAATTTGATCTTGAACGACTTTACGTGGTAAATCAACACGTTCAAATGACCAGTTTAGAATTGTTACAGGTCCAGTTAACATACCTTTAACTGGTTTATCTGTTAAGCTTTGTGCATAAACTGTTTCATCAACAGTTAAAGGCGCTGTCCATTTTACATCACCATAAATGATTGGTGGTTTTACGGCACGTGAACCATATGATTGCACCCAACCGAATTTAGTTACTAAGAAACCTTGTAATTTTTCTCCGAAGAATTCAACCATGTCATTACGTTCAAATTCACCGTGAACTAATACATCTAAGCCAATGTCTTCTTGAATTTTAATCCATCGAGCAATTTCATTTTTTAAGAATGTTTCATATGCTTCGTCTGTAATGCGTTTGTTCTTCCAATCTGCACGGTATTTTCGAACTTCTCGGCTTTGTGGGAATGATCCAATAGTTGTTGTTGGTAAATCCGGTAAGTTCAAACGTTTTTGTTGTTGTTCAATACGTTGCGCGAATGGTGATTGTCTTGAAGTACGCACGCTTTCGAAATCATAATCTAAGTTTTTGAATGATTGATTTTGGAAACGCTCATAACGTGCTTTTAATTTATCATATTTAACACTATCGTTTTGATTAAATAGGCGACGCAATGCATCTAATTCGTCTAATTTTTCAGTTGCAAAGCTTAAGCCTTCGCCAACACTTGTATCTAATGTTTCATCATCTAAAGATACTGGAACATGTAATAATGAAGATGATGGTTGAATGACAAGTTCATTAGTGTGTGCTAACAATTTATCGATTAAGACTTTTTTAGCTTCAATGTCACTTGCCCACACATTACGACCATCAATAATTCCAGCGTATAATGTTTTTGATTTATCAAAATCTCCAGCTTCAATTTGTTTAAGGTTATAGCCATTATCATGGACAAAGTCTAAACCTAAACCACCAACAGGTAAAGAACTTAAGAATTTAAGATGTGCACGTTCAAAGTATGTTTGAATGACTAATTTTTTAGCAACACCAGCTTTTTCGAAATAGTCATAAGCTTCACGTGTAATATTTTCATAGCTTTCGCTGTCGTCTGTAACTAAGATTGGCTCATCAACTTGAATGTACTCAGCACCTGCATCAATTAATGATTCAAACACTTCTTTATAAAGTGGTAATAACGTTTTAACTTTTTCTTCAAAAGTTTGGTGACCGCCTTTTGATAATTTAACAAAAGTAATCGGACCAACAATGACAGGGTGAGCGTTAACGTTTAAAGATTGGGCGTATTTAAAGCGATCTAATAATACATTGCGACTCACTTTAGGCTCAACATTGTCCCATTCAGGTACGATGTAATGATAGTTAGTGTTAAACCATTTTATAAGTGCACTTGCAACATGGTCTTTATTACCGCGAGCAATATCAAATAATAAGTCATCATCGATAGTTCTACCTTGGAGACGTTCTGGGATGATGTTGAATAATAATGACGTATCTAAAATATGGTCATATAAAGAGAAATCACCAACTGGGATGCTATCTAAGTGATAGTACTTTTGTAATAATAAATTTTCTTTATGTAGATCAGTTAATGTTTGATCTAATTCTTCTTTAGAAATCTTTTTTGCCCAATAACTTTCGATGGCTTTTTTCCATTCTCTTTTTCTACCTAATCTTGGGAATCCTAAGTTTGATGTTTTAATTGTTGTCATAATATTGCCTCCTTGTGAGCAGTAATAGATTTTGAGTATGCTGCAAGTTCTAATGAATCTTCGACATTTTGAAACGGTGTGATAATGTATAAACCATTAAAATATTCATGAACAGTATCGATTAAATCCTTTGAAAGCTTAAGACTTAGCTCTCGTGTTTTGGCGTTATCATCTTTAACTGCTTCAAATTGTTGTAAAATTTCATCTGACATCTTGATTCCTGGCACTTCATTATGCAAAAAGAGTGCGTTTTTGTAACTTGCGATAGGCATAATGCCTATGAAAAATGGTTTGTTCAAGTGCTTAGTGGCATGGTAAATTTCAATGATTTTCTCTTTGCTGTACACGGGTTGTGTTATAAAATAAGACATTCCGCTTTCTATCTTTTTCTCTAATCTTTTGACGGCACCATCTAATTTTCGAACATTAGGATTAAAGGCGCCAGCGATGTTGAAGTGTGTACGTTTCTTCAGCGCATCACCGTCAGTGTTAATACCTTGATTAAATCTTAGAGCGAGTTCAGTTAATCCTTTAGAATTAACATCATAGACATTGGTTGCACCTGGTAAGTGACCAACTTTTGAAGGATCACCAGTTATGGCTAATATTTCGTTAACGCCAATGAGCGATAATCCAAGTAAATGGGACTGCAAGCCGATTAAGTTTCGGTCTCGACATGTAATATGTACGAGTGGTTCAATATTGTAATATTGTTTAATTAAGCTTGCAGCAGCAATGTTGCTAATTCTGACAGTTGCCAATGAATTATCTGCGAGTGTTACCGCATCTACATTAGCTTTGTCAAGTTTAGCGATATTTTCAAAAAATCTATCCGTGTCTAAATGTTTCGGTGTATCCAATTCGATAATAACGGTTGGACGTTCTTGAACCTTAGATGTTAATGATTGTCTAACTTTATTTTGAGATGGATTGAAAAGTGCTTTCTTTGGTATCGGAATCACTTTTTTGTCATTAACAGGTTTAAGTGTCTGAATAGATTCTTTAATAAATTTGATGTGCTCTGGCGTTGTACCACAGCAACCACCAATTAAACGAACACCTTCGCGAATTAGATTTTGAGCAACTTGACCGAAATATTGTGCATTGTCACTATACTTAAATTCACTATTTTCAATATCTAATAAGCTGGCATTTGGATAACAAGATAAGAATGCGTGCTCTGGTAATTCAATATGTGTGAAAGACTCTTGCATATGGTGCGGGCCATGATGACAATTGAGTCCCACGATGTTTGCACCACATTGAACGAGTTGTTTTAATCCTTCATTGATTGCCTGACCATTAACTAAGTAATTTGTGTTTGAAGCGGTTAATTGAGCAATGATTGGAATGTCGTATTTCTTTCTCGTTCGTGAAATGACATTTGTTAACTCTTCTAGGTCGTAATACGTTTCGAAAAGTAGCGCGTCAACGCCTTCTTCAATTAAGGTGTCTATTTGAATTTCAGTATGATAAAGAATAGTTTGTAAGCTGATATCCTCTTGTTTGATACCTCTAAACCCACCAACTGTGCCTAATATATACGTATCTTTATTTGCTGCTTTTTTTGCGATGCGAACGGCGGCTTGATGTATTGCTTTAACTTTATCTTCAAGACCGAATCGTTTTAACTTTTCAAAATTTGCACCATAAGTATTGGTTTGAATGACATCAGCACCGGCTTCAATATATGAACGATGGATGCGTTCAACTTTATCTGGATGGCTAAGATTATATGCTTCTGGACAGGTGTCTAATCCTTCAGAGTATAAAATGGTTCCTATAGCGCCATCAGCTACTAAAACATTATTTTTCAATTGTGTGAGGAATTGACTCATTGAATGCCTCCTTTAATGCGTATTTGATGTCTGCAATGAGTTCATCAGGATCTTCGAGACCAACACTTAATCGGAATAGACCGAAAGTGATACCACGTTCTTGTCTCACTTCTTCAGGTAGTGTTGCGTGAGACATTGTTGCTGGGTGCGAAAGTATTGTTTCCACACCACCTAGACTCACTGAAACGAGTGGTAATGTCAGTGCATCGACAAATTGTTGTGCTTTAGACTCATCAGCTAAACGTAAGCCAATAACGGCACCGCCATTTTTAGCTTGTTCTAAATGAGATGCAGTAAGTCCCGGATAATAAACTTCTGAAATTTCATCTTGCTTTATTAAAAATGACACGATTTTTTGAGCGTTTTCGACAGATTGTTTAAATCTGATTGGAAAAGTTTTTAAATGTTTAGCAAGCGTCCAGCTATCTTGAGCAGATAACATATTGCCTGTACCATTTTGTATTAAATAAAGAGCGTCACTAATTGCCTCATTATTAGTAATGACAGCACCAGCAATTAAATCGCTATGTCCACTTAAAAATTTTGTAGCACTATGAATGACGATATCAGCGCCAAGTAATAAAGGTGATTGACCTAACGGTGTCATAAATGTATTGTCCACAGCTACCAGTAGTTCATGCTTTTCGGCTATTTTAGAAACAGCTTTGATATCAGTAATTTTAAAACAGGGATTCGATGGTGTTTCGATATATATTAATTTTGTGTTTGATTGAATGGCACCCTCGATTTGTTCGAGCTTGGTAGTATCTACGGTTGTAAATTCAATATTAAATCGATTCAAAATTTGCTCAGTGAGGCGAAAAGTACCGCCATATACATCATCGGGTAAGATGACATGATCACCAGATTTGAAAGTCAAAAGTACTGCTGAAATCGCAGCAATACCTGATGCAAAAGCAAAAGCGAATTTCCCCTGTTCTAATCGTGCTAACTTCTCTTCTAAAAGTTCACGGTTAGGGTTGCCACTTCGTGCATAATCATATTTAACATCGCCACCAAGACTTGTTTGATGGAATGTTGAAGAATCATAGAGTGGTGGGTTAGCTGAATGATATTCCACACCTCTACGCCAATCGAATATCACTTCTGTCTCTTTTGAAAGTGTCATACAATCTCTCCAATCTGAGCTTTATCTAATGCTTGGATGATATCGCGTTCGATGTCTTCATAATTTTCAACACCTAGTGATAAGCGGATTAAATACTCATCAATGCCACGTTTATCTTTTTCAGCATCTGGCATATCAACATGTGTTTGGGTGTAAGGGAAGGTCACTAATGTTTCAGTACCTCCTAAACTTTCTGCAAAAATGCAAATGTCTAAATTTTCTAATAATTTAGCGACGCTATAGGCCTTGTTAAGTCTTAAACTAAGCATGCCAGTTTGCCCGCTATATAGTACTTCGTCAATTGCTTGAAGTGACTGACATTTTTTAGCAAGTTTTCTAGCGTTTGATTGCGCACGCTCAATGCGTAAATGCAAAGTTTTAAGTCCACGTAACAACAAATAACTATCTATTGGTGAAAGTGTTGCGCCAGTCATGTTGTGAAAATCAAACAACTGTTGCGCGAGTGATTCATCTTTGACGGTTACGACACCTGCTAGTACATCGTTATGTCCGCCAATATATTTCGTGGCTGAATGTAAGACTATATCAGCACCTTCTGCTAGTGGTGTTGAAAGATAAGGTGTTAAAAAAGTATTGTCGATAATTGACAATAAGCCTTTAGCTTTACAAAGTTGATAGTATGGCTTTACATCAATAGCAATCATTTGTGGGTTAGATATTGGTTCAATGAATAATGCAACTGTTTTATCAGTGATTTCTTTTTCAACTTGTTCATAATCTGTAAAATCAACGTACTTAAATTTGATATCGTATTGTTGCTCGTAAAATTCAAATAATCTAAATGTGCCACCATATAAATCGAATGAAACTAAAATTTCATCATGAGGTTTAAATAGATTACATATTAATTGAATGGCTGACATTCCACTTGATGTAGCGAATGATGCAATACCATGCTCAAGTTTGGCAAAACAGGTTTCAAATGTTGAGCGTGTAGGATTTTTAGTACGTGTATAATCAAATCCTGTCGATTGTCCTAGTTTTGGATGTTTGTAGGCAGTAGATAAATGGATTGGATTCGCTATAGCACCGGTTGAATCATCAGTTAATGTGATTTGGGCTAACTGTGTATCCTTCATATTAAGACCCTCCTATAAGAAAAAATAAAAAGCTTCCGTCCTTCGTACCCGAATGAATCGGATAAAAAGGACGAAAGCTTATGTTTCGCGGTACCACCTTTATTTGTTATTCCATCGCTGAAATAACCTTATTCAGTACGCATTAAAAGTAAATATGCTTACTGAACAATTATCACAATTAAAGTCAGTAAGTAAGGATATAGTAATGTGCTATCCCATACTTATTAACAAAAAATCGTGCGTAAAGAATCCAGTACGCCATTTAACATCAATGTTAATACTGTATCGCTATAACGGGCGAACCCGTAGACACCTCATATTGGCATCAACACTCCAAGGCCATTTTCAAACACGCTTTCAAAATCTTCTCTCAGCTACTAAAGACTCTCTGTATAAGCAGGGTGTGTTTTACTTTCCTCTTTATTGTGTTTACGTTTCATTAAACTGTTATAAGATATTAATTAGCTTACAGAGTAAAAAAAGATTTGTCAACAATTATTCAGAAAATTTTGATTTAAAAGTTAATTTGTTTGTGAAATTGTAATTGGTATCTTGAAGTTGAAAAATGAATTATTTTTTAAATAAAGTGTGGTTAATGGTTGTCTGACTCATTTAGAATACATAAAATATATTTAACTGTTGTTATCAAATAAAAAGTGATGTGAGTGAATTGTCAAAAAGTGAAGATCAACGTATTACTAAAACAAAAGATGAACAAATTAAGCAAATAGATATATCGGATATCAAACCGAATCCGTATCAGCCCCGAAAAACTTTCGATGAAAATCATTTAAATGATTTGGCAGATTCAATTAAGCAATATGGTATTTTGCAACCAATTGTGCTTAGAAAAACAGTTCAAGGTTATTACATTGTAGTTGGTGAAAGAAGGTTTAGAGCTTCGAAAATTGCTGGTCTAAAATACGTATCAGCGATTATCAAAGATTTAACAGATGAAGATATGATGGAACTGGCGGTCATCGAAAATTTACAACGAGAAGACTTAAATGCGATTGAAGAAGCTGAAAGTTATCAACGTTTGATGACAGATTTGAAAATTACACAACAAGAAGTAGCGAAGCGATTGAGTAAGTCGCGCCCGTATATAGCGAATATGTTGAGGTTATTACATTTGCCGAAAAAGATTGCTGACATGGTAAAAGATGGGCGACTGACAAGTGCACATGGACGAACGTTATTGGCAATTAAAGATGAACAACAAATGCTTAGGTTAGCGAAACGGGTTGTTAAAGAAAAGTGGAGTGTCAGATATTTAGAAAACCATGTTAATGAATTAAAAAATGTTTCGTCAAAGTCGGAAACAGACAAAGTAGATATAACTAAGCCTAAATTTATAAAGCAGCAAGAACGACAGTTGCGAGAACAGTATGGTACCAAAGTAGATATATCAATAAAAAAATCGGTTGGTAAAATCTCATTTGAGTTTGATTCACAAGAAGATTTTCTAAGAATAATTGAACAATTAAATCGTAGGTATGGTAAATAGTTACACAATTTTATATAATAACTCTTTGTGCAAGTGTAAATAAATTGTAATCAGTGAACATTTGATTCTAGATATATTGAGACTTTCGTAGGTTGGAAGTATATAAAAATATGAATACAATATTGATATATCATATAGAAGGGAGTAACGCTTATCATGAATCAAGTCATGAATATTATTTCATCTCTATTTGAGCCATTAACAAAAATAGAAACATATGAAAACATTGCAACTAAAATCGCTATGATTGTTATTTATATTATCGTAGCCCTCATAGTTATTAAAATACTGAATAAAATGATTGAACAGGGATTTAAGATTCAAAATAAGAGTAAAAAGAGTAACAAAAAGCGATCTAAAACTTTAATATCTCTTGTTCAAAATGTAGTGAAGTATATCGTTTGGTTTATAGTTATTACGACGATTTTAAGTAAATTTGGCATTAGTGTTGAAGGTGTTATTGCAAGTGCTGGTGTCGTAGGTTTAGCAGTAGGTTTTGGTGCTCAAACCATTGTTAAAGACGTTATTACTGGATTTTTCATTATATTTGAAAGTCAATTTGATGTAGGTGATTATGTTAAAATAAACAATGGTGGTACGACTGTGGCAGAGGGAACGGTTAAATCAATAGGACTTCGTTCAACACGAATCAATACAATTTCAGGAGAATTAACAATTTTACCAAATAGTAGTATGGGTGAAATAACGAACTACTCAATTACAAATGGTACAGCTATCGTTAAAATTCCAGTGTCTGTCGAAGAAAACATTGATAATGTTGATAAAAAACTAAACAAACTATTTACTTCTTTACGTAGTAAATATTACTTATTTGTTAGTGATCCGGTTGTTATTGGTATTGATGCTATTGAAGATACAAGAGTAATATTGAGAATATCTGCAGAAACAATTCCAGGTGAAGGATTTGCTGGAGCTCGAATTATTCGCAAAGAAGTACAAAAAATGTTTTTACAAGAAGGTATTAAAACACCTCAACCAATTATGACTGCTTATAATCATAGTGAAAACGGTGTTTAGTAGTTTATAATACATGGAGGTCATATTTAATGGCGTCAAAATATGGAATAAATGATATAGTAGAAATGAAAAAACAACATGCGTGTGGAACAAACCGTTTTAAGATTATTAGAATGGGTGCAGACATAAGAATTAAATGTGAAAATTGTCAAAGAAGTATTATGATTCCACGTCAAACGTTTGATAAAAAACTTAAAAAAATCATCGAATCTCATGATGATACACAAAGATAGGAGAATGATTAATGGCTTTAACAGCAGGTATCGTTGGATTGCCAAACGTTGGTAAATCAACATTATTTAATGCAATAACAAAAGCAGGTGCTTTAGCAGCGAACTATCCATTCGCTACGATTGATCCTAATGTAGGGATAGTAGAAGTGCCAGATGCTAGATTACTTAAATTAGAAGAAATGGTTCAACCTAAAAAGACATTGCCGACTACATTTGAATTTACAGATATCGCTGGTATTGTGAAAGGTGCTTCAAAGGGAGAAGGGTTAGGTAATAAATTCTTATCACATATTAGAGAAGTAGATGCGATTTGTCAGGTCGTTCGTGCATTTGATGATGATAACGTAACTCATGTTGCTGGTCGAGTAGACCCTATTGATGATATTGAAGTTATTAATATGGAATTAGTACTAGCGGACTTAGAATCTGTTGAGAAACGTTTGCCTAGAATTGAAAAATTAGCACGTCAAAAAGATAAGACTGCTGAAATGGAAGTACGTATTTTAACAACTATTAAAGAAGCTTTAGAAAATGGTAAACCCGCTCGTAGTATTGACTTTAATGAAGAAGATCAAAAATGGGTGAATCAAGCGCAATTACTGACTTCTAAAAAAATGCTTTATATCGCTAATGTTGGTGAAGATGAAATTGGTGATGATGATAATGATAAAGTAAAAGCGATTCGTGAATATGCAGCGCAAGAAGACTCTGAAGTGATTGTTATTAGTGCAAAAATTGAAGAAGAAATTGCTACATTAGATGATGAAGATAAAGAAATGTTCTTAGAAGATTTAGGTATCGAAGAACCAGGATTAGATCGATTAATTAGAACAACTTATGAATTATTAGGATTATCAACATATTTTACTGCTGGTGTGCAAGAAGTACGTGCTTGGACATTTAAACAAGGTATGACTGCACCTCAATGTGCTGGTATCATTCATACTGATTTTGAACGTGGATTTATCCGTGCCGAAGTAACAAGTTATGACGACTATGTACAATATGGTGGCGAAAGTGGCGCTAAAGAAGCGGGCAGACAACGATTAGAAGGTAAAGAATATATTATGCAAGATGGCGATATCGTTCATTTCAGATTTAATGTATAAACGATAGAGTGAAGTTAATTAAATAGTATATATGGAGAAGAGGCGGAATCAATTGTTCGCCTCTTTTAATTATGCGTATAATTTATTAAAAGAATGGAATAATTTTACTCGCGTTAATAATATCTTGAGTGCTGAAAAATTGTTTGCCTTCGCCAGTATAAGCAGGCTCTAAAACAAGATTAGCCTTTGTACAATAAAGCCATTCAGGATGAATGCCACTATTAAGTATCTCTTGGAATTCTTGAAAATCTTTAGACCAATCAATATTTAAATTCATTCCTTACCACCTCACAACTATTATAGAACATGTGTTCGCTTTTGTGAAGTGTATTTTTAAAAATATCATAGAAAATTTCAAATGAATTAATGTCAAAAATGATATGAAGAGTAGTTTGAATTATTATTGTAAAAAGTAATGGCGCATGATATAATTCTTTATTGTGAGTAATGAAAATTATTCCTTGCTTATCTGTTTTAAGATTGATAAGCCGTATAGACCACAAGGAGGTGCAAATATAAAATGAGAACATATGAAGTTATGTACATCGTACGCCCAAACATTGAGGAAGATGCTAAAAAAGCGTTAGTTGAACGTTTCAACGGCATCTTAGCTACTGAAGGTGCAGAAGTTTTAGAAGCAAAAGACTGGGGTAAACGTCGCCTAGCTTATGAAATCAATGATTTCAAAGATGGCTTCTACAACATCGTACGTGTTAAATCTGATAACAACAAAGCTACTGACGAATTCCAACGTCTAGCTAAAATCAGTGACGATATCATTCGTTACATGGTTATTCGTGAAGACGAAGACAAGTAATAATTAGAGGGGGCGTTTAAATGCTAAATAGAGTTGTATTAGTAGGTCGTTTAACGAAAGATCCGGAATACAGAACCACTCCCTCAGGTGTGAGTGTAGCGACATTCACTCTTGCAGTAAATCGTACGTTCACGAATGCTCAAGGGGAGCGCGAAGCAGATTTTATTAACTGTGTTGTTTTTAGAAGACAAGCAGATAATGTAAATAACTATTTATCTAAAGGTAGTTTAGCTGGTGTAGATGGTCGCTTACAATCCCGTAATTATGAAAATCAAGAAGGTCGTCGTGTGTTTGTTACTGAAGTTGTGTGTGATAGCGTTCAATTCCTTGAACCTAAAAATGCGCAACAAAATGGTGGCCAACGTCAACAAAATGAATTCCAAGATTACGGTCAAGGATTCGGTGGTCAACAATCAGGACAAAACAATTCGTACAATAATTCATCAAACACGAAACAATCTGATAATCCATTTGCAAATGCAAACGGACCGATTGATATAAGTGATGATGACTTACCATTCTAATAAAAATTAACGAAATTAAAGCGAAAAAATTATCAAAGGAGGCACACAATCATGGCAGGTGGACCAAGAAGAGGCGGACGTCGTCGTAAAAAAGTATGCTATTTCACAGCAAATGGTATTACACATATCGACTACAAAGACACTGAATTATTAAAACGTTTTATCTCAGAACGCGGTAAAATTTTACCACGTCGTGTAACTGGTACTTCAGCTAAATATCAACGTATGTTGACTACAGCTATCAAACGTTCTCGTCATATGGCATTATTACCATATGTTAAAGAAGAACAATAATATATAATTTATTGTCAAACCCCGTAGGCATAGGCCTATGGGGTGTTTTTGTGATTTTAGCATTAGATAAGTTCGCAAAAAATTCGCATAGTGTGAGAATTTATAAAATTTTGGCATAAAAAAAGAGGCAACCTCTCGGTCAACCCCTTAAAACGGAAAGAACTATTGTTCTTTCATAATATACAAGAGATGGAAAAGTATCTCTTGGAGGCATTCGCCTCTTTCCTTATATACTATATTAATTGCTCTTGGTGTAATAGTCAATCATTTTGTTGAGGGATAGGAAAAAATAAGATAAGGATGGTACATTTCTGTAATGTTTATATTTTCTATCTTTACGTTTTTTAAAGGCAATTAAATCGTTTTTTCTATTATTTTTAATACCTTCACTGCAATATTTAGAATGTAATATAAATAATGAAAGTATATCTATAATTGGTAAAACTTTTAAACTAACTTCTGATAAACCTTGTTTTTGACCAAGTCTTTTTAGTTCGCTTTCCGTTTTCAATTTATATCTAGGAGTTAAATTTAGTAATATGGGCTGACTATGAGCACACTTATTTCTAATATTTTTAGTGAATTTAATAAACTTACCTGCCTTTCTTAATTCGGCGTCATTGGTTCTATCTGAATAGAATTCCACAAATGCAGAAAATTGTCCGAAAGACATTAATTCTAAACACACCCACACTGGTGGATCTTCATAGTATTTTTGAAAACTAGGCATAACAGTGTTATCTCTTTTTATAACAGTAGAAAAAATTTTGTCTAAATCTCCTTGATGATTGTTAATAAAATCTTTCATAATTTGATAACCATCCTCTGAATCGTCATTAGTTATTTTTTCAAGAATGTCTGTTTTAAGTGAGTGTTCAATGTCTAAACACATAGGTAATAACATGTAGCGTAATCTCATATCTAAGGTTGCTAAATCAGATAGTGCAGAAAATTCAAAGTTATAATTTCCACTATTATCTTTACGTATGTTTTTTCTGAAAGAAGATAATTTAAAAAAGTATGTGTTGTTTTTCAGTATCTCTTTAGCTTTGTTTTCATTTATTTCGTTAAATAAAATACCTAGTGATTTTAACTTTTTAATTTGTTCTTCGTAGTTTAATTTTGGTTTTCTGCCCATTTTAACTCCCTATCCCCTCTAATTTATTCATCATATCTTGTGCCATTTTATCCGTAACATGCGTGTATATCTCTAAAGTTGTTTTATAATCACTGTGGCCAACTCTATCTTGTATCGCTTTTAGGTTTATTCCTAATTGCGCAAGTGTAGATATATGTGTGTGACGTAATGTGTGTGTTGTCACATGCTTGTTAATTGAACTTATATCAGTAGCTTCTTTAATAATATTATTCACCTTATTTAAGTCAATAGGGCTACCAGCAGTGTTAGTAAATATATAACCTCTATCTATGAATTTAGCATTCCACTGATTTTCTTTTTTATTTTCTAGCATGAGCTTTTTAAGTAAATTAATACTTTGAGTTGTGAGGCCTATTGTTCGATAACTCTTACTTGTCTTAGTTGTTTCTTTAACGCCAAATGTTCCAGTTTCTGCATCAGTAACCCAATTTATTGTTCCGTCAATCTCTAGTGTTTTATTCTCAATATTTATATTGTCTGTCTTGATTGCTAGGAGTTCGCCAATGCGCATTCCATTGTTAATTTGAAATTCTACTAATGCTTTTACCATTTCATAGTTACGTTTACGTGTAGCATGACGCTTATGTTTAATTAGATAGTCGAAGCACTCTAGTAACTCCTTTACTTCGCTATCTTCTAAATAGTTATTACGTTTAGCTTGAAGTTCGTTTCTGGTTTGGGCTTTCTTGGGTATATCTATTTTATCTAACACACTAATATCGTGCAGATCATAATATTTAAACGCATATTTGAAAACGGAACGAATAACAATAACAAGAGATTGAACATGGCCAATACTATGTGATTTAGCCCATTCATTAATGATGTTTTGTAAGTAGGTGTGCGTAATCTTGCTGATGAGTACTTTGCTATCAATAGCATTTTTGACTGTATTAGCATTACTTTTCTTTTCTTTAATAGTGGTTGGTTTTGAGCCTGAATGTGTCTTGTAATGTTCTAACCATTCATCGCACGCATCATGGAACGTTAAGTTTTCAAGTTGTTTCGTACTGTTATGTTTCAAACGTTGCTCAATTATTTTATTTAATTCTAATTGAGCGTCCTTTTGGCTACGTACATTATTCTTGTTACGTGTAACTGATACTGTTTTATACTTGCCAGTTAAAGGGTCTGTATAGCGCTCTAAATAGCGATAGGCCGTACTTTTGTTTTTAGTGATTTCGCGAACCCACATTTGTCATCCCTCCTTGTCATCTTCATCATTTTTTTCTTTATAGTGCTTTAAATGATCATAGTTATACATGTTATCAATCAGTTTAAACATTGATATGCATTGAGTGATAAAAATAGTTATAACTAACGCATATATAGTAAAAAGTAAATATTCAATTAATCACTCCTTGAGTATATTGGTTGAATCATTTTTACTATGTATCTCACAACCTTAAAATAAGACGTAGGTGTGCTAGGACACGTAGGAATTTGAGTGTTTTATATAATTTATTTGAAAATTATGACATTAATCTGTTTCATATAAAATTTTATATAAGGCGTCTCTTTTAGTTTTATCATCTTCCGAGTTTGTAAAGATATTAAAAAAATCATCCTTGTTTTTAATGTAATTGTATTTATTAAGTAAAAATACAACGATTAAATCTTTAATTGTCTTTAAATCGTTATCATTTAAAACGTTGTAATAATACATATCTTTTTCTGTGAAATGCTTCTTATTTAAAAAATTATTATCTAAGAGAAAGCTTCTGTCAAAAAACACTTCATATTCATTTTGAGTAAGTAGCCAATTTAAGTCAAAATAAGGCTTTTCTATAACTTCTTTTTTTGTAGTCCCTTTAACCAATTTGATTTTATTACTAAATATATCACTTTCAATTTTTGAGTTTTCATTCTGTTTTTTTTTAATTGTAACATCATAATATTCATTGAATTGTGTAATAAGTTCATTGGGGTCTCTATCGCTAATAGTACTATTAGATGAGTTTATAAACATTATGAGAATTTCATCTAAGTAACTATTATTGATTTCATAAAACGGGCTTTCACTGCCCATTTTATATTCGATATGTGTTTTAAAGCCTATTAGTAAATTGAAAATTGTTTCTAAAGAAGGGAAATTTCTTTTTCCGTTTTCTAATTTACTTATATATGTTTGCGAAACGCCTGATAAAGTAGAGAGTTCTTTAACCGAAAGCTTCCAACTCACTCTTTCTTTTTTTAATATTTCACCAAAAGTCATATAAATCACCTCTAATTATAATTATAAATAAGTTGTACTTTGAGTACAATATTTTTTGTGTTGACAATACAAAAAGAAGTGTGTAATATTTGTTTTGTACTCAATGTACAAAAAAGTACTTGTAGTACTAAAAGAAAGGAGTGCTTATCTTGAATAATAATTTAAGTTTGTTGATGGGGAAACATAGAGTTACGGCGTCAAAACTTAGCACGGTAACTGGTATTTCCAGAACATCAATACATGGCTTGTATCACGAACGTACTGAAAATCCAGATACAAAAACAGTTATGAAGTTATGTGAATATTTCAACATAACACCAAATGAATTTTTTGGAATTATTGAAAAAGAGGGGGTTAAATAAATGCCTAGAACAAAGTTACAAGATTTTCCATTAAAAGAAAATACAGTTACAGAACCAAAACAAGTTGTAGTAAATCCGTTGTTTGCGAAACCTAATGCACTAGCTGGTATTTTTGGAATTTCATACAGTTCGGTCAATCGTATTTTAAAAGAGTGGGAAAAAGATCATAAAGGTATTGATGATTTATATTATTCACTATCATCATCAATGATTGTTATCAGTATTCCGCGATTCGAGGAGTACATGAAGGCACGTCATAAAAAATGGATGTAGGAGGCAAGGCAATGAAAATGTACTTAACTTATATCTGCTTAGTTTCGTTGTTAACAATCTTATTACTAGCAATATCTAACATGTATGTTGCTTTTAGCGTTTATGCTTGGCTAATAACTTTAGGATTTAATTTAACAGGAGGATTAGAAAATGAATAATGAACAAAAAGAAGTGATTAAAGATATTTATAGCAGTTTGGAATCAGTAGCTAATAACAAATCAGAGGTATACATCCATGAATTTAAATGTGGTGAGAAAGAATGGACAGAGACACTAAACCGTGAGCAACACTTACAAGCGATTATCGAGTGGACATTGCAACAAATAGAAAATAATTTTGAATTTGAAGAGGAGAATGAATAAGATGAATAAATTAACTAAACAGGAATACAAAAACATTGAAAATAAATTGAATTACGAGCATATGGTAAATGGTAAAAAACGCACTAATAAAATAAACAAACTCTTACAAAGAGAACATGATAGAGATGCTTCAATTATTAAAAGTGAATACCCTAGACTAAGTGATAGTGAGATATCAGAAGTTATTGTGGATTATAGAACTTATAAGAAGCTTGTAATAGCAACAGAAACTTTTGTTGATTTTCCTATAAATTATGAGGATTCAAATGTATGTCAGTTCATTACTAAGGAAGATATTGAAGATCTAAAAGTAGCAATTGAAGAAATGACAAGTTTCGTTGAAAATTTGGAGGAATTATAAATGAATTGGGAGATTAGAAATTTAATGTGCAATATAGAGATAGTAAAAGAAAAGTTGGAAGATGTAGCGACTACACATACATGGTTTGTAGATGAACGATTTAGGAAGAGATCGTTAAAAACTAAAGAAGAAGCGGTTAATTACGGTCTAGCGTATAACGAACATAGAATTCACAACGAACAAGTTACAGAATTAATGCTTACTTATTTGAAAGAATTAGACGGTTTAATGAATAAGTTTCATGAAATAGAAAAAGCATCATCTGATGTAAGTTTGGCGACAGAATCAGATGACGCAAAGAAATTAAAAATTACAGAGTAATTAATAAAAAATAACTATTTTTATTATAACATCTTTGCTCTGTTGTTTCATTAAGAGGTGCAAAAAATGAATGAAATTAAATTAGAATATGACACACATGTTTCAGTGGTACATTATGAAAGTTTAGACTCACGTTCATTTAAGAGCTTTTCAAAACCTAAATGGAGTAAGTTAATTAATAAACTGTCTGTGCCTATAGAAGCAAATTATAAGTATGCACGTGGTGTTGCTGTTTACGGTGATATTAAAAACGGTGCAAATAATCATGGTGAAATTATCAAAAAGCATCGCAATGACGTTAATGTCGTATACAGAGATGTGATTGTACTTGATTACGATGAAATAAATGATTTAAAGCAATTACATGAAGCAATCAGCTCAGCTTTAAGCAATGTTGCATGGTTTTGGCACACAAGTTACTCGCACAGAACTGAACAAGCTAGAATACGCCTGTATATCCCTCTAAATGAGCGAATAAGTGCAGATGATTATCGTAAATATTCAAAGGTATTAGCAAACAAAATTGGTCATAAAGTTGATGAAGGTTCATATCAGCCAAGTAGATGTTTTGCATTACCAGTTATTCAAAAAGGGCACATATTTATTAAGCGAGTGAATGACTGTCCAATTATGGATGTTGATATGCTTGAACAGTGGTTAAAGGAGTATGAACAATCAAATGCTAGTCCTAATGTCATAGGATACACCCGACGCGATAGTGCGTATTGGCGAGATATAGCTTTTGGTGTAAGTGAGGGAGAGCGCAATTCAACATTGGCTTCAATTACAGGTTATCTTTTGCGTAGATATGTAGATCCAAACTTAGTTTATGGGTTAGTGAGTGCGTGGGCAAGTGTATGCAAACCACCTATTAATCAAAGTGAAGTAAACAATACTTTTAAAAGTATTTTAAAAAAAGATAGTAAAAACAGTTAGAAATGGAGGTTTTTGTTTGGCAGATGTTACAAACGAAGAAGTATTTGAAATGATTGATAGCAGAACCGGTGTTTTAAATGCTAATGATTGGAAAAGTCAATTAAGGCGTTCTGCTACTACACAAGCATTGAAAAAAACGACTACAAATGCTGAAATCATATTGTGTAATGATGAGAGTTTAAAAGGGCTAGTACAATATGACGCTTTTGAAAAAGTAACCAAACTGAAACGTCTACCGTATTGGAGGTCAAAAGGGGATGCGAATTATTATTGGGCTGATATAGATACCACACATGTGATTTCACATATTGATAAATTGTATAATGTGCAGTTTAGCCGTGATCTTATTGATACTGTAATTGAAAAGGAAGCTTATCAAAATAGATTCCACCCTATTAAATCGATGATTGAATCTAAATCATGGGACGGAATCAAAAGAATTGAAACGCTCTTCATTGATTATTTAGGTGCTGAAGATAACCACTACAATAGAGAAGTTACAAAAAAATGGATGATGGGTGCAGTTGCTAGAATCTATCAGCCAGGTATTAAATATGATTCCATGATTATTTTATATGGTGGTCAAGGTGTTGGGAAATCTACGGCAGTGAGTAAATTGGGAGGTCATTGGTATAACCAAAGTATTAAAACGTTTAAAGGTGATGAGGTCTATAAGAAATTGCAGGGTTCTTGGATATGTGAAATTGAAGAACTGTCGGCATTTCAAAAGTCTACTATTGAAGATATTAAGGGTTTTATAAGTGCCATTGTAGATATTTATAGAGCTTCGTATGGTAAACGCACAGAGCGTCATCCTAGACAGTGTGTGTTTGTAGGGACAACCAATAACTATGAGTTTTTAAAAGACCAAACAGGCAATCGTCGTTTTTTCCCTATTACTACAGATAAAAATAAAGCAACTAAAAGCCCATTTGACGATCTAACACCAGTTGTTGTGCAACAAATGTTTGCCGAAGCTAAAGTATATTTTGATGAGAATCCGACGGATAAAGCATTGTTGCTAGATAAAGAAGCGAGTGAAATGGCTTTAAAAGTCCAAGAAGCTCATTCTGAAAAAGATGCTTTAGTTGGAGAAATAGAAGAATTTCTTGAACGTCCTATTCCGTCAGACTATTGGTATAGAACGTTAGAAGAAAAAAGAGTGTCTGCGCATGATGTTATAGACCAAGACTATATTAAATTATATGGTGATGGTAAATTGATTGAATTACCGAATGCAAAACCAGGTGCTTATGTATGGCGTGACAAGGTATGTAGCATGGAAATTTGGAAAGTGATGATGAAACGAGATGACCAACCACAACAACACCATTTAAGAAAAATTGATAAAGCGTTAAGAAATACAAGTTATTGTGGGCAAAGTAAGTCGCGTCATAGATTTGGTGAAGGTATTGGTAGACAATATGGTTTTGGTATTAATTTAATATCCTATTATCAAGGTTTAAAAAGCAAAGAACAAAAATAACGGGACAACGGGACGATTATGGGACAATGGTAGGACACCTTCAATCTCTTGTGGCAGTAAGCATTATGTTATGTTTGTCCCTGTGTCCCGCAACTTTTACCCTAAACTTTTAAAATAATATATACACATTAAAAAATATATAAGTGTAGGCATAAAACAGTGGGACAATGGGACAGATAACTTTAATCCATTGGGAGAGTGGTGTTTGAGCATTGTCCTGACAATGTCCTGAAACATATTGAAAATAGCGAAATGGGACACCTATCAAAAATTAGGAGGAAGAAAATGAATAAAAATCAATTAAAGTCAGAAATTTTAGAATATATAAAGGCGCATGTTGGTACATCATTTGTAGAAATAGAACGTGTATTTGAAGAAAATAACTTTGATTATAAAGGTGACGGCGCATATACAAGTGGTCAACATCCCAATGTTGTGTTTTGGATTGGGTGGAATCAAGAAGCGTTTGATGTTATCGCTGAACTTAAAAAAGACAGACGTATTGAGATGGATATTTGTGAGCCAATTGTTTATATGGTTGATGGTAAAGGTTTGGATTTGCCTATTGTAAGGTCGAAAAACATTAAAACAGATCATTGGCTACCTGTCACGTTTACTATTAGTAAGAAAGAAACGGAGTGTGTCTAATATGAATGACAAAGAGAAAATTTATAATCAACTTCATCATGATGCACCAATTCAAATTATGCCAGCACCCGAAAATTTATTTGTCGAATATATAGAAGATGGCGAAGTGTGGTATTCACCAGTTGTATGTATGGCTTTAAATAAAGCGCATAATATTAATTTCTATGATAGTGATGATGTGGGATGCATCGATAAAGCGGGTACATTTAGCATTAAAAAATTTAATCCTGAGACAGGTGAGTTTGAACAATTCAGCAAAATGGCTCAAAAGGAGGTAACACAATGAACATAGAAACTATCGTAAATCAATTTGAAACACGAGCAGGCACGTTACTAAGGTACTACACTGGATTATTAGAACATAGTAAAGTACAACCGTGTTGCTTTAAGTTATACAATGATCCATTTGATATGGTTTATGTGATGATGAATGGGAAGTTATTCGGTCATGTATATATTAAAGATTGTAAAGTAAGGCAATCATTTGAATTAGCGTCACCTAAGCACACTGAGGGGCTTATAAGAAGCATAGAGGGGCATTATGTAGGTTATGAATTACATGATGGTAAACAGCTTTCTATTAGTGATATGATGGCCAGTCAATTATTTGAAGATGAGTATTTTATGTATGGGCTACAAACATATGTAGAATCAAATAATAGTGATGTGTTTGAGTACCTAGAAAATGGATTTGATACAGATACACTTGAGGGCATTCAATCAAGTAATACTGATGTGATAGCGAATATTGAAATGTTGTATCAGTTAGCTACGGGAATCAATGAACCAGCACGAGAGTTAGTTGAGGGATTAAAATTAGTAACTGAGTTTGTACAAGATGAGAATGCGACACAAGAGGATTACAAGGCGTTAGAACGTAAATTGAATGATCTAAAAGCGTCTTACTATAGCTTGAGTAAATAATGTTATGAGGGGTCACATGTAGTGTGTGGCTCCTAATAAAAAAACGGCAAGGTTTGTACAAGGTATAGAAGTTTAAAATGGTAAGGTTTTCGGAAGGTGTTGGCTTTTAAAATCAAAAGGTATACAGTCTTTGAGAATTGAAAAAATGGCAAGATTTGTGCAAGGTGTGCGAACTTTGTTAACGCTAATACAAGCTAAAGTTTGTTATTTTTGAAGAGGGCAAAAGTTTTGTTGTTCGTATTTTGTTCGTGTAAAAAAATGGGAACTTAAGTTCTATAGAAACTACTACGTTTTACTACAAAATTTCTTTTGATTATTGTTTTAAGAGGCGTAGGAATGATGCTAAACACCTGATATAATGCGGTTTATAGCGAACATAAGTTTGATTTAGATGTGTGGAATTGGTATAATTAGAGTAAGCAAATAACAGAAAGCATGGTGAGACAATGAGTGAATTTGAAGTAAAAGAAAAGACGTACAACTTACCGAATGAACACCGCCAAGTACTCAATGTGATAAGAAATACGTCTAATAAATATATTACTAAAACAAAGCTGCTTAATCAATTGGGATATGAAGTGAATAAGGCTAACAATAGATGGTTAACACAAGTCATTACAAGCTTAATCATTAATTATCATTATCCTATCGGATATAGCTATAAAAAAGATACTAGAGGCTATTACATCATTAAAACACAAGCTGATAAGATAGAAGCTATCAAAAGTATTAAGGGCTTAATTGAGGGCAGTCAGAACCGTTTAAAAGCCCTAGAAGAAATTGAAGTGTAACATGATAACTATGAAATGAAAGAGGGTAACATAAATGAAAACAAATCATTTATTTGAAAAATATTCCGATGAAGTAAAAGGCTACAAAGAAGAAATTAATAATTTAGAATCTAAAATTGAAAATACTACAAAAACTATTGAAGATCTATCTTCCAAATATAAAGACTATATAAAAGTTGGCAACGATAATGAGGCTGATAAGACGTTTAATAAGATTTCAAAATTAGAAGATGAGAAAGCAAAAGATAATAAAAGATTTGAAATTAAAAAGGAATTATTTAACAGCATTAAGCGCGAAAAACTCATAGACTTATTGTTGAATAGGAAGAATATTCCTGAGTTATATCAAGAGGAAGCACAAAGTTTAGCGCGTGAATTAGAAGGTACAATCAAACAGTTTAATAATGTTATTGATAAAATCAACAATATGAATGAAGAATATCGAGAAGATATGTATAAGTTCGATTCCTTGATAGATCAAAATGAAATGAAAAAAGATAATTTATTTAGACAACGATATGGCGAAGTGATTGTACTTTACCTCAACAACTTTCTTATTAATACAAAATCAATTCGTTTCAATGCACACAAAAAATTGGAGGTTAAGAAATAATGCAATTTAGTAAAACATTAGAAGCAATAAACAAAGCTGAATTAGATGAAAACCAACGCTTATCTATTTTAGAAGCACTTAAAGAAGATGTGAACGATGAGGAAAAAAGAAACGTAAGAGATGTTCCAACTATTTCAGATTTAGCTGATAAAGTAAATATTAGAAAAAACAAATAGACAAAAGCCAAGCCTTAATTGGTTTGGCTTTATTAAGTAGTGGGGTGGATAAATGAAACTGAGTAAATCTAAGAACGTTTTTTATTATCGTAATAGCGACAATAAGCTATCCGAGTATCAACTATTAACACAATTTAACCCAGCATTTATTAATAAAAAAATTAAGATGTGTGAATTCCAAATTGAAAGTATGTATCATATGAGCGCGTCGACCACAACATGTGATGAAATAATGGGGGTCGTGTCTGTCTCATATCCAATTGAAAAACTAGTTATCAAAATTATTGAAACAAAGGCAAGATTACAAAACTATAAAAATCGATCTATAAGTAATATGGTGTTGTTGAAAACAGTACTAAATCATTATACAGAAAAAGAGCAGAAGCAAGTTGTAAAATATATGCGTTCAAATGGACGATATAAGCCCTACAATGTCATTGAACGCTTACAGGTTGATTTGTATCAAGCAAGTATTAAACAACGTTCAGAACGTCAAAAACAAAGAAATACAGCAATTGAAAACAGTAAGATTGCACGAGTAAATGAATATCACCAATCTTCATATGTAAAAGTGGTGTAACAATGGATAAAAAGCAAATAAAAGACTTCGTTTGTGATTATCATAAGCGAACTAGAAGTGATGTGTTGATAGATGATGAAATAAATACCGATGAATTCTTTTCAATAGGTGATGAAAATTCTAATGAATGGATGGCAGACGATAACATTGATGATCATATTGTAAAGAATCACTTAGAAATGATTGTTGACCAAGTAGCTAATGATAAAGAGTTTTATATTTTCGATTCTTTAATACAAGGACGTAGTTTTAAAGATATTAGCAATGTCTTAGAGTGTTCAGAACAATCTGTAAGATTATGGTATGAAACCTTATTAGATAAAATTGTGGAGGTGATAGAATGAGTGAGTTAACGGCAAAACAAGCGCGTTTTGTGAATGAGTATATAAGAACACTTAATGTAACACAAAGTGCCATAAAAGCAGGCTATAGCGCAAATAGCGCACATGTGACAGGGTGTAGGTTATTGAAGAAGCCACACATCAAGCAATATATACAAGAACAAAAAGATAAGATTATAGATGAGAATGTATTAACCGCAAAAGAGTTACTACATGTGCTTACGAATGCGGCAGTCGGTGATGAAACAGAAACGAAAGAAGTTGTAGTAAAGCGTGGAGAATATAAAGAGAATCCACAAAGTGGCAAAGTACAGTTAGTCTATAATGAACATGTTGAACTGATAGAGGTGCCAATTAAGCCAAGTGATCGTTTAAAAGCTCGTGATATGTTGGGGAAATACCATAAGTTATTTACAGATAAGCATGATATAAATGGTAATGTACCTATATTCATTAATATTGGTGAATGGGACGGAGATGATGAGGAGTTAGACAAAACTGTAAAAGAGGTATCTAACGCTAATCCTAATCATACTGTGATTGTGGATGATATTCCATTAGAGGATTGAGGAGATTGAAGCAATGTTTAATTGTGCTATATAGTAATTATAACATTTAAAAATTTGTTAAAATTAGTACTAGGTACTAAAATGTAGTATAATGATTTTGTGTAGTTGCAACTAATGTCACTCCCCGATATTAGTTGCCTTTTTCATATATAATCTTTTTATTTTGTGAATTTAAATATATAATGTATAAAACTACACATGAAAGAGGTAACGGGGAAATGCCAAACAAGAATTATAAAGTTTATGGATATAGAATAATTACAAAAAAATTTCTAAGTCGTAAGCCATATGAGAAAGATAGTTTTGATGTTTTAGATTTAGAAATGTTTATTTATTTAATTAACCAATTATGGCAAACTAGTAAAAAATTTGAATTTGAAAATAAGAACGGTAATGGAAAAAAACTGTTTTATATTGATGAAATTATAGAAAACAATGATGAGTATGTTTTTGGAAAATTTAAAACTGGATCTTTTGGAATAACAGAAAGTTTTAAAGATTCTTATACCAACAAAGTTACTTATAATAAAAAGGAACATGAAGCAAGTGATGATGACGTATTTTTCTATATTGGAAAAAAATATGGGGAAATTCTAATAGGAAATGATCCTAATAATTCAATTACCAAACAGTCATTACATAAATATTTTAAGAAATTTGAACCATTATTAGAAGATTATCTTATTAAATTTAATGAAATTAACAAAAAAAATTATCAAATATATAAAAAGAGAATGTTTTCAATTTTGAATCTTCCTTTAATTGATTTTTTTGAAGAAATTGAGAAATTTGATAAAGTAAAAAGTGGTAGTTTTGTTTTAAATGAGAAAGATATAACTGATACAATAGATGTTAATGATAAGTTAAAAGAACTTGATGAAAAAATAGATATAAACAATAACGATGTTGAAATAGAAATTAAATTAAAAAACATTTCATCGAAAAAATTAATAAAACAATATAAGAAGTTATATGAGATTTTGAGCAAATTAGATATTTATGAAGATTTTAAAGTTCAAGGTCAATATAGAGAAGGAAGTACGCAAACTATAACTAGAAAACTACCAGTAAGGTCATTTGATACTAAAGTTGATTTTGGATCAAAAAAATATCCTACGAATTATGTACAGGTAAAAAATGAGTTTATAAAAGTTTGCTCTGAAAATCAATTAATGTTTGGGAAAGCATTTCCTACAAAAAATATAAACAACTTAAGTAAAAATGAAATAAAAGAAGTAAAGAAATTAATAGACAAAAAAGCTCATAAGGAAAATTTAATTTCAATAGTAAAAAAAGGGGATGAAAAATTTTTAAATGAAAAAATTCGTAAAGTACTTATCGGATTTGCTGATTATAAAAATGATTTTAGAAGCCTACAATACAAAAATTAAGACAATAATCAAAACAATTATTATCGCTGTAATTTTAAGTATTTTAATAAGTTGTTTTATTTCAGTTGAAGTAGGTTTATATGAAAAAGTTAAAGACCTATTTTCTACTTTATCAGACGTTTACGCAATACTTATTGGATTTAATATAAGTGCAATTATTTTTATAGTATCATTTATGTTTAAAGAAAATAATATATTAGAAAAGTTTGGAGTTAATAATATTAAAGAATATTATAGTCAAATTATTAATTCATTTATGTTATCAACTATAATTAATTTCTCTATAATAGTTCTAGGACTAATTCATATAGTTATAGTTAATCTAGTGATTAATCTTTTTCTTAATAAATTGTCCGATACCCTGTTATATTTAAGCAAAGTAATTTATTTATCTTTATGGCTTTCTTTAATAATAGTTAGTATTATAACATTTTTTAGATGTTTAATTATTTTGACTCGATTATTAAGAATAGTCAATAAGCTATAATATGAAGATAGGATACAAAGTCTTGATGATTTTAAGGTATATATTTATTTCAAATTTATAAGATAATTAAATTTGCATGCGGACAAGTTAAATAATTCGTTTCAAGCGTCACTTACGAGTGGCGTTTTTTGTATTTTAAGATGCTGAGAAACGCCCTGCGTTGCAGTGGGAAATGAGTGTGTATAACTAGATATGTTTATCGTAAATGTGGCGCCTTGAAATATGGCTTTAAACATCGCTGGTCAATCTGTCTTTGAGATTGGTCGAAGATTGAAACATGTTAAAGAGAATGATTTGGTGTATGGAGAATTTAGGCTATGGCTTGAAAAATTGGATTAAGCTAATTATCAGCTAATAAATTTATGAAAATAGCTGAAAATCCAGAATTAAATGTCCCACCAGTGTGATATATGGGCGCAAGTATTTTATACTAATAAGCAACTCTTTTCGAACCAGAACGCACCAAAGAACACATAACATCAAACGGCGAAACTAAAATGCCGTACTAAATGTTTATGAATTTAACGGAAGAACTCAATTTTGAGCCTTGTAAAATTACATAAATTAGTTATATAAATGCTATTTATGGGTATTATATAAACGGGAGGGGCAACGTTATTACTTGCCTATTAGAACATGGAATGGTTCTGCCCCACCTAATCAGGTATTAGGTGACTTATGGGGAGAAATCAGTTAGAATGACATAGTCATGTCTATTTAAGCAGGTGCGTTACACACCTGCTTTCTATTTACATTTAAAGATAAAATGTGCTATTATTTTACTAGAACTTTTTAACATTTCTCTCAAGATTTAAATGTAGATAACAGGCAGGTACTTCGGTACTTGCCTATTTTTTTATGTTATAATTACATGTGTATATAGTAGGAGTGAACTATATAGCCCGGCAGAGGCCATATATCTGGCTGTTGGTCTCACAGGAGACATCTTCCTTGTCATCACTCATATACATATATCTTGATAACATAGAGTTGTTATAGTCGCTACGCCACTCATACTAGTTACTGGGTGGTTGTTTTTATGTTATATTATAAATGATCAAACCACACCACCTATTAATTTAGGAGTGTGGTTATTATAAAGGCGAAAAAAGGCGTAATTGTGAAACTAGGGGCAAGGGGGTAGTATGTTCGCAAAAAGTTCGCAAAGTTACGAAATAGTGTGCATGTTCATAGACTTTCAAAATGAAAATTATGACTATAAATCATTGATTTAATAGCATTTTGAACACTAGTGATTATTCATAAAATAGCAGTATATAAAAGAAGAACAATAATATATAATTTATTGTCAAACCCCGTAGGCATAGGCTTATGGGGGATTTTTTATGCTTTGGGATATAGAAAAGGGACAGAAAAGGGTAAAAAAGATGAGGTGAAGTTTTGTGTTTGGGATTTGCACAAAGATATGTTTATATTACAAAAATAATATGAATTTAGATGAATAAAAAAAGAACTACGCATTTTAAATAAAATGCATAGCTCTTCTTTTTCTTGCATACGAATTAAAATAACTCGCGAGACCTATAAGTCTCTTTCCTCACTAGATAGTTTATACTTTTGGTCTGTTGAAGTCAATAATTTTATCTAAAGCTATAAAAAATCTTTTGATAGCTAATGCATTTTTATAATAGCTTTCGTTTCTTTTATATCGCTTTTGAAGTTGGTCCAAATCGTGATATCTTGCTTGGATAATTGCATTACTACAAACTTGATTATGCAATTCTAGCGTAGCGAAAGTATCTATGAAATTTTTTATTCCGAACATGTTTCTAGATATGCCTATATTATTCCCTTTTTCAAATAAATATTGAGGAGATCTACTGTCATAATTTAGATTTGCTATGATGGGTTGGTTATGAGCTGATTTGTTTCTTATATTTTTAACTAAAGGCATTAAAATATTAGCAACTCTCAATTCTTCGTCATTGTACTTCTTGTAATAGAAGTTGAGAAACGAAACGAATTGACCTAGTTGCATGAATTCAATGCAAACCCATGCGGGTGGATTTTGATAGTATTTATTCAACTTCTCGGGTAGTTGTCCTCTTTTATTCATATGCTTGAATATTTCGTTTTTATTTTTGATTTTGGTTTCCATAACTTCTTCTGGTGTTCTTGAATTTGTGTCAAAATTTGAATTGCTATATGATTTATCAATACATAAGAACTCATCTATTATTTTATAACCATCTTCTTGGTTATTTTCTGTTATTAGTTTTAAGACTAGACACTTTAAACTATGTTCAATATCTAAAGTTAAATGCAACATTGTGTATCTTAATTTCATATCTATAGTTGCTAAATCTGATAAATAAGCAAATTCTATGAAATAGCCGTCATTCTTTTTTTCGAAATTTTTTCGGAAATAAGCTAGTTTGAAGAAGTAATTATTTTTTCTAAGAATTTCATTTGCTTTTTCGGTGTCAATAATATTAAAAAATATATTCATCTGTTTTAATTTCGCTATTTGCTCATCAAAATTGAGCATAGGCTTAATTTCTGCTAGTGTATCATCTTTTTCCAATTTTAACTCCCCAATCGTTCAAATTTATTCATCATATCTTTCGCCATCTGATTAGTAACATGTGTGTATATCTCTAGATTTTTTTTATAATCTGAATGACCTACATGCTCTTGCATTGCTTTTAAGTTAATTCCTAATTGAGCAAGTGTAGATATATGCGAATGATGTAATGTTTGCGTTGTTATAGGTTTCTTAATAGGACTAATATCAGCGCCCCCCTTTAATAATGTGGCTAATTTTGTTCGAGTCGATAGGGCTACCAGCCGTATTTGTGAATATGTACTCTCTATCAATAAACTTATCATTCCAAGCATAAGTGTTCTTAGTAAGTCGATGCTTTGGGTAGTGAGCCCTATGGCCTTATAGCTATTACTTCTTTCAGTTGTCTCCTTTACTCCGAATGCTCCCGTCTTTTTTCAGTTATCCAATTAATTGTACCGTCGATATCTAGCGTTTTATCTTCATAGTTTATATTTTCTCTCATTATTGCAAGTAGCTCACCGATACGCATGTCATTAGCAATTTGAAACTGTACCATAGCTGTTACCATTTTATAATTACGTTTTGTCGTTGGATATTTTTTTATACTTAATTACATAGCCGAAACAATCCAGTAACTCCTTATCTTCATTATCTTCATTATCTTCTAAAGTGTTATTACGTTTAGCTAGTAACGCATCACTATAGGGATATCTATTTTATCTATTACACATATAACTTTGAATTGCTTACTATTTTAAATTAACAAATTCTATTCTCTTAGATTTAGTCCAATTATGTGTAGACGATTTATAGTTATTAAATTCAGAGTGGTAGCAAATTAAAGTTAATCAAGAGTTAAGATGAATTTAATTCATGAACACGTCTATTATTTTTATAATTGTAGCAAATAAAGCTTTACATCAAGGAGGTAATTAAATATGTTCAAAAAATATGACTCAAAAAATTCAATCGTATTAAAATCTATTCTATCGCTAGGTATCATCTATTCGGGATCATTTGGAATATATCCAAAAGCAGACGCGTCAACACAAAATTCCTCAAGTGTACAAGATAAACAATTACAAAAAGTTGAAGAAGTACCAAATAATTCAGAAAAAGCTTTGGTTAAAAAACTTTACGATAGATACAGCAAGGATACAATAAATGGAAAATCTAATAAATCTAGGAATTGGGTTTATTCAGAGAGACCTTTAAATGAAAACCAAGTTCGTATACATTTAGAAGGTACATACACAGTTGCTGGCAGAGTGTATACACCTAAGAGGAACATTACTCTTAATAAAGAAGTTGTCACTTTAAAAGAATTGGATCATATCATAAGATTTGCTCATATTTCTTATGGCTTATATATGGGAGAACATTTGCCTAAAGGTAACATCGTCATAAATACAAAGAATGGCGGTAAATATACATTAGAGTCGCATAAAGAGTTACAAAAGAATAGGGAAAATGTAGAAATTAATACTGATGATATAAAAAATGTAACTTTCGAACTTGTGAAAAGTGTTAATGACATTGAACAAGTTTGAAATTAAGCTAAATTAGTATATATAGTGTTTTATCGCTAATACTTTGAAAGTTAGGTATCTAAAGGTGCCTAGCTTTCTTTGTTATGATTAGCACCATCATATAGAAAATTCTTTAATGATGTTTATGCCGAAATCTACAAAAATAATTTCTCTTTTATGGTTAATCAATATGTTTTTACATTCGACAACCTTAAAATTAACTTCTTTCAATTTCATAATAAAGTCTCTATAAAATAACTTAGTTTAAAAACGATTCGTATCTTTCAGATTCAAATACCATCATTTTCTCCTAATACTTACACTTTAATTACAATTATGTAAGTTGTTTTCAGATACATCCTATTTTATATTTTGTCAGAGGTGATCTTTTGAAAACGATTTTAAAAACAATAACATATCTTGTACTTACTATCATTGGCGCTTATGCTGCTTTATTCATTTTAAAAACAATAGACTCTCATGGTATAACAGATCAATTTAACCCATTAGTAAAGAAGGATGATTCTTATGTTAAAACGACAGAGGTGTCTACTAGAATGGATGATCAACTCCGAAGTTATAGTCAAAGTGTTTTTAATAAAGAAGGGAAAGAGACGCAATTAATGTATACTGCTACATTTGATGTTAAACCGCATAGATACTTGAAAATTACACATAAAGGTCATCATGTAGAAACTTTTGAAGAAGTAGAAAAGGAAGAAGTACCAAAGAAAGCATTAGCCAAATTGAGGCGATAATAACGGGTTTATATTACATGGTTCATTTTAAAGATGAGTACGAAATGAAGTGACACATGAAGAGTAATTAAAAAAATTTGTAATAATTATGAATAGAATTAAAAACAAGGGGTAATACAATCTATATAGCATATAAGCTTTTGTTATGAGTTTCAAAAAGAGGAAGAGAGAGTGATATTATGAAATTAAAATCATTAGCAGTGTTATCAATGTCAGCGGTGGTGCTTACTGCATGTGGCAATGATACTCCAAAAGATGAAACAAAATCAACAGAGTCAAATACTAATCAAGACACTAATACAACAAAAGATGTTATTGCATTAAAAGATGTTAAAACAAGCCCAGAAGATGCTGTGAAAAAAGCTGAAGAAACCTACAAAGGCCAAAAGTTGAAAGGAATTTCATTTGAAAATTCTAATGGTGAATGGGCTTATAAAGTGACGCAACAAAAATCTGGTGAAGAGTCAGAAGTACTTGTTGCTGATAAAAATAAAAAAGTGATTAACAAAAAGACTGAAAAAGAAGATACAGTGAATGAAAATGATAACTTTAAATATAGCGATGCTATAGATTACAAAAAAGCCATTAAAGAAGGACAAAAAGAATTTGATGGTGATATTAAAGAATGGTCACTTGAAAAAGATGATGGCAAACTTGTTTACAATATCGATTTGAAAAAAGGTAATAAAAAACAAGAAGTTACTGTTGATGCTAAGAACGGTAAAGTATTAAAGAGTGAGCAAGATCACTAAAAAGATTCGTTGCATTAACGCTTGTAAAATGTCTTAATTCATATTAATTATTAAAATACCCTCACAACGCAATGTAATATATCCAGTATAGATTTGAAAGGATATATGCCTAACGTGTTGTGAGGGTTTATTTGCATCTATTTATCCATGCGAATATCGACTTCTTCTAAATGTTTCTGATATTCTTTAACCTTACTTTCTAAAAACATTTCATATGGTGCATCAAAGAAATCAGCTAAATGCATGGCGTCTTTAAATTTAGGTTCATGGTGATGATTCTCCCATTCCCAAATTTGATGTGCTTCATATTTAGTACCATATTTCTCATTTAATTGTTGTGCTAATTCGTCAATTTCTAAATTATGTTTAGTTCGTAAGTTATATAAAATATGCATATTCATTGTTCATTAACCTCGCTTCTTGATTTAAAATTCAAAGATGCTCTAATAATATGTGTATATTCTAGTCCTATAACATAAAATAATCAAGCTATGAATTCGGCAGAAAAAATAATGTAAATGTATATGATATTGCCAGTATAGAGACTTTAAATAACGATAGCTACATTGAATAAAATTGATATTCAATTACTACTTTTAAAAATATTTGGATAAAAATAATTTGAATTTGTTTTAGAATTGTAAATAAGGGGTACTACTTAGAATAACGCAAAATAAATAGAAAAAGGAGACTGAAAATTATGTTTGGATTTATTGGAATGTTAATTGTCGGTGGCTTAATTGGATGGGCTGCTGGTGCTATTATGGGTAAAGATATCCCAGGTGGTATTTTAGGTAATATTATCGCAGGTATTATTGGATCATGGTTAGGTGGAACGTTATTAGGGCAATGGGGTCCTGAAATAGGAAGAATTTATATCTTACCAGCATTAATTGGTTCAATTATCTTAATTGCAATCGTAACGTTAATTTTAAGAGCTATGCGTAAATAATAAAAAATTCAATTGGAAATTGAATTAATATAAAGATGGCATTCAGTTGTCATCTTTTTTATTTGCGTGAAAATGGTCAATATGTATTATAATATTTGAAAATGTAGGTAAGATAGGATTAAAAAGTAATAAATTAACATGAGGAGAGGTTGGAAATAAAAAAGCAAGTATTTGATAAATAAAAAAAGGATGACGTTGGGTTGCGTCATCCAGGAGTATTATGTTCATGAATATAAAAGACTGTGTAGTCATTTAAGAACTACACCCATATAGTAACACATCACTTGATTAAAGACAATACTATTTTTAGAGTCATTAATTTAAAATATGAATTAATTATTTTTTTAGAATAGAATATTAAGATTGATATCGAATTAGTAGTCAAAGTGTTATGGTAGATATGAAATACATAAGGTGAGGAGTAATATTATGACGATTTATTTAGTTAGACATGGCGAATCAAAATCGAATTATGATAATAAACATTTTAGATCTTATTTTTGTGGACAATTAGATGTGCCGTTAACGGATACTGGCACAAAAAGTGCGGACGATTTATGTGATTATTTTAAAGAGAAACAGATTAAACATGTATATGTTTCAGACTTATTAAGAACACAGCAAACGTTTGAACATATTTTTCCATATGACATTGCATCAACGACTACGCCTCTATTAAGAGAACGTTCACTTGGCGTATTTGAGGGTGAATATAAAGATGAAATCAGTGCGAATCCGAAATATGAAAAATATTTCAATGATTCAAACTTTAAAGACTTTCGTCATAGTTTTTCACAAAAAGCGCCTGAAGGAGAAAGTTATGAAGATGTATATCAACGCGTAGAACATTTTATGAATCATGTTGTCAATGAAGATACACAAAAAGATGATATTGTCATTGTTGCACATCAAGTTGTCATTCGTTGTTTAATGGTTTATTTTAATAACGTTTCACGGGAAGAAGCTGTGGATTTAAAAGTTGAAAATTGCAAACCATATATCATTGAATAGAAGTATTGAGGTTCTGAAAAGCTGTGTTTTATAGCGGCCTTCAGAACCTTTTTTGTATTTGGAATTTAATGGGAATCATTCTTATCAACAGACTTACCACCAATAGCTAATGTGATAATTGTGCTTGCGAACAAAATAATTGAAGTTATAAATGACGCTAATGTAAAAGGTGTAAATTGTGTGAGCGATAATATCAATGATAAAAAGAACCAAGAGACAGCCCCTAGAAATTGTAAAATAGCAGAAGAAATTCTAAAACTCATATAATCATATATAGCTAAAACAAGTGAAGGTAATGCGACTAATACCATTATAATGATGTTGAGGGTGAATAAATATGGCTGTTCAAAAGTTACTGTGTTTGGTCCTGTTGGATGCATGGCTGCTAAGAACAAGCAAACAATCGTCGATAAAATTGCTAAAATAATAAAAGTAATTCGAACTTTCATCATGATCATCCTTTGTTTATAGAGTCAATATAAGTATGGAATATGTTAGGGATATAGTCAAATGCGTCAACTAATGGGTGATTTTGGCATAGATAGAGAATTTAAGGCAATTAAAAAGGCATCAAACAGTAATATGCTGCTTGATGCCCAAATGATGACTTTAGCTAAATTGATTAGTCACTTTTAAAGATAAAGAATTGTCATGAATTAAAACTCATGTAATGATGTGTTACATGTCGCAACGATGGCTTTCAGTTATTTATCGATAACATCACTCTTGATACCTTTAGATTTTAAGAAATCTTTAATTTTATCTTGTTGCTTTTTATTAACATCACCGGCATATTTTGTTGGCACGTCGACAACATTGATTTTATTTTGCGGTTGATAGCTAAGCTTTTCAATATCTTCATCAACATTGGCGATTGTACTATTTAAAGCTTTGAAGTAATTCATCATTAATTCAACGGGTTTCTTATATTCTTTAGGAATATTGTTTTCAGTGACAAATTTCTTGAAATGCAAATCGTTTTTAACAGCTAAGTTAGATAAGTGGCTAAGTGTTTCTGCTTGTTTTTTAGTCACTTTTGTTTGACTGTCAATTTGTTTATCTAGTTTATGTTGCATAATATATTTGTTATCAAGTATATCGCTATTTACAGACAAATACTTTTCTATAGCTTGCTTCATCTCTGCATCACTAATATCACTATTTTTCTTATCTGAGTTAAAGATATCTTTTGTTTCTAATTTTTTAGCGCTTTTAGGTGCATGGATGCCAGTACTTGTATGATGATCTTCGTTATCAGATTGATCGGACGCGCAACCTGTAAGAATTAATGTCGATGCTAAAAATGTACTTAGTAGTAATCTCTTTTTCATAATGTAATATAACTCCTTAGTTTATCTTTAATTGAAAAAATATGTATTCATGTTTAATAGAGTAACATTGAATTAGTTTGGAATTTCACGATGACCTTGCAATGACCATAGACGTAAATGATTACGTGCATGAGTTACTTTTTCTATCAATAATGCGTCGTTTTGAACATTGTTAAGGATAGCATTATCTATAAATAACTGCATAATTGGTTGTATCAATTTAGATGTAGGTATCGTACGTAAAAGCATAATAATTTCGTTCACATACTTTTCCTTCTCAATATTATTTTTCATATTGATTTGTTTGCGTAGATAACTGGTAAACTCTTTAATTGCTTGATCAGATTTCAAATAGTGATGTCTATCATAATAGATTAATTCTTCAACCGAAGCTGGTACATAATATCCATCATCAGAAATATCAATGCCAGACGCCTCAGACTCGACAACATCAAATAACACAGGATGAAACACGAAGTCATCTTCAACATAATATAGCTCAGTACCAGCTAAAGTATCTAAGCTATATTGTAACTCTTCTTTACTAAAAGTAGCGTCATAAAATCTTTGTAAAAGATATAGTAGATGATTAGTTGATAAAATACCATACAAGTTTACAGAACCAAGTATAATACGAAGAGGTAAAATATCTTTTTTATCTATTAATCCTTTCTTAATCTCAGAAATCAATTGAGTGATTGCATCACTTCTTAAGCTATCGGTTGTACCAAAATCTTCATCTTCAAGTAACATATCTAAGTCAACTTCGTCTTCCATAAATGATAATTCTAACGCGTTTTTAAACTCTGCTAAACTATTCTCAATTGTTTGCTCATTAACAAATTGATTTACAGCTTTCTCAAAATCACCATTGCCGACTTGATTCACGAAATTTTCAATATGTTTACGCACATCATTTGGCAAAATAAGACAATCATATTCAAAGTCGTAATAATAATAAAAATGAATAGTTAAAAAGTTATCAAAATTTATTAATTGCAGCTTTTCAAATTTAGTTAGTTCATTGTTTAATCGGTAGTTAGCATCACTTTCAAGTATGCTAGAAAGAATGTCAAACTCAAATAGAGTAGTATTAGAAAACACTTGTTCAATGATGTGATTATTATTGAAAAATGCTGTCATAATTAATTCAACAAGATTTTGTTTGTTTTTATTTGAGAATCCTTTGATACCATACTGCTTGCATATTGTTTTTAGCTCGTCATTAGTTTTTAACAGTAAAGCATGTTCTAATGTGACATCGTTTAAGCGCGTATGTTGTCTTACACGTAACACTTCTTCATTTAAATTCATATGGTTTATTGTATCTAACGATTCGAATTCACCATATGCATTATCTAGTACCTCTGAATTGATATATCTTAAAAAGAAATTATTTACAAAGAACTCATCTTCGTTAAGTTGATAAACAAAACCTAGATGATTTGTTAGCTTTAAAATATTAACATCGCGTTTATTTATAATTGTGACAGGATTACCATTAGATATAAGTGTTTCTATAAATTTTTGTTCTGTCTTATCCATATCATGATAAATTTTATGTATATTTTCAGGGCGTAAAGCATGCATCGTGACTTCAAATCCTTCTTTTGAGGTCGGTAAATTAAAATATTCGCATGCGTTTTGTAATTTTCCTGGGTATATAAAATGAACATCAAGCATTTTTGCACACCTCGTTGTATATATTAAGTTTATCATAACATGATTTTATGTCGGGATAAAAAAATAACAGCATCTTAACAAATGTAAGATACTGTCAGTGAAATGAATGAAACTTTAGTTTCTGATAATATAGTCAAAGGCATTTAATGCTGCATTTGCACCAGCGCCCATTGAAATGATAATTTGTTTGTTCTTCTGATCTGTGACATCGCCAGCAGCAAATATTCCAGGTACGTTAGTATTATTGTTACGATCAATAACAATTTCACCACGTTCGTTTAATTCAACAGCATCTTTTAACCATGATGTGTTTGGAAGTAAACCAATTTGAACAAAGATACCATCTAAGTTAAGTAGATGTTCTTCGCCGGTGCTCATGTCTTCGTAACGTATACCTGTAACATGGTCTTCTCCGACAACTTCAGTAGTTTTGGCATTTGTTTTGATATCAACATTTGATAAAGAACGTAAACGATCTTGTAACACGTTGTCTGCTTTTAATTCGCTAGCGAATTCGAATAATGTAACATGATTAACGATACCAGCAAGGTCAATTGCTGCTTCAACCCCAGAGTTACCGCCACCGATAACTGCTACGTCTTTATTTTCGAATAGAGGTCCGTCACAGTGAGGGCAGAATGCAACACCTTTATTAATCAATTGCTCTTCACCTGGAATGTTTAGCTTACGCCAACCTGCACCAGTAGCAATAATGACTGTTTTACTTTCTAAGACAGCACCGTTTTCTAACGTAACTTTAATTGCTTCGTCAGTCTTTTCGATATCTGTAGCACGTATACCTGTCATTGCATCAATGTCATATTGATCAATGTGCGCTGCTAAGTTAGAAGAAAATTCAGAACCAGTTGTTTCTTTAACAGTAATGAAGTTCTCAATACCAGCAGTATCATTAACTTGGCCACCGATACGATCAGCAACTATACCAGTACGTAAACCTTTACGTGCTGTGTAAATCGCTGCACTACCACTAGCAGGACCACCACCAACGATTAAGACATCATAAGGTTCTTTATTTTCAAACTCAGATGCATCTGCCGTACTGCCTAGTTTCGAAAGAATATCTTGGATTGTCATACGACCATTGCCAAATTCTTCGCCGTTTAAAAAGACAGCAGGGACTGCCATGATGTTTTCAGATTCTTCACGGAACACTGCACCATCAATCATAGAATGCGTGATGTTAGGGTTGATCACACTCATTAAGTTAAGTGCTTGAACGACATCAGGACATTTTTGACACGTTAAACTAATGAATGTTTCAAAATGGAATGAACCTTCTAAGTTTTTAATTTGGTCAATAATTGACTGTTTTTCTTTAGGTGCACGACCACTAACCTGTAAAATTGCTAAAACAAGTGAGTTAAACTCGTGACCTAATGGAATTCCTGCAAATGTTACACCTGTTTCTTCGCCAGGACGGTTGACTGAGAAACTTGGTGTACGTTTTAAAGGCTTTTCAGAAAGTGAAAGTCTAGGTGACATATCAGAAATTTCTGTTAATAATTCTTTGAGTTCCTTAGATTTTTCATCTGAACCAAGGCTGGCAACGAATTCAACGTTGCCCTCCATTAGTTCTAATAATTGTTTAAGTTGTTGTTTTAAATCAGCATTAAGCATGGTTGTAATGCCTCCTTAGATTTTACCTACTAAATCTAAACCAGGTTGCAATGTTTTAGCGCCTTCTTCCCATTTAGCTGGGCATACTTCGCCAGGGTTTTTACGAACATATTGAGCTGCTTTGATTTTGTGAGCTAATGTACTAGCGTCACGGCCAATTCCGTCAGCGTTAATTTCAGATGCTTGTACAACACCGTCTGGGTCGATAATGAATGTACCACGTTGAGCTAAACCAGTAGCTTCATCTAATACATCAAAATTACGAGTGATTGTTTGTGATGGGTCACCAATCATAGTGTAAGTGATTTTGCTAATTGCATCTGAATGGTCATGCCATGCTTTGTGTACGAAGTGAGTATCAGTTGATACTGAGAATACATTTACGCCTAATTTTTGTAATTCTTCATATTGGTTTTGTAAGTCTTCTAATTCAGTTGGACAAACGAATGAGAAGTCAGCAGGATAGAAGCATACTACGCTCCAAGAACCTTTTAAATCTTCTTGTGTAACTTCTTTAAATTGATCTTTTTTTGGATCGAAAGCTTGCGCTGTAAATGGTAAGATTTCTTTGTTAATTAATGACATAAATATCTTCCTCCTAAGAATTTAAGTATGAATTAGAACTATCAATTGATTGTGCTTAATTATAATAATTCTAATCTCTTAGTTAGCATTATTACATTTTGATCCAGAATAGTCAACTGGATAACTTTGTAAAGTGAATGATTACTTTTAAAATAAAGAAAGATAATATAAAGTGCTTTGATAATGGATTTTGTAGTCGATGATTTAAAAGGTTGTGTCTATATTTAATATCTTGATTTTAATGTAAAAAATGTAAAAAAAGAAGATTTGTATTCTCAACTAAGTCAACCTTATTGATAATGGTGTGAGAATATTTGTTCGAGATGGATGAAGGTAATGCGTGAGAAACTGGATTTTTTAAGTGCGAGACAATATTTTTGAAAGTTCAATTATTAACTTATAAGCAAATAATTGCTATAAAAAAGTTTGGACGTGTACAATTGCAATATGAAGATTTTTAATTAATTGTAAAATATCGAGGAGTGGGTAACGTGTCAGATCATGTATATAATCTTGTGAAAAAGCATCATTCTGTTAGAAAATTTAAGAATAAACCTTTAAGTGAAGACGTTGTTAAGAAATTGGTAGAAGCTGGACAAAGCGCTTCGACGTCAAGTTTCCTACAAGCATACTCAATTATTGGTATCGACGATGAGAAGATTAAAGAAAATTTACGAGAAGTTTCTGGACAACCTTATGTTGTAGAAAATGGCTATTTATTCGTCTTTGTTATTGATTATTATCGTCATCATTTAGTTGATCAACATGCTGAAACTGATATGGAAAATGCATATGGTTCAACGGAAGGTTTGCTAGTAGGTGCAATCGATGCAGCATTAGTTGCCGAAAATATTGCGGTAACTGCTGAAGATATGGGATATGGCATTGTCTTTTTAGGATCATTAAGAAATGATGTTGAACGCGTTCGAGAAATTTTAGACTTACCTGACTATGTCTTCCCGGTATTTGGTATGGCAGTAGGGGAACCCGCAGATGACGAAAATGGTGCAGCCAAGCCACGCTTACCATTTGACCATGTCTTCCATCACAATAAGTATCATGCTGATAAGGAAACGCAGTATGCACAAATGGCAGATTACGATCAGACAATCAGCGAGTACTATGATCAACGTACAAACGGGAATCGCAAAGAAACATGGTCGCAGCAAATTGAGATGTTCCTAGGAAACAAAGCAAGATTAGATATGTTAGAACAATTGCAAAAATCAGGCTTAATACAGCGATAGCAAGATACCAAAATAACCCGCCCCCTCTAGCTTAAAATGATAAGTATAGCTAGAGGGGGCGGGTATTTCTTGCAATGAATTAGTGTGAAGTTAATGCAGCATTATCATTTGATTCGAAAGTATCTTTATCCCAATGTTTAGTTAACTTGGCGGTACCTGTACCAGCTAGCATTGAATCGTTCACGTTTAATGCTGTTCTACCCATGTCAATCAATGGTTCAACGGAGATGAGCACGCCGGCTAAAGCGACTGGCAAGTTTAACGTTGACAACACCAATATGGATGCAAATGTAGCCCCGCCACCGACGCCAGCAACGCCGAATGAACTAATAATCACGACAGCGATTAACGTTACAATAAATTGTAAATCAATTTCTACATTAGCGACGGGTGCGACCATAATTGCAAGCATGGCAGGGTAAATGCCTGCACAACCATTTTGTCCAATCGACAATCCAAATGTCGCAGCGAAATTGGCAATACCTTCTGGCACGCCTAGACGTCTTGTTTGTGTTTGTACATTCAATGGTAAGGCACCCGCGCTTGAGCGTGATGTGAATGCAAAGATTAATACTTCCAAAGTCTTTTTAACATAGCGAATTGGGCTAATACCTAACAGGCTTAAAATAATTAAGTGAATGATATACATCGTAATTAATGCAGCGTACGATGCGATTAAGAATTTTCCTAAAGTCCAAATGGCGCCAAAGTCACTTGTCGATAATGTGTTGGCCATAATTGCTAATACACCGTATGGCGTTAAACGTAAGACGAACGTCACAATCGCCATTACTAGTGAATAGATAGCGTCAATCGCACGCTTAAGCAATTCACCATGATCAGGTTGTTTGCGTGCTACGCGTAAATAAGCAAATCCTATAAACGAAGCAAATATCACGACAGCAATCGTGGAAGTTGCACGTTGTCCAGTGAAATCTAAGAATGGATTTTTAGGCAATAATTCCAAAATTTGTTGTGGTAACGTATGTGCTGTTAAATCTTTCGCTTGTTTAGCAATTTCGCTTCCACGTGCTTGTTCAGCGTTACCAAGATTAATTGTTGATGCATCTAAACCAAACACCAAGGCATAAACAACACCAACAATTGCAGCAATGGTGACAGTGCCAATTAAAAAGATAAAAATGAGACTACCAATTTTAGCAAACTTTTCTCCGATTTGAATTTTAGTGAATGCAGCGACAATAGAAATGAAAATTAAAGGCATCACAATCATTTGCAACAATGCAACGTAACCTTGTCAGACAATGTTGAACCAGTCACTTGTTGATGTAATAACATTCGAATGTGTTCCATAGACAAGATGTAATAACACGCCAAATACAATGCCGATACCTAAAGCTGTAAACACACGTTTCGCAAAAGATATATGTTTGCGAGCCATCATGTGCAATATTACGATGAAAATCACCAATACAATAATATTAATCAGTGTAAGAAAAGCATTCATGAACGTCACTCCTCAAATTTTTGAATATAATTCCGACTAGTATGCTAAGAATAATATTAATTTTAAAATATTTCAAGAGGGCATTTGCAATTAAATGTAAACATGATGAAATTCGACCGTTGGCATAAGGGAATTTGTAAACAAATCGTTTTGAATTTAGTAGAGAAAGGTGAAAAGGGTTAATAGTGTTATGACCTAGTCGATTAAAGTTGATATTTGAAAATGAAGCAGGGAATTAAATGCAATAAATTAAATAAGTTGTCATTACAGCGTTAATAATAGAAATGATTTTAACGGGAAAAAAGTGATGAATATTTGGAAAAGATATATATCGTGTACTGTCATGAGAGATAAGATATGAGAAAACAAATGTATCCTTGAATCGAGATGTGGCTATGGCGGTTTAATAAAAATTGCTAACCTCATATTTATTGAATAAAAAGATAATAAATGATCAACCTTGAAAAGACACTTCGAACAAACACGTTGTAAAAAATTCTGTCGAATCAAAATTAGCATCTTTTGAGGGTTCGTGTGTGCAGGTGGTAGTTCAAAAGCTACCGTAAAACAAATATTTTTGTTTGAGCAAAAAGGCGTTTGTAGAAAATGTGAATATGAGTGTGCCCTTGTGCGATTCGTCAGTTACTAACACAGCCAAACATTTAAATTGAATGGGCTTATAAGATGAATTAATTTAGGAATACACAGAAGCCATCCCATTTAAAAGTAACATACTACAAAAATTTATTCAAAATTCAATATTAATCATAATGAATAATTAAAAAACCTGAAACAAATTAGTTTGATATGCTCTCTTCAAAGTAGATATTGAAAGGAGTATATCAGCTTGTTTCAGGTTTTATGAATTGAGTATTAAATTTGAAAGTAAATTACAGTTCTATAGTTTTATAAAAGATCAGTTTTTAAATCAAAGCTATATATTATTGAGTATTACAGGCTGGGACATAAATCAATGTTCTATGCTCTACGAAGTTATATTGGCAGTAG